>Ga0207866_1000075_pt1 | contig 157047 bp, 114 predicted proteins | sample HigsolmetaAR203D_FD_184835 | JGI IMG/M metagenome (GOLD analysis project Ga0207866, IMG submission 184835) | Ionic liquid and high solid enriched microbial communities from the Joint BioEnergy Institute, USA - AR20-3-D (SPAdes) (version 2) ...
CCGTCAGGAGATTGATCAGTGATATGCAAATAAAAAATCCTGCCTCTCACCGAGAGACAGGTTCTTAGCTATGCTGATGAGAGGACTCGAACCTCCGACCTACGCATTACGAGTGCGTTGCTCTACCAGCTGAGCTACATCAGCAAAACCCTCAACGAATATTATTTATAACACGTTTCAGCCGGTGATTCAAGTACCAAATCAAAAAATTATCGATGTAATTTCTGTTTAATTTCCAGATTTCAGTCACGCATCCTAAGCATAAACCATTACAGGTGCCGCGTTCTAATCAGAACCACAGGTTCTATTCACGTACCTTGATCTTCTTAGGTATCCATGGTATGATTAGTTATACAAATCATACTTGTATAACTAGGAGGAATGGTATGAATGAACCGACCTAATCCACCAGGAAAGCATATATTCGGCATGGTTAAAGTTGGAGCCAAAGGCCAGGTCGTCATCCCGAAGGAAGCACGCGAGCTGTTCAACATTCAGCCTGGCGACCAGTTGATGATGATCGGTGATGAAGCATCTGGACTGGCCATTATAACGAGTGAACAGCTTAAACGCCATTTCCTCGACATCCTGCATGAGAAAGGAGATCGCTAACGATGACAGGCCCGATCGCAGTGCGAACCAATCATCTGACGAAAATGTATGGCTCGAAGACCGCAGTTGATGCGCTGAACCTGACGATCTATGAAGGAGAGTTGTTTGCACTGCTCGGCGTCAATGGAGCTGGCAAAACGACAACGATCAAGATGCTGTCCTGTCTCGTGGCCCCCACTTCAGGCGACGCGACGCTGCTTGGCGACAGCATCGTGACAAACCCGCAAGCCGTGAAGGCCAAGATCAACGTCTCGCCGCAAGAAACAGCCGTTGCCCGGAACCTAAGCGTCAGAGAGAATCTCGAACTGATCGCAGGCCTATACGGTTATTACCTTAGAACCGCCAGAGAGAAAGCGAAAGAGATAATCGCAACCTTCAGCTTAGAGGAGGTCGCAGACGCGAAAGCCCAGACGTTATCCGGCGGGATGCAGCGGCGGCTGAGTATCGGTATGGCGCTCATCACGGAACCGAAGATCCTGTTCCTGGACGAACCAACGCTTGGCCTCGATGTCCTCGCGCGCAGAGAACTGTGGGCCGAGATCGAGAAGCTCAAAGGCCGGGTCACGATCATCCTGACTACTCACTACATGGAAGAAGCAACAACTCTGTCGGACCGCATCGGCATCATGGCCAAGGGTCGCCTTAAGGCGGCAGGCACGGCCGATGAGCTGATACAGCTTGCTGGCACCAGCAACTTTGAAGATGCCTTCGTGGCGCTGGCCACAAGTTCGGAGGTGACAAGCAGATGAATGCCATGCTCGTATTCGCATCACGCAACAACAAGGAAATCCTGCGGGACCGTCTCAACCTGATGTTCGGTATCGGTTTCCCGGTAGTTCTGCTTCTGCTCCTGACGGCGATTCAGTCCAATATTCCGGTCGACATGTTCAAGATCAGCCAACTGACCCCAGGCATAGCAGTATTCGGCTTGTCGTTTATATCCCTGTTCTCCGGCATGCTGATCGCCAAGGACCGTTCCTCGTCGTTCCTGCTCAGACTATTCTCATCACCGCTGACTTCATCGAACTATATTCTTGGCTACACGGTGCCGCTCATCCCGATGGCTGTCGGGCAGATCGTCGTCTGCTTCATCACTGCATTGTTCCTCGGCTTGGACATCAGCGTGCATATTTTGACGACCATCCTTGTGCTGCTGCCGACCGCTCTCCTATTCATCGGCATCGGGCTCCTCACAGGCAGTTTGCTTAGTGACAAGCAAGTCGGCGGCGTATGCGGCGCGTTGCTCACGAACCTCAGCGCATGGCTAAGCGGCACTTGGTTCGACGTCCGTCTCGTCGGCGGATGGTTCGAGAAGCTGGCCTACTCCCTGCCCTTCGCCCGCTCGGTAGAAGCCGGACGTGCAGCGTTGGCAGGGGATTATGCCGCCATATTCCCTCACTTGTGGATTGTGATCGGATACGCGGTTGTTGTACTGGTCGCCGCGATTCTCGCATTTCGCAACCGGATGAACGGTGAGCAGGCTTGAGATACGAACCGAGGCGTATGCGCCATGCATACGCCTCATTTCTTGTTGCCGGTTATCACCCCCCGGCTAATCATTCGAAACCATCCTCACGGATGGCATGTTCCCATATGATCGAGTAATCGTTTTCCTATATGTTCATGCGTCTTGCCAATGACTCTTGAATGACAGGTCAGTGCTCGACTGCTCCGGATATTCACTTCTTTCCCTGCATGCTGCGCATGTTGAATAATGAATAATCACCTTCTCCGCATCATACACTTCAATATCCTCATCACATACCCGACATTTGATCAGACCGAGCATCAAAACACCCTCCCAGGTTTGTTTTGCGAGAGGTGACTGCGATTCATCGTTTCATGATCACCTTCTCTATCCATATATATTACACATTAATTAGTGTAAATCAATATATATTACGCAATAATTCTAAAATAGTACATACTATATGTCTCATTTCACGATTCTCCCCCACATTTTTCTATATCCAATAGGCCCCTCCCTATACGGATGACTGCGGATAGGCATATACATGCATCGAGCGCACCAAACGTGCAACACTCTCAGCAGTGGAGGGACATTCATGAACTATACGATACGTCCTGGGGATACCTTGTGGTCGATCGCCAACCGTTTCGGAGTATCGCTTCAAGCACTGATGCAAGCAAACGGCATCACCAATCCGGCATCGATCTATGTCGGTCAGACGATCTTCATCCCGACGACGGGCGGAGCATTCCCGCCTGGCCCTGGTCCGGGTCCGGGACCAGGGCCAGTTCCGGGCATCGGAATCAACCAACGCCTGGAGCGGCTCGAGCGTGAGCAGAACCAACTTCAGAGGCAGGTCAACCAGCTAAACCGGCGAATCGATCAGTTGGAAGCAAGGGTAAGAAGGCTGGAGCGATGATGCCGACCCATCCAAGTCCACAAGGAAAGAAGGTGCATGGACAATCCCATGCACCTTCTTTCCTTGATGATCCTGCTCCGCCTTTCAACCGATGAACTCCATGAGCACTTTGTTGAACTTGTCACGCTCTTCCCAGAAAAGTCCGTGTCCGCTCAGCTCAAACGGCACCAGCTTGGAGCCGCGAATGCCCCGGTTCAAAATTTCCGCATGTTTAGGCGGCACCACTTGATCATGCACGCCCTGCGTAATCAGCGTCGGAATCGTAATCTTCTGCAGATCGTTCGTCAGATCGGATGTGGCGAGCATCTGCACGACCGCTGCAGTTGACCACCCTGCCGCCTGCAACCCGAGCTGGGTAAACCAGTCTGCGAAAGGCTCGGAAACGTTCTGGAAGAAGAACGACTCCGTTACGCCGCGCATCATCTTCGGACGATCAGAGAGCGTCGCGGCGATCGTCTCCTTCGCTTTCTCCTGCGTGAATCCGATCGGCGCTGCGGCGGCAACGAGGACAAGCTTGGACACGCCGTGCGCTTGATGCCTGGACACGTAGTGGATCGCGATCGCTCCGCCCGTCGAATGACCAACAAGCGTAATGTCTCTCAATTGGAGCGTATCGATGATGACGCGAAGATCATCGGCGAGCCGGTCGTAATTGTAGCCGAATGCCGGCTTGTCAGAATGGCCGAACCCCCGCCAATCCAGTCCGATGCACCGGTACCCTTGATATGCGAGCACATCGTACTGGTACTCAAATTGCTTGTGGCTGAGCGGCCACCCATGGATAAACAGGATCGTATGCTTCCCCTGGGGATTCAAATCTTCTACATACAGATTCACTCCAGGCTCTACCGTCACATAATAACCCACTCACAACCCCTCCGAACGATGCAAATATGAACTACTACTACCATACTCAGCTCGGAATGGGCTGGTGACTGATTTCTTATGAATCATCCATTTTGATCATGATTAACATCCTTACAATAGCGCGTGATACACAGTTTATATATTCCAGTAGTTGACGAACATGGAAGACATCCAGCATATTGTGGACAGTTTGACCCTTGAGCATCGACGAGGCACCATCGTCCGTGGATTGAACGCTATACCTATGCGGTGACGATCAAGTTGCCCGTTAAACCGCGTGCCGATATCGAGAAGGAGCTTCGCAGTTTGATCGAAGATATGCCCGAAGCCCGATTACAAAGCAAAGAACGAACGGAATCCCGACTTCCTGTACGAGCTGTCGGATGCAGGCCTGATCCCCATGGGCAGTGAACCTGATGATTCCGTCAATCATGTATGGCAGACCTCACAATCCATCGTCCTCTTCTTGATCGGCCTCATCGGAATCGTACCGTTCATCGTTTCCCTATACTGGATCTATCGAATCACGTTACACAGATCGAGGCTGTCCCAGCACTTCTGGGGCAGCCTCGATTCATCGATTGGCACCAATATCCGTATAACGGACAACAGAGCACTACTTCCTTGTCACAACCGCGCCAATACGCCCGTCTCTCTGTCCGCGCCCTGCTGTTCAGCATCCGCCAACATCCATACAGCCAGCACAAACATCGCATGCGACCAAGTGAGCGGCACGACCCAGGCGGTTGCGCCGGTATCCTTGTCCACCTGCTCCGGGAGCAGCCCCGTCCGCGTCCGATGCTCGATCGCCCATCGCAGAAGTTCACGGGCAGCGTCCAGCTCACCGACGGCGATCCGATACTGTGCCAGCCATAGCGTCGTCAGAAGCCATGGATTGCCGCCGATATACGGGTCGTCCTCATAGCGCTTGATGCCGCCAACGACCGGAACTGTTAATGCGGCTTCCACGGCATCGGCTGTCTTCCGCATCTTCTCGCTGTCTGCCGGAATCGCCTCAAATGGCACCGATACCCCAACCAGGCTGATATCGAGCACCGGATCCACATCCAGCACATAACGCTGATACCCCTTCGGCAGTTCCTCGACGCGGCCGGTTGCACCCTCCGCCTTCGCCTGCTTATACCGGCTCTCATCCACCGTCAACCGCAAGCCGCGATACAGACTGCCGCGCGCTTCGTTCCAGCATAACTCCGCAATCGCCCGCTTGATACGCTCCGCCGCCTCCTGCCAGCTCGAAGCAAGTGCCTCCTCGCCGGCCAACCGTGCGAACTCCGCCGCTGCGCAGAGCCCTCCATACACGGCTGCAGCGGAATAGGTGTGGATCGCCTCCCGTTCTTCCCACAGGTCCTTGCTCGGAAGCGGCAAACCTGTCTCATCGTCCCGGAAGCGCATGAGGAACTCCGCACCGCGTCGCACCGACGGCCATACACGGTGTGCGAAAGAATCGTCGCCCGTATGCCGGTAATGCTGGTACATCCCCCAGATGATTGAAGCTCCCTCGTCGATCTGCAACCCCCATGAAGGCGCGAGGCTCCCGTCATGATAGTGCCGTTGCTGCCAGGAACCATCCGACGATTGGGCGGTCAGTGTCCACTCATAGAATTGGTCAGACAGTTGGGTCAGTCCGGCTCTGTCCAGCGCCGTTGTGATGAACGCCGCATCCCGTCCCCAGCAATACCCGTAACCGCCGCAGCGGGTAAAGTGCTCGTCGAACTCCGGCGCGGCGATGATGCTGCCCGTCTTGGCATCCGACATAAGCGGGAACATGAGCAGAGACCGCTCGTACAATTCGCGCACATCCTCATCATCCAGCGGACAAGGTTTAAGCGAGTCCAGATAACGGTCCCAATATCCCTTCGTCTCCTCATACCATTCGCCGCTCGTTCGTTCCCTCGCCTCATTCAGCAGCTCCATCACCTCTTCCAGGTCGCTTCCGGCCACCAGATAGAGCGGAATCACGAACGACTCGCCGGGCTCAAGCTGCTCACATCGCCATGCCAGTGCGCCGCAGGTCTCCATTTCGATCAGGTTCCCCTTTAGTGCCTGCGAGCCTCCCCGAACCTCTTTCAGGCTGGTGCCGACCTGGAACTTGGCCACCTCCAACGGAGATCCCCATGCCAGATACGCCAGTTGTTTGTAATGCACAAGCGCGTCTTGCGAAGGTTCGAACATCGTGGTCGTATAGAGCGGATTCTCTCCCACCATCATCGACGAGCACATCAGGAAGGAGAACGATATGGAGGTGTCGCCTGTATTGGTGAACGTATATTCTCTTACGAGCAGATCCTTGTCAGGTACAACGAAGTGCAGGCTGTCAACAGCCAGCGGATAAGCATCATGCGTCGCCTGGACGAGGAAGATGTTGCTGCGGTTCACATAAGCCGCTTCATGCTTCCAGCCCTCCTTCTCATCATCGAACCAGGTGACGGTTCCTTTATCGTCAAGTTCGATCCCCACGCGCACGCTGTCAACATGCTGTGGCGTATCGATGTGCGGCCACCATAAGCGATACAACCGGCCATTCGCACCAAGCGAGGCCAGGATCGACGAATTGCCGATGATCGCATCGATCAGATACGGTTTGTCCTGAAATCGCTGATCAACCATAGACGCAGCTCCTTCTTGTCGCTCACATTGATAATGCATCATCTTACAGGTGCGCAAAGATCGGCCCAAATATGCATCCGATACGGATTCAACCACTCCATCATCAGAAATGGATTGGTCCACTCCCACCCGCTCAACCAACGGAATATTCCATATTCAAACTGCTCATATTAACCGTTGACACCTTGCATGAACTTACCGAGACCCAGTCTTCTACCCCTGGATCCAGATCACAAGACTCTTTCGAACGACAAAAGGACAAAAGGTTGGTGACAGCATGTTCCACAAACAATCGTTCAGACTCATGTCCATCATGCTCACGCTCATGATCACCGTCATGCTGGTGCTGGCAAGCTGCGGCAAGGCCGACAGCAACGGCAAGGATGACAATCAAGGCGGAGGAGGAACCGCCGGGGGCGCAAACGAGATATACTTCCTCAACTTCAAGCCGGAGATCGCGGAAGTGTACAAAGAGATCGCCAAGGACTATGAAGCAGAAACGGGCGTCAAGGTCAAGGTCGTCACCGCCGCCAGCGGCACCTATGAGACCACCTTGCGTTCCGAGATTGCGAAGGCGAATGCGCCGACGATCTTCCAGATCAACGGTCCGATCGGCTACCAGACCTGGAAGGACTACACGCTCGATCTGAAGGATACCGATCTGTACCGCAGCCTCTCTGACCCGGGACTCGCCGTAACCGACGGCGATGGCGTATACGGGATTCCGTATGTGGTGGAGGGCTACGGGATCATTTACAACAACGAGATCATGCAACGTTATTTTGCCCTGGATAACCGGGCGGTGAAAGACATCCATTCGATGGACGAGGTGAACAACTTCGCCAAGCTGAAAGCCGTCGTCGAAGATATGACCGCCCATCTGGATGAACTGGGCATCAAAGGCGTATTCGCCTCCACCTCACTCGCGGCTGGCGAGCAATGGCGTTGGCAGACACATCTGGCGAACATGCCGATGTATTACGAATTCCTCGATGACAACAAGGATCAAAGCACCGTGCTCACCGCCTTGGAGGCTGATGAGATCGACTTCCGCTACAGCGACAATTTCAAAAACATCTTCGACCTTTACCTGAACAACTCGATCACCCGAAGCACCTTGCTCGGCAGCAAATCCGTCGCAGACTCAATGGCCGAATTCGCACTCGGCCAAGTGGCCATGGTGCAGAACGGCAACTGGGCGTGGTCGCAGATCAATGAAGTGGAAGGCAACGTCGTGAAAGCTGAGGACATCCGCTTCCTGCCGATCTATATCGGAGTCGACGGTGAGGAGAAACAGGGGCTGGCGATCGGTACGGAGAACTATTTCGCCATCAACAAGAAAGTATCCGAGGAGAAACAGCAGGCCTCGATCAAGTTCCTGGAGTGGCTGTTCTCCAGCGACAAGGGCAAGGATTACGTCGTGAACAAGCTCGGATTCATCGCGCCGTTCAACACGTTCAATGAAGACGAGCAGCCATCCGATCCGCTGGCACGCGAGATCATCAATTGGTTGGATAAAGACGTGAATTCCGTGGAATGGACCTTCGCTGCCTTCCCAAGCGAGGAGTTCAAGAACCAGTTCGGCAATGCCCTGCTTGAGTACGCTCAAGGCAACTTCGATTGGCAGCAGGTGACGGATACCGTCAAGGAGGCTTGGGCATCGGAGAAGGCTAAGTAGCGGCTTACTACTGTGATGCCAGCGCCTGTGCGGGATGAATCACGCAACTGGCAGGAGGACGGTCAGCCGCAAACTGGGGAATAGAGCCGCCCGTTATCTTCACGGGCGGCGTACCTCGATTTCGATAGAGACACAGGAGATGCGATATGCAGAAACAGTTGAGGAAATACTTCGCATTTTTTGCATTGCCCACTTTACTTGCATTTGCGATTTCATTTGTTGTGCCGTTCGTGCTGGGCGTTTATCTATCCTTCACCACCTTCACGACGGTCACCAACGCTTCGTGGGTCGGATTCGACAATTACAGGCGCGTTTTCAGCGATCCCGATTTCCTGCGCGCGCTCTGGTTTACGGTGCGCTTCACCGTCGTCTCCGTGATCACGATCAACGTGCTCGCGTTCCTGTTCGCCTTGTTGCTGACAAGGGGGATCCGAGGCACGAATGTTTTCCGCACGATCTTCTTCATGCCGAACCTGATCGGCGGGATCGTGCTGGGGTACATATGGCAACTCATCCTGAACGGCATCCTGTACAACTTCGATGCGACGCTGACCGTGAAGCCGATCTATGGCTTCTGGGGACTCATCATCCTGATGAACTGGCAGATGATCGGCTACATGATGGTCATCTATATCGCCGGCTTGCAGAATGTGCCGAAGGATCTGATCGAGGCGGCCAGCATCGACGGAGCGAACCGGCTGCAGACGCTGCGCAACGTGACGATGCCGCTCGTCATGCCATCGATTACGATCTGCTTGTTCCTCACGCTGTCCAACTCGTTTAAGCTGTTCGACCAGAACCTGGCGCTGACCGCCGGTGCGCCGTCCAAGCGAACGACGATGCTGGCGCTGGACATTTACAACACGTTCTACGGCAAGTCCGGCTGGGAAGGCGTCGGCCAAGCGAAGGCGGTTATCTTCTTTATCATCGTGGCACTCATCGTGCTGGTGCAATTGTTGATCACACGCAGAAGGGAAGTGGAAAGCTGATGCATGAGAATCACTGGACCGGGGCACGCGTGCTCATTTTCATCGTGCTCGTCATCCTGTCGGTATTGTTCATCAGCCCGATCCTCATCGTCTTCATGAACTCCTTCAAGGGCCGTTTCTACATCAGCGACACACCGTTCCAGTTTCCGAACGCGCAGACATTCGTCGGGCTGACGAACTATACGAGCGGCGTGGCGAAAACGGGTTTCTTCAACGCCTTCGGCCTGTCCCTGTTTATCACCATTGGTTCGGTGGCCGTTATCGTATTGCTCACCGCCATGACCGCGTATTACATCACCCGCGTGAAGAATGGGCTGACGAATCTGCTGTATTACATGTTCACCTTCTCGATGATCGTGCCGTTCCAGATGGTGATGTTCACGATGACGAAGACCGCCAACACGCTCAGGCTGGACAACCCGGTCGGCATCATCCTCATCTACCTCGGGTTCGGTGCCGGCCTGTCCGTCTTCCTATACTGCGGCTTCGTCAAATCGATTCCGATCGAGATCGAGGAGGCGGTCATGATCGACGGCTACAACCCGATCCAGTCGTTCTTTCGCGTCATCCTGCCGTTGCTGAAACCCATCGCGATCACCGTCGCCATCCTGAACGTCATGTGGATCTGGAACGATTATCTGCTCCCGCTGCTCGTCATCGGCTCCGAATACCAGACGGTGCCGATCGCCATCCAATACCTGAAGGGCGGCTACGGTTCGATCGACATGGGCGCGATGATGGCGATGCTCGTGCTGGCGATCGTGCCGATTATCATCTTCTATCTGTTCTGCCAGAAGTACATCATCGAGGGCGTCGTCGCAGGCGCCGTGAAAGGGTAAGGCAGCATGCCTGAGTGGCGGTTAATGGGGAATATACGCGCCTCTTTACAGCACAGGCTGAATGTATAATCGCTAGGATTTCCTGTATACGTCGCGACAATGGGCATGACTCCCACGCATCATCCGGGGATTCATGCCCATCTTTCATCGCCTGCGTTCATACATAGAGTTGCAAAGCCATGATTGTATGATCGATACTCATACGTTCTCGGCTTCTCCAGTCATCGGATAATTTCTGGCAAGAAAAGGCTTTGCCGAAGTTCCAGAAGCCGTCTGGATTCCTCATAGCTTTCAGACGGCTCAATTCTTCTTCAAATTCCGTTTGAAAGCATGAAAATTTGGATAGGAGAAAATAGACCCTATACAGTTCAGAGAAACGGTTATCCAGGCCTCGATTTAAAATGACACTTGTGTAGCCTATATGTTGCCCACTATGATGCAACCAGTTGAGGTAATTCCGCTTTAGCTCCTCACTCAGTTCGGCTTGCATGTTGCTGAACAACTCAATCAGATAGATGGAATGGAGCCCAATATAACTGCCGTCGATCTCGCATCCGATCCATTCTTTGGCGGTTCGATTCGCTCTATCCTTATTGTATTCACCATCTTCGAATGCTTCTTTCAATATGGCGTGCCAACCATTGAAGATATGAATGAACTCCTTGCTTTTGGAGCCGAATACAGATAGTTTCGATGCCACAAACAGAGGTTGAGCTGGTCGGTACCATTGATTTTTTTCATATCCGTCCGGCCATGTTACTTCTCCGCTCAATATGCTTTCCATATAATCGCATAGTTTGTCTGCCAACGGATTTCCGCGCCGAACATCCAACATCTTCATGGCATCAACAGCAAGCTCCGTGGTGGGAAATTTCTGCTTTAATTTTGAATCTCTCGAATGAAATCTCCCATAACCGCCGTCATCATGCTGATTGGCTTTCAATAATTCAACCCACTTGCTGTTGTAAAACTCAGCGAACAATTCCGAGTCAACTTCTTGCTTGAGCATTCTTCGGATCCTGTACCTGACTGCCGCACCGGGAGATAACTCTTGGATCCGGTCGATGACATCGAAAACATTCATAGAGTCCTTCCTTCCCCAAGATCGTGACGTCCAGAAGTCTCAGGTGTGAGTAGAAGATCCTCATCCGCGTTGGTCGAGGACATACAGGTTCGATATGGCCTATTGGTCCATCGCTTCCTCTATCGCCGCCAGACAGTCCAATGCCCTGCCCCTGAGGAACACATCAAATTGCCCTTCATAACCGGTCGCTTCCGCGTTGATGAAGATCCGTCTGGCCCTCGTCAGGAAAGGCAGTTGGTTGACCGGTGCAACCTGCAGGCTGGTGCCAATCACCAGTACCAGGTCCGCCTCACGGATGGCGTCCAGGGTTCGATTCCAGGCGGCTGAAGGCAGGGATTCGCCGAAGAGCACCACATTGGGACGAAGCTTGCCGCCGCATGCGCATGTCTCTTTCTGTAAGAACGCCGTTTCCGTATGTGGCTTGCCGCAAGCATGGCAGCGGAAGGTGCGGATCGTGCCATGCAGTTCATGTACGTTGCGGCTGCCAGCGGCTTGATGCAGGCGATCCACGTTCTGGGTGCCTATGCAGGCCAATATCCCCCGCTTCTCCCATTCCGCCAGGATGTAATGCCCCTGATGGGGGACCACACGTTGCAATTGCGTGATGCGCATCGAGTAAAAATCATGGAAGAGGTCGTAATTGCCCTCCAGCGCCTCGACGGTGGCGACCGTTCGCGGATCGATATTGCGCCACCATCCGCTGGAAGATCGGAAGTCTTTGACTCCTGAGTCCACTGACAATCCGGCCCCCGAGATCAACACCATCCTGCGGGCGTTCTTGATCAGCGATGCTGCCTGACGAGTCAAGTTGTTATCTTCCACTGCGCAACCTCCCTTTCATCATCGGACTTGGATTCGCCTTCCCGTACCATCCTTGTCCGAAGTAACGTTAAACCATCCCAGCCATGTCCACTATATCTTCTTGCCGAGGATCACCAGATCCCGCCTGATCCCGTCCAAGATCGCCACCTCCGGGAAATGCCCCCACTTCTCGAATCCATACGACGCGAACAACCGAAGGCTCGGTTCATTGTGCCCGAATATGAAGGCGAGCAGCCTGTCGATTCCATACTTCGGACATTCCTCGATAACCTTGCCCAGAATCTGCTTCCCAAGGCCTTGGCCTCTGAAATTTTCATGCAGGTATATGCTGACTTCGGCGGTTGGGTGGTAAGCCGGCCTCCCGTAGAAGTTCTGCAAGCTCGCCCAGCCGCAGATCTCCTCCCCATATTCAACCACCCACAGGGGCCTTTGCTCCGGTTGATGGTCGTGGAACCATTGCAAGCGATCCTGGACGGTAACAGGCTCGGTATCGGCTGTGACCATCCTGCTCGGGATCGTTGCATTGTATATGTCCACAATGGTCGGCAGATCTTCAAGCGTAGCTATTCTGAAAGTGAGTTCATTTGACATGGATGTGGCTCCTCTCTGGTGGTTGATCAATAACACCATTGTAACAGATAGTCGGAGCTTCTTTCATGCTTGGACGGACCAGCTTAACCGGTGATGGCGACAGGTGCCGTACCTGATGGTCACGCCGATGGGCGGCGTCTCATTCACTCCTCGAGTATCTTTCTGGCATATGAATCCCAGTCCGCTTCGTCTGTCCTGATCTCGATGGCGGGAATGATGGATTGCTTCTCGCAGTGGCGCAGTCTCTCCTGATTATCCATGAATGCCTGGCACGCATCGGATGCCGTCTGGTGATTCTGCATCACATAGGATTTCCATGCTTCGCCTCATAACTCCCCTGATCATGGCTCACCTCTTCGACTAAGCTGGCATCTTTGGCAGCAATCTCTCCAAGAAAGATCAGTATGTAATCACCGCATGGCGCCGAATCCACTCATCACCATGTACGGCCTGATGCATAAAATCCGCGACATCCGCGCGGTTGATCCATGGGAAGCCCTTCATCCTGATGCGTTCCGCCACCCGATACTCGCCTCTCGCCGGACCATTCTTAAGACCGGTCGGATAGACGATGGTCCAGTTCAGCCCGCTTGCTCGGATCTTCTGTTCAGATGCGTCTTTATTCCGGTAAATATCGCGCAACAGTGTGCGGTACGAGATTTTCTGAACGATCGATGCGTCACGGAAGGTGTCTCCCGCTCCGAACGACGACAGCCACACGAGACGGGTGACACCCGTTTGGTTCCCGGCACTGATCAAGGCATCGGCTGCGCGGGTGAACAGTTCGTTGGCACGAAGTGATTGGCCTGTGCCGAGGGCGGAGATCACCGCATCGACTCCCCGCATCGCTTGAACCATATCCGCTTCCGACGTTGCGTCTCCGGCATGCACTGTGATCTTCCCCTTCCACTCCTCCAAAGCCTGAGGACGACGGGCAAGAACGGTCACCGTATCGCCGGCTTGCAGAGCCCGTTCCAGGACAAGACGGCCTGTGGGACCGGTGGCGCCGATGATCAACAGCTTCATTGTCCATCCCCTTCCTATCACTTCAACTCAATACTCACGATCTCATTATTCGTACCGACCCGCATGGGCATCCCCCAGGTGCCAGCTCCTGACGTGACGATGACATGCGGGCTCGAAGCATCCCGTCGATAGTATCCATAATCAACCTCGAAGAGCGCATTGGTCACGAGTTCAGCAGGAAAGAGCTGTCCCTTGTGCGTATGCCCGGACAGCACGAGATCGACTTCCTCATTATAGTCGTCGAGATTGCTCGGCGTATGGTCCATTACGACAACGGGCATATCCCCATCCAGCGATTCGATCAGATCTGAGATATCCTTCCTCGCCAAATCTCCGAAACCGCCGATAGGTGAAGGATCTACCCTTCCTATCAGCACCAGCCGATTGTCGATGAGCTCATACTCATCATTCAACAGCTTGATGTGGCTTCGTTCGAGGAACTCCAGCATACGCTCGAATGTCCTGCCGCTGTCATGATTGCCGAGACTCGCATAGACGCCATACGTCGACTTGATCTGACGAAACAGGCCAATGGCTCTGTCCGGGTCTTGAATGGCGTAGTAGTTGTCATTGAATATATCGCCGGCTATGCAGACCAGATCAGGTTCGAGGCGGTTGATTTCATGCACCAGAGTTTCCAGTCGCTTCTCGGAATTGATCGCTCCCAAGTGCAGGTCGCTTACGAGCACGATCTTCATGCCGTCTGAACGGGCCGATTCCTTCGTTGGAATCGTGTAAGCGACATGCTTGATTTGTGTCGCGTTATAGATGCCATAACCCACCGTGCACACCGTAAGCAGGATAGCAGCCAGGCTGGCGCAGAAACGGACCGTTTGCGGGATGGGAGAAGGAATAATTTTGGCCAGGGACCCGAGCATGATGACCAGGTCCGCCGCGAGAAAGAACAATAACAGATAGAAATAAATCCCCATCCAGTAGGAACCGACCCAACTGATGATGTGTCGCAAGCCGCCGGGCAGCGGAGCGAATGCCAGGACCAACGACAACGCGCATAAGATGTAGATCACGATACTGGCAATGACCAGATAGTTGGGCAGCAGCCTGCCCAGCCATTGAACCAATCTTGCGCCGATATAATAACTCGTGCCTCCGTACACGCCCACAACCATCAATATGCCAACAAGTACAGCCAGTTTACTCATTGTCTCCCTCTCTTATATACGGTTATACGAATCTCGCTTTCTATCTTCCATTGTACACGAGAATCGCAGACTCGATGAATAGCTTGGCATCATCCATATCGGCACCTGCCATCATCATATACCCGCTTCCTCCATCAGCTCATGCACCCATTGGACCGGAATGGCGAGGCCAATCTTCACCTTGCTTCCGTTTGCCTGGATGGAGCTCATCGCGTAGACGACGCCGATCACTTCACCGTCTTCCGTGATGATCGGACTGCCGCTGTTGCCTCGGTATATGGGAGCTTGCAGCGCCATCATGGGGGCAGCCTGAGGCCCGATCAGGCCGAGCGTCTCGCCCGCGTTGGCGATGCCGCTGAAGAACAGCGGATTGCCGATGACATAGAACGGTACGCCCGCTTCGCCATCGTAACGGTCGGCAAGCGACAGTTCAGGCAATCCTTGCGCATCGATGGAGAGCAACGCCAGATCGACCTCATCACTGATCGCGGCGACCCGAGCGACATACCGTTCGCCATTCACCGCGACAACCGGCCGAGGATCGTCGCCTACGACATGGCGGTTGGTGATCACCCATCCGTCTGCGTCTACGACGAAGCCTGTCCCTTTCCCGTCCGTCGTACGGACGATGGCAACCGCCTGCTTGTACTGCTTGACCTCAGCGGATTGCGACAACTCCGCGGATACCTTGAGGAAGCGGATCGCTTCCAGCGGAAAATTACCGGGCAGCCAAGCCAATGCTTGCACGAGCATGACCAACGCAACTGCGGCCACGGCCACCCTGCGGAAGACTGGCGAGGCGAAGAAAGGCTGCGATGCAGGCTCTTCATCCGCTTCTGCGAAGTAACGCTCCAACTCTTCTTCGGTGAACTCTCTGCCTTCCTCGACCCATTCATCATCACGCGTGTCCTGTACTCCCCGGTTAAGGTTATCAGAACCTTCGTGCTTGTCCGGCACGTCCTGTCTGTGGTTCACCAGGCTTCTCTGCAAGCCCTGTTTCGTATGCCCGTGGTTGATCAGGCTCGCCTGCCGGTCAGGTTCTAGCTGCGCATGGCTGTCCGGACTTACGTGCTTATCCGCCACGACTTGATCGGATTGGCATGTCGCTTCCCGCTTCTCCAACTGGTCCCGTTTGCCGTTCATGATTTCCTCCAGACTCTCTTGTGCATGAAACTTCCAGATCTGCTATCTCCATTGTACAGAAGAGAGCGTGGAGAGGACAGTGATTTCTCACGGACTCTTCACCCGCCTTGCATCGCCTCACCATGCTAATGGCCGGGCCGAAAACAAGCTTGTTTTCCAACCCGGCCATCAACACGCGCTGTATGTGGTCCCGGCGTGATACGCCTGAGTCGACCGCTCTGCGGCTACCCCAAACTCAAGGCTGTGACGGAAAATGCACGTAGAATACCGTCTCCAAGCCCGGTTCGCTCCGCGCATAGATCTTGCCTCTGTGCCGCTCCACGATCGCCTTGGCGATCGCAAGGCCTAGTCCATATCCGCCGCGAGCGCGCGTTCTGGACGGGTCGGTCCGGTAGAATCGGTCGAAGATGCGAGTCAACTGATCCTGCGCGATGCCTTCCCCCGTATTGGTCACCGAGATGACCACCTCATGATGCTGCTGCCTCATCTGGAAACGGATCTCACCGCGGGGGTTTGTGTATTTGACCGCATTGTCAAGCAAGATCATGATCACCTGCTGGAATTGCTCCCGATTGCCGTACACCGTCAGGTCCGGCTGGATGTCATAGGCAAAGTCAAATTGCTTCTCGAAGATCAAAGCCTCCATCGTCAGGATCACATTCTCCGCCGCTTCACTCGCCTGGAAAGTCGAATGGATGACAGATTCCTGCTCCCGCGCTTCCTCCATCTGCGTCAGATACAACAGATCGTTGGTCAATCTGCTCATGCGCTCCGTCTCGGTAAGGATATTGTTCATCCATTTGGCCTGACTCTGGATCGTCTCCTGCTCATTCGCCATCAGCACATCGACATTGGTGCGGATAACCGTCAGCGGCGTCTTCAACTCATGAGAGGCATCGGCAATAAACTGCTTCTGTTTGAGGAACGCTTCCTGCACTGGAGCGATTGAGCGGTTGGCAAAATATCTGCTGATAAAAAAGATCACGATCAACATCACAAACGCCGTCCCAACAAACGTGTAGATCAGGTTCGTCAAGATATTCTGCTGCGCCGTCACATCGAGAAACGTCAGCTTATAACCGATTCCGGGGATCTCCTGTACCACATAAGCCCAGCATTCCCCTTCGAAAGTCAGGCGTCCTTCTTCCTTGCCGGAAGACTGCACCATCTCAAGCACGGAAGTGAAGAAAGCAGCTTCCCCATCGAAGAAGGAAATGATCCGTTCGATGTTCATCTCGCTGTCCGTCAGAATCGTAAACGAAGCTGTCCGGTCGTCACCTGGACGTGCTTCTACGGGAGGCGGGGTCTTGATCCGATCCTCGCCCCCCATAACGACCTTGGGGGGGCCGCTGATTCGTCCGCCGAACTCTGCTGCGCGATGCAGTTCCATATTGATGCCAGCTTGTACATTTTGATGCGTAATCACATAGATGGCAGTGAAAGAGATGAGCATCAGCACCGTGATGGTGATCATGATGAGCGCAAGGAAACGATTGCGCAGCTTGCGGAACATCATGATCCCACCTCCAATACGTAGCCGACACCGCGAATTGTCGTGATGCGAACCGACGATTGCAGATAGGCGAGCTTCTTCCGCAGGAACGAGATGTATACCTCGACGTTGTTGTGCTCGGCATCCGAATCGAAGCCCCACAGCTTCTCGATGATCTGCTCCTTCGTCGCCACCGCCTGCTTGCGAGAGATCAAGAGCTCGAGCAGCTCGCACTCCTTCAGGATCAACTTGATCTCCTTGCCGCTGCGAACATGGGACAACCGCAACATCCGCGTGTTCAATTCGATATCGCCGAAGCGCCATGTATCCTCCTGCAACGTTTCATCTTTGCGCCGCAACGCAGCGCGGATGCGCGCCAGAAGCTCCTCGGTCGAGAATGGCTTGGCAACGTAATCATCGGCTCCGCTATCCAGACCAGCAACCTTGTCCGGTATCTCGCCCTTTGCAGTCAGCATGATGACCGGCGTGGAGATTCCTTCGGCACGAATCGAGCGCAACAGGCTCAGTCCATCCATGCCAGGCAGCATCACATCCAACAAGATCAGATCATAGATGCCGCTGAGGGCATGATCCAATCCTTCGTTGCCGTCGTGAACCGCATCGACGGTATAGTGATGCTTCTTTAAGATTTGTACCAACGCTTCTGCCAGATGAACCTCATCTTCCACGATCAGTATGCGCATCGTTCATGCCTTCCTTCGTTGTCATCTTGAGATGTTATTTCATTTATAATACCGGCCCAACCTTTAATCAAGCTTAAATGCTCCCCACGCTGCTCGTCCGTACCAGGATGCACGAAACGCTTGTTTCCTCCATGACTCTGTTGTATATTGCGGGCAAACAGCATCATAGGGAAAGTCTCGATCATTTGACGCTATCACGAGATAAGCGAAGATCGGACACATGAGCCTCCAATTCAATGCAGTCGCGCAGAGTTGGAGGCTCGTCGTAATGTCTATCGTCTTCATCAACCATCAGTTGCACTTTTAAGCTTCATTAAAGGTTGAAGGTGTAAGATTAGATCTAAGCAAGCATGACGGAACACCAGAAAGGAAAAGGCGGCGACCAGGACACTTAAAGCTTGATCATGATGGAGGCATGAAACATGAACGACGGACGATCATTGGGACTGAAACTATCCAGCATCCTGTTGAGCCTATTCTTGCTGGCAGCATGCGGCCAGGAAGCCGCACAGCCTGACCCCTCGGGACAAGCTTCCTCTGGACAAGATCAGGCGGGGACGAATCGCAACGGTGTCAGCTCTGATGCGGCTAACCTCTCAGATACGGCAAGCATCCCGTACTCGATCCATGTGCCGGCTAAGACGGAATACAAGGATTCTTACTACGACGTCGAGTGGTCGGCGAACTCTTCAACGATGATCGCGTTGAATGGCAGCAGCGCACAAGTTTCAGGCTCCGGGGCGGCATTCGCAAACGGCACGCTGTCGATTACCGCTGAAGGAACCTATGTCCTGAGCGGCAGTTTAAGCGGCCAGGTGGTGGTCGATGTTTCAAAGGATACCAAGGTTCATCTCGTACTAAACGGCGTACAGATCACCAATCATGACCAGGCCGCGATCTATATCAAGGAAGCGGATCGGGTCACCATCACGTTGCAGGAAGGCACGGAGAATCTTATCAAGGACGGGGCCAATTACAGCTTCCCAGACGGATCGGATGAGCCGACTGCGGCCATCTACAGCAAAGCGGATCTGGTGGTTAACGGGACCGGGGCGTTAATCGTTCAGGGCAACTACAACGACGGATTGGTGAGCCGTGACGATCTGATCATCGTATCGGGCCGGTATGCGATCACGGCTGTGGATGACGCCATCATCGGGCGCGATCTGCTCGCCGTGCAGGACGGGACGTTTACGATCCAGGCAGGGGGGGACGCGCTCAAGTCGACAAATGACGGCGAGGAAGGCAAGGGCAACATTATGATCGAAGGCGGTTCGTTCGACATCACAGCGGGAAGCGACGGTATCCAATCCGCCGTGTCGATCCGGATCGACGGCGGTTCATTCCACATCACGGCTGGCGGCGGCAGCGCGAATGCTGAAGTGAAGACGGAGAGCGGCTTCTGGGGTGGCCGCAACAGTTCGTCGCAGTCAGGCTCGAATGATACGCCAAGCACCAAAGGCATCAAGGCAGCCTCAGACCTGCTCATCACAGGCGGCAGCTTCATGATCGATACAGCGGACGACGCGCTCCACAGCAATGGCAACATCGTGATACAAGATGGTAACTTCACGATCTCCACAGGAGATGACGGCATTCATGCTGATGCTTCGGTGACGATCGAAGGCGGTAAGATCGTTATTGCGAAGAGCTATGAAGGCATCGAAGGCGCAGTGGTGACGGTGCTCGGGGGAGAGATCGACATCCATGCCGATGATGACGGCATCAATATCGCCGGCGGCCATGACGGATCATCGATGGCGAGCCGACGTCAGGATACGTTCGCGAACGCCAGCAAGTACCTGCTGACGATCCATGGAGGCAGCATCACCGTCACGGCAGAGGGTGATGGTCTCGACTCCAATGGCTCGATCGAGATGAGCGGCGGTACGGTGATCGTGAACGGCCCTACCGCTTCGATGAACGGCGCGATCGACTATGACGGAACCTTCCGGATCAGCGGCGGCGTGTTGATCGCGGCAGGCAACATCAGGATGGCCGAAGCGCCTTCCAGCGATTCGAGCCAATCTTCTATCGCCTTCACCTACTCGTCGATGCAACAAGCTGGAACGAAGTTCACGCTGAAGGACGCTCACGGCCAAGTCGTCATCGAAGCCACGCCGACCAAGCCGTATCAGTCGATCGTTCTCAGTTCGCCTGATCTGAAGCCCGAAGCGACCTATTCGGTCTATACGGGCGATACGAAGCTGTACGATGTTGAGCTTCAGGGTGCGGTCACATGGCTCGATGAATCAGGCGTCACAACCGTTAGATCCGGCCGTGGCTTCGGCGGAGGCAGAGGCAGGTGACGGGGCATACCTTAACCGAGGATACACAAAAGGAGCAGGTTCGAAGTTCGAGACCTGCTCCTGTCGGGTTTCCTTATACCAGACGAACCGCTGTGCCGCTGACGCTGACCATCAGCATCCCATCACGGATAACTTCATAATCGATATCAACGCCGATGATGGCATTGGCGCCGAGTCTCTGCGCTTCATAGGTCATCTCGCGGATCGCCAGTTCCCTTGCTTCGCGCAGCTTCGATTCATACGCTCCTGATCGGCCGCCGACGATGTCAGTGATCGAGGCGAAAATATCGCGAACGATATTCGCACCCATGATCGTCTCTCCTGTGACCAGGCCGAGATAGCTCTCGACCTTTCGTCCTTCTATATTGTTTGTCGTACTGATGATCATCTTCCATCCAACCTTTCCTATCTCCTTGAAATCGGCCTCGTAGGCAAACACATCTATAAGGCTATTTCCAATTGTAACCTACAGGATGCGGCAAATGCAAAGCATTGACCATGATCAGGCCTATCAAACAACAGCATAGGGGGATCGCTGGCTGCGATCCCCCTATGGTTATTGCGAAGATGCAACCATACCGGCTCAAGTGTCACTTGCCGCCAGATAGGATGCCTTACTTCGCTTGAATATACCCTTCCGCTTTGAGCAGTTCTGCGATCAACACAGCGCCGCCAGCCGCACCGCGCAGAGTATTGTGCGACAGTCCGACGAACTTGTAGTCGAACAGCGTGTCTTCGCGCAGTCTGCCGACCGTGACGCCCATGCCGCGCTCGATGTCGCGGTCCAGCTTCGTCTGCGGTCTGTTGTCTTCTTCGAAATAGGTGATGAACTGCTTCGGAGCGCTTGGCAGCTCCAACTCCTGCGGACGACCCTTGAAGCTGTTCCAGCGAGCGATGATCTCCTCACGCGAAGGCTTCTTCTCGAACGAAACCGATACGGTCGCCAGATGGCCGTCCGACACCGGCACGCGAATGCATTGCGCAGAGATGAGCGGCGCACTGGCCTTCACGATCTCGCCACCTGAGACTTGACCCCAGATGCGCAGCGGTTCCTGCTCGCTCTTCTCTTCTTCTCCGCCGATGTACGGGATCACGTTGTCATCCATCTCCGGCCAATCGGCAAATGTCTTGCCTGCTCCCGAGATCGCCTGGTAAGTGGAGACAACGGCGCGAGTCGGCTTGAAATCAAGCAAGGCATGCAATTGCGGCACATAGCTCTGAATCGAGCAATTCGGCTTCACCGCGATGAATCCGGTCGAAGTGCCGAGGCGCTTGCGCTGTGTAGCGATAACCTCCAGATGCTGCGGATTGATCTCCGGAATCACCATCGGTACGTCCGGCGTCCAGCGATGGGCAGAGTTGTTGGAGACGACCGGCGTACCCGTACGTGCATATTGTTCCTCCAGTTCCTGAATCTCATTCTTCTTCATATCCACCGCGCAGAATATGAAATCCACCCCGTCGGCCACCTGGTGCACCTTCGAGGCATCCTGCACCACGATCGACTTCACGCTATCCGGTATCGGCGCAGACATCTTCCATCTGCCTTGCACCGCTTCTTCGTAGGTTCTGCCGGCAGAATTGGCACTTGCGGCGATTGCCGTCACCTCAAACCATGGATGCTCATCGAGCAGTTGCACGAAGCGCTGCCCAACCATCCCCGTTCCGCCTACGATTCCTACCTTCAGCTTATTTGCCATGTGAACCTTCATCCTTTCATCCATGTAACTTAACTTGATACATATAATAAAAAAATCCCATCCATAAGACATCCAATGTCTCAGGGACGAGATCTGCTCGCGGTACCACCCTACATTCACGAATATGTCACCATATCCGCCTCTTCAAGTACGGCATGCTTGTATAAGCATACGTATACTCTAGCTCTGTAACAGGAGCACCTGGCACGCCACCCCCTCGCCAGCTCGGTTCCGGCGTGCAGCTCTGAGTCTTTCTTCAATGATGGACCTTTACTCCTTCTCAGCCATCGGAGCTCTCTGTGGAAAGGCTTCCGTCATCTACTCTTCTCATCATCGCTTTTTGATATATATTGTATCATACCACGTTTACGCGGATTAGGGAACGTCTATTTTCGGGAAACGTACAATTGGGCACGTATCCAGGCGATACCGCGAGCCCTGTACTGGGTGTGTTTGCCCAACCGCTGTTAAATCTTCGGCTGATCGAAGTTGTCCGGCAGGTACTCCGCGATCCATTCGAGGCAGATGATCGTGTTGATCGACCATTGCGATACGGTGTTGGTTGAGATCCATGGAATCTCCTGAATCTCCCGGACATAATCCTGACGCGGCACCGGCTGTATCTTAAGCGGAACATCTACACTCCAATGATGGTCGCTGTGGAGCAGGAAGTCCCATGCTTGACGCGCCAGCTCTCCATCGTTCGTCCGGCTGGCTGCAAATGCCATCATCGTCGTGGACAGCATCGGGATATTCCAGTCCTTGCCCTTGATGCGGCCGTCTGTTCTCCGTTCTTTCTCTTCGGCAGGCAGATTGTAGAAGGCGCCATACTCGATGAGCATCTGCTCCCAATCCGCGTCCTGCAGCAGATAAGCCATCTCCGTCCATACTTGCGCGCCGCCCATGCAGATCATCAGATGATGGCCATAGTTCTCATCGCTCATATACAGCAGTTCACCGGACTTCGGATCATAGCCGAAGGTTGGCCCCGTCAGCAGACGGTCCGGCATCCGTTTGAGGCATTCGATGCCACGCCGCATCTTGTTAAGGTATGAGGTATCCTCATGCCGCTCCCACTGCACCATCCAGTTCGAGCAGAACGCTGCCCAGTCCGGGCCGCTCCGCACATGGGTCGGGAACTCATCCTTAGCGAAGTAGGCGCGCATCGGGTCAATGCCCACCGTCCGGTAGTCCGCATCCTTCGCTTCATCCATGATGTCCCCGATTCGCTCATCCGCTGTCAGGTAATAATAGAACCGGTGCAGCCCGGCCATGCCGATGCGCGCTTCCTTGCAGCCGCATCCCCAATGGAGCACATTGTGCCGCGAGCCAAGTCCCGCATACTCGCCGAGGTGGTAGACGTCTACCTCGCTTGTATGCCTCGTCATCGCCTCCGCCATGCGGAAGATGTCGGCGCGGCCTGTGCGCAGGAAGCTGTACCAGAGCCAGTAGTTCGGCGCTAGTTCCGTGTTCTGCCAGGCGCAGCCGCCAACGTCATACTTCCATGTATGACGCACGGGATCATAGCTGTGCATCACATCGCCATAATCCCAGAATCCGTACCATCTGCGCTGTTCGATTTCGTTCTGATAGAAGCCGATCAGCCCGTCGAGCGTGTCTTCCAGCCGAGCCTTGACTGGCGTCGAGCGGTCAGGCAGGCTCCAGAAGCCAAGCGCGCGCGTCTCATGATAACGTTCCGGCGTACAGACGATCAGGGATGGTTCCTCTTTCTCGCGAGTCATGGCATCAAGCATCGTCGCATCCGGCGTCTCACCACAGCACCAGATCATCAGCTCGTTCGTATTGCCGATGCCGTACGGCGTGCTTCGCAGCTCGCTCGCTCCTTCATAACAGGATTCCACGTAGGTCTTCGTGTCATAATGTCGCAGATCCATCGCCGGCGCGTCGGGCGACCACAGCCAGGCTGTCAGTGCGGCCTCATCACCAGTGCAACCGTCCACTTCCAGCGCGGATGGATGCTTCTGCCAGAAATGCCGCACACCAACCGCCAGCCCCCCCGCTTCGGAGCCTGCGTAGACCAGTCCCCGTGCCCGAATGCCTGCAGCGGCGCGGAGCCAGGAGCAGTTCTCCTGCGTCCGCTTCGAGATCACGTAGCCATCGCAGCCCGGTTGCACCAGCTTGAAGGCGCTCCATTCCGGTGACTCAGCCAGGTGGTGAAGCAGCATCGCATCCTGCTCGGCATCGAAAGAGATGCGCTTGCCAGCCATCTGCTGCTCATACCGTTCACGCTGTCTCGGGGAAAGCCGCCATAGCATGAGTCCCTTGGGCGATTCGCTGAACCAGCCGGTATCACCCGCGAAGCGAATATGCCGGTTATACAGCGGTCCTCGCATCGGCAGCGAGAAGCGGATGCCGAGCCCGCGGATGAAGTCCTGATGCGGATTGCCGTCGAACAGGAAGGTGTGCGCCAACCGAATGGAGTCCAGGCCAGCATAGAAGTACAGCCGAACCGTAAATGGCAGCCAGCGGCGGTTGTCCGGCAGCCGGTGACGTCCCTTCAACTTAACCACGGCACGGATCGGGCCGGACTGCTCAACAACCGCATGCTCGACGATGCCGGTGAATGGTTGATCCACGGTCATGTGAGCACCGGCCACCTGGCTCCGCAGCTCGCGAATGCCGACAAGCTCCCCGCCGGAGCAGACCGTTCTGCCATCCCGCACGATCTCCCGGATAAGCGAAGTCCCTGAACGATTCACGCGGCAGAGGATCGCCCCCGTATCGATCTCGATATATTCCTCTTCAGCCAACACGGTCAGAGCAGGTGCCTTTGTCGCCTCACTACCCTCCCCTGATGATGCCGCCTGGAGTGTATAACCGCTTGCACCATTCTGGATCACGGCGGCATGTGCCGTCCACTTGACGCTGCCGTCCGGCCAATATGCCATGGGCCAGGTTTGCATCGGCACGCGATGATTGGCCGGATCGAACAGGCCCAGCGCAAGATGATCTCTGGACAGTTCACCCTGCCTCCACGGAACGCCCCAGGTAACGCCTGCCGGCAGCTCCGGCGGCTGTTCCCCCAGCCAGCCGAGGCGGATCGTTTGTTTCTGCTGCATCAATCTCTCAGTCATGTGGTCATCCCCTTTTTATGTCTCCGTAGTATGGCCGCCATTATCCCTGTGTTCCTTGAACATTCATTATCGGTTGGATAATGGGATAACATCCAACGAACCTCCCCGAGTATGGACGAGACAGGCCAGGTTATTGGAGCTGATCCAATGAATTGGGTCGTGAAGCCGCGGATACAGCTTAATCGCTAAATTTAGTTGGATGAAGTCCAATTAACCTTCGGAAAAGCCCCGTGGCTTCAGAATCATAATCCAAATAACTCTCCTCTCGTACCGGCATCGTGCTATACATCCACACACTTGGCTTCGTAGACCTGCAGATCCGAGTATTCCGCGATCAGCGGCGACATCTGGCGGAAGCCGATCTTCCCCTTGCCGAGCACTGGCCCGTATGTCACGCCATCGTCTATGTAACTGAAGATAGGCAGGTTATCAATCGAAAATTCAATCAGCGAGCCGCACTTCACGATCTGGATCTGGTACGGCGGATCGCTGTGCTCCACAGAAGGCAGCGGATCGGCGCCCTGCGCGGTCAGATGAAAACCGTAGCTCTTGCGGAGGTTGCATGTCTGGAACCGCCTCTCCTCCGGATAACTCTTGCGGAAATACGAGATATGATAGGCGTTGATATCTCCATGATGGTACTGGTCATAGATGCCGGTTCGCCTGGACAACGCCGGGTCGAACAGGTCTTCTCCGTTCCTGCCCTCTGCCGCGAAGAACATGATCGCCAGTCCCGGCTGGCGGATCGGCCAGAACTTCCAGCGTATGATAATATCCGAAGGAAATGTTTCCCGGCACCAATACACGATATTAGCCGCTTGTCCCTCCGATGGATGGCGCGTGCTCTCCAATCTCATCCTGCCAAGTGGAAATGTGACCGCCCCATCGCCCTCCATGACGAAGCCGGCAACGTCCTCGGCAGATGACAGCTTGTTCTCATACAAGAGCGAGCCCGGCTGAATCTTCCGGGTGCCCATGTCGTTCATGCTCACGCACTCCTCTCAGTTGATAGGGTTTTCATCTATCACTATGTCAGCAGGCACCACCTTTTGCAATTGGACTTTTTTGCCCGACGGTTCGCTGCCAACTTCCCCCAACATCAAAGAAGCCCTTGATCTGCAAGGGCTTCAGCACGTTTCACATATAGGGTACTATTTTTGCAAGATGAGACTCTTTTGCAGCAGCGTTGCTCGCGGCCAAATTCACATCCATGAACGAACCCATGTTCTGATGTGCCGCATACAACGCGGTTCCTCATTCATCAGAACCATGTTCGTCAGAAGCTGAATTCCACTTTGCCTTCCAGGCTGAGATAATAGCGGGTGAGAGGTTTGAGCTTGTCGTCGAGTCGTAAACAAGGGGGATAGCTGTACCCATCCCTCCTCGGAAATGACATGCCGTAAGCCAGTCTTGATGTTCATGAATGAGTGGGGTGGAATCAGCAGCATCATTATTCCTTATAGCATAATCTGAACACAGCCAGATTTGCCTGGAATATTCATCCACAATCAAAGATGGATAACAGGATAAGTGCTGTATCGCTATACGATGAACTTGTAGCCTGCTCCCCAGACCGTACCGATGTATTGCGGTTTGGACGGATTGTCCTCGAGCTTCTCGCGGATACGGGCGATATGTACGGTTACGGTGGAGGCATCGCCCAGCGCATCCATGCCCCAGACCCGCTCGAACAGCTCCTCTTTGCTGAACACGCGGTTCGCGTTCTGAAGCAGGAACAGGAGCAGGTCGAACTCCTTCTGAGCCAGCACCACTTCCTTGCCGTTCACGAACACTTGCCGCGCATCCTTGTCGATCGTAAGTCCCCGCACATGGAGACGGTTGCTCTTGTTCACTGCCGACTGGCCGACGAAGCGCTCCTTCATCCTGTCATAACGGGCCAGATGCGCCTTCACACGCGCCACCAGTTCAGCCGGGCTGAACGGTTTCGTGATATAATCGTCCGCCCCCAGATCCAGTCCCTTGATCTTGTACAATTCCTCTTCCCGCGCGGAGACAAGCAGCACCGGGATCGCTTCGTCCTCACGGATCGTGCGGAGCACGCCGAAGCCATCTAGTCCCGGCAGCATGATATCCAGGATGACCAGATCCACGGATTCTCGCTCCAGGAACTTCAGCGCTGCGGTGCCATTGTCCACGATATCGACGCGAAATCCTTCCAGCTCCAGGTAATCCTTCTGCAGATTGGCGATGCTGATGTCGTCCTCGACGATCAAGATTCGTTTCATAACGCCCTCCGTCATCTCCCGATTAGTCTGTCTGATATGATGTTCCTGCTGGGCGGCTGCAAGTTCAATACTTGCGCAGTGAGATCATCATCCGCGTTCCCTCACCAACGGTGCTTGTCGCCCAGATGCGTCCGTCATGCGCCTCCACGATCTGCCTCGCGATCGCCAGTCCCAGCCCGCTGCCGTCTACGTTCGATCGCGATACATCCGCGCGGTAGAACCGCTCGAAGATATGCGGAAGATGCTCCTCCGGTATGCCGGGTCCATTGTCCCGGACCTCGATGATCGCAGATGTCCTCGTCTCCCGAAGCACGAGCTGGACAAGCCCCTGCTCTCTGGACGCATGCTTCAGCGCATTGTTCAGGATATTCTGCATCACTCGCTTGAACCGTTCCGCATCGATGCGGATCATCACCGGATCTTGCAGTTGGTCCACGAGCTCAAGCTCTACGCCCTCCCGGTCGAATTCATAGCGGTGATCCTCAACGCAATCGTTGAAATACGCGCGCATATCCACCTGTTCGAAATGATACGGCAACTGTTCGAGATCCAGCTTCGAATAAAGCAGCAGATCATCGATCATGTTGTTCACTTGGATCGTCTTCTGCCGCGCCGTCTCCAGATATTGCGATACCTTCTCGGGGGTGCTGGCCACGCCATCGATGATGCCTTCGATATATCCCTTGATCGAGGTGACCGGCGTCTTCAGGTCATGCGAGATGCTGGAGAGAAGAAACTTGCGGTTCTCGTCGTAACGCTCCTGCATATAGATCGTTTCCTTCAGCTTGATGCGCAGCGTCTCGAGCGAACGGCAGAGCTCCCTGACTTCGCCTTCCCCCTCAACGGCGATACCGCTGCCCAGATCGCCTTCGCTGATCTTGACCGCCGCTTCGTTGAGCCTGATGACAGGACCGATCACGCCTCGTATCAATCGCCGCGCCACCCACAGGTTCATCGCCAGGCACAGGAGGATGAAGCAGCACACGCCGATCACTCCCGCGTTCATGTATATGTCTTCCGGCATGCTGTAAGCAACCTGCGGTTCCGGCAGGATCACATTCGAACCCGCACCGCCTGCGCCTGCAGTCTCTTGTGGTATCGCTCCGCCGCCATTGCCAGGATTCCATCTTGAGCGCACGGCAATGTACACCGTGGAGACCCAGGCCGATAGGATAACCGAAGCAAGTACGGTGGCCATATTCCATATGAAGAATCGTCTCGTAAGCGGCATCGTCCCCGTTTCCTTTCTTCAAGCAAATATCTGGAGCAGCGTCAGCCCCGCGTTACAGATCCTTACGATCAAACACATAATACCCAGCAGTGTAAAGCATGATTCCGAAGCCTGTGAGCAACAGCGTCTGTCGAATTAACTTGGAGATGTTCACCGGATCGGATATCCATAGCGTATACCAACCCAATTGCGAGGTGAACAGAAAGCTTGATATTCTCGAGTATATGATCCCAAGTGCGATGAAGCCAACGAATAACAGCACCGACAGGAAGAAGACCGCAAGCCCGCTTCGGATCAGATTGCATAGCAAAACGACAAGCAACGAGAAGACGAAAATCGGCACGAACGTCACCACGTATGCAAGAATCACGCGAAGAACACCCGCTAGGCCGGTAGACGATGGATTGAAGATAAATCCTGCGATAAGTGCCACGAGCATGATGAACAGCAGATTCAGCAGAATAAATGCCGCGATGTTTCCTACCTTTGCGCTGAATACACCAAACCTGGATACAGGACGGGTCAGCGTCAGCTTCATCGTACCGGCATTAAATTCGCCATTGAACATGTCAATGGCCACAAAGGTGGCGAACAGCGGCAGGATCGTATACGTGAACACCGGCAGAACGAGTAGCGGGAACTCCGTACTCCCGGCGATTCGCAGGCCGAAACCGGACTGGATCGCCGTAACGGCTGCCTGCCCGATCAACACCCCGAGGACGGACAGCACAGCGGCTGCGATCAGCTTCTTCTTCTTCAGCAGCTTCACCGTCTCATTGACAAATGCCGCCTTAAACCCTGCCACTGCGATCCACCTCGCTTATGAAATAGTTTTCCAGCGATGCATAGTTCGCCAGGATATTGCGTGTGTAGTCGACATTTACCAACTGTCCGCCATAGATGATGCCGACGCGCGTACAGGTCAGCTCAACGTCGTGGATCAGATGGCTGGAGATGAAGAAGGTCGTCCCCGACTCCTCATTGAGCCGTTTGATCAGCCTGCGCATGTCGAGCATCCCCTCAACATCAAGGCCATTCAGCGGCTCATCAAGGATGAGCAGCTTAGGCCGGGACAGGATGGCTGCAGCGACGCCGAGCCTCTGCTTCATGCCGAGTGAGAAGCGGCGCGTCTTCTCATGCTTGTACCTCAAGAGACCGGTAATCTCCAGACATTCGTCGATCCGTGCCTGGTCCACATCGTCGTAATATCTGGCGAAGAGCTTCAGGTTGTCCTCGGCAGACAGATACGGATACGACTCCGCCGTCTCGATGATGCAGCCGATATGTTTCATCGCATTGACGAACTCGTGCTGCACGCTCTTGCCGAAGATGCGCACATCGCCGCTGTCCGGACGCATCAGTCCGGCCATGATCTTCATAGCCGTCGTCTTGCCGGCGCCGTTTGGTCCGAGGAAGCCGAAGATGTCCCCTTCGTCAACCTCCAGATTGAGGTTCGTAATTCCCCGCCCGTTACTGTACATTTTATTCAAACCGATGATTTCGATCGCTTTGCTCATGAACGCATTCACATCCTCTATCGTCAAGCTTGTCAGCCTCCAGGAACCCCTGCGGAACCCATTCAAGGGCATAAGGCTGTCCCGGCCGCTTCTCAATTGCCGGGACAGCCCGCTTCTTTACTCAAACACCCGTCTGAAGGCCGAATCGAACCGGTTCGCCAGCTCCCACGAGTAGACCTCTTCATGACCCATGGTGGCGTATGGGTATACATAGATTTGTCCAGGGTTGTATGGACTGATCTCCAGATAATAGGTGACGCCTGCCTCATCCGTATAGGAGATTAATGTAGACCAGTCACGCTGTTCGGACACGAACTCGAAAGACAACGGTTCATACGCATAGAGTTCTTGATACTCAGGATCGACCGTCTCATAGAACTTGCCGATGACGGACTCTTCGGTCACAGCGGTGATCTCCAGCGTGCGTTCCCCGATCTTGATGAATCTGTCCGGCTGCTCGATGATGATATCCGTGCGGTAAACGCCGATGTGCTTCTCCGCAAACTGATGCTCCGCATATGACCGCTCAACGATCGCATCCGTCAGATCCGGCTTCGTGATCGTCGTGCTGCCGACGTCGCGCAGATGGATTCCTAGGTTGACCGCAAGCTCATGGCGCTGTCCGTTCTTATCGGCGCCGAGCAGGATGATCTCTCCGGTCACGTTCTTGAGAAGTCCCGTCTCATCTTCCTCTGCTCTGCCGGATATGCGGCTCACATAGATATCCTCTGATAATCTCGGTATGTCTTCATTCCTGTAACCGCCAAACCAGTCGTAGGAAGTTTGCTTGAACAGAAGAGACAGCACCGCGTTAACAAGTGTGGGAACTTGAACCTCCGACAAACTGCCGCTGTATATCTTACCGCCATTCGCCGCTTCTTCCACCATCACGCTATCCTTCAGATTGCCGACGAGAGCGTCAACGATTCGCTCCATATCTGCCGTGATTTCTTCCCGGAACGGATCGGAGAAAGGCGTCCAATCTTTCCTCGTTCGCATGGCAACATAGAATTGATCGTCCTCGCTGCTCTTGTACGCATATGTCGTCTCGTCGTTGTATGTGTACCAAGTGTATTTATCTTCGTTATAGCGGGTATGTTCGTTTAGCGTCTCAGAGACACGGTTGATTGTATCGACCTTGAGCAGGTCTTTGCTCTCGTACATGACCGTCCCGTTAAGCTTCGTGCTTAAGACAGACTCCAACGTATAACTGTCCAGCCCGTTCTCCATCTGTGCCGATGTCCGCTTCGCTGCCTCCTTCAACCGGTCGTACCCTGTGCCAAGCGTCATGTCAGCCAGAGCCGTGGTGAAGAAGAGGCAAGCACCCGCGATAAATGACAGTGCGATAGTTGCTTTCTTGCCCAGCTTCATAATCGATCTCCTTTGTATCATCACATATTCGGAAGCTTCCTGTTACCATTATAGACGCTGCAACTTGCAACCCTCTGAATAAATCATAAACAATTTATTAATTATTGCCCAGCCAGATAGACGAACGAAGGGCCTCACCGGTTGCCGCCAGACACCGATTCGGCCCTTTCCTTACATGGACTAAAGGTTATTTCTCTGCCAGATTCATCTCTGCACACATCAGGATAAATGCTCCTGCCCCATGCAGATCGTTCTCGCTCGTCGGACGAGCGATGTAATGCGCGTAATCGCCGATGCCCGTACCGATGCAGATCTTCGAGATGACGACATGGCCGTTGTCATCGAACTTCAGCGTGTCGATCACGCCGCGATAACCTTTCCACGCATATTCCATATATTTCTTGTCCAGATGGCCGAAGCGCACCGCCTTGGCGATCGCATGCACAAACAGCGCCGAACAGGACACCTCCAGCCAGTTGTCCGGACGATCGCCCTTGTCCACGACCTGGTACCATAAGCCGCTCTCATCCTGGAACTTGATGAGCGAGACAAGCAGATCCTGCAGGATGCTGACCAGCTTCGGCTTGTCTTTGTGATCCTCCGGCAGATGCTCGAAGATCTCGAGCAGCGCAACCGGATACCAGCCTATCGCCCGGCCCCAGAATTCCGGAGCGCAGCCCGTCACCGGATCAGCCCAGGAAGCCTCCTTGGACTCGTCCCACCCGTGATACAGAAGTCCGGTACGCGGGTCCTTCGTATGCTTCTCCATCAAGATCGCTTGGTGAGTGATCAGATCGAAATATTCCGGATATCCGAACGTCTTGCCGAATTGAACGGCGATTGGGCCGCCCATGTACAAACTGTCAAGCCACATCTGGTTCGGATAACGATCTTTGTGCCAGAAGCCCCCGGACGGATTAGTCTTCCAGGATTTCAGGAGCGGCACAAGATAGAACAGCGCCTTCTTGTATCGTTCGTCGCCGGTCTGTTCATACAGGTTATACAGCAGAACGCCCGGTTGAATGTCGTCAAGCTGGCCTGGATCATGCTTCTTGATGCTGCCATCCGCAAGCACCTGGCTGTCCACCCAAGCCTTGATATAGTCGAGGTATTTCTGTTTGCCCGTCTGTCTCCATGTCTTCTCCATGCCGGATAGGAATACGCCCTGATGATAATGGAAACGGTCCGGAGGCAGCTTCTCCGGCTCGTACTTAGCCATGAGCGCTTCGCATGCCTTCTCCGCCCAATCGATAGGGGTGAACGTATCCTTAAGATTCGTCGTCATCGTTGAACAAGCCTCCTTGGAACGGTTCATGATACCCCTATCGTAACATCAAGATATGTACATGTTTTGCGAAGAAAGCGTTGTTTCTTCTTATATCTTGCGATGGTATAATGGGTGAAGAAGATGAGCGAAAAGGCCGCTTGGACAAGAATGAATCTTATCAACAGAGTAAGCGGCCCATCAACGGCAGAAACATCAGACAGCAGGTCAGGAGGGATCTGTATGGCAGAGCTGCACTACGAGAACAGCGCCAAGACCCTGTCCGTCTCCCATCGCGTTGCGTTAAGCCACAATATGCCCGAAAGCCACTTTCACAGCACGTATGAGATTTATTATCTGATGAGCGGGCAACGGGAATTTTTCATCAAAGATCGCACCATTCTCGTACCGGAAGGCCATATCGTCATCATCGCCCCGAACATTCTGCACCGGACGATGAATGCCCGAAAGCCGAAGCATGAACGGTTTATCGTTAACATCCACGAGAGCATGATGACTTCTGCATACGGTGATCGTCCCGACATCCTCAAGCCGCTCCTGGAGCGAGAGTATCTCGTCTTCGCCTGCTCGCCCCAAGACCGATTGTTCATCGACGAGTTGGTGCAGAACATCTTGCGCGAACTGCAACAACAGGACACCGGCTTCGAGATGTATATGCATACGCTGATCCTGCAGATGCTGATCGTCTGCTGCCGGCATATCCAAAGCCGCCATCCCGAACCGATGATCTCGCCCAGTCCGATGCATGACCGCATCTCGGAGATCGTCCGCTATATGAACAAACATTATATGGAGCATCTGACGCTTCAGCAGATGGCGGAGAAGTTCTATATCAGTCCGTATTATCTCAGCCGACTGTTCAAGGAAGCGACCGGCTTCACCTTCGTTGAATATCTGAATAACGTCCGCGTCAAGGAGGCGAAGAAGCTGCTGGAGAGCACCACGTTGAAGGTGAATCAGATCAGCAGGAAGGTTGGTTTCGGCAGCGTGACGCATTTCGGCCGGGTATTCAAGGAGATCTCCGGCCATGCGCCACTCTATTACCGAAAGAAATAACGTTCGCAGCCGCTGTACCTGTTAATACACATGTCCTTTAACCAGATCCCACTCGTGAATCTCATAGTCACGGGCGCCTTGAACGATGTACGGGTCCTGCTCGACCCATGACCGCACCTCTTCTTCACTGTGCGCGATGTAGATGACAAGCCCACCCCAGCCGTCGGTGAACCTGCCGTTGGCAAACAACCGGCCGAGGTTGCGCTGTTCCTCGAGGAAGGCGAGATGCTCCGCGCGGTATAGGCGGCTTTTCTCCTCATCCTTCATCGGCAGGAGCACGGCGTAATATTTCCGCTGGGCGAGCTTAGAACCTTGATCGCGGAGATAGGCATACATGCCGGACATATCCTTGTCTCCGTAACCTGCCAGATTGGCATGCCTGAGCAAACGCTCGGTGATCGCGCCGATCGGCAGTTGCATGCCTGCCTCTTCGGCCATCTGCTTCACAAGCGACATATCTTTATGGAGCAGGTTCAATGCGAAACCAGGCTCATACAGGTCCTGCTTCACAAACAGGTTATAGTGCCGGTCATAGATGCGGCTCTGAGCGAAGCTCTGGTTCAAGATCTCGTGCACAATCTCCTTGGACAGCCCCATCCGATCCGCCAGATTCATCGCTTCGCTGGCCGCTTCCGTATGGATGCCAACCATCAGTTGGTTGAGCAGCTTGACAATCGTACCGCAGCCAACTTCGCCGACGTGGAAGATATTCTTGCCAACGACCTCGAAGATCGGCCGAACCCGTTCGAACACCTGTTGATCGCCGCCGACCATGACGGACAGCGTTCCCAGTTCCGCTCCGACGGTCCCGCCGCTTACCGGCGCATCCAGGAACTCCATGCCGGCTTCCTTCGCCTGAGCGGCGATCTTCCGGTTCAGCTCCGGATTCACCGTGCTGAAGTCGATCAGGATGAGACCGCGCCGTCCATTCCTGATGATGCCTTCCGGTTCGAGATACACCCGCTCTACATCAGCGGGCATCGGCAAGCAAGTCATGATCACATCAACTTGCCCTGCCAGCTCTTGAAGGGTGAGGCCGATCTTGCCCCCGGACTCCGCGAAGGCTTCTTCCTTGCCCTTGCTTCGGTTCAAACCGTATACTTCATAACCTGCCTTGACGAGATTCCGCGCCATCGGCAGTCCCATGTTGCCCAGTCCGACAAATGCCAGCTTCATACGCATCCCTCCTGCTCATATTCATGTCGGCATCACGTCGTATGTGAACCCTTGTCTTCTTGCTTGTATGTAACCCTCAATTTCCATTATGGTACATGAACCGCCATTTCAGCCGCATATCAACGCACGCAATCTCATGTGTTTCGTGTGGAAAGGTCATCTGCACCCATCAACGCTTGTCATGCTGGTCCACGTTGCGGCTAGCTGTACACGTGCTGCCACGGGGAGCCGCGCAACGGAACACAGATCCGTTATGGGGGCAACGCCTGCTTGTTGCCGCAGCCAACGGAACGTGGTTCTGCTAACCGGCTGTTCCGAAGCGCATCAACACTTAATTCGGGCGAATAACGGATTGAGGTTCCGTTAGCATTCGCATAATGGGCCGGGAACCCTTCATAGCGGGATGACGTTCCGTTACAAGGTTGCATGGAGGCTGTGATGGATCAGCCTGGCGACCTGCCTCGCGCATGCATAGAGGTTGGAACCAGCCTCGCGCATGCACTCTTCCAGACTGGCTGGTCCTCGCACGGTCGCGAAGCAAGCCGTGAAGGATTCGCTCAGCCGCTCGCTGCCGGGACCCAGACTGCCGGAGATGAGGATCACCGGCTTGCCTAATGCCTTCGCAATCCGCGCCACATGAATCGGCAGCTTGCCATATAACGTCTGGTGATCGCTCCTGCCCTCGCCGGTGATGATCCAGTCAGCATCTTCGATGTGATGGCTCAGGCCAGTCATCTGCTCGATCATCTGCGCACCGGAAACCACGCTTCCGCCCAACAGCATGCAGGCGAAACCAAGGCCGCCCGCCGCTCCCGCGCCGGGCATGTCGCGGCAAACACAGGCGAAACTGGCTTCCGCCGCATCAGCATAAGCGGCCATCGTCCGCTCCAGCAACTCCAGTTCTTCGCGGCCGGCACCTTTCTGCGGACCGTATACATAGGTTGCCCCATTCTCTCCCAGCAGCGGATTCGTCACGTCGCATGCGATCGTGATGCGGCATCCGCTGATCCTCGGGTCCAGACCCTCGACTTCTGCCCGCGCCACATCCGCCAGCTCATGCCCGAAACCGTAGAGCACCCTGCCGTCACAGGATGAAAATCGCGCGCCTAACGCGCTCAGCATGCCAAGCCCGCCATCGTTCGTCGCACTCCCTCCGAGCCCGATAACGAACGAACGGATGCCACGGTCCAGCGCATCTCGGATCACTTCCCCGATGCCGCGCGTAGTCGTTCGCAGCGGATTGCGCAGTTCAGGCGGCACCATCGTAATTCCGCATATGTTCGCAGCCTCGATGACCGCCGTGCGCTCGCCATCCCGCTCGATGATGCCATAGAAGGTCTCAGTTGCATCACCCAGCGGTCCTGCAGCTCGCACCCGTACCTTCTCGCCGCCCGCAGCCGCCAGCAACGCCTCTACGGTACCTTCCCCGCCATCGGCCATGGGAATGACGCGTGTCTTGCTCCCCGGAATCTCCTGCCCTATCGCACGGGCAATTATCTCTCCCGCTTCAGCGGAGGATAAACTCCCTTTGAACGAATCCGGCGCAATCACAAACTTCATCCGAACGGCTCCTTTCCGTTGACATCACTTATCAGGTGCGTCGGGCAAACTCAGAAGCGCACGATGTTCCAGAACGACCGCTTCGGCTGGCCGCACACATCGAAAACGAACGGCCAGTTCTTGCGGCCGCCAAGCGCCTTGGCACCAGTCATCGCCGATCATCTCCCACCACGCCAACTGCTTGAGCAGTGTCTCCTCTCCGGGTAGATATAACTGGTTTCCGTTTATCTACATCATAATACAGGCGGGAAAAATAATACAGTTGCGAGCTTCATAGGAAAAGGACACAACACGTTTTCTTCCTCTCGTTCTTCAGCACATACCAGGTGTACAAAGGCCGTTTCTGCCCTTCTGATTCCTTCATAATATACACCAATCGTCCTGAGTGATGGCGTTCAATCAAAGTTGGTTGGTCCATTAAGCAACACATGTGATCAAAGGGGGCGGGATCTATCCATTGGACAACATCCCGATTTCATGTTCAGAACCATCTCGAAATCACCGTTTTAATCGGATTATCAGCAGGCTGGGCTTCAATCGGTTGATGCTCGTTATCGGCTGCCCATAGCTAACGGAACGTCCATTCCGCTATTTCAGCGAAAAGCCGCTTTTTGCAAATGTTAACGGAACGTCGTTCCGCTATTTGGATGATCAGCGTGGAAACGGGCTACGAAACACACCAATAACGGATTTGCGTTCCGTTCATGTTAGGGAATAGGCCATGTTGACCCCAATAACGGACTGACGTTCCGTTACGAGGCGATTCGATCATGCCTGGCTTCATTCAAGCTGTACGGGACTTCCGCAAGAGGTGAGCATATGTCGGGCAAGACTTACATGCTTTTCTCCCATATCTGCAATCCAGCGCATATGACCGGCGCAGAGAAGTACCTGTTGTTCCTGATTCGGGAACTGCTGCCATACCGACGGATCATCCTTGTTGTGCCAGGGGACGGCTTGCTCGCACTGGAAGCACGGAAGCTCGGCTGCGAAGTGCAGGTTCATCCTTATCCGCTGGTCTGGCCATTGTGGGAGCCTGGGCCTGACCTTCCGGCGCTGGAGGAACATTGGGGGCGTTCGCAGGAGCTTACGATGCTGATGAATCTGCTTCATATGCATCGTCCGAACGCGGTTATTGCGCTCACCTGCGTTAATGCCCTGCCCGCGATGGCTGCGAGCCGGCTCGGCATCCCCGTCTTGTGGATGATCACCGAAGTGATGCGTGCGGGGCCATTTGCGCCGTATGCAGTCTCCGTCATCCACCGATATTCGACCTGGATCGGCGGCATCTCCGAGGCGACGCTCAGCATCTTCCTGAGCTCTGGCCTCGGAGCGAAGACGTTGATGTTGGAACCCTCCTGGCATCCGGAACAGTTTCGTCCGCAGAGCTGGAGCGATCATCGCAAACAACTGAGAGCTGCTTATGGCATCGGTCCCAAGGTGACGCTCATCGGTTACATCGTATCCGACATTACCCCGCACAAGGGGTTCGATCACTTCGTGGAAATGGCCGTTCGGTTGTGCCCGTCTCATCCGCAAGCGCATTTCCTGATCATCGGGCAACCGACGGATCGAACTTACTATGACCGCACAGTGCAGATCGTCCATGAGTCCGGCTATGCATCACGATTCATCCTGATTCCTTATCAACAATCGATCGAATCCGTTTATCCCGCGATGGATCTCCTGATCGTGCCGAGCCTGATACCTGAAGGCTTCGGGCTTACCGCGATGGAGGGCATGGTATTCGGCAAGCCGGTCATCGCCTATCGCAACGGCGGTCTTGAAGAGATACTGAACAGGACGGGCATGTCCGCATGGCTCGTGCCTCCAGGTGATATCGCCCAGCTCACGAGCGCGGTTTCCACGCTGATTAACGATCAGCACAGGCTCCTCGCAACGGGCAAGGAAGCACAACGCGCCGTCCAGGAGGCATTCGGCATCGAAGCCTACCGCTCCCGACTTCGCACCATGCTGGATACGATGAGTCTGGCCGTTGATGAGATGGAGCGGCATCATGCGAGGCAACGAGCAGCGATCCCTGACGGCACCCTGCTGCGAGGCGCCCATACCCCTGCGGTGTTCCTGATCCAGAACGGGGCCAAACGGCCTTTCGCCAGTGAAGCAGCTTTCCTGTCCGCCGGTTTCACATGGCAGCAGATCCGCACGGTCGATGAGCCAGTGCTTCAGTGGTTCCCGAACGGGCTATCCATATGCTGAGCCGGTACGGCGTGGGCTCACGGCGTTCCCGCCGTAACAGAACGGCAAGCCGGCGAAGTGATGCGTGAAGGTGGTGACTTCTGATCCATGAACATCATGACCATCGTGGGAACCAGGCCGGAGATCATCCGCCTCAGTCTCATCATTGCCAAGCTCGACCGATGTGCGGACCGGCACGTGCTCGTGCATACCGGACAGAATTTTTCGGACTCGCTCTCGGGCGTGTTCTTCCGCGAGATGGGCATCCGCAAACCGGACTTCATCCTAAGCCGGCAGCAGCGCTCCTTCGGCAGCCAGATCGCGGTTATGTTCGAGAAGCTGGAGCGATTGCTTGAAGTGGAGAGGCCCGATCGTGTGCTGGTGCTGGGCGATACGAACAGCGCCTTATCGGCGATCCTGGCGGAGCGCATGGGCATCCCGGTGGCGCATATGGAAGCGGGAAACCGCTGCTTCGACAGCAATGTGCCGGAAGAGATCAACCGCCGCATCATCGATTCGGTGTCGAGCATCAACATGCCGTATACTCCGCAGGGCAAGATGAACCTGATTCGGGAGGGCGTGCCGACGAACCGCATCGTGCTGACCGGCAATCCGATCTATGAAGTGCTGCAAGCCAACGAAGATCGGATCGAAGCCAGCGATATACTGAAGCGGTTGGGACTGAGCAAGGATGGTTATGTGCTCGTTACCATCCATCGCGCGGAGAACGTGGATCGTCACGATCATCTGCTCGGGATCATACGCGGTCTGAACCTGGTAGCGGAGAGGTTCAGAATGCGCCTGATTACGAGCCTGCATCCTCGCACTCGGTCGCGTCTCGGGCAAGCGAACATCGCCGCTCTGCATCCTTTGATTGAACTGCATGAGCCGTTCGGTTTCTTCGACTTCGTCAAGCTCGAGAAGAATGCCGCATGCGTGCTGACAGATAGCGGTACCGTGCAGGAGGAATGCTGCCTCTTCCATGTGCCTGCAGTAACGGTGCGTACGACAACGGAGCGGCCCGAAACCGTCGATTGCGGCAGCAACATTGTCTCTGGCGTTACGCCGGAGAGCATCCTGCGCACTGCCGAGATTCAACTGAACTCGAACCGCAGTTGGGCATTCCCGGAAGGATACACCGAGCGCCATGTATCCGACATCGTCGTCCGATTTCTGCATGGATATGTGCCGAGACGCTAGGGTCAGTTATCAGGCTGTTGATTCATAGAATGTACACGAGAGGTGGGCGGTGGATGTTTGAAGGCAAACGTATTTTTATTACGGGAGGTACAGGATCCTGGGGGCATGAACTCGTCAGGCAGCTCTTAAAGCAAAATCCGGCGAAGATCGTCATCTACTCGCGCAGCGAAGCCAGCCAGGTGGCGATGAAACGGGAGTTTGACGACCCCAGGCTGCACTTCTGCATCGGAGATATCCGGGACAAGGCTGCACTTACGCAGGCCTGCGAGAACATGGACTACATCTATCATCTGGCGGCGCTGAAACATGTGCCGGTGTGTGAAGATCAGCCGTATGAGGCGCTCAAGACCAATGTAACCGGCACTGCCAATGTGATCGAAGCGGCGATCGAGAACCGTGTGGAGAGAGTCATCTACATCTCCACAGACAAGGCGGCCAATTCCTCGAATTTCTATGGACTGACCAAATCCATCGGCGAGAAACTGATCGTGCACGCCAACACCTTGCCCTCCAGCACGAGATTCGTCTGTGTGCGAGGCGGTAACGTCTTGGGCACCAATGGCAGCGTCATCCACATCTTCATGAACCAGTTGCGCCGCAAGCAAGAGATCGGCATCACGGACGCGAAGATGACCCGCTTCTTCCTGACGTTGGAGGATGCGATCAAGCTGCTGTTCAAGGCTTCCAAAGAAGCGCTCGGCGGAGAGATATTCGTCATGGTCATGCCATCCTGCCGCATCATCGATCTGGCCGACGTGCTCGCCGAAGAGCTGGGCGTCATCAACTACAAGATACGTGAACTGGGCATCAGGCCAGGAGAGAAAATTCATGAAATTCTGTACTCCGAATACGAAAGCCAGAGTACGATCGTCTATGACCATGAATATCTGGTCATCCTGCCTTCGCTTCAAATCCCCGGACTGAGAGAGGCATACAGCGCATACCCGCCGGTGCAAAAGCCGACTTACAGTTCCGCCGACTTCCTGATGTCCCGCGAAGAGATCCGACAGATGCTGAAGAAGGGACGATTCCTGCCATGAAGGTGATGATTCTAGGAGGAAGTGGCATGGCGGGACATGTGTTGGTGCGATATTTTCGCAGGCTGTCCGGGTATGAAGTGGTGTACACGATGCGCGATCGCAGCGATCCGTCCGCCCTGGTCCTCGATGCCTCGAAATTGGAGGATCTGGAGCGAGTCTTGAAGCAAGAGCGGCCCTCCATCGTCATCAATGCGATCGGCATCCTCAATCAGCGTGCGGAGGAGAACCCGCGGGAAGCGGAAGTGGTGAACGCCCTATTCCCGCACCGGGTCGCCGCGACGCTTGATGAGCTGGGCTATGGGGGGAAGCTGGTGCATATCAGCACGGACTGCGTATTCGCGGGCACCATCGGCCCCGGGTATGTATTCAAACCGGGCGGCAGATACCGGGAACAAGACATCCCGGATGGGACAAGCGTCTATGCTCGAACGAAAGCGGCAGGAGAAGTCAGAGACAACCGGCATCTGACGATCCGCACCTCCATCGTTGGACCGGAGATCAGGCCAGGCGGCATCGGCCTCATGCATTGGTTCATGAAGCAGCGTGGGACGGTGCCAGGCTACACCCGGGTGCTGTGGAACGGAGTGACGACGCTGCAGCTCGCCAGGTCAATCGAACGGCTCGTGCAGCAAGGCGCCGGCGGCTTGATTCATCTCACGGCGCCGGAGATCGTGAGCAAGTACGAACTGCTGAAGCTGTTCGCGGATATATTCGGCAAATGCGATGTCCGTATCGAACCCACCGACCATCCTGAGCTTGACCGTACACTTGTCCGCAGCCGACTGGCCAATATCGATGAAGTGCCGGATTACCGGACGATGCTCACCGAGCTGCGCGAATGGATGCGATCGGCATGAAGCACGTCATCTTGATCACTGGCGCTTCGGGCTTTACCGGAACGCATGCTTGCGCATACTTCCGTCAACGTGGCTTCAGAGTGGTCGCGGTCAGCCGCTCCCCTCACGACATCGAATTGGCAACTGACGCATGCATCGCATGCGATCTGACAGAACGTCGCCAGGTGTTCGATCTGGTCACGGCCGTACAGCCGGACTTCGTGCTCCATCTCGCCGGCATGAACGATGTGAGGTCTTCCTGGGCTGATCCGGTTGAATGTCTGGCCGTCAACGTCACCGGCACGATCCATTTGCTCGGGGCAACCGCTGCCCTCCAGAAGAAACCGACCGTACTGGTTGTCGGTTCCTCGCTCAGCTTCAACCCAGGCGCTGATCCTCCGCAACCCACGCACCCCTATTCGCTCAGCAAGACTTTGCAGATGCTGACAGCGCGTTCCTGGGCACATCTGTTTCAAGTGCCGGTATCGGTTGCCCAGCCGACGAATCTGATCGGCCCCGGCTCCTCCTCAGGGCTGTGCGGATTACTCGCAGATTATATCGCCCGGTGGGAACTGGGTTTGGAGAGCGATCCCTTCCGCTTGTCCTCGCTGACCGAGAAGCGGAGCTTCCTCGATGTACGGGATGCCGTCACAGCCTACGAGACGATCCTGCAGCGAGGATCGCCAGGCGAGTTGTACCAGTTCGGCTCGCCGCAGCTTCGTTCGATCGGCGAGGTGCTGCATACCTTCGAGACGGCCATCGGCGGTCCCGTCCCGTACGTGAATCTGGATGCCGCACCGCGCGACCCGGACCCTATGGCACCATCCAATGCGTCGATTGCCCGCCTCGGCTGGTCGCCGCGCATCCCATTCGAGCAATCGATCCGCGATATGCTGGAAGATGCGAGAATGCGCCTGAGACGAAGATTGGCTGGCCGTAAACATCTGGCCTCCGAGGCTAAGGCGTCTCAGAAGGAATACCCGCCCTTGCCATTCGATGACAAGCTGCCTCCCAATGGCCATCCATCACCACATCTCGACGACAAGGAGGGAGCATGGTGATCCCCAAGGTATCGATCGTCATCCCGTTCTACGCCGATCCGTACGTACCTCAAGCGATCGAGAGCGCGTTAGGCCAGACGCATCCAAATATAGAGGTCGTGATCGTCAATGACGGTTCACCCTCCCATACAGAGCTGCTGCAACCCTATCTCAAGCATCCGAAGGTGATATACAAGTGGAAGGCGAACGGCGGCACGGCCAGCGCGCTTAACGCAGGAATCCGGGCGGCAAGCGGCGACTATATCGCCTGGCTCAGCTCCGACGACCGGTTCTATCCTTGGAAGCTGGCCAGACAACTCGCCTACATGATTCCGAGGCGGGCGTTGATTTCGTACACGGACTACGATGTCATCGACGAGCATGGCAACATCACACAGCGTTCGGCAGGGCATAAATTTCCCTCGTATCAGGATTTCTGCCGCACCTTTCTGACCGGCAACCCGATCAACGGCTGCACCGTGATGGCACATAAGAAGTTACTGATGAAGGCTGGGTTATTCAACGAACATCTGCCATACACACATGACTATGATCTCTGGTTCCGCATCGTGCTCGCGGGGGTGGATTTCCACTATGTGCCTGAGAACCTGACGCAATATCGTGTCCACAGCGCGATGGGCACGCAGCGCAATCTGCCTTCCATTCTCAGGGAAACCGAAGCCACGCGCGCACGTTGGGCACCGCATATGGTAGCTTTCATCCGCAGGCTGGGCTAACCGCCCAGTCTGCGGATCCTGTTTATTAGGAGGAAGCGCTGTGTTCGACCTCAATCTGACCTTATCGATGCTCTGGCCTTATCAAGGCTCGTCCCGAAGTTGTAGACTCCCGATCATCCAGATATTACCACCGTCAACATGAGAATCCCATCTGTACTCCACATGGCGCCCCCTCCTCCACGGAGTTGCAAGACTTCCACATCGATAACAAAAGCCAACCATCGTTGGTTGGCTTGAGATGTGAGTTGTTGTCACCTGACCACTGGAATATATTCGTAAAAAGTCGAATAAGCTATTATACACCAGATTATTCATCTTAATCCTTGTGCCATCCCAGAAAGATAGGATCGTCTGTGTTGCCCTGCGAGTTCGCTTTCTGGCCGCTTGATGTGCAATCGCATTCAGAAGATTGCTTTTATGATAAGTCTTATTCTAGAGAACGGGAGGTATGCCAAATGTTTTCAATTCCCGGGAAATAAAATAGTCGCCAATAGGCGACTGAATTGGAATAATATGCTATAATTGTTATGTACGACCTAACTGCGGTGAGGTTCGGCAACCCTCGATGGAAGGAGGGATGCCTCATGTACTTCTCGTTTAGTGACGTGATGATGTTTGCTATGTTTGTCATAGCCATCCTGACGTTCACGATGAAGAAGAAGTAATCCCACTTGAGGTTAGCCGACCGAGTGGGATGGTGACGCCAGTTTGAAATTCCGAGGGTTCCCCACCGCAGTCAGTCGTACATTGGAGCTGGTTGGCGGCCAGCTCCTTTATCATTCTAAGCATAACACAGGATAATTATAACATCAATTCAAATTGTTGCAAATGCGACAGATTCCGCGAACCATTTTGGTGCGATTGGCCCCGGAAAGGATCGCGCGGAAGTCTGGGTCAGCCAGATCAGCAGGAAGCTTAACGGAACACGGTTCCGCTATTTTGGCATTTATGCCGCGTTGCGCAGATGTAGCGGAACATGGTTCCGTTAATTGTCGTTTAATAGGGGTTTGTGGCATAGAAATCGACAAATAGCGGATTCACGTTCCGTTAGCATGGCGAAAACCTCGATATTGGCGCGAATAGCGGATCTGTGTTCCGTCAGCAGCGGAGGCGGCCGGCCAAGAATTTCACTGCAGCCCATGCACCTGACGCTGACCACACCCGCCGTAACGAAGTATGTTGGACAGCACGCGGCCTGTGCTTCTATCGCGCCGCCACGTCCCTCGTTAGCGGGCTGGAAGGATTGCCGAAACCATCGGTCAGATACGGCTTCATCGCCGAGGAATGTAGCACTGACAAACTGCCGACCCGCTTCTTCCTCCCGCCACATCCATCATTAGCGAAGCATGTGGCGCAACCGCATCGTCGTCCCCGCTTCTATCGCACCGCCACATCCGCCGCAGCCTCCTCGGCCACCGTCTTCGGTTTCGCCATGTTGCGCTGCGCGGTGACGAGCTTGTAATAGATACCTCTCTTCTCGAGCAGCTCGTTGTGCGTGCCAACCTCGGCGATGCGCCCTTTATCCAGCACGACGAGGCGTGTCGCATGGCGCAGCGTCGCCAGGCGGTGGGCGATCGCGATCGTCGTCCGGCCTTCCGTCACGCGCCGCATCGCCTCCTGGATAGCCGCCTCCGTATCGATGTCAAGCGACGCGGTCGCCTCATCGAGGATCAGGATGCGCGGGTCAGTGAGCACCGCGCGGGCGATGGCGATGCGTTGCCGCTCGCCGCCGGAGAGGTTGTTGCCGTTCTCCTCCAACCGCGTATCATAGCCGTCCGGCAGGTTTACGATGAAGTCATGGGCATTGGCCGTCTTCGCTGCCAGGATGACCTCCTCAAGCGTCGCTTCTGGCTTCGAATAGCGGATATTGTCCAGGATCGAGCCGCTGAACAGGAACGTCTCTTGCAGGACGATGCCGATCTGCGATCGCAGTTCCTCCTGCTTGATGCGGCGGATATCGATGCCGTCCATCGTGATCCGGCCTTCATTCACGTCATAGAACCGCAGGATGAGGTTGATCATCGTCGATTTGCCCGAACCGGAATGGCCGACGAGACCGATCATCTCACCAGGCTTGATCTCCAGATTGATCTCCTTCAGCACTGGTTCATAGGAGCGGTAGCCGAAGGTGACGTTCTCGAACTTGATATGGCCTCCGAGCTTGTGGCTGACCGCTGACTCGTGATCGACGATCTCCGGCTTCTCCTCGATGACGGAGAACACCCGGTCAACGGCGATCAGTGCATCAGCGATAAAGCGCGGCATATTCATCATCCACTGCATCGGCCCGTAGATCATCATCGAATAGCTGGTGAACTGCACCAGTTCCCCAAGCGTAAACTCACCCCGGACGATCATGTAACTGCCGGCCATCAGCACCAGATAGCTGCCGCACTGGATGAGAAAGTGCGAGATCGGCGCCAGGTAGCTGTAAACCGTTTCGCTGCGAACCGAAGCGGCTGCGAATTTGCTGTTGTATTCACGAAACTTCTCGATCTCGCGCTCTTCCTTGCCGAACGACTTGACGACGCGGATGCCAGACAGCACATCATGCAGGAACGAATTGGCGTGATCGAAGATCCGCCACTGGATATGCATGAGCCGATGCAACACCTTGCGCCAGATCGCCACCTGCAGATAGGAGACGAACGGTGCTGGCAGCAGAACAAGCAGCGCGAGCCGCCAATCCAGCGTAAACAGCAGCACCGTGACGGAGATGAGGATGATCACCTGCAGAATCGCATTCGTAAACACCTCCTGGATGAGGTGACGGATGCGCTCCGTATCTCTCGTGACCCGATTCATTACGTCACCGGCCCGCTGCGATGTCAGGAACCCAAGTGAAAGCTGCTGCATCCGGGTAAACACCATATGGCGAAGGTCAGAAGAGATGCTGGAACTGACCACGGTCATGAGGCGCCCGCGGATAATCGTCAGTACATGGCTTGCGATCAGTTCGAAGACCAGGCCTCCCAGACCGATGGCGAACAACCTCATGTCAGGAGCGGCGCCATCGGGCGGCTGCAAGGCACCATTGACCAGCAGGCGTTGAAAGTAAGGCCCAAGCAGCGACAAACCCGAACCAGCCAACAGCAGGACCAAAGTGAACACGAGCTGCTTCCAATATCCGCGCGCAACGCCCAACAGCTTCAACAGCGCCTCCGACTTGCTGACGCAATTGCGGCAATGCCTCGTTCCAGGAACAAGCGGTCCGCCGCATCGTTCGCACACGGGTTCCGGTTCATCATTGTATATTCGGACAGGATCACCGGCAGACAGGTCGTTCAGCACCTTCACGATATAGGCGTATCTGACCGCATGCCGCATCGTGATGCGCACGATGATACGCTTCTCTCCGTGATCCTCCGCCTCCAGCACCGCATTGCCAACCAAGGTGACGATCTTGTAGTCGGTATAATCCCGAATATCACTGCTTTCGCGCACGTTCCCGTCCTCTATGTACGCCCAGCGGCTCCCTCCGATGACGAACCAACCCTGCTCCCTCCGGCCATCCAACGTCAAGTCGGCAGGCACCGCGTATTCGATATTCGGTCCGACCGCCTGCACGGCCGCCGCACGGTCACGCTCGGGAAGCGGATAATTCAGATTCACACATTCACCTTCTTCGTTTACAAGTAAGTCTCGATCATGCGATATTCCTTGTCGCTCAACTCACCGACATTCTCGATCACGAAGCGGTTGCCGTCCACATCGCTGATCATGAGCTTCTGCCCGGTGACGAAGCGGATGTTGTTGCCTCTGCCGACCGTAAACTGGCAATGCCCGGACGTCGTTTCCACGTTCCAGTACGAATAGCCGAACTCATCCTTGACGTCGAGGATGCGGGTAATCGCAGGCGTAAAGTAACGCAAGCGAATATGCTTCCTGAGCAGCTCCTGAACCGGCTGCGGGAACTCGGTGAGTGTTCGGATCATGCCAACCTCACGGTCCTCAATCGTCCGCACTGAGATGTATTCGTCCTTACTCGTATGCGGGAAGGAGCAATGCAAGTATACGACCGGATGCCTCTCCTCCCGCACGCGGACCGACAACAGATGGCCTTCCGTTTCTTCGAAGTGGGCCATATCAGGTGTCAAATAGCCGATCTCCAATCAGATCACCTCTCTCATCTTCAATGCTTCATCATGTTTGCGCACCAGACCGGCATAGATGCCGTCCAGCTCCATCAACTCCTCATGCGTGCCGGCCTCTTCCACCTTGCCATGCTCGATCACAACGAGGTGATCCGCATTGCGAAGCGTTGACAGCCGATGAGCGATGGCGATCGTCGTCCTGCCCTTCATCAGCTTCTCAAGCGCTTCCTGGATAACCAACTCCGTCTCGGTATCCAGGGAAGCCGTCGCTTCATCAAGGATCAGAATCTTCGGGTCATGAAGCACCGCTCTCGCGATGGATATGCGCTGCTTCTCCCCGCCCGACAAGTTGTGCCCGCCGCTGCCCACGATCGTGTCGTAGCCATCCGGCAGCTTCGAGATGAAGTCATGCGCACCTGCGATCTTCGCCGCGCGGATGATATCCTCCATCGTGCAATCGGGGTCGGCGTAGGCGATATTCTCGGCGATCGTCCCGATGAACACGAACACTTCCTGCGAGACGATGCCGATATGTTTGCGCAATGTCCCAAACGACAGATCCTTCACATCGATGCCATCGATCGTAATGGTACCTTCCTGCGGATCATGCAGTCGGGAGATGAGATTGACCAGCGTCGACTTGCCGGCGCCGGAGCGCCCGACAACACCGACCATCTGCCCAGGCTCCACGCGCATCGACACATTCTTCAGCACTGGCCGGTTCGGTTCATAGCCGAATGTCACGTTCGAGACGACGATCTCGCCGCGCACGCTGGCGAGTTCGATTGCTCCCGGCTTCTCCGCAATCTCGGGCACGGCATCTTGAATCTCGAAGATGCGCTGCGCCGCCGACATGCTGTGAGACCACCAGTTGACGACATTGTTCATGAACTGGATCGGATTGTATAACATCGTCAGATAATGGATAAAAGACATCACCATCCCGAACTTCAGATCCCCCTGCATCACTTGCCATCCGCCAAATGCCCAGACGATGATCCCGCCTACCTGAAGGATCATGTTCAGCGTCGGGAAGATCGTGCTGCCCATCTTGTTGAATCGCTGCTCCGCATCGGCAAAGCTTCGGCTCGCCCGGGAGAACCGGCCGATCTCCTGCTGCTCCTTGCCGAATGCCTTCACGACACGCGCCCCGCGCAGCGAATCACTGATTAGTGCATTCATCGCGCTGACGCGGCGATGCCTGCGCCAGGACAGACGCCACAGCTTAGGCATGATTCGTCGCAGGATATACAGGATAAACGGCAACGGAATCAGGCAGAACAGCGTGAGTTGCCAGTCGATGAAGAGCATGATCGTGATGATGCCGATGATGTTCATCGCATTGACGATGAAGTAGGAAATTCCGTCGGTAAAGAAATACTGCACATCCGTTGCGTCATTGTTCACCCTCGTCATGAGCTGTCCGGTTTGCCGTTTCTGGAAGAAGGAAAGCGACAACCGCTGGAGCGAGGAGAAAACGCTGGCCTTCAGGTCGAAGGCGACCTTCGCAGCAAGCTTGGCGTTCAGGATGCCGAAGACGATCCCGAACAGCAAGGACAACGTGCGGAATCCAATGATCAGTGCGATGACGAGGCCGATCTTGCCAGCGAAGGCTCCCGTCCCCGCAAGTGCCTGGTCGAACAACACCGTGCCGCTCAGATAGGGAATGACGATACCAGTGGCTGAGTTGAGTAGCATGAACAAGATGATCAGCACGATCATCAGCTTGTAACGGCCGGCGAGACCAAGCAGTCTGGTGAAGATCGCTCCCTTCTTCGTACAGCGCGGACATACCTGTCGTCCCCGCTCCGGATACAGCATGCCGCAGTTCGGACAGGCTGCCGCTTCATCCCGTTGTTCTCCTTCTTCCCTGTGCCTCTCCCCCCGCCTGCCGTTTTTCTGCTTCTCATAAGCAGAGGCAAGCTTTGAAGCCGCTTCCATCTGGCTGTTCGTAAACGTGCCGAGCGTTCTCTTCTCCGCTCCATGCTCCTGAACGACCAACATCCCGGAAGCGACCAGATTGACGACCGTAAGCGACTCGATCGCAGACAGACGGATCGACTCGAGGGTCCAGTCATCGGCATCAAGCTTCCGTTCGATGAAACCGGTTTCTTTTTTGGGTAGGAGGTAGCCTTTGAACGTCTTGGTACCCACAATCACTTCCTGGTTGCGGCGCAGGATATGGAGATGCTCACTCCCCATCAGGACATACCGTTCGACGAATCCATCTCCTTCCATACTCCGATCGCACAGCAATGCATGGCGGATCTCTCCGGCAGGTACTCCTTTGGTTTCCAGGAGCCTTGCGATATCATCAGGTATCCGAGTCATAATCCCCCTTCTATCTTCGGGCATATTGTGATCGTTATTCAGGACTGCGCGCAATCCCATATACGCCCATTTTCATATTCGTTTTCATCTTATCAAGGTTTTGCCACATACGCTAGGTATCTTATTGTTTTCCATGTTGCATTATGATCTTTTTTGGCCCATAGCGGCATCGATATGAAGCAGAGAAGGGGCTTTTGCCACATCGGTGTTTCTTGCACGCACATCAGATGTGGCAATTACCCCGCTACTCTGTCAACGGTTATTCCAGCTTCGATGGGTCAACGACGCCCCAGAAGGCCGGCTTCGCATGGTAATTCTTGTCGAACAGAAGCGGCGCTTCCGTACGCACGATCGGGAAAGAACTGAGCCAGGTATGGTTATCCGCGATTCCCCAGAACGTCACTTCGCTCAGGATGTCCTTATGTTCCTTGAACGCCTCGAACAGATCCCGATACTTCTCGGCTTGCTTTCGCAGAACACCCTCCGGTATGTTGTCTCCGTAGTCACTTCGGTCATTCCATGCGTACAGGCTCATGTCGAGCTCGGTGACGATATTGTCCAACCCCAGCTCGGCGAACTTCTTCATCGACTCTATGATCTGATTGACCGGCGGCCATGTCACGTTGATATGCGTCTGGTGGCCAACGCCATCGATTGGAACCCCACGCTCCAGCAATTCCTTAACAAGCTCGTAGAGACGGTCCCGCTTCTTCGCATCGTCCGTGCTGTAGTCATTGATGTACAGCTTGATATCCGGACCTCCCGCCTCCCGCGCCGCGCGGAACGCTGTTTCGATGTAGTCGATGCCCGTGATCTGATACCACGGACTGTTGCGCATGCCGTCCGGATCAGCGGGCTCCACCACCTCGTTCACCACGTCCCATGATTTGATATCGTCCTTGTAGCGCTCGACTACCGTCTTCACGTGCGTCTCAAGGCGCTTAAGGAGCAGCTCTTTGTTCTTCTCCCGCTTCTCCGGGTCCGTCTCGTCCACCATCGGCTTACCGTTTTCATCCAAGAAGAACCAGTTCGGCACTTGGTTGTGCCAGACCAGCGTATGGAAACGCAATTGCATGCCGTTCTCCTTGGCAAACTTGACGATCCGGTCGGCATTGTCCCACTTGAAGTTCCCCTCAGTCGGTTGAAGCGACGACGGCTTCATCGCATTCTCCGCAACGATCAGGTTAACATGCTTCTTCAGCAGTTCAGCGGCCAGGCCGACCGTCTGATTCGGTTCGATCGCTGCGCCGATCGGGAAGTAGTCCGCATACACATCCTTCAGCGATGGCAGGTCGTACTCCACGGATGGCCGGACAGGCTCCTCCACTTCCGGCTTCGTCTCAGATTCGGGTTGCTCCGCATCCTCAGACTGCCCGTTCCCGGAGGCCGCGTCTTCATCCTTCCCGGCATCCTGCAACGATCCGCCATCCCCCTCCACTTGATCCCCTCTGCTCTCTGCAGTGACGTCTGTGTTGTTCATGTTCCCGCCTTCAGCGTTTCTGCTGCATCCGGCGACGATCAGCAACAGAGCGGCAAGCACGATCATGGCCGTATGCAGACTTCGGCTTCTCAACATATCCTCATCCCACCTCGAATCACTGGTCCAATTGCCCGACTTCAGGCAACCGTATCCTATTCACACTTCCATAATAAAGAAATAAGTCATATTTTTCTACCTCATCCTACCACACCGGTTCTTTCTACACTTTCTACAAAATATCTCTGCACGAAGAGATAGATGATGATCAGAGGCAGGATCGCAAGCAGCGTTCCGGTATCCTGCACCATATCCAGATAGAACGGGTCCTCACGACCGGCGGTACCGGATAGCTCGATCTGCAGATTAAACGGCAAGGACGAAAGTTGCGTGGACATCACCTTGGCCGAGGTCAGATACGTGGTGGTGAAGAAGCTGTCATTCCATTGCCAGACAAATGAAAACAGGCAGACGGTCAGGATGGCAGGTATCGCGTTCGGCAACATGATCCGGGTAAACGTCTTGGTGACATTCGCTCCATCCACATAGGCGGCTTCCTCCACTTCCTTCGGGATGCCGCGGAAAAACTGCCGGAAGATGAAGATAAACAACCCCGCCTTATAAGAAATGCCGAATATCGATGTCAGGATGAACGGCCAGTACGTGTTGAGCAGATTGACACTCTTGCCGCCGTTGAACAGCGGGATCAGGCCAAGCAACGTAAAGTCCTTGAGATTCAGATACATCGGAATCAGGATCGTCGTGGGCGGCACGAGGATCGTCAGAATCACGCAAGCGAATAGCAAGTTGCTGCCCTTGAACTTGAGTCTCGCGAACCCATATCCCGCCAGCGCACAGGAGCAGGCAGTAAGCACCGTTGTCATCGATGCCAGGAAGGACGTATTCAGCAGCGTGTTCCAATAATCCATGGTGCGAATCGCATACATGAAATTATCCAGGGACAGATTCTCAGGAATCCAGACAACGATCGGTGAATACAGATCCGTGCGGTCCTTGATCGCGGTCGATATCTTCTTCAGGATCGGGTACAGGATGACGAACGACAAACCTACGATGAGGATGAACCGCACGAAGGCCCAAAGCCATCGTTTCCAATAATACAGGGATATCAAGCGGGTAAATGCAGTGCTTAACAAGTCACTCACCCTTCCTTCTTCTGATTGATTCAACTTACTAGCGGCTGTGCGGTTACTCGTAATAGAATACCCGTCTGGATATAATCCACATCGTAATCGCCAGGATCAATGAAACCGCCAGGAAATAGATCCATGCCATCGCCGAGCTCAGACCGAAATTGAAATTAGAGAAACCGACTTCCCGGACCAGATCTGTCACCGCATTGCTGGAGAAGGAATCGATGACCGTGTACACGACATTGACCAGGATGAGCGGGCTGACCATCGGGAACGTAATCTTCCAGAAAGCCTCATAGCCTGTTGCTCCTTCAATCTTCGCCGCCTCATACAGATGTGTCGAGATCGACTGGATGCCCGCCAGGAAGATCAGGATCTGAACGCCCGACTGGCTGACGATGTCATAGATGCGGTCTACGGCACCTGTCAGATACATGACAATCGATTCACTGACACCCGCCTCCAGCATCATCCTCTCCAGCTCGAAGCTGCCCAGAGCATTGATGAATCTGCCGTTATCACTCTCATTGTTCAACGCTTCAACCAGACTGGAAGCCTCCAATGAAGCGATAACGCCAGAAGCGAGGATGACCGGCAGGAAGAAGATCGCTCTTGCGAGTCCTCTGCCGCGGAACTTCTGATTCAACAGCGCTGCCAGGAACATGCTGAAGATGATGATGAGCGGCACATTCACGACCATATTCAGGATCGATTCAACGAACGTTCGGTTGAAGCTGGTATGGACAGTCAGGGCATACAGGTAATTGTCTAAGCCCACAAAGTCGATCTGTATGCCTGCGGCTTGTGATTCGACCTTGCTCAGGCTGAATCGGAACGATTGGATGAGCGGGATCAGGAAGAACAGGATGAATCCGATGAGCCATGGCAACACATAGAAGAATCCCCAGATCGCCTTCTGCTGTTCGTAGGATCTTCGTTTTCCGATCCATTTGAACGCCATTTTCATGAACGACCACCGCCTGCTCTGAAGCCTTCCGCTTCGATTGTTGCACCGTCCACTGTAACGGGGACGTTGTTGTAATTCACAGTCACCTCATAACCGTTCCCATAGACGGTTCTGTATACGCCGTCTGCCAATCGCTCGTGGCTCACGATCGGCTGTCCTGAGACGTGGCGCAACACCCCGTTGACCGTCTGATACATCTCCGCCGCAAGTCCGAACCATTCCTTGTAATGTACCGAATATAGGTAGTCGAACTCGGTATCCTTCACCACATAATTCGGACCATAGATCCAGGTGAATGACGGTCCGGAACCGTATTCCAGAAGTTTCAGGATGTATTGTCTGGGGTTGGTGTAAGCCGAGAGATTGTAAGGCTCTCCCGTGTAATCGACATAACCCCTTATGACCATCTGGTAGAAAGGAATCGATTCATCCTCCAACTTGAATAGGCTGCTGGACAGCGGGACATTCATGATCTCCGAGACATAGGCCAGAGCATAGGCGTTCCCCCCGTCAGCCATAAGCGTAAGACCGGCATCACGCAAGCTCTGCAAAGCTTGGGTATTGATGCGTTCCGACTCCGTTCGGTCAATCTGCATCTTCTTGCGATAATCGCTGTTCAGCACATCCGCCAGATCATGCAGCGCCAGGCTGCTTACACCTAGCGAGCGCAGATCCTGAAGCATCGAATCGACCATATCCGGGATAAAGCGGGGCGAGAGCACATATGACGGCGCACGGTCCCGGTCCTTGCGGTTGGTCGCCATATCGATCGGGTAGACCAATGCAGGAGCCCTCGTCAGCCTGCGGGCCACTTCCTTCGATTCACGCAAACCTCGCGAGTTGGATACGTTCACCACATCAACCTCAGGATATAACACGATACCTGCTTCTCTGGCGTAACTCATCAGATCTTGCAGCCCCTTCTTGCCGCCAAGCGATCCATTGACTTTCACATGGTTTGGTTTCCGATGATTCAGCCCGCCGTTGAACCATCCTGATAACTTCAGCCTGATATTCTGAACGCCGGATTCCTTAAGCTCGCTCACAATCGTCTTCGCCTCGGCGAAAGTGGTCAAAGGCTCCTGCATGCGAAACGGCATGCCCAGTATATGCTTGCGCCGCTCAATACTGCCGATGAGTTGAAGGTAGAACGGGCTGTCCTTCTCCCCAACTTCCTGCGGCTTAGCAAGCACCTGGCGGTCGATCAGATATTGGCGGTAATAATGCGCCATACCGGAGTAGTCGGCATCTTCCCCATTCAGGAAAGCATAGCGTACGACATAATCCGTGTTCATCGGCTCTTCCTGAAACATCGGCAACGTCCGTTGCTCTCCACCGGCGTTCAAGGTAACCTCGTCCTTGTTGATCACGTAGAAGCTCGGATAAACATAGTTGTAGCTGTTCAATCTGCCGCTCACATCAGCATTGATCACCGCAACGGAGGCCCCTTGCTCGATGATGCCGAGCAAGGCGCTGTTCTCCCGGATGAGGCCAAACACCGGCAGGCGAATCTTCTGATCCCGGTTTAGATGATCGGTATTGTCCAACGTCAGGTCCTTGCCATAAACATCCTGCTGATACGCGGGATACCGCTGCTTGCCGTTGTTGAAATGAATCAATGCGCCTGACCCGTCGGGAACAAACAAGGATCCTCTTTCCTCCGTGCCACCCGCACCGAAGAAATTCAGCAGCGTAAAGTAGTTGACCGGATACTCTTCTGGATAACGTATGCTGCTTGCCGGCACACGGACAAGCAGGTTGTCTCCATCGAGCGAGTATTCGATCGAGATCCCGAATATTCTCGGAATCGGTTTCTCATATGTCAGGCCATGTTCCTCACTGTCCCTGGCCAGATCTTCCGCCGTATACCCGATCGCGTCAAACGCAGCCAGCGTCCGCTGCAACTGCAAGCCCTGGAGAGCGCCGTCGATTCGCGTGTATACACCCGTTTCCTTGTCCAGGGTGTAAGAGAGGCGCATAGCCCGCTCACCAGCACTGTCCATCTTCGCAACAAGCTCCTCATATCGCTCCTTGCTCAGTTTCTGCGGCAGGTCGTCGATCCCTCTTTCTTCCTTGCCGAACTGATACGACACGCGGATGCCTTGATCGATCAGTTCCAGGGCGATCTGTCCATGCGCGACGCTGTCGGTGTAGGAATTGACCGAACTCATCTGGCCATACGAGTTATAGAAATTGATCCTCGTCTGGGCACTCAGCATGTCTTTGTTAACCCCAGATGCGATGGTGTCGCTATCTCGCTTCTCAGGATTGCTGCGCCAGATCACGCCGCTGCGCTTATCGAGCACGGCCACCTCAGCCGTCTGGTCATTGATATACAGTTGCAACTTCCCATTATCGGCGATGCCTTTCATTCCAGGAAGACGGTGATCCTGAAACAGGGCGCTGATCGGCTGGCTCTCCGGCAGAAGATTGCGCGCGCTGACATCTGTTGTCGTTTCAGTGGAACAGCCGGCAGCGATCATGATGAACCCGATAACAACAAGCAGCAACCAGAACTTAATCGTTCGCATAACCATCTCCCCCTAGCTTCGCAGCATCAATTCTCTGTATATCGTGATCACGAAGCCTGCGATCTGCTGGACCAAACTGAAAAACAACAGACATAAGAAAGCCATAAAACCCATCGCCACAACCGTCAAGAGAAGGGTCAGCACTGTCTTGGAAGGCGTAAACTGTTGCACCGTCATGTTGCCGACGAACAGCAGATACAACGTCCATAACGCCGCCACACTGTTCGAGAAATAATAAAATGCCGTTTCCTCAAGTGACAGATAATTGCTGAGCCATATCCAGGGCAGATTGATCAGGATCAACGGCAATAGGGCGAAGCATGTGGAGATGAAGATCTCGACAAACTTCCCTTCTCCGTCCATCAGCGTTGTCAGCGACCAGTTCGCGATCGAGAAGAACAGCACCGGAACAACCACATACACGATTTCCATGAAGCTGTTCAGTTCGTCCGGTTTGTTGAAATTGACGAGGAAGCCGCTGTACTGACTCTGCAGGATGCTTGTAAACGCCAGCAGCGCCAGTATGACGATCGCCGTCCAGAGCGACGATCTCTGGTTCCGATCATATTTGAGTTCCCAGAACGCCTTGTAGGGGTGGACCGTCAGATACAAGGGAAACCTGAACAGTTCTTTACTCAAATGTAACGACCCTCTTTCTACTTCTCGATTTCAGAACCCTTCGGACAGCGATTAACACCGCCAGCAAGATCAGGCCGCTTGTCATGATCGTTGGAAAGACTTCTCGCATCGTCTCCTTGCGATAGAGCTGATAAGCCTTGGAATAGTTCTTCCTGTCCATGCTCCGTTTGAAATAATCCACCGCTTCCTTATATTCGCCCTGCCTGAGCAGCGATTTGCCGATTCCGTCATAGGCGTATTCCAGATTCGCGTTCATATTGACCGCTTGCTCGAACAGACGGGAGGACCGCTCCTCATCGCCCTGATAATAGCTTCTTACCGCTTCATTAATGACTCGCCCATACTCCGTCGCCTCAAACAACGTGATCTCTCCATACCCTTTGTCCAGTACGAGGAAGTGATCGCCTACCCGTTCAATTGCCACAGGCGTATGGAATTCCCCGATGCGATTTCCGATGCCGCCGAAGACATAGAGCAGATATCCGTCCCCGTTATAGGTGAAGATGCGGCCTTTCTTCGCGTCAAGCACCGAATACATCTCGCTGTCGGTGACATCAATATCGATTAGCCGCGGCGGTCCGTCGATGTATGCATAGCGGATGTCCCCTCCCGGTGAGAAATATCCGTTTCGCCGCAAAATATCTGTCCCTTGGGCATTCAGCTTCTTGATGTTATCGCCCCACTGGTCGCCGTTGGTGGCATAGATGAAGCCTTCGGTGTCAATATCCAGATTCGTGAATTCAGTCGGCGTAAATTGAACCATCCTGCTGCGTTGTTCGCGCGTTGACAGAAGCTTCCACAGATATTCGATCGGGTCAACGTAGACGCGGTTCGCTCCGATAAACGTTGTGAACGTGCCGTCGGCATTGAATTCCATGAACCCGTCGAACACACCGAGCGCCATCACATACATGCGGCCAGCGCGGTCCACCACGATGCGTGCTGGTTGAAACACGAATGTGCTGAGCAGCATCTCCGATTCAGGAGAATGCACGATATTCAGGAGAGTACCGTCCGATGCAAGATGAACGATGCGATGATTCCCCGTATCCGCGATGTACAGTTGCTTGTCTGCTGTCACGAAGATGCCTTGCGGGTTATTAAAGGAGTCCATCCGGCCTTCGTTAACGAAGCCGTCGATGATCCGGATCAGCTCGAAACGGTGATTCGTGATGATCACACGTTTATTGCCGGAGTCCAGGATGTAGATCTCCTGATCATCCGTCACATGGATATCGGCAGGTTCCTGTAACGCTCCTGCGCCAATCACATCGCCATCGATGATGCGGGTAGCTATATATGCAGCCGGTGCGGCAACCGTATCTCCCCAGTAAGAATATTGGTACGAAGGAGGGGCGGCGTGCACATGGCTCACGGGTAACACCATACACATAACCGAGATCAGAATGATCGACAACAGGCGTTGAATGATACGTTTGCACATCATGCAGGGCCCCTTTCTAATCTTTCATGCCCGAAGTAGCCATCGTTTGAATCACGCTGCTCTGCGAGATGACGAACAGGGTGATTGGCACGATCATGATGACGAGAGCAACCGCCGCAGCGACACCGGCTCTGGCAATCCCGCCTTGGGTGATCTGCCCCAGTGCGTAATTCAACGTCTTCAGGTTCTCACTGTAGATGAACCTTCCGCCGTCCGATCCCCATAAGGCAGGAAACTGCAGAATCATCAGCGTGAGCCAGGCAGGCTTCACATTGGGCATGACGATGCTCCAGAAGATGCGATATTCCGATGCGCCATCGATCTTGGCCGCCTCCAAGAGCGCATCGGGTATCTGCTCCATAAACTGCTTCATCAAGAACAGCCCCAGCGACCATGCCAGAGCCGGCACGATCAGGGAAGCATGCGTATCGATCCAGCCGAGCCACGACATGACCATATAGTTCGGCACACTGGTCACATGCGGCGAGAACATGAGCGACAGGACAACGATCGAGAACAGCGTTCGCGATCCGGGGAACCGGTATTTCGCCAGCGGATAGGCAGCCGCTGATGCGAACAGGATATGGCCAACCGTGCCAACAATCGTGATGAACAAGGTATTCGAGATATAGCGCGAGAAAGGTACCCACGAGTTGCCCATCAGGACGATCAGATCATAGAAGTTATCCATCGTCGGGTTAATGACGAAGAACCGGGGCGGAAAGATAAACAGTTCGTCCAGCGGCTTAAAGGCATTGTTCACGGTATAGACCAGCGGCAGTACCATAAACGCGCCGAAGAAACCAAGGATCACAAAGAGCAGGAAGCTTACGGTGAACGAACGGTTCAATCTCCTCTGCATGCGAAAGGTAAACCATGCTTTAGTCGCCACGTTACCCACCTACTTTTCTCAGAAGATTCTGCGTCAATTTGTTCGTGCCGACCATGATGATGAACAGTACGGTTGCGATGGCGGAGGCATAACCCATCTCGAAGCGGATCGTCCCGAAGTCCATCAGATGGGTCACCACGGTATGAGCCGCATAGTTGACGCTTGGGAACCCGGCTAAGGCGATGGAGATTTCGGCAACGGCGAAAGATGCGGTAATCTGCATGACCGCGCCGAACATGAGCTGCGGTTTCATCGAAGGCAGCGTTATATACCACAGCTCCTGCCAACGATTCTTGATTCCGTCGACGGCACCTGCCTCGATGATCGTCCGGTCGATATTCTGCAATCCCGCGATGAAGGCCAGGAAACTCGTTCCGAGACTGAGCCAGAGCTGCACGATGATGACGATGGTGAGCACATACTGCTCGTTCTGCAACCATTGGATCGGTTCCAATATGATGCCGAGACGCATCAGGAATCCGTTCAAATACCCGTAACTGTCACCGGAGAAGATGATCAGCCAGATGAAGAACACGTTGCCAGAGATGGACGGAGCATAGAACACCAGGGTCATGATCGCACGAATCTTCGGCGACAGTTCGTTGATGATCCAGGCAAACAGGAAACAGGCGATATAGCTGATCGGGCCGGTGATGACGGCGAACAGCAGCGTATTCTTGAGCGCGATCATGAACACATCATCGTTCAGGAATAGCCTGGAATAATTATCCCAGCCGATGAATCTGGGAAACTCCAACATATTGAAATAGAAGAAACTGAGCAGGAACGAGAGCACAACGGGAATCACCGTAAACAGGAAGAACAGGATCATGTACGGGCTCATCAGGATGTAGTAATGCCTGTTCAAGTACAGCTCCCGCTTAAGCTGCGTCCATCTCGACGGTTTCTTCGCGGGAACTTTCAGCGATGCGGTTTGTTTCACGCTATCGGTTTGCAATGGATCTCACCCCTCGCTCCTACGGCAGATTGAATTCTTTGCGCTTGATCGCGATTTCATCGTTGATATAGATGACATAATCGAGCAGAGCCTCGCGGTAATTTTCACCGGCGTTGATTACTCTGCGGAAGGCATTGTCCAGGTGCCGTCCGGTGAAGTACCCGCCTGGCACTTGCGGAATCCCTTTTACCCACTGCCACTGTTCGTTTAAGTTCCGGTAATCCTTCATCGGCCAGGGCAACTCCTCGAGCGCTTCGATGTTGGCTGTCGGGTAACGCGCAGCTTCACCCATGAGCGCTTCCATCTCACGGCCGAATAAGACCTGAACTTCCTTGGATGTCCACCATTTGAGGAATTGCCAAGCTGCGTCCTTGTCCTTGGCCTTCTCGAGCAAGACCACCGCCGTTGTGGTGCTTGCCACATCATGCCGGATCGTGCCGTCTTCCTTAAGCGTCCCCGGAACCACCGTGAAATCCCACAATCCCTTGATCTCCGGAGCCATCACGGTCAGCAGGTTGTAGGTTGTGTAGTCCGCGATGCCTATCGGAATCTCACCCACGCGGAACCGGTTCGGGAAATCAACCTGCACGGGGAACTTATAGTTCGTGTAGAACTGCGTCCACCTGCGGAACACCTCGATCGACGTTTCCGAATCTAACGCGCTCCGCTTGTGATCATCCGTATAGAACTGGCCGTCGTTCTGGAAGAGCAGCATGGCGAAGGTGGCATTCGGCACGAGATTGCCGTTGTTCAGCGTATTGTCGATCGGCAGGTAGAAGTCCATATGGTGCTTCTGCAGCACCGAGATCATGTTGTACACATCATCCCAGGTTCTCGGCACCTCAAGTCCCAGTTCCTCGAGAATATCCTTGCGGTAGAACAGCATCGGGAATGACTGCTGCTCGGGCAATGCATATACGCCCCCTGCATAACGGTATGGAGTGAGCGCGCTTTCCCGGAATCGCTGCGCCACGGAATCGAAGTCTGGGAACTGCGTCAGATCGTATGCTGCGCCACGCATCGCGTAGTTCACCGGAACGTCCTCTCCCATCTGCATCGCCACATCCGGTCCTTCGCCCGCCAGCGTGGCTGGAAGCAAGATATCCGGGGGGACGAGCTTGAGCTGTACAGAGATGTCCGTCTCCGGCGTAAACAAGTCGTCGATGAGGCCTTTGAGCACCTGTGCTTGATCGCGTCCGGTCGTGATCCATACGGTAATCGACCGATCCTTCTCCTGCACATTGCCTATGCTGTTGTAATCCTCGGTATACGAAGCAAGATAAGCGCCGATCTCATGCCTTATGTCCTCGAGCAGGGTTGATTCTGCTCTCGGCAGTTGCTGGTCAGACGAGTAGACGACGAGATAGTCAAGAGAGAGAGGCTGTTCCCGCACGGTGAGCAGCCAGGTGCCGAGCCCGCCGACGTTGATCTTGAAGTTGTTAAGCCTTCTCGCGACTGTTTCAGGCCGCTCTGCCATATCTCTCAGTTGCACCACCATATTCTTGAGAGGGGCGACCTTGTCTCCTTGTTCACCGGTTACCACTTTCAGGTAATCTGCGACCGATTCGATAATGTCCGCCTGTCTGGTGAACACCTCCGTCATCTCGGGAATCCGCCTGTCCAGTTGATAGTCGCGCATCGGATCCGGGTTGTTCGAAGTGATCATCAGGATCTTGCGGTACATCGAATTGAGTTCCAATACGCTGGATTCAACCGTCTGCATAAGCGGCGCGAGCTCTCCCAGCGTCACCGTCAAGCGGAGCCGATGCTTCCCTTTCGTCAGGTAGAATTCATAGGGTTCATCTCCACCGAGCACATCCATCTGCCACTTGGCGTTGTAGTTAAAGCGGATGCGTTTCATTTCCTCGAACGGAATGCGGTCATCGATCATCAAACTGCGCGTCGCATAGACGCCGCGGAGCTGATCCTGCTTGCGCTTCAGAGCGATCTGATACAACCCGTCCTCAGGCACCTCGAACTCCCATTCGATCCATTGACCAGGCAGCCTCCAGTTGAGGCCTCCTATCGCATTCATCCGCAGCTTCGATACATGGTACGGCGTGACGGAAGGGCTCGAACGGTCGGTAATCGGGTACAAGGTCGGGGATGACTTGCCAACAGCCGCTTCACCCTGCACGATGATCATGTGGCCTTGCGTCGGCTTCAGACCCCTAGCGTCATATTCGGCCTTCACCTGCGCGTAGGTTTGGACCGGCTCCTCCTGGTACAATTCGATATAATCGATCGCCATCGGCTCGCGCAGAGAATTCAGCGATATGACCTGCTCCCCTTTGTCGAAGTAGAACAGGTACGGTTCTTCGATGTACCGGTCGCTGTCAGACAGCGATGCGAGGAGCCAGCGCGGCCGCTCCACCTGCCTGGGCCGCAGGTCATTGCCGCGGTCATCGCGCCGAATCTCGCCGGCATTGTCCCATACTCGATCAAACAACAAGAGCTCCGCACCCTTGAAAGGCACCTGATGATTGATCAAGAGTTCCCTTTCAATGGCGGAACTTTTGCCCTCCATCGGATAGTAATGGATGCGGATCTGATACAACCCAGGCTCCTCAATCCTCACCTTCCAACTGATCGTTCCAACTTCCGGAGTGAGCACGGCCTTGCCGTCAAGACCCATATACTGCTCCACAACTTCATAGAGCCCCCCGCTGGCTTCGCTGTAATCCTCGCCTTCGATGCGAATCGTCCTGTCCGGGCGCGCGGCTCCGGCATAGCGCTCCAGGTAGTGGATATAATCTTGCTCATCCGTCTCTGAGATGATCGGAGTGAAATCTGCAATCGCGAAGGCCGTGGGTCGATCCGCCCGTTGATCAGGAATGATCGTCCACACCAGAGCGACAACCACGATGATGACGAATGCGACTGTGTATCTTCTAAAGCGGACGTTCACGACTAACGTCCCTCCCTCATGCTATTGCTTGAAACAGTCCCCATAGGAGATTCCTCGCTATGGGGACCGTCATTAACGTTATCGAATGGATCCTCTAGTCTTGATATACCTCATCGATCGCCGACTGGAACTGATCCTTGTACTTCTCGATGAGCGTGGATACGGACACGCCGCTGCGCAGTTCACCCACAAATTCATTGACCGGCATTGCAGGGAATTGCAATCTGTCGGTAATCCTCATATTCTCTCCTGCCAGACGGGCGTTTTCGATGTCCTTCTCATCCGTGAAGTTAGTCTCCAATGTGTTCTGATCCGGGTATTCGTAAATCGACTCAATATCATGGATTTTCTCGTAGATGTAGAGCAGCTCACGCGGCTTATCGATCACCTTCGGGATGGTCAGGAATTGCATGTCTGGCTCGATCGCATGATAGGTGCTCGCACTCGGTCCCTTCGGGAACGGAAGGAAGCCGATCTCATAGTCCGGCATATCATTTCGTAATCCTCCGATCTCGTACATGAAGCCTGGATACATGAGTGTGTTGCCCTGTACGAAGAAGGTGCGCGGTTCTCTCCAGTCATCGCTCTCTTTCGGCCTTACCACCTTTTCAGTCTCCAGAGTAGCGAGGAAGTTGAACACCTCGATCACTTTCGGATCCTCCAGGTTTTGCTTACGCTCCACGACGTTGACGATATCTGTCTCGTTCGCACCGAGCGCCATATCGAGCAGATCTCCCTTTGACAGCCCCCATGTGTCGATCTTGCCGTCATTGTCCGTATCCCGATTCGCATCCTTGGCGACCTTGATAAACGTATCCCAGTTCCAGTTGTCCTCATCCACATATTCCTGGAGCGGCTTGATTCCGAGATTTCTCATCAGCGTCTTGTTATAGAAAACGCCGGAGATCAGATTCGGCTGGTCATTGAATCCATATGCCTTGCCCTCATATACGGAGTGCAGGTTCCTGATATCCTGGTTGAAGACATTGTCATTTTGGGTCCACTCGTCAACCGCCCAGAACATATCCCGCTTGACGAGACCCGGGAACATGTACTTCTTGCCCATCCGCACGAAATCACCGAGCGGTTCGCCAGCCATGAGCGAGGCCACAACCTTATCCTGATATTCTTCGAAAGCAATCTCGATATACTCCACATTGAAGTTATGCTTCTTCATGAGCGCTTCGAGATTGGCTTTTTTCTGAATGTCGTCTGCGTTGCCGTCCCCGATGGCCATATTCCACCAGGAGACGAATCTCAGCGTTCGTCCGCCAAGATCGAAGTCCATCTCCGGTGAAGCGTTTGGATTGCCGGTCTCCTCTTCTTCAGCAGCCTCACCACCGCCATCACCGCCGGAGTTACTGCCTCCGCCATCTCCGGAGTTACCTCCACCCGTTTGCGTCTGGGTGTTTCCGCCACCTCCGCCATCGTTGGACGGCGTTTTCGTGCCGCCGCTGCAGGCAACCAGTGCGATCATCAACACAATCGTGATCAGCATGAACATTGCTCTTCTCATGCGCATACCTAATCCCCCTTGGTAAAGTGTGGATTGCATTTCAAGGCGAGTATAGCGCTTACATAAAAAACCGAACAACCTGACGTTTCTCATCTGATTACCGTAGTAATGTTGCATGTGAATATTTTCCATAAGAGGACACAGGTCATTTGTAAAGAGTTGTTTATGATCGCAAGAAATGCACATATCCTGCGGATGATCCGCATTGGCATCGGCATATGCGCAGAGAATCACTCCCCGCAACGGAAAGTAAAAAAATGCAAAAACTCTAAAGATTTGCACATTGAGAAGGATTCTGCAAAGATTCCATAATGGAGATAGAGCATACGGGATGAAAGAGAGGTCGTATGAAGCGATGAAGCTGCTCTTGGTCGATCCTGAAGTTCAATCCAGAGATCACCTGCTGAGCCTGATTGATTGGGAAGGCCTTGGGTTTGATGTCGTGGCACCGGATTACCGGATCTGCGAGGGCATCCTGCAATCGATCGACAAGCTGGCCTATGACCTGGTGGTCATTCACTCCGGTGTGTTGCCTTCCTATTGCTTGCAACTGTGCGAGCGCATCAGGAAGCTCAGCCCCGTGCCGATCGTGCTGCTCGGCGGCATCAGGGACTTCCATATCGTGCGCAAGGCCATCGCCCTCCAGGTGAGCGATTATCTGCCCGATCCCTATCGCCCCGAGGATCTGATCGCATGTCTGATGAACGTTCGTGACAAGCTGCAGCCTGCAGCCATGCCCGCGGTTAAGAAGGATCAATCAACGACCATCATCGACATCGTGAAGCGATACGTCCAGGACAGGCTGGATCAGAATATCACGCTTAAGGAGATCTCGAGCCAGTTGCATTTCAACAGCACCTACCTCGGGCAGAAATTCAAACGGCATATGAACATGACGTTCAATGAATATGTGCTTCAGCAGAGAATGGAGAAGGCCAAACAGTTGCTTCAGGAAACGGACATGCGGATCTACGAGATCGCCCAACGGGTAGGCTATTCAGAGGTGGACTGGTTCTACAAGAAATTCAGAGAATACGTCGGAACGAGCGCCAACGAATACCGCAAGCGGCCGACATGCACGGCATGATGTATGGGTTGATGAGCCTTGACATGTTCACGAGATGGTTAAAGTTTTAATGGGATTCATACAACATAAAGAGGTTGGAGAGAACAGCAAGTTCTCATTCCAACCTCTCATTGGTTTCGTCACCTATTCGCCTCTCCTGTACAGGAAGCAATCCACATCCACATAACCGCCGGTCTCACGGGTTGCATAATTGAACAGACCGATGCGGCACCCCATAAAGTGATGCAACGTATACCGCAATTGGTGCGTTATCCCCAACTTCCGCCACACTGTGCCATTCTCGGAATAATAGAAATCAGCGGTATCGTTATTATCGCGAAAATCAAAATCAATCCGCAGCCACACCCGTTCGCCTTCATAAGGCACCTGCTCCAACGCCGCATCCCGGCCATCTTCCCCGCGTACACACATCGCTACATACCGTGTGCCATCGTCAGCGATCACGAAACCGATAGTACCGTAATCGTATTGCAGAGCGACGAGTCCCGCCCGGTCCCCCGGCTTCATCCGAGCGCCATCGAAGAGCGCCACCGCGCTGCAGGTCGGGCCTTCGGTCCGCTGCGTTAACGTATTGCGGGCCAGCTCGACACGGCTTGCCAGATGGCCAGTCGCAAGGCGGAGATAACCGGGCCGGGCCGTCACCGACCATAACCGGTTATCGGGATTATGATTCCATTGCCATTGCAGGCGCAACCGATCCTCTTCGTAATCGAAGTGGTCGCTGATGACCAGCCTGTACGTATCCGATGGAGGAACATCGGCCTCGAAGGCTCGGGGCGCTTTGCCGTCGATCCCGTACACCGGCCAGCCGTCCTCCCATCGGACAGGTACGACGCACGGTACCCTGCCCACCGCCCCGTGATCCTGGAACAGGACGGCATACCAGTCACCCGCAGGTGAGTCAACCAGGCCGCCTTGCGCCACTCCTGCATGGTGATACCCCATGTCATCGTCCAGCAGAACCTTGCGCTCATACGGCCCGAGCAGTTGCCTTGAGCGATAGCCGACCACACGGCGGCGAGCGTTCCCGGTTCGCGGCCATTCGATGAAAAGCAGATAATAGAAGCCATTCCGTTTATAGGCATGGCAGCCTTCGCAACGCAGCCCGATGCCCTCACGCGGCGTCTCCAGCAGCATCTGGTCGAGGCCGTCAGGTTTGAAGTCCGTCCCATCGGCCGTCATTTCCCTGATTCGGATGTCGCCATTGCCATAGATGACGTATACCCTGCCGTCGTCATCAAACAGCAGGCTCGGATCATGACAGATGCCCTCGAACACGTGGCGTTTCCATGGGCCACGTTCGATGTCCTGCGTTGTATAGATATAGAAGCGATTCATGTCATTGCAGGAGAAGCACACATAGAACGTTCCTTGATGGTACCGAAGACATGCCGCCCAGGAACCCTTGCCGTATATCCCCCTGCCGTCCAGCAAGTTGTGCGCATCATTGTCCTCCAGCGTGTCGAAGACATAACCAATCAGCTTCCAGTCCTTGAGATTCACGGACTTCATGATCGGACAGCCCGGCATCGTATGCATGCTTGTGCTGACCATGTAATACGCCGTTCCGACCCGGATCACACTGACATCGGGTACATCAGCCCAGATCACGGGGTTAGTGATGATCATATGCTGTACACCAGTCCTTCCGTCGCGCATAATCGGCGGCTGCCGGCCCTCCGTGCCTAACGTGTTGCCGGAGGAAACTCCTGAATCCACCTTGATGGCGATCATTATTCACCACTCTGCAGAGTCATCCCTTATCAGTCCTCATGCGTCAAAAGAGCCGACAGCCGTTCTTCATCGTTGCTTCTTGCCGATGGCTTACCGATTCAACCGCCAATAATCAAGCTCGAACAACGGCATATCCGGGCTGCCATAGAAGATCAGATACACATCATGAACCCCTTGCACCGGTTGCAGCTCAGCCGTGAGCTCTGTCCAGCCCAAGCCAACTTCGGCCGCGTGCACTTGCAGCGTGCCGATCCGCTGCCCGTCCAGTCCGTCAATCCTGATCTCGATGAACCCGTCAGCCTGTACGTTCGAGACCGCCGCTGTGAACGAGGCCGCTGCTTGGTCACCGAAGTTCACTCTGGACAGGGCGATCCAGTCACCGCTGTGAATATCCGTAAGCGCCCGTTGGCTCGGGTCTTCCGCCGCGATCTGTCGCGTCTTAACGCCAGCTTGCCAGGCGAAGGTCTCGCCTTCCACCCGCCCGTACGGATCGAGCTCCCGAACTTGCTCCACCCCTCGGTAATCGGCCTGGATGTCCAGGATCGCGCCGCTGTCATCGAAGAACACCCTGTTCAGATGCGTGGAACGGTAGCCCTTGCCGATGTGGCCCATCGCTTTGGATAACGTCTGCGCATGATAGGCGATGTACCAGTCACCGCCGAACTCGAAGATCGCATGATGGTTGTTGCCGCCCACGTCGAAGAAATGGGCAGGATTCTTCAAGATCGAACCACCGTATGTCCACGGACCCATCGGGCTGTCGCTGGTCATATAGACGATCTCTCCCGCTCCCGGGCTTCCTGGTGGACGCTCTCCGCTGTAGAAGTTCGAGCAATACGTATAATAGTAGACGCCATTGAACTTATGGATGCCGCTGTCCTCGAACATATACGGCGCATCGATCGTTACAGCTTCGCCAACCACGCTGATCATGTCATCGCCCAGCTTCATGACACGTGCCGTCATCGGATGCTCCCACTGGCCTTCCGGCACGCCGCCGCCAAAGTAGATATAGGCGCTGCCATCGTCATCGACGAGCACGGCAGGATCGAACAGCCAGTGCACACCCGCCACCCCAGGGGTCGAACGCTCGATTAACGGCTTGCCGATCGGATCTACCCAGGGGCCTAGCGGGCTGTCGCTGGTCAACACGCCGATGTTGCTCGCGTTATTGGCGAAGTAGAGGAAGAAACGGTCCTTGCCGTCGATGACCTTGTGTGCGACAGCCGGGGCCCATGATTGCGTCGCCCACTTGGCAGCCCCATCCCGCCCGGCAACGTGAATCTCGCCGTGATCGGTCCAGTTGACAAGATCATCGGAGGAGATCACCGTAATCTTGTTGATCGACCCGTAAGTATTCTCCTTGATATTGCCGTTCGCATCATATTCGAAAGTGTCCGCCGTCATATAGAGATAGACTCGGCCATCATAAACCAGCGGATAAGGATCCGCACCGAACTTATTTGAAACCAGCGGATTGCCATTCGGCGGCACTTTGCCCACCGCGCTTGCCGGTTTCGTCACGTTCACCTTGGCATGAGCGCCGCTTACATCATACGATTCTTCTCGATTGCCCTCATATTGAATGGTCATCTTACGTATGCTAACCTCCCCGATCTGTGAATCATCCATAACTTGCTTCATCCGCAAACGAATCACGGCCAACTGCGGCATGCCATTCCCCTGCTTGTCATAGCGAATAGGATCGCTTGAAGCTGGCAGGAAGGACACACGTACACCGCCATCCGTCGCTTCAAGCTGCACCTCGGCGCGCAGCCCATCATCCGGTACAACCTCCAGCACCTCCAGCGCTTGCGGGATATTCAGTTCTATCCGGATGCTCGCGATATTCCCGTATGCGGGAAGCTGATTGACAACAACAGGCACGTCATACACCATCGACGGGTCGCTGCCCATGATGATCTCCCCTCCACCGATGCTGGCCGTCAGCTCCAGCGGGGTTGATTCGCCTGTCAGCTCAGGTACGAAGCGGAAATAATCAACGTCGACATAGCCGCCCGTCTGCTTCGTCGCATAATTGAAGATGGCGAAGCGGTAGCCCATAAAATGAGGCAGCGTGTACCGCATCTTGAGCTGCGTGCCGAACTGCGTCCATGAAGTGCCGTCATAGCTGTAATAGAAGCTCGCCACATCCTGTATGAAGTCCATGTCGATCTTTAAGTACACCTGCTCAGCCAGCAGTTCCTCCCGTGCCTGCTCTCCGCTTCTCTCCGCCATGATGAGATAGGAACGGCCATCCTGCTTCGTCACTCCGATCAGCCCATATTCCTGCTGGAAGGCCGCCAGACCCGCCACATCCCCCTCCAGCATGTGCCGCGTGTCGAGCGAGATCCAACCGGAGCTGTAGGGGCCTTGGGCTCTCTGGGTCAGCGTGTTCCGCGCCTGCTCGATGGATTCAGCCACATTCGCTGTGCGCAGCCGCAGATACCCCCTTCTCTCCGTGAGCGACCAACGGCTGTTGTCCGGGTTGTGGTTCCATTGCCAAGTAAGTCCCAACTTCGACCCGTTCGGCGCTGATTCCGGATTCGCGGACGGAGTTTGCAGGTACTCCTTAATCGATACATAATCCACATAGAAGTCCATCATGTCCCGCTCCGCATCAGGCTGATCGACATAAGGAGTCTCGAGGAACAGGTCAAGGCTGGACGGAGCATCATCGATCACAAAGGTGCCCTGGATCACCGTCCATTCCCCTTTGTTCGCCACACCCCTCACGAGATTCTGGTACGAAGTTTGCCCTCCGCTCGTCTTCTGGGCCGTCAGGATAAATTCCTTCTGCTCTGGTCCTTCCGTGTACTTGATTCGGAATGCCGCTTTGTACTCCTTGCCGGATTGCATCCGCCAACTGAAGCTCTGCTCGATCCCCGCCCAGGTATGAACGCGTTTCGTCACATGGGCGATCTGATTGCCGTCCTCCGTAATGATGCGCACCTCGGAGCCCCGCGCCTTCCAATGGGATAATCCGTCATCGAAATCATAATTTTTCGTGAACTCCACATTCGTATCAGGTTCGGCGACCGGTTCCGGTTCCTCCTCGATGATGCCTTCCTGGTAAAAGTCATCGCTGCGCACCAGCTCTGTCGTAAAGCTGCTGGTCCCCGGCTTCACTAATGTCAACGGAACCTTGCCTTCCTCATCGCCATACACCGGCCAGCCGTCCTCCCAGCGCACCGGAACCAGCACCGGCACGCGTCCGACAGCATCATGATCCTGGAAGAGCATCGCATACCACTTGCCGTCCGGTGTATCGACCAGGCCCCCTTGCGCGACGCCGTTGTTCTTGTACCCCATCGTATCGCTGAGCGCAAGCCGCCCTTCATATGGACCGTCGATCCGGTCTGCGCGGTATATGTATTGCCTCCGTATGTTGCCCTGTTCCCACCATATCGTGGCGATGTAGTATTGGCCATTGATCTTGTAGGCGTGTGCGCCTTCCATGCCCTCTTGGCCTGAGGTGATGATCGTCTTGTTCAACCCGTGCGGATTCAGCGATTTCAAGTCAGGGCTCAGTTCGCTGATCGACAGATCCGTACGTCCGTGAATGATATAGGCCTTGCCGTCATCGTCGAACAAGAGCGACGGATCGTGCATATAGGTGTTGAATTCCGTCCGTTCCCATCTTCCAGCCGGATCATCGGTGCTGAACAGATATGTCTTGCCCGTGTCGAGCGCGGCGAACAGGACATAGAACCTGCCGTCGCGGTAGTTCAGGCTGCTCGCCCATGACCCCTTGCCATAAGCGTTCTGGCCGCCTCGCAGAGCATAGGTGTCGTTCTCCTCCAGACGCTGGTATGGGTACCCGATGATCTCCCAATTAACCAGATCGGTCGAACGCATGATGGGCGTGCCGGGCATCATATGCATCGTCGTGCTGGACATGTAGTATACGTCCCCCACGCGGATGATACTCGGGTCCGGAACATCCGCCCAGATGATCGGGTTCGTCGCATATTGCGGCTCTTCCGAGTCCGCCTGCCCGCTTCCAGTTGCTTGCCAGATTCCCCATATCGCAGCTCCGATGACGATAACCGCCGCGACAGCCATCAGCATCAACCTGTGCTTGAGGTTCTTCATCAACATGTATAGTTCTTAGCCCCCTTCGATCAGTTGATCTCTGTATTCCTGCGGAGACACCCCTGTCGTCTTCTTAAAGAAGCGAGTGAAGGAATGCGCGGCATCATAGCCGACAGCCGCCGCTACTTCCCGAACTTTCAATTCGCGATCCTGAAGCAGTTCCTTCGCCTTGGCGATCCGGCATTGTTCGATGTAGTCCGAGAGGTTCATGCCCTTCTCCTGTTTGAACAACCTCGACAGATAGGACGGATTGAAATAATGCAGTTCCGCAAGTCTGACAAGCGACAGATCCTCGTCCAGATGCGTCAGGATATAATTGCACAGTCGATCGATGATCTTGGCGGCCCGGTCTTTCTCCTTGAGCCGGTTGTGGTTGAAGATGCGATGTGCGATCTGATACAGATAAACGAACGCTTCACTGAGCGAGCCATGCTCATAGAATCGCATCAACTTCCCATAGTCGCCGATCTTCCCATGTAAGCCGAGTCGGTTGATATGTCCCAGGAGAGACAACGCGATCCCATAGTAGGTTTCCATCACAAGCGGAGGATTCGTGGTGTCCATGCAGACGACGGTCATCATCACTTCATCGAAACCTGCGATGAAATCATCCTCCCGGCCTGCATCGAGGTGGGCAGCCAGAATATCCAGCTTCTGCTTCATTCGGTATTCCTCGCGGCTCTGCAGGTCCTCACTCTCCTCCTGGCCTGCCTTGATGATCGCTGGCATGCCGCCGCCAAAGCGGAGATGCATGAGCAGATGAAGGCGTTCATATTGCAAGGACGCCTCTGCCCAGGTGCATGGCTCACCGTTGATCGCGAATGTGAGCACCAGCCCGGACGACTCCATCACCGATTGCTGGATAAGCTCCATCGTCCCTTCCAGATAACGCATCAGGTGCGGAACGAAGCGCCCCTCGGCCTTGTCGGGTTGGATAAACCAGACCAGATCCCCGTACTTGTCTTCGATGACAATGCTGAGGAGCCGTTCCGTCAGGTATGAATTCCACACCAGCCTGACCTCGTTTATTCGCTCGCGACGTTCCATATATGAGAGGCCGTTTGGAAATTTGATATGTCCCAGCGCGAGGACAACGGGCGAACGGGCATCCAGGCAGATGTTCAGTTGACGGAAGTCATCCTCCAGTTTCACAAGGTCCCCATCCAGCGAGTCCTGAATCAAGTGGCGGAAATAATCCGTCTGCCACATCAGTTCCAACTCTCCCGCCCGATCGCGCGATTGATTGATAAGTTGGTCCATCCGTTCACTGTGCTTGATCTCCTCGAGCACCTCGCGAACGGTGTCCAACACCTTGTTATACCCTTCGGTTTTCAGCAGATAACGGATGTTGGGCAGTTTCATCGCCTGGTAGGCATAGTCGAACTCGCTGTGACCCGTCAGGAAGATGATACGGCAACGGGGCCAATACTGCTGAATCTGCTCGGACAGCTCCAGTCCGTTCATACCGGGCATACGAATATCAGTCAGCACGATGTCGAACCGCGTGCGGGACAGCCAGGCGAGCGCCTCCCGCGCCGAATAAGCCTTGCATACATCGAGCTCATCCGGCATCAGCTTCTGAGTAACCTCATACAAACTGTCGGTGATGATCTCCTCATCATCCACGATGAGCATCCTGTGCATCATGATCTTCCTCCCCATCCGCAAGCTTGATCTGAATCTGCACTTTAAGTCCGCCGAGCTCGCTTCTGTCCAAGACGAGCCCGCTTTCCTCGCCGTATGCAAGCTGCAAACGCCTGTGGATATTGATCATGCCGGTCATCTCATAGGACTCTGACGAGCGCTTAAGCCTGTGACGGAGCTCCTCCAGCTCGGCATCGCTGATTTCGCCGCTGTTCTCGATGACGATGCGGAGGGTCTTGCCCTCCACCTCGAAGGAGACGCTTAAACTGCCTTGCTCCACGTTCTCCAGGCTGTGCTCGTAGGCATTTTCTATGATCGGCTGGATGATCAACTTCGGCACCTTGATATGCTCCAGGTCAACAGGCAGCTCTTCAAAGTCCACCTTGATCCGGCGAGAGAAACGCAGCTTCTGAATCTCCGTATACATACGGGAATGATGAACCTCTTCCCCCAACCTGACGAAATCTTCCCCGTTTCGTGTGATGAACCGGAAATATTCCCCGATCATGAGCGTGAATTCCTCGATTCGCTCCAGATCGCCAACCTTCGCCATCGAGTGCAGGATGAAGAAGCTGTTGTAGAGAAAATGCGGATTGATCTGCGATTGTAACTGCTTCAGCTCCGCTCTCTGCATCATCATCTGATGTTTGAAATCCTGTTCGATCAGATTCTGCAGGCGCTTGATCATCTGGTTGAACCGATCGTACAGATACCCGAATTCATCGCGTTGGTTATGATCGATACGGATATCCAGCACACCTCCCTCCATCTTCCGAAAACCTTTCACCAGCAGCAAGAGCGGCTTGTGAACCTTCTTATAACTGATATAGGAATAAAGCACGACGGCGAGCAGCGTAACAGTAGCATAAACCCAAGCCCACAGCTTGAACTTGCCGAGCGGCCTCTTGACCTCTTCCTCCGGCAGGAATGTCACAACCGACATCTGCAGATCCTCCGAATAGGCTTGATTCATCTGATAGGTTCGGCCATGCCAATCATGAATCAGCATCGCGCCCGTCCCGGCACTTCTCTGGTTGAGATACTCTGCCAACAGCGGCTCATCCTCCTCGCGGCTCGTGAGCGCATAGTCCATCGACTCGGCTATGAGGAATACCCCGCTCGTTTCGTACAGATTCACCCGCGATAACGACTGGCGAAGCTGCCCATCGTCCAGTTGGATCTGTACGATAAACAGCGGCAGCGTATCTTTCATGCCGCTCAGCTTGAGCGCAACGAGATGCAGGGAATCGCCATGCAGCAGGAATCTGCCTTCCCGCTTCAGCGCCTGTTTATACAATCCTTCAAACATCGTCCAGTCGAAATCGCCTATCCCGTTCTTCGCCGAAATCGTCTTCCCGGCAGTGCGAAGATGAATGTAAGCATCGGCAATCAAGTCACTGCTGTTCTTGATCGAAGTGAGGCGTTGCATGGCATAGTTCAGGCTGTTCTTCTTGGCCACGGCATCCAGTAGCGACCAAGTAACCGACGAGCGATGAAGATCGACATCCTCCATGATGTCGAACAACTCCAGTTCCAGCCAGGTGATCTCCCGCTCCATTTCATCGAGATAGAAAGTAAGCTGCGACTCCGCGGCACGCGATAGCTCATGGCTCGCGTTGTTGTAACTCCAACTGTACAGATACAGGCCGAGCAGGATAATCGGCAGGACAACAACGAGATACAAGGCGATCATCCTCATGAAGATCGAATGCCGGAGAGATAGATTCGGTATTTTGAGCAAGATGATTCCCCCGTTACAGGTTCGATTGATGGATTAAAGTCGCGATGATCACAGGAATGTGCATGCGGCTATGCGATCACTTCTGGGCGCGGTACCATTCATTGACCTCTTCGGTGATGCGATCGCCGCCGAGCAATCGCCATTGCTCCACGAACCGGTCGAATTCTTCGAGTGGATTGCCTAGGATGATATTGGTATAGATCTCATTCTGCAGGTTGTGAAGAAAGGAATCCCGATCGATCATCGTCGGGGTGGGAGCTCCAGTAAACCCGTCATACAGTAGCTGGCCATTCTTGTCATAATCATCGATGATGGAGAAGGCGCCATTTGGCCCATAGGTGCGTTCCCAGCCCCATCCGCCTGACTGTCTATCCTTCCGCCAGGATTGGATAAATTTCCATATCGCCTTGGCTTCGTTGCTCATCTGCTCATCGTTTCCGGTTCTCTCAAACTCTGCGAGCTGCCGATACGCATCGATATTCTTCATCGGCGGGAATGGCTTGACGGGGGACAACTGCCAGACGGCAGCCGAATCGTTGTAGTACTTTTCATATTCAGCGGTTTCGCCCCAATTTTTCTCCAGATGGAGATTGAACAGCTTCACGAGCGCTTCCGGGTGTTCATATCCACTCTTCACTGCGAAATAACCGGTCGTTGTAAAGATAAGCGGCACCTTCGGCAGCTTGCCCAAGGCTGAGACGATCGGATAAGCCTGCCAGTCCGCGTTTGGATCGGAGCCCCTGCTTCCTCCCACATGGAACGCTCCCCATTGCTCGCCGTACATGATTCCGATCTTGCCTGCCGCGATATCGCGTCGAACCTGTTCTCCGTTCTTGATCGCAAAGTCCGGGTCGAGCTGGCCAGCGCGATACAGCTCCTGCAGCACGGCCAGCGCCGTTCTCACCTCGGGTTGGATACCGCCGTACACCAGGTTCCCTGAGTCGTCTTCGATCCATAGTTGCGGATACGCATCATAGCCGGCCATGAAGCCATGCAAGCCAGCCACCGGGTCCCAGAGATAGTTGGTGGCGGCGATGCCATAGGTATCATGCAGCCCGTTGCGATCTGGGTCTTGCTCCGTAAACGCTTTCGAAATTGCGAGCAGATCATCCATCGTCTCAGGCGGGGCGAGGCCGAGATTATCAAGCCAATCGGTGCGAATCCAGATGACGCTGGCCTTGTCGATTGACGAGTCATTCTGCGGTATGCCCATCAGCTTCCCATCGATGGTGGCCGTCTGGAAAGGCCCGATTCCTTCCTGGGTCAAGATCTCCCGTGTCAGATCTGTCGCGTATCGGTTATACGCCTCTGTCAGATCCTGGATGTGGCCGGCGTTGCTCAGGATGCGAAGTTGACTCGGATTCACCCTGACAACATCAGGTATGACGCCGGAGGAGATCGCGAAGCTCAGCTTCTGCCGATAGGTATCCCCCTTCTCAATCCAGTCGTAAACAATCTTGATCCCCAGCACTTCCTCATAAAGCCGTGTCCATCGATTGCTCGTAAGCGTTTCTTCAGGATGAATGCTCATAATCTCGTCGATGAAGATGCTGTCCTCGCCTGCAAACGACAGCGTGATCACCGGATCATAGCGACTCAGACCAATTTCCTCATAAGTGATATTCGTTACTTCGTCTTGTCGGTGAACTGTCGGGCTCCTATCACATGAAAGGATGACAAACAGGCATGCGGAAACAAACAGCAGAAGCTTGACCATTCGGCCGACCGGTCTTCGCATCAGTTGTAACCTCTTTTCACTATGATTGACGTCAATAATAGCTATTGTCCTTATTATTCAATCTGTTTGCCCGGAATACAACGAGCAATTCTTGCGATTGTTGCCCGTTCTTTACCAAGAAGTTACAGCATCGCGGGCAAAGGTTGTCTAATCGCTGCTATTCGATACTTTCTCCACTACGGCCATTTGGTTTATAATGGAAGAAACGCGTTCATTCCCATTTTTGCTGATGAAGACGTGATGGATCAATCACCAAGAAGTGCAGTTCAAGGAGAAGCAACAATGTGGAGGTGAAGCCTGTGTGGGTATTATGGATACTTGGCGTACCCTTGATCATCCTGGGGTTCATTTCGCTCGTTATGCCGAGGACATACTGGTATCTGTCGAATAGGAAGAGCCATACGGGCAATATCAGACCGAGAAACTTGGCCCTCTTCGCTTACCGCCTCTGGGGAATCGTCATGTTGGCGGCTGGATTGGCGGTATGTTTCCATGAAATCGCTTAAACCATCCCATATCAGAAAACGGCCGTCAACACTCTGATACCTTCCTCATGGTACCGCATTTCGAACCATCTAACTCAGAACCGCCGCTAGGGATCCTGTCCTCTCAACCCAGTCGGCAAAAATGAAAGGGCCGCCAACTCGGCGACCCTTTCGTTATGCTATCTTACGTCATATACTTGCAACTTACAGACGCGTGAAACCGATCCAATCGATCGTCAGTCCCGGCTTGACGTGATCAAGCTTCATCTCATAGAAGCCTGGCTCCAGTTCTGCCTTAGCCAGAATCTGTCTCGTCCAGATGCCTGCGGTGCCGTTCGTTTGCGGCGTGGATACCCACTCGCCGTTCAACGTAACGTTGCAAGCGCTCTGTGCGACGTTGAATCCTTCCTTCATGATGCGGGCAATCACCCGATAGTAGCCGTGCTGCTTCACCTCGATAAGCGCAGTACCTTCAGCCGAAGGCTTCACTTCCAGGTAACCATCCAGCACGTGTGTTTCCGCATAGCCTGCTGGTGCGGAGGATTGCGCCTTGATCGTCACGATCGGTTCTGCTGCAAGCTCCTGCTTGCGGGAGAATACCGGCGCTTGCATCAGGAAGCGGCAGATGTTGATCGCCGAGCGCTGCAACTCGCCGCGGGTAAGCGAGCCGTTGGCCAGCGACTCGATCGTATTGTCCTCGCTTGCATTCACCTCTGCGCCGTAGTTCGGCACGACCATGTACAGGTCATTCTGCGCGCGTACCATATGGTTCGTATTACGTCTTGCAGCCGGACCGCCTGTGACCGGATCGTTCATCATTGCCCACCAGTCGGTCATGACGATGCCGTCGAAGCCCCATTCCTTACGCAGGATGGTGGTGTTCAGATCGTAGTTGGATGCAGCCCAATGCCCGTTGATCGGGTTGTACGACGTCATGATCGACTTGGCGCCGCCTTGCTTCACCGCGATCTCGAAGCCCTTCAGATACAGCTCGCGCAGCGCGCGCTCCGATACAACGGCGTTGACCTTCGTGCGGTGCAGCTCCTGGTTGTTGCAGGCGAAATGCTTCAGTGTCGCATAGGCACCGCCCTTGCGGATGCCGACCGTGCATGCCGTACCGAACACACCGGTGATCAGCGGGTCCTCGGAGAAATATTCAAAGTTGCGTCCGTTCAGCGGACTGCGGCGCAGGTTCATGCCCGGTCCGAGCAGAAGATCGATCTCATTGCGAAGCAGTTCCTTGCCTTCCAGCACATAAAGTTCTTCGACCAGCGCCGGGTCCCAGGTTGCCGCGAGCAACGTGCCGATCGGCACCTGTGTCGCCTTGTGGCCGCTGTCCATGCGGATACCGGACGGGCCGTCAGCCGTACATCCGATCGGAATGCCGTACTTGCGCAGGCTCTCGCTCATTCCGCCGAATGCTGAAGCGGTACCCGGCGTCACTAGCGGATTGCTCATGCCCTCGCCGCGCACGATCGTTGCCAGTTCCTCGTCGGACAACTGGGCGATGAACTGTTCGAACGTTACCTTGCCGTCCTTCACATCCTGCAACGTATACCCTTGATTGCCTGTCTGTTCGAGCGTCTTCGGCATGTTCTGCTCGATGCGCTCCGCCAGCGATACCGTGCGTGTTGGCACCGTCTCGTAGACCATCTCGTAGGTGTCATCGTCACGGCGTGCGCCCGGTCTCAGCCGCTGGAACGGCTCTGTTGGCGCCAAGGCCTCCTGCAGTTGCTCGACCACAACCAGCTCTAAGAGTTCATAGCCTTCGCCGCCGTTTACGCGAACGGTCTCGGTTTTCTTCACGCTGTTGCCAACGTGCAGCTTATAAGTACCTGCTTCAAGCACATAGGCCGAACGATGGCCGGTAACGCCGGCATCGTCATACGATGCGAGGGAGTTCAGCGGGAAGCTGACCACCACGCGATCGGATTCGCCCGGTGCGAGCAGCTTCGTCTTGGCGAATCCGGCGAGCACCTTCACCGGCTTGCCGAGCTTGCCCTGCGGCGCTTCGACATAGACCTGGACAACTTCCTTGCCGGAGTATATATCGCCGATGTTCGTTACCTTCGCACCGACCTCCAGCCAGACGCTGCCGTCTTTCTCGAACGACTTCGCTTCCTCCGGTTCAATGGAGAATTCCGTATAGGACAATCCGTAACCGAATTCAAACTGCACTTTGTCCGGACAGAACGTTTCAAAGTAGCGGTAACCGACGTAGATGTCTTCTTGGTACACATTTTTGAATTCATTGCCGTAATTCGCCGTCGATGGATAATCCTCAATCGAATATGCGATCGTATCCGTCAGCTTGCCGCTCGGGGTGACATCGCCTACCAACACATCGGCGATGGCGTTGCCGCCCTCCATGCCGCCGTGCCACGAGTAAATGATGCTGGAAATCGGATGCACATACGACGCATCGTCCGCCCAGCTCATATCGATGATGTTGGATACGTTCAACACAACGACCGTCTTGTTGAAGTGCTTCGTCACCATCTTCAACATCGACAACTCATCGTCCGTCAGCAGGTAGCTGCCTGGCGCTGCCGCATTATCCTTGTCTTCACCGGCCGTGCGGCCGATGACGATCACGGCCTTGTCCGATTTCGCTCTGGCGCTTGCCACGAGCTCATCGGTCAGCGGCATCTCCTGTTGATGCCACGGTTCTGCCGCCCAGCCACCGCCGCCGTTGTCGAACGGATGCTCTTCGATCCATTTTTCATATGTAGAAGCCAGCTCTTCGTTGACGGAGATCTGTGTCTTGCTGCGCAAACCGTCCAGCAGATTCGTCGTGTACGGAACATTGACGCTGCCGCCTGAACCGGTGCCGCTGCGATAATAATTGATCTGGATGCGCCCGAAGATGGATACCCGATCTCCCTTGGCAAGCGGCAATACCTGATCCTGGTTGCGGATGAGCACTGCCCCTTCGGCTGCAACCTTTCTGCTGAATTCCGCAAATCCTTCCAAAGGAACGCCAATCAAACTTTCAGCCATCATTTCCCCTCCATCAGTCTACGTACTATTTACATATATTACTTGAAGTAGAACAGCACGCGCAAGGTGCGAAAATTTGCATTTTATACCCCCATTTTTAGATATTTTGCGCCGATCCGGCTGCCATACCGGAAGTATTCCCCATCTAACTGACCAATTAAAGCAAAAAAAGCTTCCCATGGAAGCTTCTTCTTATCATCTATATAGGATCGCTCGCCAACTCAACCATCCGTTAGATCGTCCAATCGTACCAACCCAGCTTGTTTTTCTCTTTGGTTTCCAGCCACTCGATCGTCTTCGTGATAGCATGTTCTGCATGCCCCCGCGTCGAGAAGCTATGGTCGGCCTGCATGATGATCTCCTTGTCGCAGATGCCCTGCTTGCGTGTCCAGAAGATCTTCTGATACAGGAAGCTGCTCTCCGATGATATGACCGTATCCCCCGTGCCATGGATCAGGAGGACATCTCCTGTGAACTCACGCGCCAGCACCAGCGGCTGGAACAGCGACAACGACTGCAGGAAAGAAGCTTGGAACGTATATCCGAGGTACTCGGTCTGCCCCTTCGTAAGCGCCTCCTCATACAGCTTGTTGCCGATGATGCTTACGATATCTTGATGCGGATGGGCAACCGGGGCCCACAGGACGAGATTGCGGACTCTTCTGTCCTGAGCACCGGTCAGCACTGCGACGGCACCCCCCAGGCTATGGCCCAGCAAGGTAATTCGGCTCGCATCCACAATATCAAGGTCGAATACCACATCGATCGCACTCCTCGTCTGCTCGATGAAGGAACCGATGCCGGTGCTGCCATAGTCGCCGTCACTTTCCCCGCAGCCCGCGTAATCGAAACGAAGCACCACGTATCCCGCTTCGGCGAGCCTTCTCGCCGCCTTGACGAACAGCCGGTCTACACCGATGCGGTTGCCCACGAATCCATGGCAGATAACGACCGCGGGATGCGAGCTCTTCCAGTCCGCTTCATCCTGTACTACGGGGTAATGCAGCGTCGCTGCGATGTCCAGATGATTGTATCCGATCGTAATATGCCTCTCCATGCCTATCCGTCCTTTCCCATGACCATGATCTGATGTGTTGTCTAAGTTGGAATTGGGGTTTGTCAGTCATATGGTAGAAATCGCGATGCATATATTTGTACTATTCCGATTGTATTACTATGTTTTTTGACAAAAAAAGAATACCACAATGTCTCTGTTCCGTCAATGGAGATTGCTATTCCGAACGTTCATATACCAGATGTCAGGCTTGTGATATATTGTAAAGATAAAGGAAGAACCATCAAAGTATACATTCAAAAGCGACCCAGTCCCTATTACCAGACCAACTTCAATGGCATCGAAGAAGGTGATAACCATGATGGAGCGACAAGCAGCATGGCATCCCGTGCTGGCCTCCTGGTTCGCGGACAGATACGGAGAAGCGACCGATGTGCAGCAGCAAGCCTGGCCGCTGGTCGCCGCAGGCGAGCACGTCCTGATCGCCGCCCCTACCGGCTCCGGCAAGACGCTGGCAGCGCTTATGCCTTTGCTTGACCGGCTCGTCTGGGACAAGCTCGGCCTTGCCGAACGTCAGAGAGGCGATACAGGCGTGCGCATCTTGTATGTCACGCCGCTCAAAGCGTTGAACAACGACATCCGCGAGCATCTGTTTGACTATATGGACGAGTGGAAACGGCGGGCTGAGTCAGCAGGCCTTAAGTGGCCGGGCATCACCGTCGGCGTGCGCACCGGAGATACCACTCAGAACACGCGCGCTTCGATGCTGCGCAATCCTCCCGATGTGCTTGTCACCACCCCGGAATCGCTCTACATCCTGCTCACCTCGCCAAGAGCCCGGGAGATGCTGCGCACCGTTTCCCATATCGTCGTCGATGAGATTCACGACCTCGCGGCCAGCGAACGAGGCGTACACTTCTCCCTCACCCTGGAACGGCTGAGCGTGCTGTGCAACGGAACTCCGCAGCGCATCGGCGTCTCGGCGACGATCAATCCGGCGGAGCGGATCGCCCGTTACCTGGGCGGCTGGGAGGAAACGGCCGATGGCAAGTATGTGCCACGTCCGGTGCGCATCGTGGAAAGCGATATGAATCGCAGATTGGAAGTCCAGGTGACGGTGCCAGCTTACGGGCAACTGCTGTTTAACAAGCGGGAAGACGCTTGGGCGCCACTCATCGAGGAAATCCTGCGATATGTAAGGGATGACTCCACAACGCTGATCTTCGTCGGCAACAGACGGCTCTGTGAACGGCTAACCAGCCGGCTCAATGAAGCATGCGGCGAAGGTTTCTGCCGCAGCCATCATGGCAGCGTGTCGCGAGAGCGGCGGCTGGAGACCGAGCAATTGCTCAGAGCGGGCAAGCTGCGCTGTCTCGTGGCCACCTCCTCGCTTGAGCTCGGCATCGATGTCGGCGATGTCGACCATGTGCTTCAGATCGACTCGCCTTTCACAGCGGCTTCCGGCATCCAGCGCTTCGGGCGCGCTGGACATCAGGTCGGCGGCACCAGCAGAGGTACGATCATCGTCCGCACCCGCGGTCTCTTGCCCGAAGTTGCCGTCCTCGCAGCACGCATCAATCGCAAACAGACAGAGCCGATCAACGTGCCGCGCCATCTGTCCGCCGTGCTCGCCCAGCAGATCGTCGCGACAGTCTCGCAGGACGAGTGGCGCGCGGATGATCTGTACCGGTTCATCTGGCGAAGCGACAGCTTCAACGGCTATCCGCGCGAGCAATTCGACGAGCTGTTGGACATGCTGTGCGGCGTCTTCCCGAGCGTGCGCCCGCTGATCGAGCGCGATCCGGCCACAGGCGTGCTGCGAGGTTTCGTCAGCTCGGCTTACCGCGCGGTCACTGGCTCCGGAACCATCCCGAGCAGCACGAACTTCCCTGTCTATCATGCGGAGACACGCGTCCATCTCGGCGAACTGGATGAAGAGTATGTGTTCGAATCTCGCGTCGGAGATGTGTTTCAACTCGGCGCCACCAACTGGCGCATCCGCTCGATTCGTTCGGATCGGGTTGAAGTGGCCGAGGCCGGCTCGGGGCTCGGCGAGATTCCGTTCTGGCGGGCTGAAGGGCAGGGACGAAGCTTCGAACTCAGCCTGGAGATCGGCGAATTGATTGAGAAGCTCCTTCAGCTTCTGAATGAATCCGCCTGCTCCCGTCCCGAAGCGGAGCAGCGCGCCGCAGAACTGCTGATGCGCGAACATCATCTGTCTGCAGAGGCAGCGCAGAGCCTGGTCGGGCTGATCCAAGCGCAGCGGGCGGTCTCCGCCATGCCATCGCACCGCAGGATCGTCGTCGAATGGTTCACCGATGACTCCGGCATGACGCATGTCATCCTACACAGCTTGTTCGGACGCCGTTTCAACCGAACCTGGCTCATGGCGCTGCAGCATCAGCTAGAGAAGGATTACCCGTATGACCTGTATACAACTGCCAAGGACAACGGCATCGAGCTTATCTTCCGCGTCTGGGACCCGATGCTGCTTGAACGCATTCGGTCGATCCACTCCCAGACGATCGAACGGACGTTGCAGGATGCCGTGCCAACCTCCCAGATGTTCGCCGCCCGCTTCAGACAACTGGCGGAAACGTCGCTGCTCCTGTCGCGCGGCTTCCAGCGCACGCCATCCTGGCTGAAGCGCGTGCGTGGCAACGAGCTCCTGCGTGCGGTGATGACGGAAGGTTCTTCATTCCCGCTGCTGAAGGAAACATTCCGTGAATGCATGGAACAACTGCTTGATCTCCATCATGTCCGGCAGGTTCTGCGCGACCTGGAAGAAGGACGAATCGAATATCGGGTCGTGAAGTGCGAGCGGCCTTCACCGCTGGCGACACAGTTTTTCTTTGACTTCCTCCATGTTGCCATCTATGAGTCCGATGCGCTTACGCGGGACTTGAAAGAGCGGATGGCGGGCATCAGCCGCCAGTTGGCGATGGAGGTGTTCGGTAACACATCTGGAGATGGTCACGGGGACGAAGCTGGCGGAATTAACCAACATGCCAGCGCAACGAATACGGGCCTTGCAGATGAGCATACACCCGGGCAGACGGACAGGCATTGGCACAACAAGCTGGATGTGTCGCAGTACATGAGATTCTTACAACTGGGCCATCGTCTGCATCCTGCCCACCGGCTGCAAGGCACGGATGGCGTGTTGGAAGCCCTGGACCGGCTGCAGGGGGTATTCCTCCCTCTGTCGTGGTGGGAATCCTTCATCCTGCCTTCCCGCGTGAACGGCTACCGGCGCGAAGATCTCGATCTCCTGTGCGCATCCGGCGACATCCTCTGGCTGGGCCGCAGGGATGAAGGCCAGGCCGAGGGGAAGATCGCCTTCTTCCGCACCGATGCGCCGGAGTTATATGCGCCGTTCCTCCCGGATGACAGCGTGGAGCCCTGTCATCCTGAGGTGTATGAACTGTTGCGTACGCGAGGCGCCAGCTTCCTCACGCAGCTCGCACGAGAGGCTGGGGAGGAGCCGTCATCGCTGCTGAACAAGATGATCGATCTCGTCTGGCAAGGGCTTGTGACGAATGACCAGTTCGCGCCGGTGCGCATGCACGGGCAGAAACGGGCTTCCGCCGCGAACGCGCGCGGCAAGTTCCGCTCCGGGCTCGGCCGGTGGTATGCGGTGCGCGACCTGCGCAGCGATACGGCCTCACGGCAGCACGACGCCAGCATAGATGCCCGCACCGACACCGGTGCCAGCCTGGCCAGCGACCACTCCGTGAGCTCCGATGCCTCCCTTGAGCGCAGCGTGCTCGCATGGACCCGGCATCTGCTGCGCATGTACGGGATCATCACCAGATCGCTCGTGCAGTTGTACTCGCCATTCCCCTGGGAGGTTCATCTCGCCGCGCTCAACCGCATGGAAGAGCTGGGGCTTGTCACCCGCGGGCTGTTCATCCGCGACATCCACGCGCTGCAGTTCGCCGAACGGGAGACGGCCGAGCGCCTCAGTGAAGCGCTCTTCGCCGTTAGCTCTTCGTCCGATGAAGATGAGCTCATCGCGCTCAGCGCGGTTGACCCGGCCAACCCTTACGGCCTGACTGTCGAATGGCCGAGCGAAGAAGCGCTCGCCTCCGCAGCGAGCTTCGCTCGCAAGTCCGGCAATTATATGGTGTTGCACGGCGGCCGCTTCCTCCTATGGGCGGCAAGCAACGGCCGCAAGCTGACGCCGGTTGCGGCAGCAGCAGCGGATGCCCCGAAGCAGGCGGAATACATCCGCTTCACCGCCCGCTGTCTCATCCGCGAGCAAGGGCAGCGCAAGGTGAAGATCGAGAGCTGGAACGGCCAGCCGATCGAGAGAACTGAACTGGCTGAGCATCTCGCCAAGCTGGGTGCGGAGAAGGACGGCCAAGCTTATGTGCTGTGGCCCAGCAGCGTGTAGGCTTCCTGCCATAACAGCGTATAGGCAGGAGTATAGGCGCATAACGAAAAAACGCAACCAACGGGGTGCCCTGCATCGGGCACCCTTCGTTCTGCCGAAGGGGTTGCAATGAAGCTGGTGCCGATCTCATAACGGAACATAGTTCCGCTATTTCGCCGAATTCGGGCATGCATCGGATGCTCATGGAACGTAGATCCGTTATTCATCGATTTCGGCATAACTGTTCGACCGATAAGAGCGAATAACGGAATACCGTTCCGTTAGCCGTGCAGAACTGCCCATTTTGCCGCAAATAGCGGAACGTCGTTCCGTTGCTAAGGTAGCAGGCGTCTGCCCTCGGCGTGAGTGACATGGAAAAACCGGGGCAAGAACCTGCGCGTTCTTACCCCGGCCATCAACTTCACACCTGACTCACTTGTAGAAATCCTCAGGAGGCACGCTCCAATAGCCTGCCAGTTGCTTCATCCATTCCTCGGCCCCTAAGATCAGCTCATCCGAGTAACCGATCAAGCAGAAGGCATACTGATAGTCGTCGCCCTCCAACCGGACATCCGGCACTTCCCGCAGCACGACGATCCAGTACTCATATTCAAACCCGTTATAGAAGTTGACCGCATCATCCCATTTGTCCCGCTCCACAACAAACAGCAAGGCGTCCCCAAGATTCGGCAGTTGGATTTTTTCCGTCTGCAGGATACCCGCATGATTGCCGATCAGAGCGGCATAATTGGCGTTTTTCTCTTCATCCCATGCGGCCAGCAGTTCCAGGGTGATATCCATCCCCTTCCAAACGCCGATCGTTCCCGGCCGTGCGTCTGCACCCGCTGCCGTCAGAACTCCTGGCTCCAACTCGTGGTAGCGCTGATCTCCCACGATGCGCACCAGCTTCGCGGTATCATCGACATAACGCAAGCCGAATTCGATCAACCCATCACCGAGATCCAGATACGAAATGTCGTCCTGCTGCACTAAGTCACTGTTATTCCAGTTGGCATCCGGCACGTATTGCACCTTATAGTCCTTCAGCACGACCGTGGCTCGGCCGACGCGCACATTCACCGGATCCACGCCGAACTTGTGCATGTCCCTCAGTTGAAGGCTCGTAACCCTGGGCACCATGGCATCAGTCCGATAATGTCTGACATGCTGCCCTTCCACATGAGGGATCTGCTCGCGTTCCGTCGCATCCGGCTTGAAGATCCACGTGCTATTCACCTGCGTATACGTTCCGGTCACCTGCAGTTGCCCGTCAAGTTCGACGATCACATAGTGGTAAGGCGCATCTCCGGTTCGGATATCTTTCACTTTAAGGCCAGCGATCGTGTCGCCGACGCGCACTTGATCAGGATCGAAGGCGGCAGGATGGTCTATCGGCTCTCGCTCGCCCATCTCCTCGGCTTGCCCGTTCTCCTCTTCCTGTTCGGACTTTCCGTCCTCTGGCGCTTCCTGACCTTCCGAACTCTCTGACGACAATCCATCCGAACCCGGCTTCGGAGTCTCGATGGACGAAGCGGCATCCTCTCCGCCCCCATCCGCCGCCCCCCCTTTGCTGCAACCGGTCACTACCGCGAGCAGAATGACCATCAGGATCATGATCGTGCTTATCTTTTTGACCATATGTGACATATACGCCCTTCTTTCTATCCCTTTCTTAAACTCAACTTGATTCCTTGTGCCGGCTCGGACGAGACAGGATGCGCACGCCATTTGTCTCCAGCGCGATCACATCGCCCGCGGACTCGCCAGTCTCAACATCCATATAGTCAGCCGCATCCAGTGTAATCCTCTGAGGAGCGCCGCTGAAATTCATCACAAATACATAATCGCGTTCCCCGTCCGTCCGAACCTGTGCGGTCACGCCTTCCGGCAAGTCGGTACGAAGCACGCGGGCCACGCCTGCCTCATCGACAACCCGGCTGTAGAACTCGTCCAGGAAGTCCTGCTTCAACCTCGTCGCCATATAATACGCCCGTCCCTGTCCGAGCTTGTTCACGGTGAGTGCCGGCCTTCCCGCATAGAAGTCATCCCGGTACACACCCAGCACCTGTGCGGTTTCCGCATGGGCCAGCTCGCAGATCTCATGCGCCTCGTATTCACCGGCAAGTCCCAGATGATTGCCATCCGACATAACCAGGGCATTGCTGTCATGCGGATACAGCCCCTCGATCTCCTCCGCCCAGATGCCGAGCGTTCGGCGCAGCGGTCCCGGGAAGCCGCCGAGATGGCACAGATCGTTCTCATCCACGACGCCTGACCAGTAGGTGCCGACCAGAGTGCCGCCGCCTTCGACGAAGCGCTCCAGCTTCCGCCCGGTCTCCTCGCTGCACAGGTACAGCATCGGCGCGGCGATCAGCTTGTAACGGGAGAGATCATCCTCCGGACCGATCACATCGACCGGCACGCCATACTGCCACAACGCGGCATAATGCTCGATGACCGTACGCTCATAATGAATCCCCATGTTGCGCGGACCTTGCGCATCGCGAACCGCCCAGCGGTTGTCCCAGTCGAACAGGACCGCCGCTTCCGCCGGAGTCGAGGTGCCGAGGATCTCCGTCAGCCGCGCGAGCAGTTGTCCCAGCTCAGCCACATCCTGGAATACGCGGGTATGCTCGTGCCCGACATGATCAACAACCGCGCCATGAAACTTCTCGCTCGATCCCCTGCTCTTGCGCCATTGGAAATACTGCACCGTATCCGAACCATGTGCCACCGCCTGCAGCGAGGACAACTTGTGCATTCCCGGCCGCTTCAGCTTGCTCACCGGTTGCCAGTTCGTCAGGCTCGGCGTGCTCTCCATCAGCATGAACGGTTTGCCCTTGATCGTGCGGAACAGGTCATGGTTGAAGGCAAACTTCACCGCTTGCTCCTTGTCCGATCCAGCCTCGTGCCAGGTTGGATAAGCGTCCCACGAGATGACATCGAGGACATCCGCGAACTTCCGGTAGTCGAGGCCGTCGAACGGGACGATCTCCATCATGTTCGTCGTCACCGGCAACTCTGGATTAATTGCCTTCAAAGGAGCGATCTCATGCTTGCAGAAATCGATCGTGCGATCAGTCACATAGCGCTTCCAGTCGAGATTAAGCCCATGGACGGCCGATTCCCCATGCGGCGCCGGAGATTCGATCTGGCTCCAGTCCGTGTAGGTATGCGCCCAGAACGCCGTCCACCACGCATGATTCAAGGCATCCAGCGTTCCGTACTTCTTCTTCAGCCACTCGCGGAAACCTGCCTGACAGTAATCGCAATGGCAGTCTCCACCGTATTCATTGGAGATATGCCAGCCGACAACCGCTGGATGGAAGGCGTAGCGTTCCGCCAGCTTGGTGTTCATCATCTTCACTTTCTCTCTATAGACGGGAGAACTGTAGCAATGGTTATGCCTGTGTCCGTGCAGGTTGCGCACGCGATTCGCCCCGACGCGCAGCACCTCCGGGTACTTCTGCGACATCCATGCCGGTCTCGCTCCGCTCGGCGTCGCCAGCCAGACGTAGATGCCGTTTGCCACCAGACGGTCAAGCACATGATCCAGCCATTCGAAGTTGAACTTGCCTTCCTCCGGCTCCAGTGCCGCCCAGGCGAAGATGCCGACGGACATCACATTGCAGCCTGCCAGCTTCATCAGCCGGATGTCTTCTTCGAGCACTTTAGGATCGTGCAGCCACTGATCGGGATTGTAATCTGCTCCATGCATGAATACAGGCAACTTGCTGCTGATGGGTGGATGTCTACGCAATGAACAACGTCCTCCTTAATTATTAATAAAAATAATAAACAAAGTGCTACTACGAACATATCAGAAACGGCTGCAAATGCCAATCCTTCTATCGAATTATCTGCGAATCTTCCACCCATCTTCACGAACCGCAACGATCCTTCCCGTACAGGAGTTCAGCTTCACGGGAGCTGTTCGTTGATCAAGCAGATCCGATATCGGTGAAACTATCCATGAAACATTTTATCGAGACTGTTGTCATTACTTGATGGAATCTTCCTCCTAACCAGATGTTCAAATCCGTCTATTGAGAGGTATCATCGGATGCCACTCCCCGCAGAAAGCGAAACGGCTCGTGAGCCTAGGGTTGTCCGGATGGTTATCGGAATAGAGGAAGCAAAGCGGAAGTAAAACGTTCGGTCTGCTAACCAAGAACGTGTCGACTTCCGCTAATTCGGCTTATACACTTGAGGGTTCTCGTCCTGTTGGTTACCCTGTGATTCTGATCGCCTGCGCTTGCGCTTTCAAGCACAGTTCCGCCGCCATGAAGGCATGCTCCTGGGTCATAGCCTTCTCCGTTCGATTCAGGCAATCGAGGATCAGTTCCCCGAAGAACGGATAACCAACCTTGCCGGACACATGGAAGTGAAACTCTCCCTCGTCATTCACCAGATAAACATGGTCAGAAGACGGTTCACGGGCGATATCGATATACTTCCTGAGCTCGATGTACCCTTTCGTTCCCAGGATGATGGTGCGGCCATCCCCCCAGGTTCCGAGTCCATCCGGTGTCAGCCAGTCCACCCGGAAATAATGTGTTGCCCCGTTATCCCCGAGAAGGGTCGCATCGCCGAAGTCCTCAAGTTCCGGATACTCGGGATTGTGATAATTTCCAACCTTGCTGTGCAGTACCTCCGCCGACTTGCATCCGGCATAGAAGAGGAACTGCTCGACCTGATGGCTGCCGATATCGCAGAGAATGCCGCCATAGCGTTCTCTCTCGAAGAACCACTGAGGGCGAGCCTGTGCGTTCAACCGATGCGGACCGAATCCCGTGACCTGCACGACCTTGCCGATCGCCCCTTGTTCGATGAGCTGGCCGGCGTATACCGCTGATTCCACATGCAATCTTTCGCTGTAGTACACCATATATTTCTTGCCGGTCTCACGAACCTTGGCTCTCGCTGCCGCCAGTTGCTCCAATGTCGTAAAAGGCGCCTTGTCCGTGAAGTAATCCTTGCCCGCATCCATCACTCTCAATCCAAGCGCGCAGCGTTCTGAGGTAATGTGTGCGCCGGCGACCAGATGAACCTCCGGATCAGACAATACTTCTTCCTCCGACGCGGCGATCCGTACCTGCGGATACTTCTTGGCGAACTCCGCCGCCCTGTGCGGGTAACGGTCGTACACCCACTTGAGCGTTGCCCCTGCCTCCAGCAGCCCGTTCACCATGCCATAGATGTGGCCATGATCGAGATGCATGGCCGCGATGACGAATTCCCCCGGCTTCACCACCGGGTTGGGTTTACCTTTAGGCGCATAATTCATCCCGTCGTGTTTCTGCATTTCTATCACTCCTTCAGATGGTTATTTATCCCCATAATGACTTCCCAGGGTGATTCCCACATCTGCAAAGTTCTCCACACTATTCGACTTTTGATAGAAATAAGGCACGTTCTGCAGCAGTCCTTCCCGCGTGTAGAATGGGTCATCCGGCTTGAGCGGAAGCTGCACGGGTTCTCGGGTACTGGCAGATTTGTAGATGCTCGTGATTAACTCTAGCGTCATGCGGCCGCTCTCCCCGTCGATGAGAATAGGCGTGCCTCGCTCGATGGCATCCAGTACGTTTTCGATCTGGCCGGCATGCCCTTCATACTCCAACTTGGGGAGCTCGTCGTAATACCGCTGAATCTCCTCCTCCAAGGCCTTGTTCCGTTCCGGAAAGCCATTCGGCATAGACGTGGATGCCCAGACCCGCCAAGGCGCGGATACCCGGGCATGCTCACCCTGGAAGACGTATTGCTGCTCTTCCCCATGATGAATCACCGAACTGGTCAACTGGCCCAACGCACCATTCGGGTATCTCATCATCGCGATGGACAGATCTTCAACTTCAGCATTGTCATGCGCGACGTTGCTCATATAAGCCGTAACTTCGCTTGGGCGACCGAGCATCCAGAGCAGACCGTCGATATGATGCACCGCATGGTTGAGAGTCGGGCCTCCGCCTTCCTTCTCCCACGTGCCTCGCCACCACAGGTCGTAATAGCAATGCCCCCGCCACCAGAACGAATCCACCTGGGCGTGCAGGATCTTGCCAGCCAGTCCGCTGTCCAACACCTGTTTCAACTTCATGATCGGGGTGCGGAAGCGATTCTGCGCGATGACAGACAGCAACTTGCCGCTTCGCTTCGCCGCTTCGATCATCTCATCGCATTCCTTCAGCGACGACGCCATCGGCTTCTCGACGATCACATGGCTCCCGGCGTTCAGGAAATCGACGGTCACCGGCGCATGCACATACGGAGGCAAGCATATGGACACGAGGTCGATGCCTTCACCCAGCAGTTCCCGATAATCGCTCACCACTTTGGCATTAAGCCCGTATGGCTTCCGTTTCGCCTCTGCCTTCTCGGGATACAGATCACATAATGCGACTATTCGGCAGCGTTCCGGGAACTGCAGATAGCCTTCGATATGTGCGGTTGAAATCGCACCTGTTCCGATGATGGCTACGTTGATCATGGTCGTTTATCCCCCATCCTTGGCTTGAGATCATGCAATCAGTTAACAGAATTGTAGATTCAGAGGGGGAAGATTTGTAATTCCATATGGGTGAAAAATAACGCTATTTTGCGGAAGATATGATACAATTTATTCCGGTCTCAGACGCGTTCAGGATGCAGGAGGCGAGCGAAATGGCGTATTATGCGCATAACTTTATATCCAATCCGCTTGATATAGCCTACAGGCGGAGAAGCGAAAATTACCAGCACCGAGAGACATTTCACTACCACCTCGGCTTGGAGGTACTGTATATTCACGATGGCAAAGGCACGATGATCGTAGGCAACAACAGCTATGCGATTCAACCCGGCATGTTATGCATCTTCCAGCCCTGCCAGCTCCATCATCTCACCCTTGAGTATGACAATGGCCAGGTCTTCGAACGTTCACTTGCCATCTTCGAGCCGACCATGTTTGAAGGGTATTTCAGGCAATGGCCCGCACTATACGATTTTTATACGTTTATCCATCAGGGGGACCTTCCCGTTCCTTGTCTGTACGATGTTCATGACCCGTTCCTGATCAGCGTCTTTCAGAACATGTACGATCGCTACCGCTCGGTGTCTGACATGGACAAACACGAAGAAATCTCGTTGTTCCTCGTTTCTCTCTTCCGGGCCATGAAGCAGATCTGGGATAAACAGAAAGGAAAAATATCCGCATACCGTCCCCGTCACAAGCATCATCGCGTAGAACCCATCCTGACGTGGATCGAAGACAACTATACAGAACCGTTTCGGCTGGAGGAGATGTCGAGAGCTTTGCATCTGTCGCCGTATCATCTGTCCCATCTGTTCAAGGAAGCGACGGGCATCAGCATCACGGAATACATCGCCACGCGCAGAATTCATCAAGCGGTCCAACTGCTCACGACGACCAGCAAGCCGATCTCCCTCATCGCACAGGAGATCGGGCTGACCAATATCTCTTATTTCTGCAAGTTGTTCAGGAGCAAGATGGGTGTCACACCACTTCAATACCGGAAGAGATGGGGCAAGCATTAGCTCCAGAAACATCAAAGCGATGACATCCTTCTCCAGTTTCAGCAACATCCTGAAGATGTTGATAGTATATGATCATTATTGGATCTATCTTCCGAACGGCTGTCAGGCAGAATCAACGGTTCAGGAAGGGGATGATAGCACATGAAAACCTTCATTGTGGTGACATATGCTTTGGCAATCTTGATGTATTTTACTTTGATCTGGTTCAAGAAAATCAATCTTTCCAGCAGAGATTATTACCCGCTCATCTTGTTCACGTTCATCGCTTTGCTGTATCTGGATATGGATAATCCAGATACAATCCTCCTGACCATGATTCCCCTCTCGTTAACCTTGATTGTCCTGGCTGTGCGCAAGTTTTACAAGTATGAAACAGTCGATCTCTTTAATGTGGACAATCATAATGTGGAAGAGATCACCAAGATGATAGACGATGCCATCGCCGCAAACAGACTTCGGGAAGAGTCCATTCGCATCGTCAAAGACCTGGGAATTCAAATGAAATTCAAAGGCGTTCAAGCGCCAACTCGAAAACAACTCAAAAAGCAGATTCATCAATATATTGCTCAGAACGGCAATCGCACCACGCGATGGAAAGTTGAACTCATCGGCGGATCTATCATCATGATCAGCTTGATTGGTTATTTCCTGTACATGGTAAACAGATAACAGAACATGCCCCACAAGGGTTTATGGCCCTCCCTGCCCATGCAGCTTCCGATACGCATCGGGCGTCATGCCTTCCTTCTGCCGGAACGTCGCCACGAAGTGGCTGGCATCGCGGAATCCGACTGCCTCACCGATGCGCCGCACCGTCCAGTCCGGCCGCGATGGCAACAGTTCCTTGGCCTTGCGCAGCCTGAGCTGGACGAGATATGCATAGGCGGTTTGTCCGAACAATTGGCGGAAGCGCTCGTTGAGCTGGCGCTTGCTGATGCCGAGCCGTTCGGCCATCTCCGTAAGGCCAATATCCGGATTGGCGTAATCCTGCTCCAGCCAGTCGAGCAGATCCTGAATCTGCCTGAGCCGCTTGGAGAGCGACGGGCGATGCGCCGTATGGGTCTCCGTCCTGAGCAGAGTCAGGAAGCGGTACAGCTCCGCCGAATAGCGCCAGCCCGACGGGTCGCTCCCCGCTTCAGCATCTTCGAGCATACGCTTCAGCAGTTCGGTGATCGGGTGATCGTCAGCCTCCCACTGGAAACGCTCAGCCTGCCCCCAACCAAGCGACTGGATGAAGGCTTGCGCCATGCTGCCCTGAAACGTGATATACCCCGTCTGCCAGCGTTCGCTCCTCGCCTCATAACGATGCGGCACTCCGGGTGCAAGCAGGAGTCCCGATCGTTCCCCAAGTTTCCATACTTGCCCGCCTGCCCACAACTCACCTTCTCCTTCCAATGTCTGCAGCCAGTGATAACAAGGATATCCGCCTGGCCGTTCAACCGCTTCCTGATCCGGATTGATGCCGATTGTTTCGAGCTGCAGAGGCAATGTTTCCGCGGGGGCGGCAGGGACTGCGCGCCTCATCGATATCAAACCTCCATTTTCTTATATGGTTCGACTTTTATTCTATATAGGATAAGGAAATGATAAATCATATACTTACTATAGCAAGTATTTTTATCATATGTCGGGAGTGAAATACACGATGATCAACCGTAAACTGCCGAAGATCTGGTACGGCGGAGACTACAATCCCGATCAATGGGACAAGTCCTTCTGGGATGAGGATATCCGCATGTTCAAGCTGGCAGGCATCGATGTCGCAACTTTGAATGTGTTCGCCTGGGCGAAGAATCAGCCTGATGAGGAGACATATCGATTCGACTGGCTGGATGAGATGATGGACAAGCTGCACGCTGCAGGCATCGGCGTCTGTCTTGCCACCAGCACGGCTGCTGTCCCCGCCTGGATGGCGCGCAAATACCCGGATGTGCTGCAGGTGGACTTCCATGGCAACAAGCGTAAGTTCGGCGGGCGCCATAATTTCTGCCCGAACAGCCCGACCTATCGCCACTACGCCACGCGCATGGCGGAGAAACTGGCCGAGCGGTACAAGGATCATCCGGCGCTGCTCATCTGGCACATCAACAACGAGTATGGCGGCGCGGGCAACTGCTACTGTGACAACTGCGAAGCGGCTTTCCGCGAGTGGTTGAAGAAGCGTTATGGCACGCTGGAAGAAGTCAACCGGGCATGGAACACAGCCTTCTGGGGACATACCTTCTATGATTGGGAGGATATCGTCCTGCCGAGCGGCCGCAGCGAGGAATGGTACGGCGCCAACGGGCGAACGGAGACCAACTTCCAAGGGATCTCGCTCGATTACTGCCGCTTCCAGTCGGACAGCATCCTGGAATGTTATCTGCTCGAATATGAAGCGGTCAAGAAACACACCCCAGAGGTTCCAGTCACGACGAATCTGATGGGCGCGTTCAAGAAGCTCGACTATCACAAATGGGCGAAGCATATGGACGTCGTCTCCTGGGACAACTATCCACGCTTCGACACGCCTTACAGCTACACGGCTATGATGCATGACCTCATGCGTGGCCTGAAGGAAGGCCAGCCGTTCATGCTGATGGAGCAGACGCCGAGCCAGCAGAACTGGCAGCCGTACAACTCATTGAAGCGGCCGGGCGTCATGCGCCTGTGGAGTTATCAGGCGGTTGCCCGCGGAGCAGATACGGTCATGTTCTTCCAGCTTCGCCGTTCGATCGGCGCCTGCGAGAAGTATCATGGAGCCGTGATCGAACACGTCGGACATGAGCATACCCGCGTCTTCCGCGAATGCGCCGAGCTCGGCGCGGAACTGGGCAAGCTCGGCGATACGCTGCTCGACTCGCGCATCAAGTCCAAGGTCGCCATCCTGTTCGACTGGGAGAACTGGTGGGCGGTCGAGATGTCCAGCGGTCCGACGATCGATCTGAAGTATGTGAACGAAGTTCACCGCTTCTATGATGCGCTGTACCGCGCCGGTATCCAGGCCGATGTGATCAGCGTTGAAGCTGACCTGAGCGGCTATGATCTGGTCATCGCACCTGTGCTGTACATGGTGAAGCCCGGAATCGCGAACAAGCTGGAGCGGTATGTCGAATCAGGCGGCGCCTTCATCACCACCTATTTCAGCGGGATCGTCGACCAGAACGATCTGGTGAAGATCGGCGGATACCCTGGCGAGCTTCGTAAGCTGCTCGGCATCTGGGCCGAGGAGATCGATGCGCTCCTGCCGAGCCAACGCAACAAGATCATCCTGAAGGATACAGCGGTCACCGGCAAGGCCGAGTATAGCTGCGGCATGCTGTGCGATCTGATCCACTCCGAAGGCGCCGAGGTGAAGGCGGTATACGGCGAAGACTTCTACCGCGGCATGCCGGCGCTCACCGTCAACCGCTTCGGCAGCGGCGAAGCCTGGTATGTGGCGACCCATGCGGAGGATGCCTTCTTGCAGGACTGGCTGCCCAAGCTCTGCGCATCGCGCGGCATCCAGCCTCTCCTGCCCCTGATGCCCGCCGGCATCGAAGCGACGCTCCGCACGAAGGGCGGCACGGACTATCTGTTCGTGTTGAACCATAACGAACACCCGGTGGAGGTCAATCTCGGGGGATTGAGCGGAACGGACCTGCTCACGGGCCAGGCGATCTCCGGTGCCAGAGCCGTGCTTCCCGGCCGCGACCTGTGGATCGTGAAGGTGGAGCGGTAATTGCCGAAACAAGATGAGGCTGTCCAGAGTGGTCGGTGAATGCGGACCAACTGGCAGCCTCTTTTCGTTGCTTATCATCTTAGGGACCTCGCGCACAACGGAACGTGGTTCCGCTATTTCCCCGGATTCATGCATTTTTCGTATGCTAACGGAACGGAGATCCGTTATTTATGGGATAGACAAGCAGAAATCAGTGGTTTGATGCATCTGACTACTCGCTTCCTTCCAATCGTATGGCCCTATATTCATATCTGCCCACAGACAGTTTGCCCGGCGAAATTTCCTCGTTGCTCACCACGTCCACCCCTTTGGACGGGAGTGTAACGCTGCCGCCTTCCCCATCCATATTCACGATGATCCACAGCTCGTAACCGTGTCCTGCTCTCTGAGCAACGACAGTCCCCGGAGTAGCGTCAGTGCGAACCGTTACCCCAGCCTCCGCCGTGTAATGCTCGATGAGATTAGCCCACAGCTTGTTGCCTTCCTCACCAATCGGAGTGGAGCCGATCAGCACGACCTTGCCTGCGCCCAGTCGCCTCTCCGTGATAAAAGCATCCCCCGGAGACAGACCGTCCACCAACACGCCAACCGCCTCCGCCTCCACCGGTTTGAAAACGGCGCTCCAGAGGGACAGCTCAGCTTCAACGCCAAATGCCCGTCCCTTCGTTCCGGTCTTGTCCATCGGGTAGGTGTACAAGGTCTCCACGCCCGCCAGCTTCTCCAGCGCTGCGCCGAGCCCCGCGTCGGTTGGGATCGTATGCTCCTCCGTCCTTCCTCCGGTCAACGGGCCTGCCACCCAGATACCGCCGCTATGAACGAAAGCCGTCACCCGCTCCAGAAATTCCTCCGACACATAAGGCAGGAATGGTGTGAAGAGGATCTTGTATCCGGTGAGGTCAGCTCCTTCCGGGATCAGGTCGCGATGGATGCCCATCTTCAGGAAAGCGCTGTAGAAGGACGTGATCATTCCCCGGTGATTCAACCCCTTGTGCGGCTCGGTTTTGAAGAAAGCCTTGGCCACGTCCGAATAAGTGATCGCCACATCAGCCTGCTTCAAGCTGGTGGACAGGATCGCCGGCTCCAACTCCTTCCTCGCCTCTTCGACCTTTAGTACATTCCGGTATGCCACCGTCGGCTTGCCCCATGCGCTGATCACCGAGCTGTGAGGCTGTTCGCTGCCTGCCCTCTGCTGTCTCCACAGCCAGTAACAGAATGCCTCCGCACCAAGCGCATATGCCGCAACCGCCTCCGCTTGCAGGTATCCGTTCGGATGCGGCTTGCCATAGCTCACCAGCGACCCGCCGCAGGAGGGGCTCGTCTCCATGATCCAGTAAGGACGCCCGCGCTTCATGTTGCGCCACAGGTCGCAATTGATCAAGTAGGCATCATAAAGATCCGATGGTGCATAGGTGTCGTAAGAGGCGAAATCCAGGTTCCGAAACAGCAACTCGTTATCCACATGGAACGCGATACTGCTGTTGTGGGTAATGGGGGCATCCGAATACTTGCGGATGATCGCCGCCTGCTCATCCGCAAACTCCGCGATTTTCTCCATTGAGAAACGCTGGTACATCGTGCGCAGCGATGAATTGTGCAGGAATGGCGTCGGGCCTGGCTGCGGCACTTGGTCGAAGCTGAAGTAATACTCACTCCAAATCTTTGTTCCCCAAGCCTCGTTGAGCCTTTCCACAGTGCCGTAACGCTTCTCAAGCCACTCATGCCACAGCTTGAGGCAAGTCTCACACATGCATTCCGCCACATGCGCCTTGAATTCGTTGTCAAGCTGCCATGCGACGAGACCGGGCAGACGCCCGACGGCTTTGGCGATTTCCTCGGTGATGGCGGAGGCCTTCCTGCGGAACTCCGGATGGTTCGTGCAAGCATGTTGTCTTGATCCATGCCCCATCACCGTACCGTGCTCGTTCACATACATCCGTTCCGGATGCTGATGACTGTACCAGACAGGCGGTGTCGGCGTCGGTGTGCACATGACGGTGTCGATGCCGTTCTCGTGCAGCCAGCCGATCACCTTCACGAACAGGCTGAGATCGTACTTGCCTTCCTCCGGTTCGATGACAGACCAGGCAAATTCCCCGATGCGCACGACATTGATGCCGGTTGCCTTCATCATCTCGATATCTTGCTTCAGAACATCCTCATCCCATAACTCGGGATACCAGGCTGCACCATGATACAGCTTCTTCATCGGCTCTCCATCTCCTTGGCGGTTAATTGGTTGGTAGGTTAATTGGGCAATAAGATAATCATCATTCAGGAGCATTCGATGGCTGGTCCCTATCCCCGCTCAGGCTGCCTCGCTCTTGTTCCGTGAACTTGGCGCGATATGCGGTGCCTGTTACGCCATTGAATTTCTTGAACGTGTGGATGAAATGCTCGACGGTGGCATATCCGGACAATTTGGCAATTTCGGTGACATGCCAGTCTGTCGTTGCCAGCAGTCGTGCTGCGGTTGCCATCCTCGCCTCCTTCTTGAAAACACGACATCTCCTCCGCTTATTCGTCAGATTCCTCCCATTCCTGGTCAATGAAGCAACTCTCTATCATCATAACAGCTTTCAGATGTCAGTTGGCGCATAAATAGAAAAATACCTGACAGGAGATGTGTATCCATGTGTTGCGATGGTCCGACAACAGCATCCTCCATCGGAAAGGCTGCCGTGTCCATTCATGGGCGGAGATACCCCGGGCAGATGCGAAGCATGAGTGGCATGAAGGGATGGTCAGTGGAAATGGGGGAGAACGGGTATATCACTTCAGGCGCGCCTTATTCAGATACATTTATCTTTCAATATATGTGGAACAACTTTCCGTCCCCCGATCCCAGGGCAATCCCGGAAGAGCTTCCCGGACAACTGGATGAAGCCGAATGGAACGTCTATCTGATGAATGATGATTGGAAAATAACAGACCAGTACGGTAATCCGAGAATCAGAACTTTCTATTACTGCTATCACCCCGTCCATCAACTCAGGCTGGATCTATCGCCGCGCGGCCAAGTTTCAGACTATGTCAGGTGGACCAACTATGAGACCGCTGAAACCGGCGTCAGGTATATCGATGAACACGGAAATCTTGACCTCGGGGTGGTCGAGGCGATGCTATGCTCGATAGCTGCCAACCCTCAGAAGGTACGAGTCGAACTGGCCCTGCCTTGGCATACTGCGAGGAAGAACAGCGAAGTGGTTATGCTTCAGGAAACTGCCGGGAAGGACAACGAGAATCCTCCATCCGCCCAACACCATCCAAGAAGAGCGCTGTGGATCGATCTGGAACCTGATGTCGATGTGCGGCTTAAATTTCAGTGCCACAGACGCTGAAACATGACTGAGCGCATGAAGCACTTATGCGTATGGAGTAGTGTGGCGCCCATTCTCTCGTATGGACTGCCGCCGTGACTGCATCTCCATAATGAAGAATTTCAAATGCAAGCTAGATTCAGACAGGCGGTGTCGGCATCGGTATGCACATGACGATGTCGATGCCCGTTCTTTCTCATGCAGCCAGCCAATCTCTTTCACGAACAGGCTGAGAATGTACTTGCCTTCCTCCGGTTCGATGACAGACCAGGCACATTCCCCGATGCGCTCGACATTGATGCCGGCTGCCTCCATCCTCTCGATATCTTGCTTCAGAACATCCTCATCTCATTATTCCGGATACAAGGCCGCACCATGATGCAGCTATTTTAAGCCGCTCTCCATCTCCTTGTAAGATTTATTGGTGGTGTATGATTCTTTATTTTTTCATAATTTATATATTTTTCAATAATGTTATCATTTTACATTATATACATTATCTGTTATTATATTATCTGTTACTCATATATCTCTCTGGGGTGATTTCATGAATGAATGGTACCTATTAATGTATCAGTTCGAAGATTTGCCTCGAGAATTGCAAAGTCAGGTCTACCATTCCTTTTATTCCTTTGTGTACAAAGATATCTATTTTGTTCTAAGAGATCATGCTTTAACCGAAGACATCATACAAGAAGCATTTTTAAAAATCATTGCGCTAATCCACAAACACGAGATATCCCGATTACATTCTTGGATCAAACAGACAACTCGAAATTTGACTCTGGATTATTTAAGAAAAGCTGGCCGTCGAAATGAGCGTTATGTGGAGTCTCTCGATTCCGTCAAAAATATAGAGAACAAGCTTGTCCAAGAATATCATGAATTTCGTGTCGATGATGAGGTGGAGAATAAATTCCGAATCCGATTGTTACATGAAGCAATCGAAGAACTGAAGCCAGAATATAGGATGTTGATCACGATGCGTTACTTGGAGGGCTTATCTTACAAAGAAATTGCAGCTTCACTTGATCTGTCCGAGCCTGCCGTAGGCCAAAAATTGCTTCGTGCCCGCCGAAAGCTTCTGCAACTGTTTCAGCAAAAATGGGTTGACAAGAGCAATGAACATACTGCCAGTCCATATCTTGCCAATCAAAGCACACGAGTTTTCAAGTTTTCTCCATTAAAATGAATAATGTGACCCTATCTGTGCAGAGCAAAATGAGATTGAATTGCATTACAGCAACATCAACCTTATGTTATATATTTTAACATAATTTCAAATATTTTTCACCGTAATAAAATATTGGAATTGTTCGTCTATACAAATAGAAGCATGCTTCGAATATGATCCAAACGAACGAGGTGATTACTTTCTAGTACTAAGAAGCCATTGTTAACGTCGCTGTTGTTGAATCGATAATCACGATGATCACAATTCACACAAATCAAATTTAAGGAGGAATTTCTTATGAAATTACGTAAAAAAATCTTTATCGGTCTGACATCCATCATCGCTTGCCTGTCGATTTCCGCTGTTTCCGCATTTGCCAACACAAGCACAACTAACGCTAAAGGTTATGGCACGTTAACAGGTACTTTGTCCAGCACATCGACTACAGCCTACTATGGGACAACTGTAACTGAGAACACCGACAATGCCTATCTGACGATCGCAGGTTCAGTTCAAGACAAGAATGGCAAAACGCTCGTTTCCAAACAACAAATCAACAGTTCTAGAGGAGCGGTGGGCTTCTATGGCACACTGTCACCGTTGCCTGACAATGCATACGTCGTTTACGGCACTCATGGTGTTCAAGGTGGCAGCAAATACGGAGCAGCCGCAGTCTATACTTACACGCATATCTAATGCTTAATTAAGTTCGCTGTTATTCACGCCTAGGAGTGCTTATAACGGCCAATTGCCTCTTCTCCGGCCGTTATAAGCACCTTCATTTCAACCTGAATTTAGACATTTGCCAAATATGTCTTGACAAGTCATTTTTGACAATTGTAAAATATATTTTAGACAATTGTCAAAAAGGAGCTAATGCGAATGAAGCAGATCAATAAGTTGCCGGAAGCCGAGTTTGAAATCATGCGGGTAGTCTGGGCGAACGAACCCCCTATTACGACCGCCATAGTCATGGATCAGCTTGGCAACGAACGAAAATGGAAAGCGCCAACCGTCATCTCTCTGATGCTTCGTTTGGTAGAAAGAGGTTTCTTGCGAACCGAGAAGGTGGGGAAAGAGCGTATCTACTACCCCATCATTCCAAAGGAAGAATACCTCAAGATGGAAACGGAATATTTCATGAAGCAGTATCACGGGAATTCCTTCATCAGTCTTGTCAATACGTTATATAACGGCAAGCAACTGAACAGCAAAGATCTGGATGAGTTGATGTCCTGGTTGCAGGAACGGAGGGAATAACCGGTGCGACAACTTCTCATGTCCTTGTTCGAGAGCACCTTGATCATGTCCGCTGTGGTGATTGTCTTCAAGAGCATCACGCCACTGCTATCTCGCAGGTACTCCGCTGTCGGACGCTATTACGGATGGTTCTTCATCGTACTCGGTTTCCTGATCCCCTTCCGGATCCATTTACCGAAACCCATACTGCAGATCGGGACTTGGCTTCATGCCATTGAGGCACATACGCCATTAGATGTTGCGGATAATCACGCCGCTTCTCCAGCTTCTTTCCCATGGCTGACGATCATCAGCCTCTTATGGGTTGCAGGGGCAGTGCTATTCGTCCTGTATCATGCCATCCGTCATATTCACCTTCTGAATACCGTAAGAAGGTGGAGCACGGATTGCTCGGATCCTCGCATCCTTGGCATCTTGCATAACGAAATGCACAAACTGAGCATCAGAGCGAACGTTGCTCTGCGAATCTGTCCCGTGATCAACAGCCCCATGTTGCTGGGGATATTACGACCGGTTATCTTGCTGCCATCCAATCGTGCATCCGACGATGAACTCACCTTCATCCTGAAACATGAACTGATTCATTTTAAGCGTTGTGATACTGGTTATAAGTTGCTCGTACTTATCGCGACAGCCATGCATTGGTTCAATCCAATCGTCTATATCATGGCGAAAGAAATCGCCAAACAATGCGAACTCTCTTGCGATGAACTGGTGATCAGGAACGCAGACAAGAAAGAGCGTATTCAATATGCACAATCGATCCTGAACGTGATGAAGGATCGGGCGGCGGCAGGCAGTTTCCTATCTTCAAATCTATTTCGAAGCAAACGTGAGATCACGAAGAGACTCCAAGACATTCTTGATACAACCAACAAAAAGCACGGGTACATCATCATGGCAGTTATCGCTGCATTGACAATCAGCAGCGGATCTGTCCTCTCCCTGGAAGCAACAAGCGATATGGGGGAATCCTATGTACTCGATCGTCACAGCTACAGATCAGAAGCGCAACAGGTCGATTCTCTTGAATCAACCGAAGAGGCCATCCGATCGGATCGCGCCTCTGAAGGAATATCCGTTGGCATCCAGAACATCGGCACACCTGACGCCGAAACTCTAACGCAACTTGTCGCTGTCTACGAAATCACAGGCCAAGGACAACACATAGGGGATGCTCAGATTCCCCAACTCCTGACGCAACAGTCGCATGGCCATTATTAGATCTAAGAGAAGGAATTTGGAAAGAGGGGTTGTCATGATCCATCGTCGAACACTGCTCACATTCATCTTGCTCGCTCTCATCATGACCGTTGCATCAGCATGCGTTACCCGTTCAGCGAACGAAGATCCTGCACCAACACCGAACCAGTCAGCTCCCAATCCTTTCGAACCGAATGATCCCAATACGGTCATACTTGGCCAGATCAGCCATGGATTTGCCTACCCACAGCTTGATGAGAACGGCGATATTCTTCCTCTGGAATATCATGGAAGTGAGCTGATCATCGACTACCAAGTTACAGCATCAGGCACTGCGAAAAATGTTGGATTCCTGTTATTCGTCGACGGAATGCCTCAACCATACAAGCTGAATTCCAGCGATTCCGAGTATCGGTATATGCATATTCTGCAACTGCAGGAAGACGATCAGCCTACCCCCTTCTCATTCGTTTTCACGCCGGTAACCGGCAAGGCTGGCGATACCCTGCATGTATCGATAGCAAGCGTGTACAACCCGTCATTCATACCGGATATGAAAGAGACAACTTCTTACGGCGGGTACCAGACGACCTTGGAAACAGGCAGACCGCTGATTCTCTATAAGGAACCGGAGCCGAGGCCAAACGACTTACTCCAGCCTAAAGCTCTCATCAGCCAGGTTCGACTTTCAACCGAGCCTATCACGAATGAGTTGCTGGAAAGACATAGCAGTTTCCAAACGGTCGATATGGAAGTGCTGGACCAGCAAGTATTCAGCGAACTGATCGTGGACGGTAGCATCAGAGAGGATCATTATCAGGTGGAAGATAACGGCACTCTTCATGTCGCCTTCAACATTTTCGGCCACCCCGGGGTGCGCTATCGGAATACGTTTTATATCAATCATCAAGCGATTGCATCGAGCGAAGGCAGCACCTTCGAGACGACTCTGACCAAAGGTAATGTAGCCGTCATCGAAGCGAATATTGACCTTTCACAACTCGAAGATTTCAACACGTTCTACGTTATTTCCGTACCTGTAAACGCTGAGGACTTTCCCGATGACGTAATCATCTTACAGAAAACACCATCATTGTTGCTTTATCGAGCGGAGTGAGAACATGATCAAGAAGTTGCGCATGATAGCCCTGTTTCTTGCACTTGCCATGCTAATCTTCTCGTTGATCGCCTGCTCTCATTCAGAAGATGACAAGCCAGAAACGATCACAGACGCCATCAACAAACAGGAGTCGCTTGACATAGATGAGTCAGCGGCTTCACCGGACCAAATCTCGCCCGAGGATGCCACAGAGGAAGTCAGCAAAATGGATGGCATACAAGGCAAGATACATCGCGTGGATAACGCCGGAGGCAGACGAGTCTTCCTATCTGCTGACCGATTATATTTATACGACCTGGACACAAACAGCATCATGGCCGAGGCCGCACATGAAAATCTCGATCAGGTACGCATTCACGCGTTGGATAACGGATATGTGATCGTTGGCATGGAGACTCAACAAAATAACGCCGAAGGACTATTCGCGGTTCAAGGCCCTCCGTCCTATGCGGCTGTACACTATGACCATCAATTAAACAAAATATCGACTCTCTCTTACTCGACCTTATTGGATGAGAATGAAATGATCTGGTCCACGAAAGCGATTGCGTTCTCTTCAGACGGAAAGAAGACTGCCTTCGCCACCAATCAGGGACTGTATCTCTATAACCTCGATACCGGTAAGAAATCATCCATTATGTCATTTGACGCCAACCACACGTCCGGCATCGTCACCATGGAACAGATCTCGTTCACCCACTATGGTCAGACGATTGCATTCATCGCACAGAGCTATGACACTCCTGCAGTAGATGGCAGCGTATCCTTCGACACATGCGGTACAGTCGATGTCGATGGAAGTAGATTATCCAACCACCGCTTCGAGAACTATACATGCAAGGAATTGATCGCTTATCCTGACCAACTGCTGCTGGCTGAGGATCCCTCTGTGGCGACAGGGCGACTTCTGGTGTTGGATATACCAGAAGGTACTACCAAGGTATATGAACTGGTTGACCAGCAAGAAAGTGGCGCCGTAACTGGTTCAGATAGCGGAGCGCATTTTGCCACTTCCATCGCAACCAACAACGGATGGACCATTCGCATCTACGATACGGCGACGGGGAAATTGCAATCAGAGTCCTTCATACCCGTTGACGATGAACGATATCTGGCCAACGTTCCTCTCATTGCGATTCAGGATGAAGGGCAGACGTATATTGCCCTGATCGGCGCCAAGCAAAGAGAGATCGTAACGAAGGTCTATTACGGGCAATTCTGAAAGCGACCGTTCGAGAAGGAGAGTTAGTCGATGAACATCACGTTTCAAGGGGTATCCAAATCATACAAGAACAAATACGCGTTACAAGACTTTACCGCGGAATTAACGGATGGAATCTGCGGGCTGCTCGGTACCAATGGCGCAGGCAAAACGACATTAATCAACATCCTCGTCGGCGCTTTGAAAAGCGACGCGGGGCGTATCCTGATCAATGGTATAGATGCGAGGAGCTTGGGGAAGCAATTTTTATCACGTATCGGCTATTTGCCCCAGTTCCCGCAATTCTATAAAAACTTTGAAGTGATGGACTTTCTGAGATATATGTGTGCGTTGAAGGAGATTCCCAGAGATCAAGGGGAGCGAAGAGCCAAGGAACTGCTGGAAATCGTCAATCTAAGCCATGCCGCCAGCATGAAGATCGGGGCTTTGTCTGGCGGCATGCGCCAACGGGTCGGGATCGCCCAAGCAATGCTGAATGATCCTGACATCCTGATCTTGGACGAACCGACTGCAGGACTAGATCCCCAAGAACGCATCCGGTTTCGCAATCTGATCAGCCAATTTGCCGGTAACCGCATCGTGTTACTCGCCACACATATCGTATCTGATATTGAAATTATCGCGAATCAGATTATCTTGCTTAAGAATGGACAGCTTGTACGGCAAGACAACCCGCAAGCGCTGACTGCGAGCCTGTCTGGTAAGGTATGGAACTGGAGCGTGACGGAAGACAAATTGACAGAAACTCTGAATCATTACAAGGTTAGCAATATGATTCGTGACACAAACGATATTGTGCTGCGAGTCATTGCAGACGAACAGCCGGATCCAGATGCCGTTCAGGTGCCAGCTAATTTAGAAGACGTATTTCTGTATTATTTCGGAGAGAATTGATGATGAGGACTTTGATCCGATATGAATGTCGCAAGTATTTTTCCAGACGGTCCGTGATCCTAATTGTCTTATTGTTCACCATTGTGAACATCGTGAAAATCGTCAGCGTGCATGAAGAGCGCTCACTTCTCGCAGATCCACTCTGGCATGAGTTGTATTGGGACTTGTACGAATCGTACGGCGGGCCGATTAAGGACGACAAGATCAGGGAACTGATGAACATCTATTGGCCTTTGCAACGGAAGACAGCCGATCTTACCGCGAGCACAACAACGGACAATCCCGATACATGGACCGGAAATGTCTATCAGGATTTTCACTTCTTGCGTTGGAACTATGTGAATCCGTTAAGATACGCCTATGATTACCGCTCCTATGCGCATTCGGTAGTCACTGCCGCGTTAGAGAACATGGATTTCTATGAAACAATCGGCAATCGCTATGAGTTTGCAAAAAATTCCATCATCGCCGAGCGTTTCCAAAACCGTGCTATCACATCCTTTACCTATACCGAGATGTTCAGCGAGTACACCCGCTATCATTTTTCAGCATTTTTGGTATTGCTGATCTGCTTATATGCACTGATGGCAGTATGGATCACAGAGAAAGAGACGGAAATGGATGTTCTTCTATTGACTGCTACAGCCGGTGGCTCAAAAACCTTCTGGGCGAAAATCATTGCCTCTGTCGTTTTTATGTGCATGCTCTGTTTCTGGTTCTGGACGGTTGATTTTGCAACCTTTGCCATCGTGTATGACGGTTCTTTGGAGGCAGCTCTAGCTCCGATGTATGCCATCGAAAATTATATCCATGCTGCGCTGAACATCAACTTGTTGTCTTACTCCCTGCTATCCGCATGCGTTAAGACAGCAGGTATCATCGTGATAGGACTGGGATTTCTGCTTGCGTCCTGCTCGTTCAGGAGTGCGTTGGTCCCTTATGTTATCTGCTTGATCGCACTGTTTAGCCTCATTTACTGGGACGAAGCTCTCATGGGCTCAGGCAGGGTCTGGGCGAAGGTCGTGAATCCTCTAATTCTCGTCACGAACCAGGAGTTGTTCGGGCGAATGGAGTTCGTCCCGTTATTTGGCTTCCCGCTCCCCAGTTATATAGCCGCTTCAGCTGCCGGATTCATCTGGATGATCCTGTTTCTGGGCGGAATGTGGTTGTTGATAAGGAAAAATGTACTCCACCGGAGGATCAGGACACATGCCACTGTGGAAATATGAACTGAAAAAAATGCTCATCTATCACAAGGGATTGCTGTACATCATTCTATTTTTTATGATCAGCATGTTATCCCATGCCTGGTTCGATGAACCGCCAGACCCGGATACGGAAACCTACGAGGCATTGTACATGCATTATCTCAGCCAATTGAAGGGCAAGCTGACTCCAGACAAGGAGCGAGAACTGGAAGAGGAAGCCCAACGCATGACGGCGGCAGAGGTCTCCCTGCGGCAATTGACGGATCGGTATTATGCAGGAAAGATCGGGGAAGTCGAATATCAGGAAGCGGCTGATGAACTCGAGCATATCCTTCGTTACGACAAAGGATTGGAATTGATCTATGAGCAATACACCTATATTCGTGAGAATCTTGAAAACCGCTATTTCCTTGATCGCAACGGTTGGGACGCCCTTCTGTCAAACGACCGTTTGGACATCCTGTACGTATTGTTGCTCATGCTCATCATCACCCCGGTTTTTTGCATCGAGCACGAGAGCAGGATGCAACCGCTTATCTTGACGATGAAGCGAGGTTCAAGGAATGCTGCCGCAATCAAGATGTTTCTTGTTGCTATAGTGGTTGCCGTCATCAGTTTACTGCACTCCTGCTGGATGTATGGGTTCTTCGCCTGGAAGTACGGGTTGCAGGACGGCCATTTTCCGTTGCAAAGCTTGTCCTATTATGCAACTTCTCCCAAGGATGTCGCGTTACAGGATGCATTTGCGTGGATTGCGGCAGGCAGGCTGTTTGGCAGTCTTTGTTTCGCTGTCCTGATCATGTTCGTATCTGTATGTGTGAATCGATATGCGCTTACGCTGTTTATTAGCTCTGCCATCATCTTGCTGCCTTATTACGGCTTGCCCATGGAATCAACGAAGTATATGATTCCTGGTCCGCTTGCTTTTCTCATCTCTACCGGATTCTTCAGAGGAAATGAATACATGCGGGATCCATTCAGCGATCAGTTGGAACTCGTCTTTCAGGAAGTGTCCCCGTCCTCACTTGCCATCATGTTTGGAGTTACTCTTGTTCTCAGCATAGGAATGATCGCTTGGATCATGAGACGAAACACGAACAACTGGGAGACGGGAAGAACCGGGCATCGTGTTTCAGGCAGGAGAATCTTAAGAAGCTTGTTCAACCTGATCATTGCATCATGCATCTTATCCGGTTGCACCAGCGATGCTTCTGAAGAAACCCGAGGAGTTTTTAATTATTCCTCCAGACAGTCATACGATAATGAACGTTACCACTTCTATATTGATCAATCGAATCCGGAACAAGTTCAGATCATGTATCGGGATCGCTCAACGGGGCAGACTCACAAGTTGATTCGCAACCCGCTTACAGCATTGTCCAGGGTGGAAAGCGTGCTTTATGGCAAAGGTGACCTGATCTATTATCTCAAGTATGATCTTGACAAATCAGGTGTCCGTGAACTGGTGGACCGCTTTAGCGTCATAGAAGTAGATACGCGCACCTTCAGCGAAAACATCATCTATGAGAAGAAGTTAGACACCAATCGGGAAGCTATGCTCGGCCTCTGGGAAACGAATGACCAAGAAACGCGAGCATTCCATACGATCAGCGCGTTCTTCCTCGATGAGCGGTATCTCTATCTGATCAGCGGAGATGAGATCAAGCAGGTCGATCTGACGTTTGACAGGATCGAGACGATCGTTCGCATGCCGGTCATCCGCAGCGTCGCTTTCGATGGACGGACGATCTATTATACCAACGAGCGGTCGGAAATCGTCGCGTATGACACGAAGACACGTACCAGTGCGGTCATTCCTGGGATTGCCACTCACACCTTCGTGTTAACCGATTCAGAGCTATATTATGTCAATCTGAAGGATCGTCAAACGATCTATGCCATGAATCTACATGATGGGGAATTTCACCGAGTAACCGATGTGCCAGCTCTTGGCCTTTATATGGAAGATCAAGCGATTTATTATATAAGCAAGGCGGATATGGCCTCCCATCGTTTGCCTTGATCACATAGGGCGGCATCTGTTCCCTCATGACAACATCCATATGACATGACAAGGGGCCAGCCTGAAAGGCTGCCCCTTCTTATTGCCTCAACTATCCATGCGGATAAGCCGCCTCGAACTCGATGCCGCATGGCCCGCCGTCCGAGTTAACCTCCAAATCGACCGGAGTGCCGTCCGCCCGGTACAGCGGCCGGTAGTAGTTCGCGATGCGGGTCGCCGATTCATTGGCATAGTGGCAGATGAACGCGCGGCGGAAGCGGTCCTTCGACTTGTTCCGGTATGAGCCGTGGATGAGGTTGCCGTTGAAGAACAGCACATCACCAGGTTCCATGACGACAGGAACGACCTTGCGATCCTTCGGCGGCTTGACGAAATGCTTCGTGAACGATTCACTCGCATCCGCCTCCTCTGGACAGACGATGTCGAAGTCTTGCGTTTTGGGCACGACCATTAAGCCTCCGTTTTCCTCATCTGCCGGATCGATCGCTGTCCAAGCAGCGATGCAGTTCCCCGGTTCCACCTTGAGATAGAAGTTATCCTGATGAAGAGCCTGCCCTCTCGAACCCGGTGGCTTGTAGTAGAACATACTCTGAGCGGCAAGCGCAGGCTCCTCATACAGATCTTCGAGAATCGCCATGACCGTCGGATGCAGCATGTACTTCATCGCCGTCTCGTTGAAGCGGTGCGGATGCATCACCCGCGGGTACCTCTTAAGCGGGTCCTCTGACGCCCCCGACAGATCCGGTTCAAAATATCCTGGCACACGCTGCTCGCTGATCTTCCAGAAAGTGTCCTCGATCTCCTTCAACTGCTGCGCGTCGAATACTCCTTGGATGACGAGAAAGCCTTCTTCTTCGAACTGTTTCTTCTGCTCCGGCGTAATCGTGTGAGGTATATAGGCCATGTCCATCTCCCCTTTATATTTCGGATGATACAATTCCAGTCTAGTGGTGAAGCGTTTACATGGGGAGTATGAATTCTGCCGAAGTATCACACAATCCTGCTATTCTTCGCGATCATGGATCATCCCGCTTGCTGCATGACGCCAGGTTACTTCTTATCCACAATAGATCCGCCCGCTGCCACATGCGCCCGCGAGATTCCGCGGCATGTTCTATCGACGGCAACCTGCTGTTCATAGGATAGCTTCTAGCTATCAATAGAGTGAGGGACGGTCTGCTTAACCGTCCACTCCCTTACGGGCAATTGACACCTACCCGTCTAGGATTTATGATTGATGAATACGTGCGATTTGACAATAGAGCGAGCGTCTCTGGATCGGCCGCGGCAAGCCGGACCAAGCCTATTTACATGGAGGATACGGAATGACCTATTCTGCGATCAATGCTGATCTATTCAGAGCCATTAACGACTTGGGCAAACAGTTAGAGTTTCTGAACCCCATCATGGTTGTTATAGCCGAATATTTCGTGTACTTATTGGGGTTGTATGTGGTTGTATGCTGGTTTACGCGCAACAGGCGCAATAAACTGATGGTCATATCGTCTGTCATGGCATTTGGGATTGCCGAGATCATCGGTAAACTGGTCGGTAAGCTATATGCGAATAACCAGCCGTTCGCTGAACTGTCCGATGTCAACCAGCTCATCGAGCACGCCATCGACAATTCATTTCCAAGTGATCATTCGATCTTGTTCTTCTCGTTCTGTTTCACGTTCATCTTCTTCAAGAAGAAGCCTGCGATCCTATGGGCGGTAATAGCGATCATCGTCGCGATCTCCCGCGTATGGGTAGGCGTCCACTATCCTGGAGATGTGACCGCTGGCGCGTTGATCGGCATCGCTTCTGCATGGATTGCTTCCCTGATTGTGCCGAAGCCGCAGTTTGTTCATAAGCTTCTAGGAATCTATGAAAAGTTTGAGCAGAAGATCATCCCAGCTAGGAAAAGTGCCTAAGCCGCTCATTCGAGCGGCTCTTTTCATTTCGTTCCTGTCGTTCCGTAACTCTGGCGAGCGGGGGAAAGATAACATATCCCATGTACGATCAGAGATATGGATGTCAAGATCAGACGCCTCGTCAGATGATTCTGTTAAGGATTAGCGGGCAAACTCCACACCTCTATAAAATTCCCATCCGGATCATAGAACGAGAAAGATTTGCCTTGGTAGTCGAAGAACTCCCCGACCTTAATTCCTTGGTCGATCAGGTATTGGTAGACAGCTTCCGCATCGTCTACGAGGAATCCGTACGAGGATTGCGGAGCGCCATTCGGATACACAAAATGTGAGTTCAGTTGATGATCATTTTGCTGGAGCAAGATTCGTACTCCTGACTCGTTATGCATCTCCACATAATACGGGTCTTCTACCACTGTCTTGAATCCAAAATGCACGCCATACCAATCTTGGGCGCGTTTGTAGTCACTCACCGGTATCGTGATATAGACCGAATTGACTTTAACACTCATGAACATCTCCCCTTTCTGATACTCGAAATACGATCAACGGGTGGACTTAAGCTTCAAACCCGCTGCTTGAATATTCGGCATCTGAAACCTCCTCAAGAGTATGCCTTAATCCCACGACAACTTCCCTTTCCTGATCTTCGCGATGTAGACGATCTGCCCGGTATGATAATGGATCTCCCGCAACATGGCGATCATCAAGTTCAGCACGGTGGTCTCGTTGTTCACCTGGCTATATGTAAGCGGCGGAAGCTTGAGAAATGGCTGGGACATCAGCAGATACGGGTTGAACCTTAGGTGTTCGAGGTATTGCAAGATAATCTCAAAGGCTTCCTTAGCCTTGTGATAAGCTTCTTCCTTCGACATATACAGCCCACGTTCAAACTCCTTGTCCCGGTCACGCGTGTCCGGGATGTTGTAGAAGATCTGTTCGATGCGCGAATGCACACAACCCCGGATATGCGCAACCAAGTTCGCGATGCTATTGCTGTCCTCATTCGGCGCCCATGTGATGTCTTCCTCGGACAACTGCTCGATGACCTTCAGGATGCCTCTCATCTCCGATCTGAACTTGGGCAACATGCTGTCGATGAACTCTATGGCAATGTCCATTGAACATCCACCCTTTATTACCTGTTTTTCCAATTTTAATTCAATATTACCAAACATACGTTCTCATATCAACTATAACATCACACAACTTGCTCATCATGCGATATACCTAGTCTTCCGGATGGGGAACCAGCTTCTCTCCAAGTTTATGGCCCGCCAGCACGACCGGCACAAGCATCAAACCGAAGGGTAAGCTGCTCACGAGATCGGTCATGCCGATCAGCCCCTCGCCAATCATTCGGTACAAGAGATACATGCCATAAGGCAACGTGATCAGAATGGCGGTGGCGACTCCGGGAACCAGCATCCTCATATATATCGCCTGCCCCAGATGCATCAACACATGGAGCAGAATAATGACATTGACGCCGACGAATGGCTGATAGAAACCTCGTTCAGCCGCCAGATAGGTTATGGGTATGAACAAGATGAATTCGAGGCAGACCGCCACGGCAAACTGAGACGATGTCATTCTGCTCATCGATGTGAATGGTTCTCGGAACGGTTCAGGAATGCGGGGGTAAACCTTGTCGGCATGCTTGCGGAACCAGGGTTCGATGCGGATGATTTCTTCAAAATCGTGGAGCATAAAGGCAGCCAGGAACAGCCAGATAAGGGAAGTGGTACTGAGTGCATTGTCCAGAACAGCGATCATCGGTTGTGGATCCTTTCATTTGGTATGAAGTATGAATGTGGCACGAGTCCATATCTATTTCCATAAATCTCTTGAAATCACCTGCATCATCGGTTAGTATCTTGGCAACGCCAGACAATCGCTGCGGAGAATGGATATGGGAGAGGAGGTTCGATGATGGTACGCCTGGATGATAATCTAGCCTATGGCATCGTGTTCACGGGGCATTTTCAGGTTGATGACAGTTATGTGACCCATCGGCCCCATGGCCGAAACGACTGGCTAATCGCCTATACGCTTGGCGGGCGGGGATACTTCTCCACCCCCGAAGACTACCGGGAATGCGGCGAGGGGGATATCGCCCTGCTGCGGCCTGGCTCGCCGCATACGTATGGGACATGGAAGGGCAAGACGTGGAACTTCGTGTGGGCGCATTTTCCGGTTAATGCGATCGGCGACCACCTGTTGCCCGCCCAGCCGCTGTACACGCAGCACATCGATGCCGGGTCGCTGCGTACCCGCATCCATGAGGCGTTCGGGCGCATCCTCTCCGACTCCAGAGAGAGGAGCGAGTTCTGGAATGAGCTGTGCCTGAACTCGCTCCGTGAGATCCTGATGCTGCTGTCTCAGCAGCGTGAACGGCGGCTCGATCCGCGCATCGCGGAGGCGCTGCATTATCTGTCTGTCCATATGCGCAGCCCGTTGCAGATCGACAGGTTGGCGAAGACGATCGGTCTCTCTCCGTCCCGCTTGTCGCATCTGTTCAAGGAGCAGACCGGCCTGTCCATCGTCGATACGCTCAACCGGATGCGTATCCTGCAGGCTGCCTTGCTGCTGGAGCATACACACCGAAGTGCTGCCGAGGTCGCCTATGATGTTGGCTTCCATAACTATAACCACTTCATGAACCAGTTCCGGAAGTGGCTCGGCACAACCCCCAGTGCGTATCGGCGAGCGCGCACAACAACTCCGGCGGCGGAACGTGGAATGCCGACTAACACCAATCGTTGAGGAACCTTACAACCCTTTTCAGTAACGCAATGTGTACGATTTTTCGTACAAAACCACCTGATCAGCGACCCAAACCATGCATGCTGTACGATTTTTCGTACACAACCGCTCGAATCTCCTCCTCAATTGCAGCCATAGCGTATGAACGTTCATCCAACTGGTCGATCAACAGCCAGTTTGGCATGAACTACGACCGGACCAACTTCACGTACATGCCTATTCATATCACAAGGCGAGTTCCGCGCAATTGCGCAAATACTCGCCTAATCGCTCAAGACCGTCTGATACGACCGGCATCACCCTTGCCAGTCACTATTGCCACTGGCATACAGCGTAGTGGGGAGGCCTTCAGCAAACGAACTGGGCACAGACCGCTTAGGCAAGGCCCAGTCCCGCTTGCCTACGCTTCCAGCAACCTCACAGGACCGATCAACCCGGACGGGTATGACTTGCCATCGTAGGCATTGGCCAGGCTGTTCGTGACCGCCACGCGCACCACATTGGTCCCGCTCCTCAACGCCCTGCTGATGTCATAAACGTACGGCTTCCACATCCGCACGCCGATCTCCTGGCCGTTCACCCACAAACGGACAACTTCGTGCGCCTCGCCCAGATCGAGCAGCACCCTCCCGGCCTCCTCGACACGACTCAACTCGAACGAACGTTCATAAGTGATCGTGCCGGAGTAGTGCGCCAGACCATCCCACTCTGTCCACGAGGTCAACCCGTCAAGTTCACCCGTCCATGGTCCGTCCATGACGCGCCAGCCGCCCGACAGTTCCTGCAACGGTTTCCGCTTGCGAGGCGTGTTCTCCGCACCAACCGGTTGGCGAGCAGGGTCCACAGCGAGGATCAGGCACTCCCGCCGCTCAACCCGGAGAGCGATGCGCTGCCCATCCGCTGTCTGTTCGCTGCCAACGAGTGCCGTCCGTCCTGTCCAAGGCTCCCAACATTCCACCGCACCAGACTCGCGGATCTCCAGCATGCCTTCATACGCCTCTTCGCCTTCATTGACGATCGCATAGAAGCTCACCCCGTCCTTGCTCAGGCGGCTGATGCGAAGCGATGCGCCAGCAGGAGTCAGAGTCACCTGACGTCCGAGCCTCGCCGCCAGGATCGACGGCACCTCTTCCACCTGTCCGATCCACTGCTGTCCGATGTCTGCAACTGCCTTTGGACCACCTTCGCCGGACAACTCGACGACCAGGCCGCCCTGTTCCGCATAGGCCTGCAACATCCGTCGACTCTCCGCAGACAACCGCCAGCCTTCCTCGATCAACACCGCCTTGTATCGATAGCCTGCAATCTCTAGCTTACCTTCGCGTAAGGCGACAGAACCGTCAAGCAGCAGCGCTTCCTCCAGATAATTGAACTCGATCTGGTTCTCGTACAGCGGCCTTGCGATGCGCCACGGCAGATCATCTGCTCCAGCGAGCACAGCAACCTCCGCACCGTTCCGGCTGTCGGTCATCAACCAGCTCATCCGCTTGATGTACCTCGCGAACTGTGCGTATTCCGACCACCAGATGTTGTTCGGACCGACATCCGGCGGGCGTTCATCGCGGCGCTCGCCTCGTATGGAGTAGTAGAAGGCGTGCGGACTGATCATATTCACGCCTCTGATGAACAGCCAGTCGAGATACCACTTGGTATCATCTGCCGTCAGTGACCAGCCGCCCTCGATGCCGCACACGCCGAAGCATTCGTTCAGGTTTCGCCTGCGGCCACGGTGACGCGCAGCGTCGGAAGAGCACTTGCCCATCGTGCTGTGCGGGCCTGTGAGCGATTTGTCCCCTTCCGGGCCGATGTACCGCCATACGACATCCTGCCCCGGTATATGGAAATGTTCCAGCAGACCGATATCGTTGCTTGCCGCCGGATGGCCGGTCAGTCCGATGCCATGCGCCTCGCACCAGTCGGACAGCGCTTTGTAGTAGGTGCGCGACAAGCGGTTGCGGATCGCCGCATGGAATCCGGCACGGACGCGCTCCGTCCCGGCTCCGGCATCGAACCACAACACCGGCAGTTCCTTCACATCCGCCCCTTGCGCCAGCCATTCACCGAGGAATCCTCCTGTCCACGGCATCAGCCCTTCGAGATGTCCCCGTCCGAGCAGATCCGGCTCATCGGTGAACATCGCGATGATCGTCGAGCCGAAGTATCCGCTCAGCCTCTGATGATACACCTCATGCGTCAGCCTGATAAACGCCTGCACCGCTTCGGGATTCAATAGGTCGGCCGCAGCCGGCGCATCCGGTTCCCCGTCATCCTGCCCAGGATGCACGCCGCGGATCGTCCCCTTCGAATACGTATCGACGAACAGCAGCACGGACCACTCCCCGCTCACCGGAGGCGTAAACCGCACGCCGCCATCGGCGTTCAAGACGACCGTGCTCCCTGGATCGATCTCCCGTTCGGACAGCTTGCGAACCGCCTGCACGGAGACCAGCCTTTCCCCTGCAGACAGTGAGATCGGTACATAAATGCCTTCGCTTCCGCAAGGATACTCTCTCATCTGCAACCCGCGGCTGGCATACTCCGGATTTTCCTTAACGACCAGACCGTTTGCCGAGCCTGACGGATACATGCCTTCGTCGTACAGGATCACCTTCATCCCGAGTTTGTGCGCTTCGCTGACCGCCAGTTCGACCAACTCCAGGAAGGCATCGGACAGGTAAGGCATCGAGCGCGGCAATCCCATCCGCGGATGGATGACGAAGCCGTCCACTTCTTTCGCATGGAAGTCGTGAAGCTGCCGCAGAATCTCCTTACTCGTCAGCTCATCATTCCAGAACCAGAACGGGATTGGGGTGAATTCTGCCGGAGGGCTCTGAAACTGCTGCTTCAATCTATCAAATTCGCTCATCGTCGGCACCTCATCTATCTTGTTGATTCATGGTTCTCCACATGTACCCTAAACTCTTCAACCTCTCCTAAATAATATTACAACGTTGTTAGAATGCCAATATTACTTTCTTCATCTCTATGTTAAAATTTTAGTTATTATATTAAAGTTTCTTAAGTACCGCCCATCCACCCTACAATTAGCCAGGTGAGGTGATCCGCAATGTTCGATTTTCTCCGCCATGGAGTGTTCGGGTACCGGTTTCCGGAGAACCCCGTGGACAGCATCTTCCAACTCTATTGCGTCGGATACGAGAAGGTAACCAGCCGCGATTACAGTTGGCATGGGCTCACCAGACAGGACGGCCCCCTCTTCCTGTTTCAATACACGCTCTCGGGTCACGGCGCGATCGATCATGATGGGACGATCCGTACGGTGCCGCCCCATCATGCTTTTATGGTCGAGATTCCCGGGGACCACCACTATTTCCTGCCTGGCGAAAGCAGCCATTGGGAGTTTATCTTCATCCTCGTTCGCCCCTATCACCTGAGGTCACTGTGGGACGAGATGATCCGGCAGACGGGCCACATCCTTCATCTGCCGCAGGACAGCTTGCCGATCCAGGCGATCTGCAGCTTGTACCGGCAGGCGAGTTCTGAACAGATCCAAGACCTGTATCAGGCTTCTTCACTGGTCTATCACTTCATCATGGAATTGTACCGTTACATCCTGCTGCCTGCCGACCCTGAATCCCATTGGCCTCCTTCGGTACGGGAAGCGGTTCGTTACATGAAGACCCATTACCATCTGCCGGTCAGTCTCGAACAGATCGCCAGTCACGTCGGCCTGTCCAAGTACCATTTCAACCGCCTCTTCACCAGAACAACGGGACAGACGCCGCTTTCCCACCTGACTCAGATTCGCCTGAAGCGTGCGGTGGATCTCATCAGATATTCCACCTGCACCCTCGAAGAGATCGCTTGGCAGGTCGGTTATACGAGCGGAAGCTATCTGTCGAAGATCTTCCAGCAACATTTCGGCTTAAGTCCGCGTGAGTTCCGGCACGGCAAAGGAAACGAACAGCCCGGACGCTAACAGAGCAATATTGGACACATGAGCGCAAGAACCTCATATAGATCCCATCACAAACCCTGGCCTATAATGGAACTGGTAACCGCAACATGAAACAAATCGCTATTCATCCAAGACGATCTTGAATCCGATTCTATCATGCCAGGATCAAGGGGTGTATGACCATGAAGCATCATGAGTGGGCTTTAACGCCGCCGATGGGATGGAACAGTTGGGATTGCTACGGTGCGGCTGTGCGTGAGGAAGAAATCAGGGGCAATGCCGAATACATGGCCAAGCATCTGAAGCAGTACGGCTGGGAGTACGTCGTCGTGGACATCCAGTGGTACGAGCCGGGAGCCGTTTCCTCCCAATATCGTCCGTTCGTCCCGTTGGCGATGGACGAATATTCGCGGCTCATCCCTGCGGTTAACCGCTTCCCTTCATCTGCCGAGGGCAGAGGTTTCAAGCCGCTCGCCGACTATGTCCACAGCCTGGGGCTGAAGTTTGGCATTCATATCATGCGCGGCATCCCGCGCCAGGCGGTCCATGCCAACACGCCGATCAAAGGCACGACGGCTACCGCCCGTGACATCGCCCATCCGAACTCGATCTGTCCATGGAATACGGACATGTATGGAGTGGATGCGAACAAGGAAGGCGCGCAAGCTTATTACAACTCGCTGTTTGAACTGTATGCGGAATGGGGCGTTGACTATGTGAAGGTGGATGACATCGCCGCTTCCAGACTGTACGGCATCCATACGGATGAGATCAAGCTGATCCGCCGTGCCATCGACAACTGCGGGCGGAACATCGTGCTCAGCCTGTCGCCGGGACCCGCGCCGCTTGAGCATGCGGAGCTGCTCCGAGGCCATGCCAATATGTGGCGGATGACTGATGATTTCTGGGACATCTGGCGGCTGCTCTACGAGATGTTCGAGCGCGCCGAGAAGTGGGCGCCCCATGTGGGGCCGGGACACTGGCCGGACTGCGACATGCTGCCGCTCGGCCATATCGGCATCCGTTCCGTCGACGGTGGCGCAAGCGACCGCTGGACGAGATTTACGAAGGACGAACAGGTGACGATGATGACCTTATGGTGCATCTTCCGTTCACCGCTCATGTTCGGCGGCGAGCTTCGCGACAATGATGAATGGACTTTGTCCCTGCTGACCAATGAAGAAGTTCTTGCGGCGCACCGCTATGGGCGCGAGCCGCAGATGGTCTATCGCGTCGGCGATCGCACGGTTTGGAAGTCCGTGAACGCGGAGACCGGGCAGATCTACGTTGCCCTGTTCAATCTTCGCGACAGCGAGAGCGAAGTCTCCGTTACCTTGGAGCAGCTTGCCGTTAGCGGAACCTTCGCCGTGCGCGATCTGTGGAAACGTGAGGATATCGGTACGACAACCAGCCACCTATCCGCGTCACTGCGCCCTCATGCATCGGCATTCTATGTGCTGACGAAGGTTTAGGAAGCCGGTCCTCGTTCCTCCCGTCCACCGCTTGATCCAGACGATTTGCACCTTGGATGCGGTTGTGGGTGTGATTTGGGACAGCTTACCGTATCACGATATAGCCATGTTGGAGTGCCTGGGTAATCAGGCGCTTTTTTCTTTGTTGCGTCTGGAACATGCCCTGCGAGGGGGCTTATGAGATCTTGGTGATAAGAATGTATGTCCACCTGAGGAAACCGGGTAACCTTGATAGGAGTCCGGCGATGATATTCCAGGACATGGATAACCTCGTCATAACTAGGTTCATGGCCTGTATACCTGAACATTGGAAGCAGTTGCCGGCGATCATGAAGCGGGTTTCGAAGCGGTGATATAACGGCCATGCCAACCGAACACAGGCGATATTGGACAAGCTAACCCGAACATGACAAAATAGATAATTGACCTATCTAGATGCATCATCAAACCAAGTATCAAGGAGCATTCAAACCTCATGAGAAACTACAAAGCCACCCTGGGACTGCTGCTGATGAATATCTTCATCGCCTTCCTGGGTATCGGCCTCGTGATCCCGGTTCTGCCGACATTGATGAACGAACTGGGCCTCAACGGCAAGATCGTCGGCAACCTGACAGCCGCGTTCGCCGTTACACAATTCCTTTGTTCGCCTATGTCCGGCCGTGCAGTGGACCGATTCGGGCGCAAGCTGGTACTCATCATCGGCCTGTTCCTGTTCGGCCTCTCCGAGTTTCTGTTCGGTCTCGGGACAACGATCGAAGTGCTGTTCCTCTCCCGCATCCTCGGAGGGATCAGCGCCGCCTGCATCATGCCGGCTGCTACGGCGTTTATCGCCGACATCACCAACGAAGCGAATCGGTCCAAAGCCATGGGCTACATGTCCGCAGCGATCAATACCGGATTTATCGTCGGGCCGGGCATCGGCGGATTGCTCGCCGACTTCGGTTCGCGCATCCCTTTCTTCTTCGCGGGCGGGCTGGGGACGCTGTCCGGGATCCTGTCGATCATCGTACTTACAGAGCCGCAGCGCGCCGCAGGGTCACAAGCAGCCGCTGAGCGGGGGCCGGGGGAAACCCGCCGAGGGTGGAGACGCATCTTCGCGCCGATGTATTTCATCGTATTTGTGTTAATCTTCATCACCTCGTTTGGTCTGGCGGCATTTGAGTCCTTCTTCAGCCTGTTCGTCGACCACAAATTTCAGTTCACGCCTCGGGACATCGCGATCATCATTACCGGCGGCGCAGCATTTGGTGCTGTCGCCCAGGTCCTGCTCTTCGACCGGCTGGTCCGCCTGTGGGGCGAGATCCGGCTGATCCGGTACTGTCTGATCTTGGCGGCCGTGCTCGTCTTCCTCATGACGATCGTGCACACTTATGCATGGATTCTGCTCGTTACCTTCATCGTCTTCGTCGGATTCGACCTGTTCCGCCCGGCGGCAACTACCTACCTCGCCAATCTGGCGGGGGATGAGCAGGGCTTCGTGGGCGGGATGAACTCGATGTTTACGAGCCTCGCCAATATCTTCGGACCGATCGTCGGCGGTTTTCTGTTCGATCTCGATGTGAACTATCCGTACTATCTGGCGTCCTTGACGCTCGTGCTCGGTATCGTCCTCACTCTATTCTGGAGGAATCCTGCCGGGCAACCGAAGCGAAGGCCGGCGAAGGGATGATGCCCTCTCCGGCCTTCTCATATATCCTTATACATCCCTCGCATGCGATTCTTGCTACATGACCGATAAGATCAGATGCACGGCCTCAGCGCGGCTCGCCTGTTGATTCGGCGCGAATCGGTTGTCGCCAACACCCTTGATCCACCCACGTCCTGCCGCGACAGCGATGTAGCCCTGCGCCCAGGACGGGATGCTGGCGGCATCGCTGAACGTCGGGGCAAGTCCCTCCTCAGGCAAGATTCCTTGAGAACGGACGAGGATCGTCGCCATCTCGGCGCGCGTGATGAGCCTGTTCGGCTGGAAGGAGCCATCCGGCAAACCTTGTATCAGTCCGGCCTGAGTGGCGGCGCCCACATACCCCCTCGCCCAGCCGGGGATGTTCTGTTGATCCGAGTAGTCCAACTGCGGCTGGCTGGGGAGATCCAACCCCAAGGCCCGAACGAGCATCGACGTGAACTCGACGCGCGTGACTGGCTGATTCGGCCGGAAGGCCTTGTCCGGATAGCCGTTCACCCAGCCCTGATCCACCGCGCGGATGATGGATAACAGCGCCCAGTGGCTGGCGATATCGGTGAAGGGGATGACGAGTGCGTCGATCAGTCGTACATCCTGCGACAGCTCCGTCATCTCCAGCTCCGAATCGACGAGCTTGGCGGCATACAGCCTGAACTCGGCATCCTTCGCCGTGAGCCGCTCGAACTTCAGGCTGGCTAGCAGCACGTCACCGTTAGTACCTGCTGCCTTGCCAATCTTCGTATGCGCGAACAGGATGCTTCCCTCATTCACCTTCGGCTCAACGGTAAAGCCAGCAATCTCGCTCTTCGCTTCAACGAACTCCACCTGTCTGGGATCATAATCCAGGTTGAACTGATAAGCATACAAGTCATGCAAGTTGACCCCGGTGACCAGGATCACGATGCTTGTCCCCTTGTTCACCGCCTCCAGCCTGATCTCCTGGCTGTCATCTGCAGCCAGAGAGTGAACCGGCAATATCGCCAGACACAGGACAACTGCCAACAAGATGATCAAGCTGCGTTTGGTACTCGTCATCCGTATATCCTCCTCCTTCATCCATATCCGGTAACAGGAAAGCGCATCTAGGCACCTTCCTGTCACCTTCCTGTTCCTGCTCCATGCCGGGTATCAAGGAGTCCAATCGTCGAGGATCATGTGGGCGATGGCAGCCAACACGAGGATGTTGATCTCGCCTGCATCGAGCAGGTCAGCAACCTCGATCTCGCTCCATTCCGGGTCCGATGCAGTCTTACCGAAATACTTCGCGACGATCGACAGATCGCGAATCGTAATCCTCGTCTGCCCTTCGACCAGGCTGATGAACTGCGAGCGGTAGCGAGCCACCGCAGCGTTCAGATCATGGATCGCCTGATCCACCTCCGCTTGTGTGGCCGTTGTTCGATCATACACAGACTTGGCTGCGTCAAGCGCCGCTTGCAATTCCGCCTTGGAGCCCGTCCGGTATTGGCCGAGCTTGTTACCTTCAACCGTGCTGGCGAGCAGTTCCTCCACATCTCTGATCGTCTGGCCAAGTGCGGTTTTGTCCGCCGGCACCGGCACAGGAATGTTGAGGTCGATCTGTATCGTATGGGTGCTTGCTCCGGTCAGGCCGACGGTTCCTGCTTTGCCGTTCCGCGACACCTCGAACTGGTCGATGGACACTTGCGTATCCCCTTCAGAGGCATTGTCCCTCACCTTACCGAGCAAGCTGATGAGGCTTCCGCTATCCGCAATGGCATGCTCTTCACCGGAAACGATGGCGATCAAACGAATCTGTCCATCATCAGGACGTACGGCTGTGGCGATCACCTGCATATGCTGCCTGTTGGATCGGATCGCCTCATCCGCCAATGACCACTTGCCTTGCCCATCCTGAACCAGCTCGAACTCGATCAGGGAAGGATCGTAGAGGATGGTCGCGTCGAGTACCGTGAAGCCATATACGACATCCGTCACACCAATGTCCAGCGTGATGTTTTGGCCAGGTTTCGCCTGGCTCGGGCCGCTGATCACCGCCGTAGCCCAATGGCCCGTCGGTTCCTCCGGCTCTTGCGGCTCCTCCGGTTCGTTAGGCATATCTGGCCGATCCTGAGCCGAATACGCGTACACGTTGAAGTTATCGATCCAGGTCGTCCAGGATGTCGTTACGCCGCTCGGCCTTACGAGGACGAACTGGAGGCGTGCGATATTATCGGCATAAGTCGTTTCGGCATCGAATGGGATCGCCTTGACCTCTGCCGTCTGATCCATTTCCACATTGGTAACCTTCAGGTCGATGGTCCTGGAGTCGAAGTGGAACGCGACTTGAATACGGTAGAGCGCATCAGCCAGATTCAATCCGGTGCCAACAGGCGTTCCTTCGATCGGCGTGTTCGAGGCCGTCCCGCCAGTGGCATACGCCAGCTCCGCCCCATTCAGATGCTGCAGCGTCAGGTATCTCGCGCCATTCGAGTCCTCGAAGCTGAGCTGCGCACCTGTCGTAGCGGCCGGCGAACCGACATTCCATTCAAAATCGAGCAGAACGGTATCCGCCGTAACCGGCTCACTGAGCCGCTTCTGCGTGCTGCGCACGCCGGTGCCTCCGCCGCTCAGGCGGAATACCTTGTTGCCGTTAACCACGGCTACCTGTCCGCCGAGATTGCCGGAACCTCCTGCCGTTCCTGTGGACGAACCCCAGGTATCGCCTTCATTGCGGTTATCGAAGCTCTCGCTGACGATCGGCACATATACGCGGGCGCTCGCCTGATAGCCGCCTTCCACAGTTTCCGCAGCTATCCGCGCCACTCCGGCGCGCCAAGCGGTCACGCGCCCGAACTCGTCAACCGTGGCAACCTCCGGTGAGCCTGACGACCAGGATACATCGTTGTTCGTTGCGGTCACCGGCTCCACATGGGCGATCATGCGGACAACCGGCGGATTCAAGTCCGGATTCATCTCCGAGAAATGATCGGAACGTACATATACCGTCGTCCGATCCAGACTGATGCCGGTGACCGGTACCTGTTCTGCTTGAACATTCACAACCACTGTTCGAGTCAGTCCCTCGGACTCGGTGGTGGCTGTGATGACCGCCGAGCCTACGGCGACACCAGTCACCTGACCCTGATCATCAACCGTAGCGATGTCCGGGTTGGAGCTCTGCCAGATGATCCTCTTGTTATAGGCGTTTTCCGGCAGAACGAGGGCATTGATGCGCTTCGCCGAACCGACAGTCAGATTCAGCACGGATTTGTCGAGGACAAGCTCGGCGATGGTGACCCCTTCCACCCTAATGGTCGCTGTAGCGGATATCGCCGGGTCCTGCTTGGAGTACGCCGTGATCGTTGCCGTTCCAAGTTCAAGGGCTGTAACGGTTCCATTCTCATCAACGGACACGATCTCTGGAGCAGATGAGGTCCAGCCGATCTGATGCGATCCGGCATCAACCGGTGAGAGCACTGCCGTCAGCTTGAGCGTTTCACCGTGCTTCATCGTCATCTGCTCCGGTGTGAGCGTGATGCCGGTCACCGGACAGAACAGGCTGACATCCTGCGAAACAGACCCATTGATACGAACGACAGAGCTGTTCGGCGTACAGCCCGGCTTATTCAAGCTTATGGCCGCATCGCCGGCAGGCAAACCATGGAATGAATAGTATCCATGAGCATTCGTTTGAGTCTGGTACGTGGTTCCGCTGATCATGATCGACACATTGGCGCTCTCGATTCGCTTGTCGCCGCCGTTGTCTACCCAGCCGCTTACAGAGCCCGTGCTGTGCTTCGTATCGATGTTCGGGGTTGGCGGTTCGGCCATTCCATGCCCGATGAAGAAGCTCGGATGCGGCGGCTGGTTGTAGCCGATGTTCTGCCAGGCAACCGCAAGTCGGTACTGCGGGTCATGCATCAAGGTATAGATGCGGGTATCTGTCATATCCACCGTCGTATAGAGCCTGAGTGCGCTGCTGTCCGCAGTGCGCCAGATCACCTCTTCGCGCCAATCGCCGAGCAGGTCCGCCTGAAGCACCGGTGTCCCCTTCGTATGGTTGTTCGACAACGTGCCATCCGCCCTCAGCAGATTGACCAGCGTAAGGTTTTCATAATCCCACTTGTCGATCTTGCCGACGCCGGTTGCTGCCGCATCATTCCAATCATGGTCGAGCAACTCACGCAGCAGGTCTCCATCCCACCAGATCGCGAAGTTCGAGGACGGGATCTCATCTGCAATCTTCTCCCCGGTTGCCCGATGCAACCCGCCGACCGTGCTGTTCCAAGCTCCACGTATCGCCCATGCCTCCGCACCTTCGTATCGCGGATCGATATCCGCCGTCAAGCCTCGCCCCGTATCGATTCCCGTGTATTCTCCCCACAGGATCTCTCCTGTGCGAGCGTCACGCATGTCATAGCCATACGGTGAGCCGCTGTTTTCCTGCACAGCGAAGATTTCCAGTCCTGGGCGGCTCGGGATGAAGTCGCCAACGTGCAGCGCATCGCCGTGTCCGAGTCCTGAGTTATACAACCCTGAACCGTCGTCATCAATCGTGATCTGACCGTATATGATCTCGTCCCGGCCGTCTCCGTCCACATCCGCGATGCTGAGTGAATGATAACCCTGACCAGCCCAACTTCCATACCCCGGATCATTGGAGTCGAAGCTCCACAATTTCTTGAGCTTGCCGTCTTCAAAGTTGTACGCAACGATCACCGTTCTCGTATAGTACCCGCGCGCCATGATGATGCTCGGTCTTACTCCGTCCAGATAGGCCACACCTGCAAGGAAGCGGTCCACGCGGTTACCGTAGCCATCTCCCCAGTCGGACACGTTGCCGCGCGGCGGGTCATAGTCGACGGTTGTGATGGCCCGGCCGGTCAAGCCGTCAAACACGGTCAGGTATTCCGGGCCTTCCAGCACATAACCGGCGGTATTCCGATAATCGGCAGTCGGGTCGCCAATCGTGTGTCCGCGGCCGTCCACCGTGCCATCGGCTGTCCTGGCGACAACCTCAGCCCGGCCGTCTCCGTCGAAGTCGTAAACGAGGAACTGTGTATAATGGGCTCCGGACCGGATATTGACGCCGAGATTGATGCGCCACAGAAAGGTGCCATCAAGTTCATAGGCATCCAGATAGGTTTCCCCGGTATAGCCGCTTTGCGAGTTGTCCTTGGCGTTGGATGGTTGCCATTTGACCACGATCTCGTATTGACCATCCCCGTCTAAGTCGCCAACGCTTCCATCGTTGGCATGGTAGGTGTATATCTCGCCAACGGGAGTGATGCCGTCTGACGGCTTGCGAATCGGAATGTCCAGGTAATGGGGGCTCCAGACAGTGGCCCATGTGGATTCGCCAAGCTCCGTTGTTCCGATCACAGGCCGTATCTCGTAAACCGAATTGGCTGTTCCCTGCGGGTCCAGGTAGTTGGTGCTTTGGCTGATGGGCATGGTGTTCAGCCTCAGCCCGTCACGATACAGATTAAAGGCGATCTCCTTCGGATCAGTGCCGAGCAACCGCCAGCCTACATAAACTCCCTCCTCTGTCATGATTGCTACCGGAGCTCTGGTCAGAAACTCCATCTGGCGAAGCGGTCTTGCTTCATCTGCCAGCGCCGTGCGGACTCCGCCCGCTGCCTGCGCCCATGCTGTAAGCGCTATCAATATTGCCAATGACACCCGGATGACTGCTTCGCCGTATTTCCTCATAACCACCATCACATTCCTGCCTCCTCCTTACTAGAATGGGCTTCGCTTTCATTCTGCAAGAAAAGGTCCCATCGCTACATGCATAAAGCAGACATCTATGATGACAAATCAGTCATTTTGTTCGATTTGTATGATTGGGTAAACTTTGATCGACGAAATGAGATTTTTGTGCCGAATCACTTTATTGGCGCTAGGTCCTTGGTCAGTTATCATTTCCCTCCTTAACTGATTAACATGTCCACTCGGGAAGTTTGAGGCTTCCCGGCTTATCGGTTCCGCTCCCCCCTTTCACTATTCTTCACTTCTCGATCAACCATGATCATAGCCCCGGATCAAGATAAGTCCATCCCTCACCAATCTGCAGAGCCAGAACCATCGAATCCCCTCCTCTTGAACTCCGTTGGTCATCTAGATCGAGCGAGTATGTTTTCCTTATTCTGACATTATCACGGCCGGACTGGCTTTGAAATCGTAGATTATGATCATCAGCGTCAATTTTGATAGCGCATACATTCCATGATCAAAAATAAGCATGAGGGTCAAGAATGAACGATTCACCTGCTTACCTCCACCTGCCACGCGCAACACTGTAAGGCGGGACGGAGCCTTAACGTTCCTGTCCCAAAGAATATATAAGAGCGCACTTCCACCGCCTATAAAACACCTGAGAGACGATTCTATCGGCTCTCACTCACTTCCACCGCCTATAAAACACCTGAGAGACGATTCTGTCGGCTCTCACTCACTTCCACCGCCTCTAAAACGACCGAGAGCCGATATTATCGGCTCTCACTCACTTCCACCGCCTATAAAACACCTGAGAGACGATTCTGTCGGCTCTCACTCACTTCCACCGCCTCTAAAACGACCGAGAGCCGATATTATCGGCTCTCGCGCACTTCCACCGCCTATAAATCAAATGAGAGCCGATATTATCGGCTCTCACTCACTTCCACCGCCTATAAAACACCTGAGAGACGATTCTGTCGGCTCTCGCGCACTTCCACCGCCTCTAAAACACCTGAGAGACGATTCTGTCGGCTCTCGCGCACTTCCACCGCCTCTAAAACGACCGAGAGCCGATATTATCGGCTCTCATTCATCCTCCAACGCTTCTACACCTTACCGAGCTTCGTCCACGTCCGGAGTGATTGGTCGTCGAACATGAGCCGCACCTTGTCCGGGGCGCGGCCTTCTTCGTCGAACAGAACAAGCGTGTTCTTCTCCTTCAGCCACGCAACTGGCAGTTTGTAATCTTCTTGCGGCCCGATCTGCCAGTATCGTCCGAGGTTGATGCCGTTCAGCCAGAGCGAACCTTTGCTCATGCCGGTGAGCCGGAGTTTCCACTTCACATGATAAGACTCCGGTACCTTAGGCATCGTAAACTCGCACACATGCCAGACAGGCTGACGCACACCAGCCGCAGGTTCACGACCTGATTGCGGCACGCCATCCTCGATCCCGCTCATCCGCCAATTGCCCAGCGCTGCGCCGGAGTGATAGGTGATGAGTTCCAGCCTCTTGACCGGCGAAGCCACATACGGCATCTCGATGACGTTATCCCCTTGCACCACATAATCCGAGATGTCCACGCAACCGTTCCGGAACCAATTGCGGTAACCCTCCATCGGTACTTCCTTGCCATTGATCCTAAGCGGAACAGCCAGAGCGCCAACGAGGATCGCCTTGTCATGACCGCTCATGCGGAAGGTGCGCTTCAACACCGTCTCACTGTCCAGATCGCAGTTCACCTGGTCCAGATGGATCGTCCGCTCATCAAACAGCCAGCCTTGCCGCAGATCCTGCACCGCACCGTCCAGGAAACAGGTATCGTACAGCCCCTTCGGCTCACCCAAGAACGGAGAGAAATTCAACCGTCCCATATTCTGCACGAGGATATGCACCACATTGTCTCCCCGGGTCAGATGGATCTGAACAGCGGATGATCCGACCTCGCGGACCAAGGCCGCTTCCTGTCCGTTCACGTAGATACGCGCCGTATCCTGCAACTTCGGCAATACCAGTGTTGTAGCGCGATCCGACTCGCTTACTACCGAGCTCGAATAGACCAGGTACCCGTACGGCTGGGAGAAGCTGGTGAAGTCCTGTGGCCTGTCAACCTCGACTCCTTCGATCGCCGTCAGGTCCAGCACACTTGTCTTCCAGCCAGTGATACTCGGCACATCAGCAAATGCTGAAGCGAGCACAGGAGAGGGCTGCTGCCCATTCCCCTCATATGCCGCACCGAATCCAGCGATGGTTGGGAGCCCGCCGCCGGAGCTTCCAGAACTGCTGCCAAGCACCCCCCACAGCTCACCATCCGCGCTAATATCAAGATCCAGGCAGCCGCTGATCCAGCGCCCATCTCCCAAACGCCAGGTAGCGTTCATCAGATCGGTAGACAGGACGATGAGACGCAGTCTCTTGTCACCAATCAGCAGCCCGATCACTTGGGGCTCCTCAAAATGATAGCAATCCAGCACAATTGTCCTCTGATCCTCCCGATATGCATAGGCGAGCGGTTGCTCATCCGCATAACGGATCGGATCGGCTGCGGATAACTCCACATAAGTCCTCCGGCCTTTCGGGGCATGGACGATCACCGTATGTACGCCATCCACAGTTTCATTGCAGGCGATCATCGCACCGCAGGTCAGCCGCACGCCCGCGAACAGCTCATATCGATCCAGCACCGGAACGATCTCCCCCGGATCGGCCATGACAGGCAAAGTCCGTCCATCCTCCAAGGTCAGATGGAACGTATCCCTCTCATGCTTCAAGCTCTCGGCAAACAGCAACATCTGATCGCCATGCCGTCTCGCCCGAAGCTTCATGCCCGACGAGCAACGGATGCCGTCTGCCGGACAGGCTTCCGCTTCCAGCAAGAACCGTTCGATCGCCAACACGAAGTAAGTAAAGCGCTTGGCCGCCATATATTTGTCCGTCGTTCTGCCATACTCGTTCAACGGAGCATCATAATCATAGGAAGTGACCATGAAAATATCGCTGCTGCCTACCGTTCTCCCACCGTAACCGGCGAAGTTCGTGCCGCCATAGAACATGTAGTGGCTGATGCCACTGAAGCCCGCCCTGATGCACGCTAGCATCGCCCTCTCATACAACTCAGCCGTCTTCTGGGTAGCGGACGGCGCACCCCAGTGCTCGAACCAACCGGTCCAAAACTCCGTCACCACCTTCGGAGTATCCGGTTGCTTCTTCACCAGGCTGGCGTAGTGATGGTCTGCTCCGCTCCAGAAGTTCGCCCCTTCGATCGCGCCTTCCAATCCGCCCACACAAGTGATCAACGGCACCTCGATGCCCCGCTCCAAGAGCCCATCGCGAAGATAGCTCATATATTCACGAGCGTGGTCATCGTCCGTCAGGTAGCCGTATTCGTTCTCCACCTGCACGAGGATGACCGTCCCGCCTTGCGTGATCTGCCGGGGGCGAATCACATCCACGATCCGGTCGAAATAGCGGTCGACGTACTTGAGATATTCCTCATTATATTGCCTGTACTGAACGCCGGACTTCTGACCGAGCCACCACGGGAAGCCGCCGAAGTCCCACTCCGCGCAGATAAATGGACCGGGACGAGCGATGACGAACAACCCCAGCTCTGCACACAGATCGAGAAATGCTCCACAATCCGCATCCCCCGCGAAGTTCCACTCTCCTTCGTTCGGCTCGTGCACGTTCCAAGCAAAGTACGTATCGATGCAATTCATGCCAGCCAGCTTGGCTTTGACGAGTACCTCTCTCCATTCCTCCTTTGGCATCCGGAAGTAATGGATGACGGCGGTATTCAGGAACAGTCGCCTGCCGTTTACCCAGAAGCTCTTCCTATCGTATGTGATCTCGTTTCTCCGTTTCGCCGCTTGGATCGTATTCACCGGGCACTCTCCTCTCCTAGTTATCATCGTCTGTTCCATGCTAATCAGAGTGAAACGGGTTTCATTCCTTCGTGCAATCATATCCGTTTCCATCCTTGTTTCCTAATCCGTTTCGGGATGTCCACAGGACGTTGATTCCTGTCACCGAGGATCTTAAATGGTTTAGTCAGAAAACATCCAATGATCTGCACAGCCAAAAGGACTTTTCCCAAGGTTATTCGGATTTCATCCAACCTATTTGATGCAAGGTCTATCTGATCTGGAAAGCAAGATAGCAAGGGCTTCAGTTGGATGTTTTCAATTATCCTTGATTTTCAAGCCATTCACAAGCAAATGTATTGGATGTTTTCCCATTAACCAGCATCACACTCCCAGTCGGAGATGTTGCTGGGGTTTCCGAACATGTTGCGCGGGCGCAGCGCCGTCAACGCTGTTACCTACAACTCGTGGCGCAGACAGCCTGGATCAACCAACCCCGTCACCTGCGGCAAGGCCCGGTGCTCTGGCGGATCACCAGCTCCGGATGCAGCAGCGTTACCTTACTCGGCTTCTCGCCGTTCATCAACTGGCTCAGCTTCACCACCGCCTGCTTGCCAAGCTCATAGGTGCGCTGCGCCACCGTGGTGAGCTCCGGGATGAGCGCCGTTGACAGTTGCGTATCGTCATAGCCGACGATCGAGATGTCGTCCGGGATACGGTAACCGCTCTCGATCGCCTCCTTCACCGCGCCAACTGCGGTGAAGTCGTTGACGCACAGCACGGCGGTCGGCCTCTCCTTCATCGTGATCAGCTTGTTCATCAGTTCTTTGCCGCTCTCGACGCTGAAGCCTCCATGCACGATCCATTCCTTCCGAACCTTAAGTCCGTGCTCCTGCATCTTCTTAACGAAGGCACGCACCTTGGTCGTTGTCGTACTCATATGATCGAAGCCGCCGAGGAAGGCGATATCTTTATGCCCCAGGTCGATGAGGTGCTGCGTGGCTAGCGCCGTTCCGCTGCCTTCATCTGTCAGCACCCTGTGCAGCTTGCCATGCGGCAGGTTGCCGTTCACCAGCACGATCGGAATCTGTTTGGCCAACTCATGCACCTCATCGGCCAGCTCGGAACTGCAGCGGGCCAGGTTGATCCGTCCGCCGAGGAAAATGATGCCGTCAACCCGCTTCTCCTTCAGGATCGACAGATACTCCGATTCCCGCTTGTAGTCCCCTTCCGTGTCGCACAGGAAGAACGTATATCCCCGGCTGCGTGCTTCCGTCTCCGCTCCTTTGAATACTTCGGGGAAGAACGGGTTCGTGATGTCGGGCAGGATCATGCCGATCATGCCCGTCTCCTTGCTGATGAGACTCCTCGCCAATGCATTGGGCTGAAACTGATACTTGTCGATGATCTCTTGAATCCTCTCGCGCGTGCTTGCCTTGACGGGCGCCGTTCCGTTCAGCACCCGGGACACCGTGGCCACCGAAACATTCGCTTCTCTGGCAATATCATAGACTGTAATATTCTTCATTCTTGACAGGTCCTTTCATTGTCTTAGACCATAATTTTTGTCAGGAAAGGCAGATTCATCTTCTCTCTGCATCATTTCGCCTATTATCGTTCAATCGCTGATATGCCTTAGTATCATGCAGATTCTATCATTGCTGCCTAGCAGAATCCGTTCCGCTTCAATACCACTAAGATAGCAAATCTAACCAAATTTATAAATATCAAATCTCAATTAATTGTCAAGACCGCCATATGTCGTGATGACTGAGCGGCGCCGAATAGCAGCATCACCGGTCAAGACCGCCGTACAGAGTAACGGTCGAGCGTGGCGGAATCTCCACCGCCAATGCGCCGCCCGGATGCACGTGAATATCTTCAACATGTTCCAGGTCGTGATCCGCGCTTGTCACATGCTTCTCTAGGACATCCACAGACAGTCCGCCCAGATCTATCTTGACGTGCTCAGTCTCCTGGCCATCATTCACAAATACGACCGTCACCGTCTGCTCACCGTCATGCACATAGGCGGAGCCGAACAGGCCGCTTCTCGCATCTTCATCAAGTCCTGTCAGCGCGATCCTCACCGCACCTGGCCGGATGAACTTGCTGTAGTTGCCCAGCGTCCACAGAATCTTCGAGGTCAGGATGTTCTGTTCGTCCTTCGCATTGTTGAAGTCCGTATAGATCAGCCCATCCTTGTAATCGACCTTCGATACAGCCGTCCACCATTGCCATGCCGAGGCGTTGGCCCGCGTCAGATCGAAGTGGATCGTCCTCGCGACAACCAGCGCGGGATCGATGCCCAGGTCGCGGCCAGGACCATAATCACCAAGAATGCAATATTCTGTCACCCAATATTTCGCCTCGGGATCATACTTCCGCAAGTTAGCCACGAGCAGGTCGCGAAGCTCGCCGAGACGGTCATCACCCGGTCGGCTGTAATCCGACCAATAGGAGTGGGAGGCGATCTTGTTCCCGACCGCTTCCTTCATCTCCGGATCGCCGAGCAGCTCCTTGATGTATTCGCGGTACTTACCCATCCCGAGATTGTTCGCTCCACCCATATACATGGCCTGTTTCGTGAATTTCGTGAAATATTCGTTGTCGAGCAAGGCGGTGATCTCGACGCCGTCCGGCGCGCTGATCTGTGCAGTGAGCCCCCGCTGCTTCAACTCCTTGTGCAACGCGAGGATGACCCGCCTTAGATCCTCATTGTTGTATCGATTGCCCTCCTGCCAGGCGTTGTTCCAATCCCAGGTCGGCTCGTTGATCGGGCTGATATATTGAAACTCCAAGCCTTCATCACGGAAGTGCTCCAGCACATCCGCCAGGAAGACGGCGAACTCGTCCTCGTAACCTTCCTTCAGATTCGTCGAGCCGACAGACGGATCGGGCTGCGCATGCCCGTTCTTCGTCATCCACACCGGCGGGCTGTTGACGAAGGCGATCAGCGTCTCCACACCACGCTCCTTCGCCGCCCGCAGGAACCACTGCTGGCCTGATTGCTTGCTCCAGTCGTACTCTCCGTCTTCCGTCATCTTAAATGCCTCGGCGCGGCGCCACGGATCGGGGATGATGCCCTTGTCGGTCACCGCCGAGCCCGCTCCGATATTGAACCGCCAAGCGCTGAGACCGATCCCATGCTCCCGTGAAAACAGCAGGTCCGCCACCCGATTCTTATTCTCCTCCGTCCAATGCTTGCCGATCGGGTCCATCGACCAAGCGTCAGAAGCGCCGAAGTTATCGATCCTCTGATAAGTGATCGACGCGTCTATCAACACCTCAGCATCAAATGGTCCTACAAGTTCCGCCACGGGCGCTCCTCCTTCCCCTTCGTCCTTCGTTATCAAGCGTTCAAACTGGCCGCTCGCCAGCCCATACGCGAGAACGCCAAGCAATACACCAACCACTGCCACGATGCTTGCGATCTTGTACTTCTGCAGCTTCAATCCATCAACCCCTTATCCAACGATACCCGACTGTTCGAAGTTCTCCACGATCCGCTTCTGTGCGATGAAATAAACGATCAGGAGCGGCAGCAGATAGATGATCGCCGCAGCCTGCTTAACCGCGTCAAAGGCGAAAGTGGTCGCGCCAGGCACGTTGTACCATGTGCGGACGGCATACAGGATGTTGTTGACGTTGGCCGAAGAGAACGTCATAGCCAACCTGTTGCTTAAGTAAGGACCGTCCGAATGAAAATATCCGGTATAATATGTGTCTCCATAGTTCCACACGAAGGCCAGGATACCCACTGTCATGATCGCCGGCAGAGCGTTCGGCAGGCCGATCTTGATGAATGTGCGGTAGAAACCGCAGCCGTCGATGTATGCCGCCTCCTCCAGCTCCTTCGCCTGGCCCTTGAAGAACTGGCGGAATATGAACACGAACATGCTCTGCTTCACGCCGAATCCAAACAAGGCGAGCATATACAGGGTGAACGGCTCATTGATCAGATCGACGGGACGACCGCTAAACAAGCTGACGATCCCCAACGGATCAAAGTGCTTGAAGCTCAGGTATTGCGAGATGAGCAGCGACTGCGGCGGAACGACGAACGTCAGGATGACGAGGAACATCACGATATTCCGCCCCCAGAAGTCGACCCGTCCGAGTGAATAACCAGCGATGGCGCTGACCAAGATCTGGATGGCCGCGATGAGCAACGCATAGCCAACCGTCTGGATAATCGGCAGTCCGTTGCCGTAGACGAGCCGGATCGCCGCCTTGAAGCTGACGACCGAGAACTCGATCGGCACCCAGATGACGTCGGGGTTGCCGAGGTCCTCCAGATCGTTGAACACTACCGGGATCAGCTTGATGATCGGATACAGGATCGCGAAGCCAAGGCCGATGACGAGCGAGAAGAACAGGAGCTTGAACACCAAGTTCCTAATCTTCGTTTTGATGATATAGACCTGGAGCCTGCTGTCTGTCCGAACCGCTGTCCGAGCCTCCGTCTGGAGTTCATTTGGCATCATAGGTCATCTTCACCACCTTGTTCATGATGAACATCAGCACGACGAGATCGATGAGCACATTCACCAGATAGACGACGGACAGCGCCGACCCGGTGCCGATATCGTTGCGGTTGAACGCAAAGTAATAAATCTCCGTGGAGATCGAAGACCTCAAGAACATGTCGACGAACGTGTAGATCAGCGCAAACAACGATATGTTGGAGAGCAAAGGCAGCGTGATCTTCCAGAACACCTCATAGCTGTTCGCCCCTTCGATCTTGGCCACTTCGTAGAGCGATTTGTTGATCGATTGCAGGCCGGCCAGGAAGATCAAGGTCTGCACGCCAGTCTGCGAGATCAGCGAGAAGATGTTGTTCGCCAGCTCATAGATAAACGATGACACTTGCATGGGCAGGAACGTGTACCGCATCAGGAAGACAAGCAAGCCTTCGTTGTCGACGGAATTGCTCACCGCCGCATCGGTGATGTCGCCGCCGGTCGTGACCATCGTCAGATCCATCACCACTTTCAGCCCCAACACGATCGGCAGGAAGAAGACCACTCTGGCGATGCCCTGCCCTTTGTACCTCGCATTGACGAGGATCGCGCAGAACAGACTGAACACGACGATGACCGGCGTATTGATGAAGATGGTGATGTTCTCATCGGTGAAGATGCGCAGGAACTGCTCGCTCCGGCTCGACACCTTTTCCCTGAACAGGCTGATGTAGTTATCCAATCCGACATAATCCAGCGCCATCCCGCCGCTGTCAGCGACTCCTACCTTGTGAAACGAGTACATGATCGTACTCGTCAGCGGTGTGATAAAGAACAACAGGAAGCCGACGACCCATGGAAGGACGAATATGATGCCGTGGACTTTCCTCATGTCTTTGTAGGACAGCTTTCTGCTTCGCCTGTTGACCGCTGTTTTCTCCATGCTCTACCCTCCCGCTAACATCAGATTCGATATGGCCTTACTCGATGACATAGCCAAGTGCATCCAGCTTATAACCGTCTCCCTCGACCGGATATTTGTTGTAGTTGACGATGACGGACTTGCCGGAAGCGTACATCGTGCGGTACACATTCGGCTCGAGCATCTCGTGGCCTGTGATCTCCTTCGAGCCGATCTCGTCCAGCGCTTTGCTGTACGCCTCATACAGGGATTTGATCCTGTCTTCCAACACGCTGTACTGGATTGAGAAATAGTCGCTGTAATCGGTATTTTTCAGCAGATCGGGCGTCGTGGCACTGATCGTAAATTTCGGCATGCTGCCGAGTTCCAGCGCCTGCAGCAGGAAGTACTCGTTTCGGTCCGCGGACATGTTCACGTTCAGCGTCGTATATTCCGTAAGGCCGTTCATCACGAGCTGCCGGAACGGAACCGTTGCATACATCGTTCCATACTGGCTGCTCTCGCGCGAGATGTTTGCCGCATAGCGGGCATAGCCGATCCGGTCGATATTCGGGTTGTCGAGCCCCAACACCTTCACGTCAGCCAGCTTCCGTAAGTTTTCATGGACGATCTCGCTGGAAACCACCGGGTCGATGATTTCACGCTGGTTGTAGTTAGCGTAATAGGTCGATCCCATGTCATTCACGAACAGATACGGATACGGCTCGGAATCAGCCAGGAATTTGTCCACGGTATCGGAAAGATACAGCGGATTCAGTAAATATTGCTTCGTGCTGTTCATGTTGAATATGCCGAGCGAGTAACTGTACTTATACAATTCGAGCGGTTTGCTGTCGTACCCGTACAGGGCATTGCTCCGCGGCCAGAAGCCGTCCTTCGCTTCGGTCACCCGCATCAGGTCGACGTTCATCAGCAGCGTATGACCGTTCTTCGCCGCGTACTCGGCCAGCGCCTCGTACTCCCGTCGGGTTCCACCCGTGTCCTCCAGCTTGGCCTTGTTGCCGATCGTGTTGTTCAAGCCGTTGTTGAATACGCCTTTATAATTGATGACGGTCTGTATGCCGGCCAGATCCTGCAGGATGTCCCTCAGCTCGTTGAACGTCGTCATCGAGAGATTTACCTTATACGGGATACCGAGGAATCGCTTCTCCAGCGTCAGCGTACCGAGCACTTCGAGGAACAGCTTAGGCCTGGTATCATAAGCGGGCGCCAGATCATATCGCTCGATCAAGTAGTCCCGGTAGGTTCTGGCAAGGTCATAATAAGTGACCTTCCCTGGGAACAGCTTGTAACGGACCGTATAATCGACATCGATCAAGCCCGTCGTTGCCAGGAAGCGCGCGTCATTGTCGCTGTAAGGGCCGAACACCTTGACGCGCGAATACTGGGTGGCGTCGAAAGAGCTGTACACCTTGTTGTACGGGGTCCCTCCCGTTGACGAATCGACGGTACCGAGCTGCACGCGGATGCGTCCCAGCTCCGCCCCCTTCTCGATGATGCCCAGATGGCCGAGCGACTTCCCGTTTCCCCCCGTGTAGTACATACCGAACACCGGCATCATCAGGTTCTCGGGATATTCCGGTATCTCGTAGAGCTTGCTGTAGTAGTCGCTATTGTAAACCGAACGGTCATACTCCGGATACTTCGGGTTGAACGTATTCAGCTTGAACAACGCGCCCGCTCCGTCCGGCACGAAGATATATCCGTCCTCGACGCGATCGGCCGCTGCCAGTCCGAACGCCGGGAACACCGATATGTTCTGGAGCATGTAGAAATCATTTCCAACGAACGATTCATAGGTCGGGATCTTCACCACGAGATCCCCGTCCTCCAGCGTCACTTCCATGTGGACGATGAACCTGGCCGGCTCGGTGATAGTGATCGTCAGGCCGAACTCGGCGCTGTCTTCGATCAGTTTCTCCGTCGTATAGTCGACCGCCTTGGCGAAATTGATCAGGTCACGCACCATGGAGAGCGGCGGCAGCCCAGCGAATTTGAAATAATACAATCCTCCAGGCTCGTCGAGCTGGTAGGCAAGGCCAAGCAATTCGCGGTACTTCTGCGCCTGTTCCTCGCTCATCTCCCCGCTGGCCACTTTCGCATCGATCACATCAAGAAAATTCGCCTGATAGCTCTCGGCCGAGATCTTGCTCGGCATATATTCGTTCAATCGATACGACTCGGTTTCGAAGAAGTCGAATTCGATGCGCACGCCGTTGTCAATCTGATGCAGGGTGTATCTCCCATTCTGAATGGCGAACCGGTAAGCGTCCCATTCATACATCGAGCTGTCCTTGCCCAGATAGCGGATGACGAGCGGCGACTTCTCCAACTCGCTGCCCGCCTGGTAGGTGCTGTTCCACTCCGTGCGCGTCTTCGTGTCCACGACCCGAATGTTCAGCGTGGACGTATCGATATACATCTCCTTGCCTTCACTTGCCGCGAGCAATACGTTGCCCGCCGACTTGTCGATGACGCCCGCAGATTCAGACAGTCCGTCCCTGGCGTAAACCGGCGCACTCTGCCGTTCGATGGAGAAATGCTTGATCAGTCCCGGGGTGTAGATGATGGCGACGATCACCAGCACCGCGGCCGCTGCGATGGCAAGCTCTTTCATTCCCGCATGTTTGATCCGTCTTACCGCTGTTTCGCTTAAGTTCCTAAGCACCGATGATCACCACCTTTTGGACAGTTCGCTGAACACCGCATAGAAGAAACCGAGAACCTTGCCGATCAGCGTAAAGAACAGCATCGCCAGGAAGACGATGACGATCGCTGCGAAGAATGTGACGATGAGCGTCACCACATTGGTCGTCACCGTATACTCATGGATCACGCACAATCCGCAGAACAGCAGGAAGACGAACCATACCGTGCCGATCGCGGTAAACCCGTACAAGAGCGGCGCTTCCTCGATGATCACGAAGCTGCTCAGGATGACGCCGATAATATCGAAGATGAGCTTCGGAACCAGTGCGTAGCTGATCACGATATAGATATCACCAAGCGATCCGTTGCCGTCGAAGATCGAGGTGACGCTCCAGTTACTGATCATGAACAGCAGATAAGGGAACAGCGTTGTGAAGAAGATCGTGATGCTGTTCATCATAAACAGCGGGTTATCGTTCAGGATGAACCCGGTATACTGGTAGCTGAAGATCCCCGTCAATCCGCACAGCAGCATGATGATCGTGGGGATGACGTAATTGTTCTTGCGGACGAATTTGATCTGATAAAACCCCTCAAACGGATGGAGCAACGAATAAAACATGTATTTGGCGTCTTCCCTCAAACCTGCCATAGATAGCGACCCTACCCTTTCCTCTGTAGTCTTGGTTCACTTGGTTCCGGCGCGCATGGTCAGATCCTGCTTCCTGTTGTAGCGGTATTCCGAATAGATCAAAGCGCCTGCGAAGCTTGCCAGGATCAGCACGAACCAGATGAAATGCCGCTGAATGAACAAGTTGCGGAATTCGGCGTACGCCATCGAGTAATAGGTGCGGGAGTTGCCGAGCTCAAGGTAATACATCGCTTCTTCGTAACGGTCCTGCATCAGGTAGTTTCTGCCCACCCCGATATAAGCGATATCATAGTTGGTGTTCAGATGGAGCGCTTGTTCATAATGTGCGCCTGCCTCCTCCCATCTGCCCAGGTAATACGCTTTCTCCGCCTCCAGCGCCGCGCGCCCGAACTCCGTCGGTTGATAGATATGGGCAACGCCATAATATCTGTCCGCCACGATCAGGTTATCGCCGAGCCAGGCAATCGCCGACGGATCCTTGAGATTGCCCTTCAGATTGCCGGTGGAACCGAAGATGTTCAACAGGTCGCCTTGAAAATTGTAGACGAAGATCTGTCCCATCGTCCTGTCCAGCACGGCATATACGCCATAATCCGTTATCGCAATATCGATAAACTTGCTCTCCTCACTTGAGCCGTAGCGGTGGATGTCGCCAACAATCGAGAAGTAGCCGTTGTCCATCAGGACGTTCTCGCCTTTGGCATTGAAGCGGAACACCCAGTCCTGCGCCGAGGAATCGTAGGTCGTCGCATAGATAAGCCCCTCCGGGTCGATCGTGATATTGTTGAAGGAGGGAGCGAAGGTTTTCCCCATCTTCTCCTTCTGCTCACTGGAGGCGATGGACTTCCAGAAATAATCGATCAGATTGACCCGAGGCTTGTTGACTCCGAAGTAGCGGGAGAACGTGCCGTCGCGGTTCAGCTCGATGATCCCTTCGTAACTGCCCTGCACGACGGCAAAGATCTTCCCTTCCTTGTTCACGGCCAGCTTGGAAGGCTTGAACTGCGTGACGCCCACCATATCATCTGGCCGCTCGATCGTTCTCCGGTACGTGTAGGTTTGTCCGTCCAGCACGATGATCCGCTCGGCACCCGTGTCAGCGATATAGAGCTCATCCAGTGTCTCGCTGTAGTAGACGCCCTCCGGTTTGTTCAGCATGAGCTGTTGGTTCGTTTGCGGGTTGACGATAATCCTCCCGGTCTCATCGCGCAGCAGCTTGATCGATGTGATGAACTCTAGATCGCTGCTTAGAACGGTGACGCGGCTGTCCGTCGCATCGACGAAGAAGATCCTGCCGCCGCCCACATGAACATCATCGACGCTCTGAAACTTCACCTGTTCGATCATGCTGCTGTCCACCGTGCGAACGAGTTCAAAAGCCGGAAGGCTCCGATTGGATCTGAAGGCGCCCCAGTAATCATAGGTGTAGTTGCTTTCAAAGGTCGTTGCGGCAGACGCACTGACCGGGGCCAGCATCAAGCCGAGTATGCACAACCATACCAAAGACCACTTTACTCTCATACACGTCTGGCCTTCCTTTCCTGTGAGATCCTTATTCCTTGATGCCGGTTGTTGCCATCGTCTGGATAACGTTGCTCTGCGAGATGATGAAGACGAGGATCGGCACGGTCAGCATGATGAGCGTCACCGCCGAGGCCACCCCGGTCCGCGCCACCCCGGCATTCACGATCTGTGACAGCGCATAGCTCACAGGCTTCAGCTTCTCGGTGAAGATGAACCCTCCTCCTGTCGTCCCCCACAACGCCTGGAAGGACAGGATGATGAGCGTGATCCATGCCGACCGGGAGAGCGGCATCATCACCGTCCAGAAGATCCTGAACTCGCTGGCGCCGTCTATCTTCGCCGCCTCGATCAGCGGTGTCGGCACCTGCACCATGAAGTTCTGCATCAGGAACAGCCCGAGCGTTGAGCCGATCGAGGGCAGGATCACCGCCCAGTACGTGTCGATCATCTGCAGTTTGGACATGATCAGGTAATTGGGAAGCGCCGTGACCGTCCCGTTGAACATGAGCGAATACACGATCAGCTTGGACATAAACCTCGACCCCGGGAAGGTGTACTTGGCTAGCGGGAACGCGGCCATCGAGCTGATGATCACCGTGCCGACCGTGCCAACTAACGTGATGAATACAGTGTTGAAGATATAGCGGGTGATCGGCACCCAGGAATTGCCGAGGATGATGGCCAGATCCTGAAAGTTCGTCAGCGTCGGGTTCTGCACGAACAGCCGCGGCGGGAAGATGAAGATCTCGGTCAGCGGCTTGAACGCGTTGTTGATGACGAAGACGAGCGGCCAGACGCTGAAGATGCCGAAGATCGCCAGGAAGGTGGTGAGCGAGATATCCCCCAGGATGCTGCGGTTTCTCCGTCTGATTTTCCTAGCGGCATATGCCTTGCGGACGGCTGCGACGATATTGGTCATCCTAGGACCCCACCCTTCTCAGTGCTTTCTGGACGATGATGTTGGTGAATACCATGATGAAGAACAGGACCGTGGCGATCGCCGACGCATAGCCCATCTCATATCTCAGGAAGCCGTAGTCATGAAGATGGGTCAGGATCGTATGTCCGGAATACTCCACGGACGGAAAGCCGGCAAGTTCGATTGAGATCTGCGATACCGACAGTGAGCTGGTAATCTGCATGACAGCCCCGAACAAAAGCTGAGGCCTCATCGACGGGAGCGTGATGAACCACAGCTCCTGCCAGCGGTTGCGGATACCGTCGATGCTGCCCGCTTCATACAGCGTCCGGTCCACATTCTGCAGACCGGCGACGAAGGCCAGGAAGCTGACGCCGAGACTGAGCCACAACTGAACGAGGATCAGGATCGGGAACACATACTCCTTCTTGTCGAACCACAGAATCGGCTCGCTCGTGAAGCCGAAGTTGAGCAGCCAGGCATTGGCATAGCCGTACATATCCGACGAGAAGATGAGCTTCCAGATCAGATAGGCATTGCCGGATATCGATGGTGCGTAGAACACCAGCGTCATGAATGCGCGCACCTTCGGCGTCAGCTCGTTGATCAGCCAGGAGAAGACGAAGCACATGATGTAGCTGATCGGCCCGGTGATCAGGGCGAAGAAGAGCGTGTTCTTGACCGCGATCAGGAACACGTCGTCGTTCACCATCAGATTGATGTAGTTGCGGAAGCCGATGAAGCTGGGCATCTCCAGCATGTTGAACGACGTGAAGCTGATGATGATCGACGTGATGACGGGAATCACCGTAAACACGATAAACAGGATGGCGAAGGGGAGGATCAGGAGGTATTTCTCCCGATGCTCTTTCCAGATGTTGTGCGCATGTGTCGGCTTGCCGCCGTTTGCTTTGGTTTTCAGACTCGTCAGCATATCACATGTAACTCCTCTTTATATGGGATTCAGGGCCTTCATGCGCAGTTAATTGCCGCCTATATAGCTCAGGTTGAATTCCTTGCGTTTCTTGGTCAGTTCCTCGTCGACAGACTTCAGATGCAGGTAGAGCGCTTCCCTAGGATGCTCGCCGTTCGTCACGACGCCGCGGAACGCATAGTCTATCGCGCGGGCCGTCATATAGCCGCCGGGTACCTCCGGATAACCGACGACCGACTCAAGCTGCGTCATCAGCTCCCGCGCTGCCTTGGTCGACCATGGCAACTGCTTCATGACCTCGATGTTGGCTGCCGGATACCTGGCCGCAGCACCCATGATGGATTCCAACGCGTTGGCGTATTGGATCTGCGTATCCGCCCGCTGCCACCACTTGATGAACTCCCAGGCGGCCTCCTTGTTCTTCGCGGTTTCCAGCATGACCGTGTTGATCGTTGAAGCCGTTCCTCCATGATTGATCGTGCCATCAGGCTGCTCGACGCCCGGCAGCGGCGCGAACGACCAGAGGCCTCTGATCTCCGGCGCGAATACCTCCAGTTGGTTGTACGTCGTGTACAGCGTGATGCCTGCGGGCATCTCGCCGGTGCGGAAGCGGTTCGAGAAGTCGGCGGATACAGGCAGTCGGTAGCTGGTGAAGAATCGTGTTACGCGGCTGAACGCGTTCATCGCCGCCTCCTCCCCCAGTCCGCTCCTGATGCCATAATCAAGGCCTTCTCCCAGGTACAGATCGCCGCCGTACTGGTAGACTAGCGACGGATACAGCTCCTGGCCATTGATATAGAAGTCATAGTTATTGGCATGCAGCACAGAGATGATGTGCTCCACTTCGTCCCAGGTTTTCGGCGGCGTCAGACCGAGCTGTTCAAACACATCCTCCCGGTAGAACATCATCAGGAAGATCTGCTGCTCCGGCAGGCCATACACGCCGTCCTGGAAGGTGACCGTGTTCATGATGTTCGGATTGAAACCCTTGACGATCTCATCGAAGCCGTCCAGCTTGGACAGGTCATGCAGCGCGTTTCGCATGGCGAAATTGATGACTGTCGCCTGAGGCAGCGCCAGCACAACGTCCGGTCCGTTACCCGCCAGTGTCGCCGGGAGGATGACATCCTCTGGGATCAGTTGCAGATTCACCGGAATGTTCGTCTGCGGTGTAAAGGTCTGGTCAATCATCGTCTTGATGAGCTGCGCCTGGTCGCGGCCTGCCGAGATCCATACCTTGATCGCATCGTCGCCGGCATCGCCAGTGATCTCCGTCTCATCGATCAGGAAGGTGGACAGGAAGCGGACCGTGCTGTTATAGGTGTTGACGAAGAAGTTCGGTTCGGCTGCGGGCAGCTCCGCCCCCGGAGCGGACAGCGTGAAGCTGTCGAGCATAAGCGGCATCTCCGAGATCGAGGTGATCCAGGTGCCAAGGGAGGAGATGTTGTTGGCGAACGTCCCCACTTCCAGGATGACGCTCTCCGGATCTTGGCTGAGCCGTTCAGCCTGCACCTGCATCTTCTCGATGATCGCGGTTTTCTCGCCCTTCTCTCCGGTGATCGCAACCAGCTCTTCCACGACCATCTTCAGCCGGTCGCTCTCCGCCTTCAGCGTCTCCGCGTAGTTCGGAATCTTCTTCGTCAGTTCATAATCGATGAAGCGATCCGGCACGAGTCCGGTAATCTGAATCGTCTTGCGATAGAGGTCACTCAGTACCAGGACGCTTTGCTCCACCTCCGAGAGCGGCATGGCGAAGCTGCCCAGCACAACCTCCAGCGAGATCGTGTTCTCTCCTTCTCTCAGGTGGATGAGATACTCCCCTTCTTCACTTCCGAATACATAATTGGCGAAGTCCGAATGGAAGGCGAACGGGATCGCCATCGCCTCGCGGAAGGGAACCTCGCCGTTCACCTTCAGTTGCCTGAAGGACATGACCCCGCGATTCGTGTTCTGCACGGCGCGGAAGGAGATGCGATACAGACCTTCCTGCGGCACATGAATCTTCCATTCGATGTAATCCCCTGGCGTGCGCCAGTTCGTGCCGCCGATCGTGTTAAGCCGAATCTTGTACGGGTGGTAAGGAACGGTATAGGGGTTGCTGTAGTCCGTATTCATGACGATATCGATCGATGATTTCATGATGCTGAGTGTAAGATCGTCTATTCTCTCCGCCTGGTAAACCAGATTGTCACCGTCATACACGGGATAGAGCGCCTTCCATTCCTCGATGACTTCCGCGTATGGCTTGATCTCCGGGGCGCTCTTCAGCGTGATGTCCCGGATCTCCATCGGTTCCTTCACCGATTCCAGCGTCAGGGTATGCCGGCCCGCACTCAGGTAGAAGCGGTACGGTTCCAGATTCCTGCGCTGTGCATCCATGATGTATACCGTCATCGGCTCAGGCAGCTCCACCGCCACCGGCCGCACCTCGTTGCCGTTCATCATGGCTACCTGCTGCCCGCCGCTATTGTCCCATTTGCGATGGAAGATGAGCTGATTCATTCCTTTGAAGTAGCTTGTATCATCAATGTATAACTTGCGTTCGATTTTGGATGTCGTGCCTCTCACTGGCACATAAGTGATCTGGATCTGATAGAAACCTGCTTCGCGAACCATGACATCCCAGGTGATCGTGCCGCTCTCGCCTGTCACGACCGCGCCATCCTGGATATAGGCCTGCATATCTTCAGAGGTTCGGTAAGACTGAAGGTCCACCTTGATCTCCGATGCTGCCATTACGCCACTAAACCCATGCTCAGCCAGATAATCGCTGTACGACGGTTCCAGATAGGACCCGCGATCCTCCGGCCCCTCCAGTGCAGTGACGATGTTCCCGCTGTCTGCCCCAAATGCCGGTATGAACATGACACATGCTAAGATTATCAACACACCAATGACTATTATCTTCCTGACCATGGTCATACCTTTCAAACCTCCGTTATCAGGCTGTCAGGTGCCATGAAACATTTCATGGCACCTGTTTGCCCTGGACGATAGCTGCTTAAACTCAGTTGCCGAGTGTTATTCCACTTTCACCTTGATCGTCAGTTCCGTCGTATTGCCTGCGAAGTCCTTGACGGACAGGATGACGTCGTATTCGCCTGCTGTCGTGACATCGAGGAAGCCGATGTCCGCCGTTACGTTGCTCTTCAGGTCGAAGCCGTGAACATCTGTCGCCTGATCGACGAAGTCGTCTGCCCAGTTGATCGCCGCTGCGTCTTCGTCGATCTTAATCGCGCGGTATTCGGATTTGGCCACAAGCGTCGGAGGTGTCGTATTGCTCGGATCATAGATCATGACCGTATACGACGAAGAGGTTTCGTTGCCTGCGGCATCCTTAACCGTTACCTTCAGTCCTTGGTCGTAGCTGCCGATGGTGTTGAAGTCAGTTGCGCTTGTATCCACCAGCACGCGATCGAACGGAATATCGCCATCGACGCCGTCCTGTGCCTTGACGAACGTATCCCAAGCCACGGAAGACGGGTTCGAGCCGACCGGAACTGCGATCGGTACGTCGGTTCTCGAGAAGGAAGGCGGCATGTTGTCGATCGCTGTGCTGGAGCTGAGGGCCGTCTGGATCGAACTCATCGAGTCGAGTATTCGGTTCTTATTGGCATCGATCGCTGCATCATATTTCGGCGAACTGTTCAGGCCATAGAGCGATGCGCCGAGCACCTCTTCGCTCCAGGTGTACCAGAACGACATGATCGTCGCATATTCGTTCGGCGCACTTCCGGCGATTCCGACGAACGCATCCATCACATCTTGGCCGAATTGCTCATTCGTGACGTCGAATCCATAGCTGAGGGCCGTAGCCTTGGCTTGCGTCTCGAAGAAGTCGAGCGCCTTGTCGCTTCCAGCCAGCGTCTTGTAAACCGTGGACCAGTACAGGCGATATGCCTTCAGCGCCAGCTCTGTCCGTTCCTTGGACAAGCCCTTCAGAACCGCCATCTGGTTGTTCGGGAAAACGACCTGCTGGTATCTGGGATCGTCAGCCGGAATGTTGTCCGGTCTCGGGAACGGCACAACGCCCATCGATTCGCCGCGCGAAGCGAGCGATTGGCCAGCGCCGCTGGACAGCCAAGGCACCATGTTCGTAAACACCGTCTCGCCGTTGCCGAAGTCGCTGCCGTTCCAGGTCCAACCGGGCGTCGTGGAGTCATCGCTGTAGCGGACAGACATCATAAGCCCCTTGGACATGAGATCATCGATATAGGCAACCGCTTCCTTGACCTCCGGTGCATCGGCCGTCAGCGAGCCGTTGAACACCGCTCCGCCGTTCGCATGGATCGCCTGCAGCGCCGTGTAGCGGTAGTCGGTCTGGAATGCCTTGATCGGCACGTCGGTTCTGACAGGCGACATCTTATTCGCATAATATTCGTTCACCTTCGTCAGATAGTCGCGGAACGCCGACCATGTCCATTCGCCGCGTTTCCACAGGTCATGCGGATATACCGTCTTGCCGTCAACCTTCAGCGCATCAACCTGGTCGAGGTAGTTGATGTTGTACACGAGAGGCCATACGTTGACGAAGTCCAGGATGTAGTTCAGGAAGTAGCGTGCGCCGAACATCTCGTCACCGAGCATCCAAGCATCGTCTGGATCTTCAAAGATGTAAGCGTATTCATCAAGCGGTTGGAAAATGTTCTGTCCGAGCAGCGTGCCTTGTGAGCCGCCCCACAGAAGCGCGACATCGACGATCGGATCGTTCGCCAGCACGGACTTGAGCAAATCTTCGCGGACGTCGCCCGGGTATTGCACCCACTGAATCTCGACGTTCAGCTCTTTCAGCACCGCTTCCTTCGCCTTCATCCGCGCGTTCATCTGATCCGGCTGCATGCCCGGTTCACCCGTTACCGGATCGCGCCACTCCGGATCATCGCCCTGCTGCCAGTGCGTCCCGAAGCGGATGATGACCGGGTCGCCCTTGGCTTCAGTTTGATCGCCAGTATTGGTCTGGTTGCCGGAATTTTGGTTCCCCGTATTGGTTGATGAATTCGCAGGTGTCGATTCCTTGCCGCCGAAGCATCCCGTGATCAGGGCCAGGCACAGGATGGCTGTTAACATGACGGCAAACATGCGGGTCAGTTTCTTTCCCATTTCTTTGTTCCTCCCTTTGATAACTTTGAATATGTGACACAAGCCCTGTAATAGCAGCTTGTTGTTACCGGGATAACAGAGTACATTCATTCTTCGGAATGACGGAATCGGAAGCCCCTATACTGGGACGAAGAGCAGAGCCTCCAGCCGCGGCGATTCTTCGCCGTCCAGCGCCTCGAGCAGGATCGCCAGCTTGCCCGTACCCTTATCAAACCAGGGACCTGGCACGTAGAAGGAATCCTGCGAGCCGCCGGTGAACAATGGTCGCGCCCCGCTGCCGGCAAGCCACAACCGTCCGACGATATGACCGTTGAACAGCACCGTCAGCTTCAGATTGGCGCCGTGGACCTTGACCCTCCAGCCTCGCTCCGCATTGGATTCACGGAGTTCAGCGAACAGCCAGGCAGTCTCCCCGCCCTTCATCGTGAGAGGCAGCTCGGCTAACGCAGCATGCGCAGCCGTCAGCGCGGATGCATACGCCCACAGTTGCGCTTGCTCCCAGTTCACGAGACGCCAATCGCGTGCCGCCGTTCCTTCGTAGACAAGCACTCTGCCTGCCGCCTGCCCTGGCTGCTTCTCGAGGAGGACGGCCACCTGCACGCGCGCGCCCGGCTCCACATCAGGCGTGATGTCGATGAACGGATCGGACGGGTAAACCGGACCTACATCCTGACCGTTGATGTAAACCCTGGCGACTCCTTGCAGGCCGCTGAAGTGCATCGTCCAAGAATCGGCATCCGGCGAAAGCTCCAAGCTCCTCCTGTAGCAAGCAAACTGCGGAATGTCGGGCGAGAGCCATCCGCCATACGCCACAACCGGCCATGCTCGGTCATCCTCCGCATCGGCCAGTTGCTGCAAAGCGGCGCGGCTCTCTGCCAGCCTGACCTTCCAGTTCTGGCTGAGCTCGATGACGCGCGTGACAGAGATCAAGCCACGCATACCTCGCATAGCGTTCAGGCGCAACGATGGCAATCGCACATCATCGAAGTTGCTGTGGCCCCAGATCTCGAGCCGTGCCGCCAGCCGGCCTGACGCGGTTCCCTTCGGCGCCGGGATATAGCAGCTCGAACCTCCCGGCACGACGGTGGCGACATATTCTCTGTCCGAATAGAGCGAGATGACGTCGCTTCCCTGCCGGACGAGTATTCCCTGCCGGGGGATGCTAGGTTGGGCATCAACGGATGCATCCAGCCAGGTGAACCCGCGATAGATGCCATAGTTCTCCAGATAATCGAGCTGGCCGTCAACCCTCGTCCAATTGCCATTAGGAGGTTCATCGCCGGGCAACGGGACGAGCGACCAAGCGATCGGCAGTTCAGCTGCTTCGCGGCTCGGCTCCTGCTTCTCGCGCAAACGGATATGTCCGTTGTCATCGACGTCATCGACGAGCAGCGCATCGGAGCGGTTCATGACGATGAGCCGCAGCACCCAGCCGTCCGCCAGCGCCAGCTCACACGAGCCGGAGCCTTCCGCAGTATAGTGAAGGTGCACCTCATCTCCTTCGGCGGACACCTCCAGATTGGTCTGAGCCAGCACCTTCACTCCAGTGAGCAGCAGCGCGATCTCCGCGCCGTGCTCCGCATGGAAGACAAGCGTCGTCTGGCTTGGGCCAGGCCGGTGCAGGAACAGTTCCGCCGTCGAGTACAGCAGCATGCCCTTCATCCCCCAGTGCTCTAGCGGTACAGCGAAAGGCAAAGTAACTGATCGCCTGGGTTCCAGCGCAAGCTGCATCTGCGGCACCGGGACGTCTGATTCCGCGCTGAAACGGATGACCGCTGTGTCGTTGCCGAGATTGGAGACGAAGAGCAATTGTCCTCCTCCTGCGAGCCGAAGCGCCTGTGTGCTCGTCTGGCCAGTCTCGGCGATCGCCGAGACCAATCTTACTCGTGGTGCCGACTCCGCTTCCGCAAGCGTCGAAGCAGCCTCTGCCTGCGATGCGGCACCCGCCGGCTCAACGGCTTCCGCTTCCGCCAGCGCCGCCCCGTATGTGCGGATCAACCGCGAGAGCATGAGCCCTTCATAGGCTTCATGCCTGATGTGGCCTTCCGGGGAGATCATGCCACCGAAGTCATAATCTGAAGCGAGAAATGCCAGAGGCTGTCCCCAGTTGTTCACGGCATTCGTGAACCCGAAGTCCGTTCCGGACACCTGCAGGTACGGACCGAGCAACTTCGCACCGCAGGACAGCAATCTGCGCAGCAGGAAGTGCGAGCGGTTCGTCTCCGTGACGAGCAGCGGATGTCCAAGATCAGCAAGCCTTCGTTTGTATGTCAGCACCTTCTCCTCGAAGAGCGGATCGCGGTCATTCGGATAGAAGTTGCAAGTTGGCACGACTCCGTCCGCCAAGCCCGATGCTTCTACCAGTCCTCCTTGACCGGCGCAGGCGATCAGCGGCACCTTGATGCCATGGGCGATAGCCATATCCTTGAGAGCGGATATATAGCCCTTCGGGTCCTTACAACCGTAGAAGTCCAGTTCATTGTCGAGCTGCACGCAGATGATCGTGCCTTCTTCGCCGAACTGATAACGGGCGAGTACGGGCATCACCCGATCAAACCAACGTGAAACCGCATTCAAAAAAGGTTGATGATTATCGCGGATCACCATTCCATCTACGGTGTGCAGATAAGCCGGCAAGCCTCCTCCATCCCACTCGGAGCAGATGTACGGTCCCGGTCTGGCGACAACCCACAGGCCAACCTCTGCCGCCATATGAAGGAACGCAGCCATGTCCTTCTCCCCCTCGAAATCCCAGACCCCCTCATGCGTCTCGTGATAATTCCACGGGAAGTAGACATCGATGCAGTTGTAGCCGAACGTTCGCAGCTGCTGCATCCTCTCCCGCCAATGCCCTCTGGGGATGCGGAAATAGAAGAGCGAAGCGCAGAGTAAGACCTCCGGTCTGCCGTTTATCCGGACGGCATTTGGAGTGAGGTGGAGCAGTTGATGAGCCTCAGCAATCGGATTCATCCGTATTCCCTCCTGCTTGAGTCTATGTCACGATCCAACTGCTTATGAAACGGGTTTCATAAACGGCGATGGACTGAAACCCATTTCATCGTCGGCAGTGAGTTTCGCTTGAATCGACAATCTTCATGGCCTCTGCGGGAATCACACAGTACCTTTACCCTGCATCAAGGGTTACGAAGCGCAACATGCAACTTCGATGGTGGTGAACATCCAATCTCAACAAGTTCAAGGAAATAAGCGTCCAAGGATCAAAATCTGCGATTTATCGGTTGTTGGAAATTCGGTTACACGGCTTGGGACATTCGTAGCCACATATGAAACCCGTTTCATCGTGTGATGTCTGGAGAGGTGTAAGTTGGAACGAGGATGATTGGCTCACGCTCTAGCCCGCTCCGGTACTGGGATAAGCTAGCGGATCAAGCTGCTCAGCAATCATGATCTTGTGAAACCCGTTACATGAAACGGGTTTCAGACAGTCTGAAAATAAACTGCCCTATCAAGATGGCAGAGCATTTGCAGAAATGTAAGCGCTTCTATTGGTGTTTGAGTTTATTGTATTCGCGCCGAGGGCATCTGTCAATATGGAGTTCAACATTTTATTCTTGAGCAGTCAGGATGCCTCGGGCCTCCTGCAACGCCAAAAGCGGACACCATGACAGTGTCCGCTTCGTATCGAACCGTTCCCGTTGATCATCACCTCAAGAACCAATTCCTCAATCCATCTGCCCATCATTTAGCCCAAAGGCGTCAGCGAGCAGCTCATAGGATCGCCGCCGTCCCGCCATATCGGGAATCATGTCCAGGATCATGATTTCGTTCACCTCAGCTTCTGCGGCAATCTCCGTCAGCCTCGCCTGAACCCGCTCGACGCTCCCTACCACGAACCGCCGTCTGTTATCCAGCAGCACTGCTTCTTCATAGGGGGAGTACTTATAAGCATTGGCCGCCTCAATGGACGGCGGCTCGTGGTGGAAAGCGCCGGTGCGCCACCATACCCATTGAAGCTCGGCCGGGGCCGCCAGGTACTGCGCCTCTTCATCGCTTTCAGCCGCCACCACGATCAGGGACAAGGCGCTCCATGGCTCGGCTTGGAAACGCGATGGCTTGAACTTCTCCCGATAAGCATGCAGCATCGGAATCGCCAGATGCGGCGAAATATGCGCTGCGAAGAAGAAGCCCAGCCCATGCTCGACGGCGAATCTCATGCCCCCGTCACTCGACCCCAGCATATAGATCTCTGGCATCAGGTTCGGCTCGGGAGCAGCCTTGATCTCCTTGAACGGGTGGTCATCCGGAAACTCTCCGGTAAAATACCACAGCAATTCCTTAAGTTGCTGCGGAAAATCATCTCCCTTAACCGCTTCCTTAGACCTCCGCAAGGCGAGTGCGGTCATAAAGTCCGTTCCGGGAGCGCGGCCGATGCCGAGATCGATGCGCCCCGGATGAAGCGCCGCAAGCAGCGAGAATTGCTCCGCCACTTTCAGCGGACTGTGGTTCGGCAACATGATACCGCCTGCGCCCACGCGGATGCGCTTCGTCAACGCCGCCGTATGGGCGATGAGCAGCTCGGGAGATGTGCTCATCTGATGTTTCGTATTGTGATGTTCGGCAAACCAATATCGGTTATAACCCAAACGATCTGCAAGCTGGGCGATTTCCGTCGAATGTTTCAGTGTCGTCGCAGCCGTTTCACCATGATGGATCGTTGCCAGATCAAGGATGGACAGCTTCAACCCGCGGCCATAAGGATGTGTCATGATGATCCGTTTCCACCTTTCCCATGAGAAGCATTGAATGTTATAGGTGTACGCTGCGACAGCTTGCCGCCCGGATTCATGAACGTGCTTATCTAATAAGTTGAACCCATACCGCCGTCGGGGCGTACGCTCGAATTATACCCCGCTTGTCAGTTCTGAACAATCCCGGCTGCTCCTGTCGTCTTCGCCCCTGCCTGCTCTTGTTGCGAAGTCCCTCTAAGCCGGCGGTGTCCGAACAATGTAATACCCGCTACCGCCACCCCGGAGATGATCGGCAGAATCCAAACCGGAACCACATCAACCAGATAGCCGACGATCAGCATGCCCAACGGAACAATCGCACTTGCGATCGTGTCCACCAGACCGAATACCCGGCCGCGATATTGCTCATCAACGGTCGTCTGCATAAAGACCGACAGCGGAATGTTGACGTAGATGATCGAGAGCCCGATCGCCAGCATCTCGGCCATGTAATACACAAACACGAGTCCTTGGCTGAAGTTGAAGAACAGCGGCAAAGCGATCGTCGCAAGCAGAACGCTCATGATCAGCAGACCAATCGTCAGAGGACGAACATGATCCTTGGATTGCTTGCGAATCGACATGATCAAGGACATCAGCAGCACGCCAACAGCTTCCATCGCTTCGATGGTACCGAATTGCTCGGATGGCAGCTTCAGCGTTTCAACAAGCACATACGGCAACAACACGCTGAGCGAAGCGGTGAAGAAGTTGATCCAGAAGATGAGCTGAAGCAGCGTGCTGATCGCAGGCTTGCTTCGGACATAGGACAATCCGGCTGCCAGATCCGCCTTCATCGCAGCGATCGTCTGGCGAACGGAACCCGATTTGGCTTCGGCAGATTCTGCAGTTCCTCCTGCCGCTTCCACCACTCGAGGCTTAAAGATTAACAAGACAGTGACGATCGTCGAGACGAGGTAAGCTGCCCCGTTCAGCAAGGTGAAGATCGAGAGCGGCAGATAGGCGTACAAGACCCCGCCCAGGATAGGCGCCAGGATGTTGCCTGCGGAGGATGCCATCTGATTCAGCGATCCCGCCCGCTGGATCTGATCCTTATCCACCAGCAACAGCAAGGAAGACGATACGGCCACGCTGTAGAATGTGCTGCACACGGACAGCAAAGCGAGCGACACATAGATCGGCATCAGACTGTCAGGCGCAAAGATCAGCGACACAAACGTCAGCAACATCACGGCCACACCAGCGACATCCGAGGCAATCATCAATGTGCGGCGGTTCATCCGGTCGGCGATAATGCCTGCAAATGGCGCCAGCAGAACGCGCGGCAAGGTCCCACACACCAACGTGATAGCGAAGTTGCTTCCAGATCCCGTCACTTTCAGGATCGTCAGCCCCGCCACAAACGTAAACATGCTGGACCCAAGCACAGAGATCAGCTTACCGATAAAGAACAACGTCATATTTCTCATGTCAATTCTCCTGCGGTCCACAAACATCATCTCCAAATCGTTCAGTTAAATTTGATTAAACTCATCTTACCTCCATTTCGGAAATCAGTCAATAGGAAAGTTTAATTTTATTTAACATTACATTGATCAATAAAATTACACTTTCGAAAAAAGTTTAATTAAGGTATACTTTTGTCAATATGAAAAGCAAAGGATGAGCCATCCATGACTGATCCGAAGAAGATCGGAGCAAGAATTCGCGCTCTGCGCAAAAGCATGGGACTTACGCAAGAGGAACTTGCCGGAGACCATATGACGAAGAGCATGCTCAGCCAGATTGAGAACGGACGAACCTTTCCTTCGATGCGCACGTTGCAATATCTGGCGACGAAGTTGAAGCAAGACCCGGGGTATTTCCTGGAGGAGCATGGCAATGAGTCGGTTCGCGAGTTGCTTCGCGAAGTGGAGCAAGCCAGCAAGACCAAAGACTATGAGAAGGTGCTCGCGCTTATCACACCCAAGCTGGAAAGTCTGCCCTCAACTGTCGACACCGCCAGAGTGCTTGAACATTATATCGCTGCCTGTTTCTATACCGGAACGGAAGGCGGCGAAGAAGCAGTCACCAAGGCATCGGATATCTGCGAACGGTTCGGATTATATGTAGACAGCGTCAAGATCAAGTATTTGCGTTACGCGTTGCTGTTTGCCAGAGAACAATATCAGGAGAGCTTGAACCTGATCCGCTCATTGCAAGAAGAGTATGCTTCCAAACGGACAAGCCGGGATTATCTGTTCGAGATTCAATTGTATTATGCGGAGAGCATATCCCTCTCAGCCGTCGGCAGATATGCGGAGTGCCGGGATGTGATGCTTGAGGCGCTAAACTTGTCCAAAGAAGAAGGTGTTTATCACTTGACGGACCATTTCTACCGGATTCTCGCCCAGAACTGCATCCTGACAGGAGAGACAGATAAGATATGGCATTATCTGAAGAAGGCGAGACAGTTCGCGGAGGTTACGGAGGTCGAAGAATCGATTGGCCTGGTTGAACATTCCGAAGTTCGTGTGATGAATTGGGAAGGCAGATACGGGGAAGCGCTGCAGCACGCGGAACATTCTCTTTATTTCAGGAAGAATGATAAAGAGGGGTATCTGCTTCAGACCGGGATCTCTCTGTATGGACTGGGACGATACGCTGATGCGCTGGAGGCGTTAAGCCAGATCCAGACACCGCGCATCAATGCCGCCCATCACCCGCTTGACAAGATTCGCAGATACACCGCTTATGCGTACAGAGCCAATGCACTCGTCAAGCTGGGCAGGGTCGTGGAAGCAGAAGAGCAAGCCTTGATCGCCTATGAACGCACGCGCGGTTACCCTTCGTGTCCGGAGCTCGAATTGATCCAACAGACGTATCAATCGCTCTTCACTTGATGTCGTTTCCTATATCCTACCACAAATGGGCGGGGCCATAGTCACCTGTCCACTCCTTTCGTCAGCCGCGTACGTATGCTGACTAGTGGGTTAACCATGTGAACGATCGACCCAGGAAAGGAGCTTGGAAGATGAAGTGTTTGGCAGCTTACCCGATCTCTGCCGAGGATTTACATCCTCATATCGGTAAGACGGTGGTCGGCATGACGCATGCAGGAGATATATTCTGCGCCAGAATTGACCGGGTGGAGGACGGGAATGTGTACTTCACCTGTGGCGGAGCGCCGTCCGCGGAAGTCGCCGCAGCGATCCAGAACGAACCGGTAGTGCGCCGCATCAAACGCAAGAAAGGCCGCAACGGCCATCGCGCCGAGACGAAAGCCTTCTATCCATACTACGGATACGGGTGGGGATGGGGCTGGTCGTTCTTTATTCCGCTGATCCTGCTAGCAGCATTGTTCGCGTTTTAGCTCAGGCAAACTGCGCATGCGGAATCACACAACCGTTCCAATCAAGATTCAAGGGGTGTCCGGTGATCTGGACACCCCTTCTTTGTGTCTGTTCGGCTTTACGCTATAATTTGGATAAAAGAAAGGATTAAAAATAAAATCACCCGTACCTCAACCTCAGTTCACCCATGGTTCACCCGATGTTAAACCGGTTTCATTATAGAATTCGTTATTGATAAGTGGTCCACATTTTTTAATGGAAGGGAGATTGGTTGTGACAAGCTACATAATAGGCTACGATCCTGGAGGAAAGAAAGCAAATGGTGTGAGTTATATTGAACTCAGCAAAAATGGAGATATCGTGGACTATAATTACACAACCGTGAGCACACAGGATGAAGCATTAAAATGGCTTTTTGGGGTTAATAATCTTAAAA
>Ga0207866_1000078_pt1 | contig 151373 bp, 148 predicted proteins | sample HigsolmetaAR203D_FD_184835 | JGI IMG/M metagenome (GOLD analysis project Ga0207866, IMG submission 184835) | Ionic liquid and high solid enriched microbial communities from the Joint BioEnergy Institute, USA - AR20-3-D (SPAdes) (version 2) ...
GCAGCATCGCGGGGCAACTGACGGCCGCCGCCAATCAGGCCGTGACCGGCGCCGCGCCGGCGTTCACACTGAAGACCGAGTATGTCTCTTCCGGCAGCCGCGAGCTGGAAGTCGCCGATTTTCTGCTGTCGGGCATGATCGCGCTGTCAATCGCCCAATCGGGACTGTTCGGCATGATCGGGCTGGTCGAGATGCGCCGGAAAGGCCTGCTGAAGCGGCTCCGCATGACACCCGTGAACATGCGTCTGTTCGGCGTCGCAAACATGGGCGCCAAGTTCGTGCTCAGCATCGTGCAGCTCGTCCTGCTCGCGGCGATCGGCATTCTGGTATTCGGCGCGAACATCGATTTCGCGCCGGCGACGTTCCTGCTCACGTTCGCCGTCGGGACGCTCGCCTTCTCCGCGCTCGGCTATCTGTTCGCTTCGCTCAGCAAGACACTTGAAAGCTACATGGGCATCGCGAACATCGCCAGTTTCGTCATGATGTTCCTGAGCGGCATTTTCATCGACATCACCGTGCTGCCGGGCTGGCTCAAGCCGGTGTCGAAGGTGCTCCCGCTGACGTATTTTGCGGACGGCGTACGCGGCGGCATGGTGTACGGCAGCGGCATGGACGCGGAGCTGTGGCTGAACGTCGGCGTGCTCGCGGCGTGGGGCGCGGCGTCGTTCATCCTCGCCACCCTGTTATTCCGGCGCCGTTCCGCTTCCGTCTGAGCCGCAGGCGTTCGCTCCGGATTGCTTTCGAAACCATCCGTCTCCCGACGCGTATGCGAAGGCGGGGGACGGATTTGTTTTGCGATCGATTTTTTCTTCAAATTTCCGCGGAAATTTTTCGTAACTTTTTCAGGCGTTGAGCCGTCTAAACTGATAGACCGGAAATCACCCCATAACAGCGGGGAAGGAGTGGATTCATGACATGCTGCGGCTGAGACGTACCACCGAGCGGCAGTACGCCGCAGCTTCCGCGGCCGCCGACGTGCGCGGCCGGGATTTTGACGAAGGGGGACCGCTGCTGGTGGCCAGGGGCGTCGAGCGAACGTTCGACGTCGGCGGCGGAAAACTGCACGTTCTGAAAGGCATCGACATGGAGCTGATGCCCCGGCGGCTCGTCATGCTGCGCGGCCGTTCGGGTTCCGGCAAGACGACGCTGCTCAATCTGATCGGCGGTCTGGATACGCCGACCCGGGGCGAGATTCATTTCGGGCCGTATGCGTTCCACCGGATGAGCGACGACGAGCGGACGATCGTCAGGAGGAAGGAGATCGGATTTATTTTTCAGGCTTATGCCCTTCTTCCGCTGCTGTCCGCGTACGAGAACGTGGAATTGTCGCTTCGGATGGCCGGCGTGCCGAAGGCGGAGTGGAAGGAACGGGTGACCCGCTGCCTGGAACTGGTCGGACTCGGCAAGCGGATGCACCATCGCCCGTTTGAACTGTCGGGCGGCGAACAGCAGCGGGTCGCCATCGCCAAGGCGATCGCCCACCGGCCGAGGCTGCTGCTCGCGGACGAGCCGACGGCGGAGCTCGACTCCCAGATGGCCGCCCAGATCATGAAGGTATTCCGGGCAATCATCGAGACGGAGCACGTCACGATCTGCATGACAACGCACGACCCAACGATTCTGGAGGTTGCCGATCATGTCCATGAAATGGTTGACGGAAAATTCATCTCGTAAGCGTCGCAGACTTCCGGCTCTGACCGCGGCGCTGCTGGCCTTCGCGCTGATCGCGGCAAGCTGCTCGCTGCTGCCGGACGAGGGAGAAGAGGAGCTGCTGCCCGAAATCACGCCGCCGCAAATTTCGAAAAAACCGGAGTACGAGGTCACAACCGCCACGCTGGAATCGAAGGTCCAGGCGATCGGCAAGATCATGAGCGGCGAGGAGGAGACGCTGTTTTTCGAACTGGACGGCAAGCGGCTCCGGACGCTGAACGTGAAGCCGGGCGATTGGGTGGAAGAAGGCCAGATCATCGGCGAGCTCGACGTCGACGACATGGAGAAGGATCTGCGCCAGCGCAAGCTGCAGTTCCGCAGGGCCGAAGCGGACATGAAGCAGACGCTCCGCGACCGTGACACGATGGATCCGGTCGATTTCGAACAGGCGGTCATCAATTTCGAGGAGCAGCGGCAGTCGATCGTCGATCTCGAGAACGAGATCGCGAAGGCGGTGCTGCGGGCGCCGTTCGCGGGGACCGTCGTCCAGGTGAATGTCGAGAAGGGCGCGCTCGTCAAGGCGTATGAACCGATCGTCACGATCGCCGACACGAGCCGGCTGGTGGTCACCGCCAACTTCTCGAAGACCGATCGCGAGAAAATCGCGGTCGGCATGCCGGCCGTCGTCGACATCAACGGTGCGGGCAAGTTCGAGGGCAAGGTCTCGCTCTTGCCGGTCGCAGGCTCCGACAACGGCAACAACAACGGCAACCCGCAGAGGTCCGAGCGGCCGGAAGACTACGTGCAAATCGACATCGGCGAAATTCCGGAGGGGGTGAGCCGCGGCACGCCGCTGTCGGCGAACGTCATCATCAAGCGGATTGAAAATGCGGTCGTCATTCCGCCCTCCGCGCTCCGGACGATCGGTTCCCGGACCTACGTCCAGGTGGTGGAGCCGGACGGCAGCAAGCGCGAAGTCGATGTGGCGGTCGGCATGCAGACGGCGACGCTGGTGGAAATCCTCGAAGGTCTTCAGCCGGGACAGAAAGTCGTGGGTCGATAAGCGATGGGTATGCCGCTCCTGCGTTTTCTGTTCCGCAAGATGTGGAATACCCGCTGGCTCACGCTCAGCACGGCGGCGGGGCTGATCGCGGCCGTCGCGTTCACCGTCAGCATCCCGATGTATGCCGACGGGGCGCTCAAGCGGGTTGTCGCCGATTCGCTCAAGGAGAAAAGCACGGGCATGCCGGCCGGATCGCTGCTCATCCGCTATCAGGCGGGCGGCGGAACGACGGCGGCAAGCCAGTCCGGGCTTTCCGACGTGGATGCATTCATCCGCGGGAAGGTGCCGGAACGGATCGGATTTCCGTATGACACCTTCGTCTCGGTGCGCTCGATCCGCGGCTCGGAGACGGCGCCGGTCGATCCGACGAAGGTCGACGCGAGCCGCGTCCGGCAGATGACGATCGTCACGATGTCCGGGCTCGAAGAAAAGGTCGAGCTGACGCAAGGCCGCATGTACGGCGACACGGCGACGGATGATGCCATCGAGGCCGTCATGATGGAGGAGGCGCTCTACCGCAACGATCTGCACATCGGCGACGAGCTGTACTATCCGATATACGGCGGATTGAATCTCGTCCTCAAGGTGAAGATCGTCGGCGCCTTTACGCCGCTCGACGAGACGGATCCCTACTGGTTCCAGGGGTTCGAGTCGATCATGAACACGCTGGCGATCAGCGGGGAGGCGTTCGCCGGGAAGCTGCAGGCTGCCGGCGTTCCGGTGAACAACGCCTACTGGTACTACGCATTCGATCTGCGCGAGATCAAGACGAGCCAACTTGCGCCGCTCCGGCGGACGCTGGATCGGCTCGATATCGAATTGTACCAGTTGCTCAAGGATACGCGGGTGGAGATCTCGTTCGCGGACACGCTGACCGAGTTCCGCCGCCAGGGTCTGCAGCTTCAGACGCTGCTCTTCACGCTCGCCGCGCCGATGATCGCGATGGTGTTCTTCTTCATCGCGATGAATGCGAAGCAGTCGCTCGAAAAGCAGCGGAGCGACATCGCCGTCCTGCGCAGCCGCGGCGCCGGCACGCGCCAGATCATCTGGATTTACGTGCTCGAAGGATTCCTGCTCGGCGCGCTCGCGTTGGTGCTCGGTCCGCTGATCGGCTGGTTCATGGCGAAGAGCATCGGCTCGGCGAACGGGTTCCTGACGTTCGTGGATCGCAAGTCGATTCCCGTCGGGTTCTCGACCGAGGCGGCGATCGCCGGCGGCGCGGCGGTGCTGCTCGCGATTCTGTCGTCGGTCATCCCGGCCATTCTGTATGCGCGCGCCTCGATCGTCGACTACAAGCGGCAGCAGGCGCGGAGCGACCGCAGGCCGTTCTGGCAGCGGTGGTTCCTTGACGTGGCGCTGCTCGGGGTCGCCGGATACGGCTGGTACCTGTTCAACGAGCGACAGATGCTGACGTTTCGGACCGGCATGACGACGGATCAGTTGAACGTCAATCCGTTTCTGTTCTTCGTCCCGGCGATCGCCATTTTCGCCATCGGCCTGTTCTGCCTTCGGCTGTTCCCGCTGTTTCTGAAGCTGGTCGGGTGGATTGGACGGAAGATGCTGCCGCTGCCGCTGTACCTGACCCTGACGCAACTGTCGCGCTCTTCCGGCGCTTACTATTCGCTCATGATTCTGCTGATTCTGACGCTCGGCCTCGGCGTCTACAACGCCGCGGCGGCGCGCACGATCGATCTGAACTCGACGGAGCGCATTCTGTACCGGTACGGATCGGATGTCATCATCCAGACCGTATGGGAAGGCCGGGCCGAGATTCACCCCCGGCAACAGGGCGGCGGATCCGGCGGAGGCGGCGAATCGGGCGGCGGACCCGGCGGCGGTTCCGGCGAGAATCCGGGCGGCGGACCTGGCGGCAATCCCGGCGGCAATCCCGGCGGCGGTGCAAGCACACCGGCACGCATCAATTACATCGAGCCGCCGTTCGAGATTTTCCGGACGCTGGACGGCGTCGAAGCGGCGGCGCGCGTGCTCAAGACGAAGGGCAACATCGTCGTCTCCGGCCGCTCGATCGGCCAGGGCACGCTGATGGGCATCAACAACGACCAGTTCGCTGAAGTCGCCTGGTTCCGGGAGGATCTGTTCCCGGTCCACCCGTTCTACTATCTGAATTATCTGGGGTTGTACGAACACGCGGCCATCATCCCGAAGAATGTGGCCGAGCGTTATCAACTGAAACCGGGCGATCTGATCTCGGTGGGGCTCACGGACGGCATGCTGGAATTCGTGATCGTCGGCATATTGCCCTACTGGCCGTCGCTGTATCCGGACCAGTCGCCGTTCGTGATCGCCAATCTCGATTATATCTACGACCAGGTGCCGCTCATTCCATACGAAGTCTGGCTCAAGATGGAGCCCGAGGCGAAAGTGGCGCCGATCGTCACGAAGCTCCTGGAGAACGACATCGAGCTGGCGTCGGTCACGGACGTCCGGTCCGAGCTGATCACCCAGTCGAAGCATCCGACGCGCGGCGGCGTATTCGGCATCCTGAGCCTCGGCTTCCTCGTCTCGGTCATCGTCTCGCTGGCGGGCTACCTGCTGTACTGGTTCTTCAACCTGTCCGGCCGGATCGTGCAGTTCGGCGTGCTGCGTGCGATGGGGCTGTCGCGGAGGCAACTGACCGGCATGCTGCTTCTGGAGCAGGTCTTCACGGGAGGGCTCGCCATCGGCCTCGGCTTCGTCATCGGCAAGGTGGCAAGCCGGCTGTTCCTGCCGTTCCTGCAGACAGCGGAGAATGTCGCGAGCGCCGTCCCGCCGTTCCGGGTCGTCTTCGAGCAGCAGGACGCGATCCAACTGTATGTCGTCGTCGGGTTCATGCTGCTGACCGGCGCCGCGCTGCTGTACCTGCACATCCGCAGGCTGCGCGTGCATCAGGCCGTGAAGATGGGAGAGGAGCGGTGACCGATGGAGACCATGACGGAAACGATGATCGAATGCGAGGGTCTGGTCAAGATCTACAAGACCGACGAGCTGGAGGTCGTCGCGCTGCAGGGGCTCAACCTCACGGTCCGCAAGGGCGAGATGATGGCGATCATCGGCAACAGCGGCAGCGGCAAGTCGACGCTGCTCAACATCCTCGGCGGGCTGGATCGCCCGTCGGCCGGCCAGGTGCGCGTCGGCGAGTGGGATCTGCTGAAGATCACGGACGAGCAGCTTGTCGAGTACAAGCGGAACACGGTCGGCTTCATCTGGCAGAACAACGCGCGCAACCTGCTGCCCTACCTGTCGGCGTTGGAGAACGTCGAGATGCCGATGATGCTGTCCGGCAAGCTCGATCGCGCCTACGCGAAGCAACTGCTCGAGATGGTCGGCTTGAAGGACCGGATGATGAACAAGCTGCATCAGCTCTCCGGCGGCGAACAGCAGCGGGTCGCGATCGCGATTTCGCTGGCGAACCGGCCGCAGCTCCTGCTGGCGGACGAACCGACCGGTTCGGTCGACACGAAGACGTCGGATCTGATCATGGACATCTTCCGGCGACTGAACCGCGAGCTCGGTGTCACGATCGTCATCGTCACGCACGATCTTTCGCTGGCGGGCAAGGTGGACCGGGTCGTCGCGATCCGCGACGGTCTGACCAGCACCGAATTCGTGAAACGCAACGAGAATCTTGACAAGGCGGATGTCGAGGTCCGCGGGCTCGGGGGAGCGCACGAGGAGTATGTCGTGGTCGACCGGGCCGGAAGGCTTCAGGTGCCGAAGGAATATCTGAGCGCCCTCGGCATTCGCGACAAAGCATCCATGGAGTTTGACGGCGAGCGGATTATCATCACGGCGCCGAAATCTTTGGGGGGATGATGAACATGGTCCGACAGGACAAACATGCCGGCAAGGCCGGCGGATGGAAACGGGCTTTCGCGGCTGCGCTGGCGGCGCTGATGATGGTTTCGCTGCTCGCGGCATGCAGCTTCGGCGGCTCGGGTTCGGGAGACAAAGCGGAGAACCGGGTGCTGCGCATCGGCACGATGTACGGCTCCCCGGGCGATGAGTCCTGGTTCCGGCAGCAGTACACCGATTCGTTCGAACTGCTCAATCCGAATATCGAAATCCAGATTGTATCAGCCATCGACTGGAACAAGCAGCGGTTCAACACGGGCGAAGAACAGCAGCAGATCGATCCCTATGAGGAGCTTACGAAGATGCTGACCGGCGAAAATCCGGTCGACGTGCTGATCGTGGACTACACGTACCTGCGCCGTCTGATCCAGGACAATCTGCTGCAGCAGCTCGATCCGCTCATCCAGCGGGACAAATTCGATCTGGAGGATTTCGTGCCGACGGTGCTGGACGGCATCAAGGCGCTCGGGGACAACAACCTTTACGCGCTTGCCCCGACATTCAGCTCGAACGCGCTTTTCTACAACAAGAAGCTCTTCACCGAAAAGGGAGTTACGCCTCCCGCCGACAACATGTTCTGGCCGGATGTGATCGATCTTGCGAAACGCGTGTCGGGCGGCGAAGGCGAAGAGCGGACGTTCGGGATCCAGTTCAATCGCTGGTTCGGCGATCCCTACTATGACATGCAGTACTCGTATACGCCGCCGCTGCAGCTCCGGATGTACGACAACAACGGGGAGAAGATGACGGTCAACACGCCGCTGTGGGAACGCGTGTGGACGACGATGGCGGATCTTCACAAGAACAAGGTTGTGCCGACCTGGGAAGAAGTGGGCAACGTCTGGGAAGTGCGGGAAGGAGAGCAGCCGAATCCGTTCTCGGGCGACCTGTTCATCATGGGCAGAGTGGCGATGGTGACCGCCGATTACAGCTATGTCAACGAACTGCAGCTCGCGGCCGAATACGCCGCCCAGAACCCCAATTTCGAAGCTCCGGATTGGGAGGTCGTCACGCTGCCTCAGCATGAAGAGGCGCCGGGCATCGGAAGTAACACGTATCTGAACTCGATCACCGCGATCAATGCGAAGGCGCAAAATCCGGATGACGCCTGGAATTACGTCAAGTTCATCAACGGCCGGGATTGGGCGAAGCTGAAATCGCGCTCGATGTACGAACTGTCGGCGCGCAAGGAATTCCTGAAGCCGCCTGCGGGGCTCGACTTCAATATCGCGGCGTTCACGACGCTGAAGCCGGTTCCGCCCTCGAATCTGGATATGGACAAATTGTATCGGGAGAATCCGAACCTGTGGCAGGTGGAAAACATCGGCCGCAACAAGTTCCAGGAAGTGCTGCAGGACCAGAAGACGGTCAAGGAGGCGCTTGCCGAGTGGGAGACCGAAGGCAACGCCGTGCTGCAGAACAAGGGTGAAGCGGGAGAAATCGGCATCGACGATCCGATCATTCCGTTCAAGAAAATTTTGGAAGAAGCGGCCGGAGTCGAAAGGACGACCACGGAAGACACGACTTCCGAAGGCGCGGCTGCCGAAGATGCGTTCATTGAAGACATGGTCATCGTCGACCAATAAGGCCTCAAGCCGGCGGTTCCCGCTGCCCCGATCCGGGCTGCGGGAACATGGCCGCAGCCGTCCGGCCCCCCATTCCCGCGTCGCTTGAAATCCCGCGGAAACGGGCATTCTAACAGCGAATCTTCATTCGTCGGGGAGGATGCCCATGGGCTGGGTCTATTGGGTCCGATTATACGACACGAAGTTTCAGGCGGGCTGCCTGGCGAAGCGGATGGAGCACGACTGGTGGATCTACGGTTGCGACATGCCGCGGGAAATCGAAGTGTTCCGCTCGCGCAAAGGCCGATATGGCGTCCGCTATTTGCCGTAAGCGCCACGGCGCGTCTCCGTATCCCGCCCGCGTGAAGCGCCCGGCCCGAGGCCGGGCGCTCCATACTTGACGCCCGGGGATTGCCTATTGTATAGTAGACTTCGTCGCCAATATGCTGTCATTCTGTTGACTGTCGCGGGGTGGAGCAGTCCGGTAGCTCGTCGGGCTCATAACCCGAAGGCCGCAGGTTCAAATCCTGCCCCCGCAACCATGATCACCGTTCGGAAATCCTCCGGGGCCCTTAGCTCAGTTGGTTAGAGCGGTCGGCTCATAACCGATTGGTCGGGGGTTCGAGTCCCTCAGGGCCCACCATCATGGGTTGGTTACGCGCCGGGGTGGCGGAACTGGCAGACGCACAGGACTTAAAATCCTGCGGGTGGTGACACCCGTACGGGTTCGATTCCCGTCCTCGGCACCATACGAGGTATGAAATCCCTTGGCCGTAAGGGATTTTTGATTTGGACAAAGCGTGGTGCCGATAACAGAAGAACATGTTGAAAGAACGGGCCGCAACAAGCGTCCCGTTTTCTTTTTGGGAGGGCGGGCCGAGTGAAGCGGTCCGGCCGCGCGGCGGCAACCGAAGAAAGCGCTTCAAATCCGGATATTTCGGCCGGCGGATGGCCGTAACGGATGACGGTGTCGTGAACATTTGCTCATTTGGAGATTGATGCCCGGGGGCAAAGACAATATAATCGAATTATAGCGGATGGACAACCTTGGAAATCGAAGGAGCATTGTCGGAAGTGGATTATATTCTTTTTCTGATCGGGTCTTCATGCGAGTATTTCGCTTACTTCATGTTCATGTTCACCCTGTTCCGTTTCCGAATCAAGCCCAGAATGGTCGCGACCACCCTGTTGATCGCGTTCCTGACGAGCCAAGTGTCCTACATCACCCGGCTGAGTCCGGAAATTTCCGAATTTTCGTCCTATATCCAACTGGTCTTGCTGGTCATCTGGTTGTGCCTGATGTTCAGAGTGCCCCTGTTCTATTCCGTGATTATGATCTTTGCCGGATTTGCGGCGGGGATCGTGTTGCAAGGCATCGTCATGTCCGGCGTGATGTTTTTCACGGATCTGTCGCTGGATAAAATTCAGGCCAACGATTGGATTCTGCTTTCCATTCAGATTCTGACGTCCATTTTTTTCCTTGCGTTGAGCCGGTTGCTGTACGTCATGAACTGGAATTTCGATTTTGTTCCGACCTCGCACCGCGCGGATGTGAAAATCAGCGGAACCAATGCCCGGCTGCTCGGCACCATCGTCCTGGGCATCACCATCGGTGCCGCGGTGGCCTACGCATTCCGGGACAGATTCGACAGTTATTTCCTGTATACCTGCATCTTGTTTTTCATTACATTGCCGGTGTTCGTGTACTACTTGCTGAGAAAGGATTATGAGGATGCTGCGTAAAGCCGCGGAAACGCTGCATGGCGGAATGGTGCGGAACGGGGTGACGCCCCCTTCCGTGGACGTCATTTATTACACGCTGTACGTCATGGGCAACACGGTTTCCATTATCGTGCTCTCGCTGTTCATCGGCTGGCTGACCGGCGCGTTTCCCGAGACGGCGCTGACGCTGGTCTCGTTCGCGCTCATCCGGACGTTCAGCGGCGGATATCATTTGAAATCCGGTCTGTTCTGCATATTCGTCTCGACCGCCCTCATGTCCGCCATCCCGCATGTCCCGTTGAGCGAGACGGGCGTGCTGATCGCAACGGCGGCCGCCGCTGTGCTTTTCCTGTTTTTCGCTCCTTCCAACCTGAACAAATACGCGCGCATTGCACCCAAGTATTATCCGCTCCTGAAAGCCTTCACAACCGCCGCAGTTGCATCCAATTTCATCATCCGGTCCGAGGTTCTCGCCGTCGTGTTCTTCGTGCAAGGTATTTCCCTGCTCTTCAAGAGCGGGTCGGATACGAACGCGTCGTGAGAAAGGAGGTGAAGTGGCATGAGGAAGCGCGTGTTTCAACTGATCGCTACCGGCATCGCCGGCATCGCTTCGCTGTTCGTTCTGACGGGCTCACTCTTCTTCATCAACAATCCGCAGATCCCGGCTGAACTCAGAAGGAAGGACGCGTAATATGGAAATTCCGGTAGTCAGACGCCTGAACCGCCAAGAATTTGAGATCGTCATGCTCGATCTCGACGACGTCCTTTTCACGTTTGTGGAAAACAGCGTCATCAAGTACCAGACAAAGAACGAAGTGTTCAGCCAGATCAGCACGCTCGAGGAGCAGGAGCGGTTTCTGTCGACGATGGGGTTCAAGAAGCTGGAGCGCGGATATCTTGTCCAAATGGACAAGGTGGAGTGGTACGACGAGGAGACGCATCAGGTGTTCTTCGAACCGTATCCTTCCAAGAACGCGCCGAGCGCCCCGGTGTCCCGCGTGCATCGCAAGGATGTGCCGGAGGGACTGATCGTCAGGCAGAAAAAGCGCGGATACGCGCGCGGGCTCTACTCCCCGCTGGGACGCTGAAGCGCCCGGGCGGTTCAAGAGCGGAAGGCCGGCCGATGCGAATCGGCCGGCCTTCTACTATCCCGGCGGAAACGGGAGGCTGTGCTTGAAGATGGAAGTCCGTTTCAGAACGCCCGGCCGGATGCTGAACCCGGCAGGAGGTTTTCTCGAGGGGTATACGCATACGCTCAATCCGTACGCCGGCTGCGCCTTCGGATGTTCCTACTGTTATGTGCGCAGAATGCCTGTAGGGCTGTTTGCCGCCCAATCGTGGGGCGAATGGGTGGACGTGAAACAGATCGACGTCGAGGCGTTCCGCAGGGAATGGCGCAGGCTCCGGAGCCGTGGCCCGATGACCGTCTTCATGGGTTCGGCGACGGACCCGTACCAGCCCGCGGAAGCCCGGTACGGGATTGCGCGGACCTTGCTCGAGACGATGACGGAATGGCCGCCGGATTTCCTGCTGCTCCAGACCCGCAGTCCGCTCGTTGTGCGCGACAAGAAACTGCTTCTCCGCTTCGGTTCCCGCGTGCGCGTCAGCCTGACGATCGAGACGGATCTCGAGTCCGTCCGCAGGAGGTTCACGCCGAAGGCCCCTCCGATCGCGGCCAGATGGCGCGCGCTCGCGGAATTGCTGGACGAGGGCATCGACACGCAAATTGCCGTATCGCCGCTCCTGCCGCACAGCAGCTCGTTCGCGGCCAGGCTGGTGCAGGCGGCGCCGCGCATCGTCGTGGACGATTTCTTCCACGGCGACGGCTCGGGCGGAAGGCGAACCGAGGCGTTGGGCATACGGCGTCTGTACGAGCAAGCCGGAGAAGGGGAATTGTACCATCCCGAAACCGCCCGGCGATTCTTCGCCTTGCTGCGGCGTCTCGCCGAATCGGGCGGATGCGCCGTGTACTGGAGCAGGGAGGGCTTTCTGCCGTGAAGCGCGTCCGGAAGGTGCGGCGTTCGGCCGCGCTGCCTCGCATCAAGGAAGCGCCAGCACCGGCGTGAATGCCGAATCGATGTACACGACTGCCGAGACTTCGCTCAGCACCTGCGGGTACATGCGGTCGGGATCGGGAAATACGGGTTCGACATGGATGAACGCTTTGTCATCCTTGAACGCGATGGAGGCCACCCGGATCCCGTATCCCGGATGCGGCGCGGTCGCCCGGACGGTGACGGCGTTTACTCCGTCCGCCAGCGGGGCCGATTCGAGCCGGAGCCCGGTCAGCGGCGAAGGATCAGACGCCTTAGCGGGCGCGTCTGACTCCGCAAGCTGACGGAGAAACACGATCGCATTATGGAGCATGCCGGCCGCTTCGCCGCGGGTGATGGCCCGCTTCGGCTCGAAGCGTCTGCCTTCGTCCAGTTCCGCGATGCCGGCGAAGATCAGCAATTGCACGCTCTCCCGATAATCCGGCGAAATGTCGGCCGCGTCCGCAATGATCGGGTTCGGAGAGGGAAGCGTGAATCCGGCTTTGGCCGCCAGACCGCGGTACAGATGATGGGCGAACCGCTCGCGCGTCATCGACAGATCGGGTTTGACGCTGCGCGGAATGTCCAGGTGAAAGCTTGCCGTGATGAACGCGTCGGAATACCATTTTCCGTCCAGAACGAAATCATACGAATCGCTGGCCTTCGGCTCCTTGACGAACCGGATGCCTTCGAGTCCGAGCCCAAGCCCGCTCACGATCATCGTCACGCCTTCCGCGTACGTCAGCTTGTCGCCCGGTCGGAAAAGGCCTTTCGAGTCCCCCTTCAGGATGCCTTCCTCCTTGAGTTTCATTATGCGGTCCGCGTTCGGATCGCCTTTGATGTCCGGAAACGCCGCGGCCGTTCCGGCGCAAGCCAGCCAGACCATCAGGCAGACCGCCAGCAGCGTCGCCGGCCGATGTCGATGCCGGCTCCCCCTCGTGTTCACCATGCCGATCCCTCCGATGCGTTTTGTTACCCATTGGACGCCGGGAACTGTCGAAAAGTTGCGGGAAATTGCGCCGTTCCATGTGGCCCGGGACGGCCGGGAAATATTCGTGAGCAAGCGGGTATTCCGCAACTGGCTGGAAGGAACCGACGGATGATCGACGCCGTCGGTCTTTTTTTTTGTTTCAGGGTCGATTCGTATCAAATTCGTATCACGGCACCAAATGGCACCATTCGGAGCCTGTTTCGTATCACGGACAAAATAACGAGAGCCCTAGAAACTCTAGGGCTCTCAGGCATTTCGTAATGGTGATCTGTAGTGGGCTCGAACCACTGACCCCCACCCTGTCAAGATGGTGCTCTCCCAGCTGAGCTAACAGATCATATCGCAGTGACGAGTAATAATATATCAAGGTTCAAGCCGCAAGTCAACCCCGATCCTCAAAAAAATTTTTCCTTCGGCGGGCGATCCGGATCGGCCCGGATTAATGAACCGGAAGGGCGGACATACTGACTGCAGAGCGTTTCGAATCAGGGACGCGCATGAAAAGGAGCGTGACGGGGATGGAGGAGAAGGAGACGTTCGTCGCCGTGCGGAAGAACGGCGACGGCGACATTACGGCGTTCCGCACCTCGGGCGGACGGGAACTGGATTACGATGAGGCGCTCCGGGAAGTCCGCGAAGGGCGGATCAAGGGCGCCAACGTGTTCAAGGGCAGGGACGGAGAAATGTACATCCGCGGCGATGCCGACGGCGATCCGTCCAACAACCTCGACAATCTGCCGGCATTTTGACCGTGCGCATAAATTGAGCCTCCGGCGCCGAACGTTCGGACCGGAGGCTTTCATTTTTTGCGGCATGTTGCATGGTCAGACATCCGCAGGGACAACTTGCCCTTCCGCGATGGCGTAACGGACATGCTGATCGACAAATCGCATCCGGCCGGTGCGGCCTTCGTAAAGCTCCCGATCATCCGCGTAATGCATCAGGTAGATGCGCGATTGCACGTCTTCCGGCAGTGTGAGCAGCTCGTCAAGCGAGGCGTGAACCGCGCCGGGCGATAGGAACTGGCAGTCGTGGAAGACGACGCAGCCGCGGTTGCGCACGAGATCCGTCACGAGTCCGGGGTTGAACCTCATGTCGGACGTATAGAAGAAGCGATTGTTGAACAGCAGCGAATAACTGAGTTTGCCCGGGATGTGTTCGGTTCGCACAAGCTCGACGGTCAAGTCATCATGCAATTCAACCGGCCGGCCTTCCTGAACCCGGCGCACTTCGAAATAGTCTTCGAGGCTGCGCCAGTTTTCTTGCTCCAACCCGCCCCTCAGGGAGTGGTCCCACAGGATTCCGGCGATGTCGGCGGGCACATACAGGACCGGTTTTTTGCGGTATTGGAATTTCATCCGGTACGCGAACTCTTCCAGTCCGCCGGTGTGGTCGGCGTGGATATGGGTGATGATGATGGCATTGATGGCATCCGGTTGCATCCCTAGCTGATGAAGCGACAGCGGCGCGGTGGTGCCGCAATCGATCATGAGCGTATATCCGTTGTGGAACAGCAGCGCGTTGTTGTTGAAGTATCTCTTGGCAAACGCGTTTCCGGTTCCGAGCATCAGGATGTCCAATAACAGTACTCCTCTCCGGCAGCATCTGTCCAAACTTTATCATTTTTTCAGCCTGTTTAAAAGTGTTTTTGAAATGGGACAAGCGAAAATTGGAACGATTCGGGCATATGCGCAAGCGCCGGGCGGGACTTGCGGCATATAGATGAAGCGAATGATTCGGGAGAGGAGTCCTGCCCATGAGCAAGGCCAAAGCGGGAAAGAACCGGAACCGGCAGCGTTCCGACCAGCCGGTCGTCCGCATGAGCATCGTGCTGTCCGATGTGTGCGAAGCATGCCCGACACCGTGCCCGCGCGGCATTCGATACCGGCTGCGCATGCGCGAGCCCGGAGCGGTCGGCAAGGGTGTGCCCTGCATGTTGACCCGGACCGTGCTTCAGTGAGTCTGCTTCTGCGTTTGTTCATTTCCCGGGCAAGCGCAGATCCCGACAGGAGACGACATGGGGCGGGAACGGAACAGGGGACGGAACGAAAAAATGATTTCAAATGATTTCATGCCGCAGCGCAACTTCGGACAACTGGTCGAGTATAACTATACAACCAAGGAAATGCCGACGGAGGTTACATGCGCATGAAATTCAGAAAAGTGCTTATATCCGCACTTCTGCTGTCCCTGTGGGGAGGCAGTATGATATTCGCCGATACGGTAAGCCAGAAAATCAAGGTATCGGTGAACGGCGCCGCCTTGAGCGAATCGGGAATCGTGGTGGACGGCACGACCTATCTGCCGATCCGCCAACTGGCCGACACGTTCAATGCCTTCATCTCCTGGGGAGACAACAAGCAGGTCGTGATCAACAAGCCGAACATCCACATGATGACCATGAGCGTCACGCCGAACGGCGTCTATCCGTTCCAGGCGGTGGAAAAAGGCAGCACGGTGACGTTCTACGTGCTCGTGAACGGCGACAGCCTGAAGACGCCGCTCTCGGCCGCCAAGATGGAGATCGTGGATCCGGGCAATACGGTGAAGGAACTCTATTACGAGAGCAATCCCGAAAACCTGAGCGTCTTCCAGCTCCGCACGAAGGAGATCAAGTACAAGTTCGGTTCCGAAGGCGAGTATAAGGTGCGGATGTACATGAAGGCCGAGAAGAGCAACGACTGGACGCTCGTATCCGAAAAGCTGATTTTCTCGAAATGACATCCGCAGTCCACACGGGCGCTCCGCTTCGCGGAGCGCTTGTCGTTTGACCCGGAGGGTCCGGCATGGTACGATACACGTGATGGCATTCAGTCCAACCGAAATGAGGGTTGCCGATGAGCGAGCATTCACATGATCATGCCTGCGGTTGCGGCCATGACCACGAGCATGATCACGAACACGACCCCGTGTTCATCCTGACGGACGAGGATGGCCGCGAGCACGAGATGATCATGGTGTACACGTTCGATTCGGAAGGTTCGGCCTATGCCGTGCTGCTGGATCGGAACGATCCGGAAGCGGACGGCGTCATCTTCCGGATCGAAGAGCAGAACGATGAAATGTATCTCGTCGGCATTGAAGACGACGAAGAATGGGAGCGCGTGGCGAAGATCTACGAGGAAATCGCCGCGCAGGAAAGCCAGGGCTGAGATCGCGCCGGCACGAAAAACCGGCCATCCGATTGCATGGATGGCCGGTTTTTTTCGCGCGCCGCTATTTCCGGGGATTGTAGTAAATGGTGCGGCCGTTGAACAGCTTCAGCTCGGCCTGCAGATGCTTGGCCAGATATTTGCACAGTTCGTTCGCTTTCCCTTTGTCGCCGTACGTCGCGTCGTCCGGCAGCACGACCTGCACATAGTGAACCGTGCGATCGCCGCGCTCCGTCTGGCCGACGCCGAACACGATGTAGCGGTAGCGCGACTCCTTGCCCTTGAGGTAAAACCACGGTTCGCCGGCCTTCTCCTCGATCGTGTACGGGAAGGCGGCGTCCGCGTAGTCCCAGCCGAGCTGACGGCCGGTCAACGCGGTCTGTTCCCGATATCGCTGCAATTGTTCCTTCACGCCTTCCAGCGTCAGTTGCTCGACGGCGGAACCTTCCACAAAATAGATGTAAGCGCTTTGACTCACCCGCAAAGCCACCTCCCTTAAGCTAGGATAGCACTCCGGCCGGCGCTTGACAACAAGCGCCGGTCTTGCGCGCGCCGTTCGCCGGATCAACTGATCGGCGTCTCCTCGACGATCACCTTCACGGTGTTCAGGGTCGGATCCTCCGGTCCCTTTACCGGCAGGCCGACTTCGAGATGTTCGAGGATGTAGTCGATGTTCGCCTGCGAGATGACCTCGCCGGGCAGCAGGATCGGGATGCCGGGCGGATAGACGTAGATGAACTCGGCGATGATCCGGCCGGCCGATTCCGCGAGCGGCACCGATTCCGTCTCTCCGTAAAACGCGTCGCGCGGCGTAAGGGAGAGCTGCGGAATTTCCGGGATTTTCACGACCAGCTCTTTCGCCTCGTTCTTCCGGTAGAACGTGTCCGACATCTCGCGCAGCGCCGCCAGCAGCGCGTCGACCGTCTCCCGCGTGTCGCCGGGCGTGATCAGCGCGAGGATATTGTACAGGTCGCTCAGCTCGACCTCGATGCGGTGCCGCTCGCGCAGCCAGTTCTCCGCGTCGTAGCCCGTGATGCCGAGATGGCGGACATGGACAGTGATCTTCGTCGGATCGTAGCTGTACGTCGCTTCGCCGCCCAGGATGTCGTCGCCGAAGCAGTACAGCCCCGGTATGGCGTTGATCTCCCGGCGGGCGTAGCGGGCGAGCCCGAGCGCACGCTCCGCCATCGCGCTTCCGTTCAGCGCGAGATTGCGGCGAGCGGTGTCCAGCGAGGCCAGCAGCAGATACGATGTCGATGTGGTGGTCAGCAGACTGAAGATCGTCTGGATCCGGTGCGGATTGACGCGGGTTCCCTTGATGTTCAGGATCGAGCTCTGGGTCATCGAGCCGCCGAGCTTGTGCACGCTCGTCGCGGCCATGTCCGCGCCGGCCTGCATCGCCGAAAGCGGCAGCTCGTCGTGGAAATGGATCAGCGCGCCATGTGCCTCGTCGACCAGCACCGGGATATCATGGGAATGGACGAGTTCGACAATCTCGCGCAGGTTGGCACAGACGCCGAAATAAGTCGGATTGATGACGAGAACGGCCTTTGCGTCGGGATGGCGCTCGAGCGCGCGCCGCACCGCGCTTGTCGTGATGCCGTGGTCGATGCCGAGATTCAGGTCGCGGACGGGGGAGATGAAGACCGGCCGCGCGCCGGCGAAAATGATCGCGGACAGCACCGACTTGTGGACGTTGCGCGGCACGATGATCTTGTCGCCGGGACCGCAGACGGACAGGATCATCGTCAGGATCGCCCCGCTCGTCCCCTGCACGGAAAAGAAGGTATAGTCCGCGCCGAACGCCTCGGCGGCCAGCTTCTGGGCTTCGTCGATGACGCCGGCCGGCTGATGGAGATCGTCGAGCGGCGCGATATTGATCAGGTCGATGGACAGCGCGTTGTCACCGATGAATGTCCGGAATTCTTCATCGCTGCCCGCTCCTTTTTTGTGACCGGGAATGTGAAATTGCAGCGGGTTGCGCCCGGCGTGCCGCCGCAGCGCGTCAAACAGAGGGGTGGATGACTGATCCAACGCCCCATCCCGTCCTTTCGTTCCATACGATTTGCGCCAAACAAGCTTGAGTATAGCAAAACGGGATGCGAATGCAAGCGCGGATTCGGAGCGGATGGCGGGCCGGACGGACTGTCGCGGTTTGTTCATTTTTCTGCGGGGCAAAGATATGGTACGATAATCGGGTGGAAGGAGCGGTCATGATGGACAGGCGGATCTTCACGGTTATGCTCGTGCTCATGACGGTGTTCATCGGGTTCGGCATCATCATCCCCGTCATGCCGGAACTGGTGAAAAGCATCGACCCCGGCCGGGCGGAATATCACAATGCGCTCATGCTGTCCCTGTATTCCCTGGTTTCGTTTTTGCTGTCGCCGCTGTGGGGAGCGTTGTCCGACCGGATCGGCCGGCGTCCGGTCATCCTGACGGGCGTGTCCGGCTTTGCCGCAAGCTTCCTCCTGTTCGGGCTTGCGTCCGGCCATCTGCCGCTCATGTACGCGGCGCGCCTGATGGGCGGTCTGTTCTCCGGGGCGGTCGTATCGGTGATCGTCGCTTATGTGGCCGACATTACGACGCCGGAGCAGCGCACGCGCGGAATGGGGCTCGTCGGCATGTCGATCGGGCTCGGCTTCACGATCGGTCCCGGGCTGGGCGGGCTGCTCAGCCGCATTTCGCTCGAAACGCCGTTCTTCGCGTCTTCGGCGCTGGCGGCGGCGCTCTTCGTCGCGGCGTTCATCACCCTGAAGGAATCGCTGCCTCCGGAGCGGCGCCAGGGCAAGTTCGCGAAGCGGCCTTCGCGTTGGACGGCTTTCGCCGGCCCGCTGAAGCACCTTTATGTGCTGGCGTTCTTCGTCACCTTCTCGCTGGCGGGCATCGAATCGACGCTGCAATGGTTCGGCATGGAGCGGTTCGATGTGACGCCGTTCCAATTCGGGATGATGTTCTTCGTCTGCGGACTCGTCGGCGCGGCGGTGCAGGGCGGCGTTGTCCGGCGGCTGATCCGGCCGGGCCGTGAGCCGGCCTGGATCACGGGGGGCCTGCTGGTCTCGGCGGCCGGGTTCTTCCTGCTCGTCACGTCGCATGAGCTGTGGACCGCAACGCTGTATCTCGCGATTTTCGGCGTCGGCAACGCGCTCGTGCGCCCGTGCGTCACCTCGCTCATCACGCAGCGTACGAAGGTCGGGCAGGGCGTCGCGTCGGGATTGAGTTCGGCGATGGACAGCCTCGGGCGGATCGCGGGACCCGTCGTCGGCGCAATTCTGTACCGGATCGAGATGACCTTGCCGCTCGTCGTCAGCGGCGCGCTGTCGGTCGCCGCCCTGCTGCTGCTTGCGCGTTTCCGGACGCTCGACCGGCGGGAAGAATCCGGGGCGCAACCGGCAATCTGAATGCGGACATGGCTTTCCGCCGCGCCTGGCGCGGGCGGGAAGCTTTTTTTACGCTTGTTGCGGGGGCGTCCCGGCGTTTCCGGGCTCAATTTTCGTCAATAATCCAAGTTGCCAGAACATAAAATGGAGTATAAACTGAAGGTAAGGCGAAAATTTCAGAACATTCCGCCGATTCCCGGGCAGGGGAGGGATCGCCGTGAACAAAAGCGACGAGGTGGAGTATTGCAACCTGGAGATCCGGTTTGACCGGCGGAAGATTCACGATCTGATCCGGGAACTCATCCAGGCCGGCTACTCCCTGTTCTGGAGCGAAGCGAACGGGCAGTTTTTCATCTCGATCCGCACCGGGCGCAGGCTGGTCAAGCTGCGATTCCGTCGCATCCGGAACACCTACAAGATGATCGGCGACTACACGATTCGGGACCCGAGACTGTCGGAACTGCTGGAACGCATGATCAACGATTCCCGCGGCCATGCCGTCGTCAAACGAATCAAAGACCGCCGCATCGTAATCGAGGACATCATGTTTGGCGAAATCATCCGATTGGTGGAGGTGTCGGGTATGGAACATCGCGTCATCTACCAGAAAAACACGGTTACGACGGAAGAGATGATTCGCGCATTTCAGAACAGGCGGGCGGAAGTGCGGGTGCATGTCCTGCGGCTGGAACTCGATTACGAGCTGGCGGTGCTGCACGAGGCGCTGGCCGAGGGACGCGTCGAAGACGCCGAAGCGTCGAAGAAGCGGCTGATGGAAATGCGGGCTGAAATGCTCGAGCTCGAAATGTAACGGACGGAAGGATGGACGTATGATCGCAAGACAATCGAATGCCCATGTCTGACAGGCTTCTCTTGCTCCTTGACCGGAGGAAGGGAAGCCTGTTTTCGTTCCGGTGGAATCTCCGGCCGGTTGCGCCGAAAGCCGGGATGCACTAGAATAGGGCTGATTATTCGGAAGATTCGGGGAGGATTTCGGTGTGGCGGGGATCGTATTGGCCGTCGATCTTGGCACGACGAGCGCGAAGGCGCTGGCATTCGACGCCGGCAGCCTGACCGCGGGGGGCCGGGCGGTGATCGCGGCCAGGGCGGAGCGGGAATATCCGCTGCTCTCGCCCGAGCCCGGGGCCGCGGAGCAGGATCCGGAGCGGATCTCCGATGCGGCGGCTGAAGCGGTGCGCGAGGCGGTCGAAACCGCCGGATGCGGGCCGGACGGGGTGGCGGCCGTCGCGTTCAGCACGGCGATGCACTCGCTGATCGCCGTGGACGCGGACGGCGCGGCGCTGACGCCGGTGTTGACCTGGGCCGATCTGCGCGCTGCCGGACACGCAAGGAAGCTGCGCCAATCGGAAGAGACGGCGCCGCTGCCGTTCCGCACGGGAGCGCCGCTGCACGCGATGACGCCGCTCGCGAAACTGCTCTGGCTGCGGGAGAGCAGGGCCGGGCTGTTCGCTTCGGCGGCGCGGTTCATCGGCATCAAGGAATACGTGCTGGAGCGCTGGTTCGGCCGGCCGGTTCCGATGGACGAGTCGACCGCGGGCGGCACGGGTTTGTACCATCTGCACGACCGGACCTGGGACACGGATGCGTTGCGGATCGCCGGGATCGGACCGGAACGGCTGCCGGACCTCAGGCCTTCGACGCATATTCTGCGAGGGCTTCGTCCCGAGGCGGCCGCAAAACTCGGCATCGCGCCCGGCACGCCCGTCGTGCTCGGCGCGGCGGACGGTCCGCTGGCCAATCTCGGCGGCGGCGCGCTGGAGCCGGGCGTCGCGGCGATGACGATCGGCACGAGCGGCGCGGTGCGCGTCGCTGTCCGGCGGCCGGCCGCCGATCCGCGCGGCCGGCTGTTCTGCTACCCGCTGGCCGAAGGCTGGTGGATCGCCGGCGGGTCGGTGAACAGCGGCGGCGTCGTGTTCCGGTGGATGCGGGACAAGCTCGCCCCCGATCTGGCGGGCGGCGGCGGCGACGCCGGCTACGAGCGGCTTGTCGAGCTGGCGATGGAGGCGCCGCCCGGCGCGGACGGGCTCCTGTTCCTGCCGCATCTGTCCGGCGAGCGCGCCCCGCATTGGGACGAGCGGGCGCGGGGCGTTTTCGCGGGCCTGTCGCTCGGGCATGACCGACGGCACCTGCTGCGCGCCGCCCTCGAGGGCATCGTGCTGCATCTGCGCTCGGTGACGGATGCGCTCGCGGGGCTTGCGGGCGAACCGCGGGAGATCCGCGTGTCCGGCGGCTTCGTCCGGTCGGCCGCACTGCGGCAGCTCATGGCCGACTGCCTCGGCCGGCCGGTCGTCCGCACGGACAGCGAGGACGCATCGGCGCTTGGCGCCGCCCGGCTCGCCCTGCATGCGCTCGGCCTTCTGCCGGATCTGCGGGCGGCGTCCGTCTCGGCCGAGACGGACCGGTGCGTGCCGAATCCGGAGCTGGCGCCCGTCTACGACCGGATCCACGGGATGTTCCGGCGGCTCTACGATCGCGCCGCGGACACCTTCGCCGAACTCGATGCGTTCCGGTCCGGCGGTTGAAGGCCCGGACAATAAGGGCATAGATGGAATCTATGGGTTTTCATCATCCCCCAAAACGAGTAAAATAGGAACGTTGACAAATTCCAGATCGCAAAGGATGGGACTGTCGGAAATGGCAAAGCAGCAAATCGGCGTCATCGGCATGGCCGTCATGGGGCGCAACCTGGCCCTCAACATCGAAAGCAGGGGCTTTACCGTATCGATCTACAACCGTTCGCGGGAGAAGACGGACGAGGTGATCGCCCAGAATCCCGGCCGCAATCTGCACCCGACGTATACGATTGAGGAGTTCGTCGAATCCCTCGAGAAACCGCGCAAGATCCTGATCATGGTGCAGGCCGGCGCAGGCACCGACGCGACGATCAACGCGCTCGTGCCGCATCTGGACGAGGGCGACATCATCATCGACGGCGGCAACGCCCACTATCCGGACACGCAGCGCCGCAGCCGCGAGCTCGAGGCGAAGGGGCTTCGCTTCATCGGCGCCGGCGTATCGGGCGGTGAAGAGGGCGCGCTGAAAGGACCGGCGATCATGCCCGGCGGCCAGGAGTCGGCCTACCGGCTCGTCGAGCCGATCCTTACCGCCATTTCCGCAAAAGTCGACGGCGATCCGTGCTGCACCTACATCGGACCGGACGGCGCCGGCCATTACGTGAAAATGGTGCACAACGGCATCGAGTACGGCGACATGCAGCTCATTTGCGAAGCGTATCATCTGCTGTCCTCGCTGCTCGGCCTGTCCACGCAAGAACTTCATGAGATCTTCGCGGAGTGGAACGAAGGCGAGCTGGACAGCTATCTGATCGAGATTACGAAGGAAATCTTCGCGAAATACGATCCGGAGACGGGCAAGCCCATGGTCGACGTCATCCTGGACTCGGCCGGCCAGAAGGGCACGGGCAAATGGACGAGCCAGAGCGCGCTCGATCTCGGCGTGCCGCTCTCGATCATCACCGAATCCGTCTTCGCCCGTTTCCTGTCGGCGATGAAGCAGGAGAGGGTCGCCGCGAGCAAGCTGCTCAAGGGGCCGGAAAAGAAGGCGTTCACGGGGGACCGCAAGGCATTCATCGAATCGGTGCGCCGGGCGCTGTACGCGAGCAAGATCTGCTCCTATGCGCAAGGCTTCGCCCAAATGCGCATCGCTTCCGAGGAGTACGGATGGAATCTGCGTCCGGGCGACATCGCGATGATCTTCCGGGGCGGATGCATCATCCGCGCGCGCTTCCTCCACAAGATCAAGGAAGCCTACGACCGCAACCCGAACCTCAGCAACCTGCTGCTGGACGACTATTTCAAGTCGGTCGTCGAGAACTATCAGGACGCCTGGCGCGAAGTGGTGGCGACGGCGGTCATGCACGGCGTTCCGGTGCCGGCCTTCGCCAGCGCGCTGGCGTATTACGACTCGTACCGCAGCGAGCGGCTGCCCGCCAACCTGCTGCAGGCGCAGCGCGACTATTTCGGCGCGCACACGTTCCAGCGGGTGGACAAGGAAGGCGTGTTCCATTTCGACTGGCTGAACAACTGACCGGTTGCGGCTCGCGATTTTGCCGCTTCATTCGCGCAGCATGACCAGCGCGTCGGCCAGACCGCGCCGCGCCCGCTCGAGCTCGTCGGCGCAGGTCCGTCCGCCCAGCAGCGTCAGCGCTGCCTCCGCGAAATCGCGAAAGAGCGCGATCAGTTGTGGCCGCGGCAAATCCTGCAGCGCAGGAGCGCCGTCGGCCACTTTTTTCTTGACGGCGTGGAGCAGCCAGAGGAGATCGTCGCGGCAGGCCGGACAAGCCGGGTCCAGAATCCGGTCGATCCGGCTGCCGGCGGACGGCGGCGCGGCGTGCGGCATGGCGGCACCTCCCGCTTCATTCTGCTAACATCCATACGCCGGGATCCGCCGGACTATGACCCGGCGCCGGCCGCGTTGTCCGCGCCTTTGCCGCTGTGCTATCATGGAAGCATTGGAGATTTGCAGTTTCGGTATGGCGGGGGGAACGATCGGGAAGATGGCCCGAACGGACAAAATCGTGCTCGTCGGCTTCATGGGCACGGGCAAATCGACGGTCTCGCGGCTGCTGGCCGACAGGCTCGGGGTCGATCGGGTCGACCTCGACGAAGAAATCGAGCGCGAAGCGGGATGTTCGATCGCTGAACTGTTCGACACCCGGGGAGAACCGCATTTTCGCGATTTGGAAAGCGCCGTGCTGGCGCGCCTGCTCGCGGCGGAGAGGCCGCTTGTGCTGGCGACCGGCGGCGGCGCCGTGCTGCGCGGGGAAAACCGCGACGCGATGATGCGTTCGTCGTTCGTTGCGGCGCTGACGGCTTCGCCCGAACGGATCATCGAGCGCGTGGCGGGCGATTCGTCCCGGCCGCTCCTGCGCGGCGGCGTGGAGGAGCGGGTGCGCAAGCTGATGGCCGAGCGCAGGACGGCGTACGATTTCGCGCACATCAAGATCGATACGACCGATCTGTTGCCGGAAGAAGTCGCGGATCGGATTCTCGCCGCCCTGAAGGAAGCGTCCGCATGAGGACGGCGATCGCCGTTGCCGTCGGCGGGGCGCTCGGCGCGCTGGTCCGGTACGGCCTGTCGCTGGCGCTGAACGCGCCGGGAGACGGCGCCTTTCCCGCGGCCACGTTCGCGGCGAACATCGCCGGCAGCCTGCTCATCGGATTGCTTGGCGGACGGCCCGCGATCCGCCGGCTGCCCGAGGCGTGGCGGGAATTCATGGGCACGGGATGCCTCGGCGGGTTCACGACGCTGTCCGCATTCGGCGCCGAGACGGTGCGGCTTGCGGAATCCGGCCATGCGCTCATGGCGCTGGTCTATGCCTCCGCATCGATCGCGGCGGGACTCGTCGCGGCGGTGTCAGGCCGCGCGCTGGCACAGGCGGGCGTCCGCACCCGGAGGGATGCCACATGATCGCCCTGCTGCTGGTCGCGCTGGGCGGCGGCGCGGGAGCGCTCATCCGTTTCGCCGCGCAGCGGTTGTTCATCGCGCGGACAGGCCGGCCCCATGCGGGCACGCTGCTGGTCAATCTGATCGGCACGTTTGCGCTCGGCCTGTTGTCGGGCCTGCCGGTTACGGCGGAAAGCCGCCCGGCGCAGTTTCTGGCCGGCATCGGCTTCCTCGGCGGGCTTACGACATTCTCGACCGTCATGGCCCAGCTTGCGGAACTGCTGCGGGCCCGCCGGTGGCGGGCGGCCGCCGCATACGGACTCGCCACGTTCGGGGGCGCGCTGCTGCTGGCAGCCGCGGGGTTCGCTGCCGGGAGACGGATCTGAAGCGCGCGGCGGGGCGGAGATTGTGTTCTGTACCTATTCGAATTCGGAAAGAAGGAGCTGGATTCGGGAAAATGGACGTCCGCATCATGCCGACGCCCGGGCTGAAGGGCGAAATCCAGGCGTTGAGTTCGAAAAACTACACGACGCGGTACATGCTTGCGGCCGCGCTGGCGGAGGGGACGAGCACGATCCTGTATCCCGCCCGCAGCGACGACAGCGACGCGATGCGCCGGTGCATCCGCGATCTCGGCGCAGCGCTCGAGGAAGACGGCGAGCGGATGACGATCACCGGCTTCGGCCGCCGGCCGAAGGACGTGAAGGAGCTGAACGTCGGCAATGCGGGCGCCGTGCTGCGCTTCCTGATGGCGATCGCCGCCCTCGTGCCGGAAGTGACGTTCGTGAACGCCTATCCGGAGTCGCTCGGCAAGCGGCCCCATGACGATCTGATCGACGCGCTCGGCCAGCTTGGCGTCGAGGTCGAGCACAACGGCGGGAAGCTGCCGATCACGATCCGGGGCGGAAGCCCCAAAGGCGGCAAGATCCGCGTCTCCGGTTCGATCAGCTCGCAATACCTGAGCGCGCTGCTGTTCCTGACGCCGTTGCTCGACGAGGACAGCGAGATCGAGGTGCTGCACGACCTGAAGTCGAAGGTGGTCGTCCGGCAGACGCTCGATGTGCTGCGTCAGGCCGGCATCGCCGTGGAGGCGAGCGAAGACCTGATGCATTATCGCGTCCCCGGAGGACAACGCTATCAGGCGAAGACGTACACCGTGGAGGGCGACTATCCCGGATCGGCGGCCATTCTCGCCGCGGCGGCGGTCACCTCGTCCGACGTCACCGTCCACCGGCTGCGGCCGGACAGCCTGCAGGGCGAGCGGGCGGTCGTCGATGTGCTGCGGATGATGGAAGCGCCGCTGACGCATGCGGGCGGCAATGTGCGCGTGACGGGGAACGGCCGTCTCAAGGCCGGCGAGTTCGACGGCGACGCCTTCACCGACGGCGTGCTCGCGATGGTCGCGGCCGCCGTGTTCGCGGAAGGCACGTCCCGTTTCTACAACGTCGAGAATCTGCGCTACAAGGAATGCGACCGGATCACCGATTTTCTGACGGAGCTGCGCAAGGCGGGCGCCGACGTCGAGGAGCGCCGTGACGAGATCATCGTGCACGGCAAGCCGGAGGGCGTCGCGGGCGGCGCCGTCATCGACTCGCATTTCGACCATCGCGTGATCATGGCGCTCTCCGTCGTCGGGTTGCGCGCGAAGGAGCCGATCGTGATCCGCGACGCGCATCACGTGGCGAAGTCCTATCCGAATTTCTTCGAACATCTGACAAGCATCGGCGGCCGCGTCGAGTGGCTCGAAGGCTGATGCCGCAAAGGCGGAAGGAGCGAAAGCCCATGGCTTACCAACATCCCGACCGGGAGATGATCAAGCGCATCCTGGAGGCGTCCGACACGATCGCCGTCGTCGGATTGTCCGACAAGCCGGACCGCACGTCCTATCAGGTGTCCGCCGCGATGCAGGCGAAGGGCTACCGGATCGTGCCGGTGAACCCGAACGCGGACGCGATCCTCGGGGAGACCTGCTATCCGTCGCTGAAGGACATCCCGTTTCCCGTCGACATCGTCAACGTGTTCCGGCGCAGCGAATACTGCGCGGACGTCGCGCGGGAGGCGGCGGAGATCGGCGCGAAGACGCTCTGGCTGCAGCTCGGCATCGTGAGCGAAGAAGCGGCGGAGATCGCGCAGGCCGCCGGCATGAACGTCATCATGGACCGCTGCATCAAGGTCGAGGATTCGATTCTGCTGCCGGAAGGGAAACCCAACCGCCGTTCGGGATAAAAGCGGCGCGCGCCTCCAACAATAAGGTTGGCTTCCGACGTCTTCGCACGTCTGGAGACTAACCTTGAGCTCAGGAGGCAGACGTCGAATGTTTCACCAATCCTCGTTCCAGGGCGGACAGGCTTTCGGTGCAAGCCAAAACCGGTATCAGCCGGCCGGTTTCGTGCAGTCCCAATATCAGGGGCAACTGTCGCGTTCGGCGGCTTCCGGTCCGGTGACGGCGAAGTTCGGCTATCAGGCCGGCCAGCAGCAATCGTTCGCCGGCCAGCCGATCCAGCAGAGCTTCGCGGGTCAGGCCGGCGCGTTCCAGACGTCCGCTGTTGTCCAGAAGCAGGGTGACCAACACCCGGTCTACCGCGCGACGAACGCGTACCAGCAGGAAGGTCCGGTCATCCAACAGCTCGGCTATCAGGCGGGCGTGCAGCAGCAGAACATCCAGAAGCCGTTCGGCCAGCAGCCGTTCACGGGCCAGACGGGCGCGACTTCGTTCGCTGCGCAACAGCATCCGGTGTACCGCGCGACGAACGCGTACCAGCAGGAAGGGCCGGTCATCCAGCACACCGGCTATCAGGCGGGCGTGCAGCAGCAGAACTTCCAGAAGCCGTTCGGCCAGCAGCCATTTGCGGGCCAGACGGGCGTGAGCTCGTTCGCCGCCGGTTCGCAGCAGCAATGGCAGCAGCATCCGGTCTACACCGCGACGAACGCGCGCCAGCAGGCCGGTCCGGTCAACCAGCAGCTCGGCTGGCAGGCGGGTTCGGCGTCCGGACAGCAAAACCGTTACATCTGATCGGATTGATTTCAGGGGCGGACTCATGGTCCGCTCTTTTTTAATCTTTTGACAAACGGCGGGCGAACGCGTACCATCGAGATAGACTTTCGCGGAAGCTTCAAGCGAGGCTCCATGCGGCGATTCGTATTGCGCGGGAGGAGAAGGCGTGAAGCTCATCGGCAATCTGCAGCAATTCGGCCGGGCGCTCATGCTCCCGATGATGGCGCTGCCGGCGGCGGCCGTCTTCCTCAGTCTCAGCGGGCTGCCCTGGGACGATTGGGGCTTGTCGCCGATGGCCGGCCATCTGATGAAGGCCGGCGACATCCTGTTTCAGGCGCTTCCCTATCTGTTCGCGCTGGGCGTCGCGCTCGGCCTGACCGGCAATGCCGTGGCGGCCGGCTTTTCGGCGCTTGCGGGCATGTTCATCTATACGGCCATCACCGGCTCGTACGCCGGGCTGGATATCCAGCCGACGGTGCTGATCGGCGTTGTCATCGGCATTGCGGCCGGCTACAGCTATGAACAGTTCAAGGATTTCCGCCTGCCCGAGTATTTGCAGTTCTTCGGGGGTCCGCGGTTCGTGCCGCTGTTCGTCAGCTTCGTGGCGCTCGCCTTCTCGATCATCATGATCGAAATTGCGCCCCCGATCCAGGACGCGATGGTCACCCTCGGCGAGGCCGCGAAGGGCGCGGGGGGGTTCGGCATTTTCCTGTTCGGATTCACGTACCGGATTCTGGTCGCGTTCGGGCTCCATCATCTCGTCAGCCATGCGTTCTGGTTTCAGGTCGGGGCCTACGAGACGGAAACCGGCATGATCGTGTACGGCGATCTGCCGCGCTATTTCTCCGGCGATCCGACGGCCGGCGCGTACATGGCCGGCCTGTATCCGATCATGATGTTCGGGCTTCCGGCGATCGCGCTGGCGATCATCCGCGAGGCGCGGGAAGACCTGAAGCCGAAGGTGCGGAAGACGTTCACTTCCGCCGCCCTGTCTTCGTTTCTGACCGGGGTGACGGAACCGGTCGAATTCGCCTTCATGTTCGCGGCCCCGTATCTGTTCGTGCTGCATGCGTTCCTGTCCGGTCTCATCATGTGGCTGACGTACGAGCTCGGCGTGCTGCACGGTTTTTCGTTCTCCGCGGGCGCGTTCGACTTTTTCATCAATCTGCATCTCTCCACGAAGGGTTGGCTCCTGCTGCCCGTCGGTCTCGCCGTCGGTGTCGTCTATTACGGGCTGTTCCGTTGGGCGATCAGGCGATTCGACATTCCGACGCCCGGCCGCGAGGAAGGATCGCAGCTTGACGAATGGGCGGGGGACATTCCGTACCGCGCGCCGCTGATTCTGCAGGCGATCGGCGGCAAGGACAACATCATCCAGATCGAGGCCTGCATCACGCGGCTCCGGCTGAAGCTGCACGACGACCGGCAGATCGACGTGACGGCGCTGCGCAGCCTCGGCGCGGCGGGGGTCATCCGGCTGGGCGGCGGCCATGTGCAGGTCGTGTTCGGCACATTCTCCGAGTTGATCCGTGAGGAGATTTTGAAGGTGATGAAGCGCGACCTGCGGCGGGTGCAGTTCAAGTCGCCCGTCCAGGGACGGATGATCCCGCTCGAGGAAGTGCCCGATCCGATCTTCGCCGGCCGGATGGTCGGCAACGGCGTCGCCTTCGTGCCGGAGCGCGGCGAGGCGGCGGCGCCTGTCGGGGGGGTTGTCATCCATGTCCATCCGGCGAAGCATGCCATCGGGATCCGCACACCGGAAGGGCTGGAAGTGTTGCTGCATATCGGCATCGATACGATGGAATTGAACGGCGCGGGCTTCCTGACCTTTGTCAAGGAAGGCGACACGGTCGTTCCCGGACAGCCGCTGCTCCGGTTCGATCTGGGGCACATCCGCGCATCCGGAAAATCGCCGGTCACGCCCATGGTCATCACCAATCCGGAACGCGTCCGTTCGTGGGTGTTCGCCCCGTTCACGGCCGTCAAGAAGGGGCAGGCGTCGGTCATGTCCGTCGTGCTGGAAGAGAGAGACGGAGGAGAGAAATGATGATTCAGGGGATAGGCGCATCTTCGGGCATCGCGATGGGCAAGGCGTTCGTCCTGCCGAACTGGGAGTGGGACGTGCCGGACCAGCGGATCGACGTCACGGATCTCGCACGGGAATTCGAGCGGCTGTACGAGGGCATCCGCTCGTCCAAACGGGAGATCGAGCAAATCAAGGGTGAGCTTGCCGACGTCGTCGGCAGCGAGGAGCGCAGCATTTTCGACGCCCATCTGGCCATTCTGAACGACCCGGTCTTCATGAACGAGATCCAGGGCATCATCAAGCGCCAATACAAGGCGGCCGAAGCGGCGGTCAAGGAAGCGATCGACCACTTCGTGACGATGTTCGATCTGCTCGATGACGAATACATGAAGGAGCGGGCGCTCGACATCAAGGACGTGGGCAACCGGCTGCTCAAGCATCTGCTCGGCATGCCGGAAATTTCGCTGCCGACGGACACGCAGCCGTTCATTCTGGTGGCGCGCGAAATTTCGCCTTCCCAGCTCGTCCATCTCAATCCCCAGCACGTGCTCGGCATCGTGACAATCGCCGGCAGCATGACGTCGCATGCCTCGATCATGGCGCGCGCGCTCGGCCTGCCGCTGGTCACCGGGCTGGACGTCCCGCTGGAGTCGCTGGCCGAGACCGGCGACATGATGATTATCGACGGCGACACGGGAATCGTCATTCCGCGGCCGACGGAGGAGCAGATCCGGACCTACGCCGAGTATCAGCGCCGGCAGAACGAGCACCGCCGACGGCTGCGCAGCCTGGCGGACGTCCGCTCCGTCACGCCGGACGGCAAGGAGATCGCGCTGGAAGCCAACATCAGCTCGCTGAAGGAACTCGAGGTGGCGCTCTCGTCCGGCGCCGTCGGCGTCGGACTGTTCCGGACGGAATTTCTGTACATGGACCGCTCCCGTTTTCCGGGCGAGGAAGAGCAGTTCGAGGTCTACAAGGCGGTGGCCGAAAAGCTGGCCGGACGTCCGCTCATCATCCGGACGCTGGACATCGGCGGCGACAAGAACCTCGACTATTTCGAAATCGGGGAGGAGGACAACCCGTTCCTCGGCTATCGTGCGATCCGGATCTGCCTCGACCGGCCGGATCTGTTCAAGACGCAGCTTCGGGCCATCCTCCGGGCGAGCGCATTCGGCAAGGTCAAAATCATGTACCCGCTCATCTCATCCGTCGAGGAAGTGCGCGCCGCCAACCGGATTCTGGAGCAGGCCAAGCGCGAGCTCGAAGAGGAAGGTTTGCCGTTCGACCCGGACGTGCCGTGCGGCATCATGATCGAGCTGCCCTCCGCCGTCACGATTGCCGATCTGCTCGCGGAAGAGGTCGATTTCTTCAGCATCGGGACGAACGACCTGATCCAGTTCGTCCTGGCCGTCGACCGGATGAACGAAAAGATCTCGCGGCTCTACAAGCCGTTCCATCCCGCCATCCTCCGCATGCTGCGGATGACCGTCGACGCGGCGAAGCGCCGGGGCATCCACGTCGGCGTCTGCGGCGAAATGGCCGGCGATCCGCGCGCGCTGCCGATCTGGCTCGGCCTTGACGTGGACAGCATCAGCATGTCGTCCCATTCCATTCTGCCGATCAAGGAGCGGCTGCTCCACACGCACCGCTCCGACAGCATCGATCTGCTCAACCGGCTCTGGGAATGCCGGACGGAGGAAGAGGCGCTCCGGCATCTGGAAGCCTTCCGGCTCGCGGTGGAGGCGCGGATGAACGCGGCGGACGGGGAAGACGGCAGGGAGTCGTCCGGGGATGGTCCGGATGCGCGATCCGCCGGGAAGAAGCCGCGTCCGGCGGGCACGGCGGAAACGGCGGGGACGACCTGATGGCGGGACCGCAGGCTGCGGGAAGCGGGCGTCGCTCCCGGGCGCCGCGGAGCGCCTTGCGCTGGCTTGCGCCGCTCGTCTGGATGGCGGTCATCTTCGCATTGTCGGCACAGCCCGCCGACGAGCTCGACGGCATGCTGCCGTTTTTCCGGAAATTTTTCCCCGGCATGGCCGGTTTCGATTGGGGGCATTACGTCGCCTACTTCATCCTGGCGCTGGCGTTCGAGTTCGCGATCGGCGCCCGTTCGCGGCGGCCGCTTGTCAAGCTGGCCGTCGTTCTGGCCTGCGCGGCCTACGGCGTGACGGACGAGTTCCATCAATCGTTCGTGCCCGGCCGGATGCCGGACGTGGCGGATCTCCGCAATGACGCGATCGGCGCCGCGGCGGGCGTCTGCTTCACGGCGCTGCCGGGCATCCGGCGCATCTGGCGCAGGCTGCCCGGACAGACAAATTTTGATACCGAATGCCGGCAGGAGTCTTGACGTTGTCGGTCGAATACGTTACTCCGATGCGAACTGCCGCAATTCATCCGCTCACTGCGGAGCGGCCGTTCGCTTGTTGCCTGTGAAGGAGTGACAGACTTGCGCAAATGGTGTTCCTGCGGCAGCGAGATGAAAATCCGGCTGTCCACCGTCATCTATTCGGGGCGCGTCGAGATTGACCATGTGCCGATCTATTCCTGTCCGGCATGCAGCCGCAGCGAGGTGTTCCCGGAAGTTAAGGAGGATCTGACGGACCTTCTCGGGAAGCTCGGCACGAAGCCGCCGAGACAGTCGTTTTCCTTCAGCGAATGGAGCGAGTGGGCCGATTTGTTGCTGCAGGCCGGAATGGGCGGCAAGGAGCCCGACGCAAGGGAAGTCGAACGGTTGGTCGAGGAGCGGGTCAACTGCCTTCTCGATTTGCATCTGCTGGCGCAATCGCTGGGCGATGCCGCCTGGCAGGAGGAGCTTCGCGGCCGGTTGTCGCAGTTTGCGAGAAGAACGCCGAATACATAAATGCGTGGTCGTCCGCCCCGTCCGTCATGATCGGATTGCGTTGCGCTCGTCCCCGATTTGTCGTACAATTGTAACCAATGAAAGCTTTTCACGGCGGACGATGTCAAGACGACAAATTCGAGATAATGGAGAGAAGGAACGTGACGGTAACCATTTATGATGTAGCGCGTGAAGCCGGCGTCTCGATGGCAACGGTATCGCGGGTTGTGAACAACAACCCGAACGTGAAGCCCCAGACGCGCAAGAAGGTGTTCGAAGCGATCGAACGGCTCGGTTATCGGCCCAACGCGGTGGCGCGGGGGTTGGCGAGCAAGAAGACGACGACGGTGGGCGTCGTCATCCCGGACATTTCGAACGCGATCTTCGCGGAAGTGGCCCGGGGCATCGAAGACATCGCCAACATGTACCATTACAATATCATCCTGTGCAACGCGGACAAGCGCAAGGACAAGGAAATCCGCGTCGTCAACACGCTGCTCGAGAAGCAGGTGGACGGCCTGCTGTTCATGGGAGGGACCGTGACGGAGGAGCATCTCGCGGCGTTCAAGTCCGCGAACGTGCCGATCGTGCTGTGCGCCACGACCGACGAGCACGGCTCGATGCCGTCCGTGGACATCGACCACGAGTCAGCGGCGTTCGACGCGGTCCAGACGCTCACCAGCGCGGGCCATCGCCGCATCGCGATGATCAGCGGCACGCTGCAGGATCCGACGAACGGATATGCCCGGTTCCAGGGCTATCGCCGCGCGCTGGAAGCGGCCGGCATCCCCTATGACGAGTCGCTGGTGCGCGTCGGCAATTACCGCTACGAGTCGGGCATTGAGGCGATGAAGTATTTCCTCGGGCTGGAGGAGCGTCCGACGGCCGTATTCGCCGCCACGGACGAAATGGCGATCGGCGCCATCCACTATATCCAGGATTTCGGTTTGCGCGTGCCCGAAGATGTATCCGTTATCAGCGTGGACAACACGCGCATGGCCTCGATGGTGCGGCCGCAGCTCTCGTCGGTCGCCCAGCCGATGTATGACATCGGCGCCGTGTCCATGCGTCTTCTGACCAAGCTCATGAAGAAGGAGCAGGTCGATCAATTGCGCGTCATCCTGCCGCACGAATTGATCAAGCGGCAGTCCGTCGCGGCGCGTTGAGCCGCGTGCGATATACGGATCTTTGACGGCTTCCGCCCCCGTACGGGTCTCAAGCGGGGAACGGACAGCCGTTTTCTGTCTGTCATCGAAGGAAAAGGGAGGGCGTCACATGCCATACAGAACCGTCGGCATCATCGGCGCGATGAAGGAAGAGGTCGAGCTCCTGCACCGGAACGTACGGGTGTCCGGCATTCGCACGAAAGCCGGCATTGCCTACGCGACGGGCGAACTGCACGGCAAGCGGGTCATTTTCTGCCGTTCGGGCGTCGGCAAGGTCAATGCGGCCGTCTGCACGCAACTGCTCATCGACCAGGGCGTGGATTGCGTGTTGTTCACCGGCGTCGCCGGCGCGCTCGATCCGGCTCTCGACATCGGCGACATCGTCATCTCCACCGTCTGCCAGCACCATGATATGGACGTGACGGCGCTCGGATTCCCGCGCGGCGTCATTCCGTTCCAGGAGCAATCGGAGTTCGCCGCGGACGAGCGGCTCATTCAACTGGCCGTCCGTGCGGGCGAGACGCTGTTCCCCGGACGCTGCCGGACGGGGAAGGTGCTGTCCGGCGACCAGTTCATCGCGAGCCGCGACATCGTGCGGGAACTGCGCGAGACGATGGGCGGCGCCTGCATCGAGATGGAAGGGGCGGCGGTCGCGCAGGTGTGCGCGATGAACGATGTGCCGTTCGTCATCATCCGCTCGATGTCGGACCGGGCGGACGGCGGCGCGCCGGAAAGCTTCGAGGCGTTCACCGTCGAGGCAGCGAACCGTTCGTACCGGCTTGTCGAGGCGATGCTCATGCGCATGGGAGAGCGCAACTAAATGAACGGTTAATCGGGAGCGGCCCCCATTGAGCGTGCTCATGGCGCTTCTGATCGACCGTTTTTACTTGTGCCGCTACAAGAACTGCACGGCCAGCTCCTTCGTGCGCCGGTTCGTCTCCGTGATGATCGCCCTGCGGGGCATCGGCGTCCAGCTCTCCGCGTCGTCCAGCCAGGTCTCCGGCAGCTCCACGGGGCTTTCGGCCTGCCACGCCCGGACCCAGTCCGCCGGCAGCCGGCCGCCGTCGCCTCCGCTTCGGGCGCGGGCCGCGGCCGGATGGCCGGTCATCTCGAGCCAGACAAGCGACCAGGCGCGCGGCACGACGCGCCAGATGTCGTATCCGCCGCCGCCGAGCGCGATCCAGCGCCCTTCCGCGTAAGTGTGGGCCAATTCATGGATGACGGCGGGCATCTCGGCGTAGATCGACATGCTGCAATGGACATGCGACAGCGGATCCCAGGCGTGGGCGTCGCAGCCGTGCTGGCTCACGATGACGTCCGGCTTGAACGATTCCGCGGCGCGCCTTACGGTGTCGCGGAAGCATTCCAGCCACGACGCATCCTCCGTGTACGGCTCGACCGGCATGTTGACCGACCGGCCGTATCCTTCGCCTTCGCCGCGCTCGTGGACGAAGCCCGTTCCCGGAAACAGATATTTCCCCGTCTCATGGATCGAGTACGTCATGACGTCGGGATCGGAATAGAACATCCACTGCACGCCGTCGCCGTGATGCACGTCCGTGTCGATGTACATGACCCGGGCGCCCCATTTCTGCCGGATATGGGCGATCGCCGCCGCCGCGTCGTTGTAGACACAGAAGCCGGACGCCCTGCCGGGAAGCGCGTGGTGCAGTCCCCCGGCCATGTGATAGGCGTGCTCCGCCTTGCCGCTCATGACGAGCTCGGCGGCGAGCAGCGACCCGCCGACGATCAGCGCGGCCGCTTCGTGCATGCCCGGAAACAAAGGCGTATCCTCGGTGTCCAGACCGTACCGCTCCGCCTCGTCCAGGTCGGCCTGCGCGGGCGCGGGCACGCTGAGCGCGCGCACGATCTGAACATAATCTTCGCTGTGGACACGCAGCAGCTCCCCGACCGAAGCCGGTTCGGGCGCGACGATCCGGTCGTCCCGCAGCGCGCCCGTCCGGCGCAGCAAATCGATGGTGAGCAATTGTCTTTTCGGATTGAAGGGATGGCTGTCGCCAAACTTGTATTTCGTTTCGCCGGCGTGATGGACGAATACGGCGTTTTCCGGCATCCTGCGGTCTTCCTTTCGCATGGTTTCCGTCCCGCCGGATCAATACATGATCCGCCGCTGGAAGCGGACGCGGTCGAACCGTTCGATCGATTCCATCGGCACTTCCTTGCCGATGCGCACCATCAGACAGTTGGCGGGATGCGCGCAAATTTCCGGATCGTCCGTGGCGTGCCAGACCATGTCGACGGATTTCATCAGCCGTTCCATCATCTCGCGGTACTGCCACACATTCAGCCCGCTTCCCTCCAGATCCCAGTGCCAGTAATATTCCGTCGTGAAGACGATGACATTCTCGAGCTGATCGGCCTTGAACGCGAGCTGGATCATCCGCTTGCCGAGTCCGCACGAGCGGTAGTCGTCCGCAACTTCGATCGCGCCGAGCTCGATCAGATCCTCGAGTCCGCCGGACGACCACCGTTCCAGCTCGTCGGGATAGTGAAAGGTGACGTAGCCGACAATGGTCTGTCCGTCGCGGGCGATGATGATCCGGCCCTCGGGAAGACCGGCGATCTCGACGAGCGCGGCATGCTGTTCGGCCGGACGGCGAAACGCGTCCAGCTTCGGATGCATCGCATATCCGGCAAGCGTCTCCGGGGGCACGGGACCTTCCACGATCAGCTCGCCCTTCGGGGTGGATACGCGTTCGCAGTGGTAAATTTTGCGATGTTCCATGACCTGCGGCCTCCTGTCCGCCTGAAGCGCCAAAGCGGGGATGGAAACGTTCTCCGTCCATCGTAGCAGATTCCGCCGGCCAAGAGAAGGGCGGGAACTATAGGCGGCCCGCCGGGGGATGTGATATAATGGCATTGTGTGCCTGCATGACGCTGCGGAACGGGTAGCCCTCCGAACTCCGCGGTGAAAGCGCATTCTTGCGGGTATTCGTTTTAGTCCACGTCACACGGGAGGTTGATTTCCAGGATGGATGACCGTCACCAGGAACGGATCGCGCCTGTCGCAACGAACCCCAACATGAAAAACTACGAAGAGACCTACGCTACATTCTCCTTCGAAGAAGCGGAAAAAGTGTTTTCCTGGCATGCGACCGGCCGGGTGAACATGGCGTATGAAGCGATCGACCGGCATGTCGAGGCCGGCAAGGGAGACAAAATCGCGCTGCTTTACAGTGATGCAACCCGCGATGAATCATACACGTTTGCCGATCTGTCGAAGCAGTCGAACAAATTCGCGAACGTGCTGCGGAAGCTGGGCGTGGCAAAAGGCGACCGCGTGTTCATTTTCATGCCCCGGACGCCGGAACTGTACGTCAGCCTGCTCGGCAGCCTGAAGGTCGGCGCCGTCGTCGGCCCGCTGTTCGAGGCGTTCATGGAGACGGCGGTCAAGGACCGGCTGCTTGACGCGGGAGCCGTTGCGATCGTGACGACTCCGGCGCTGCTGCCCCGCGTTCCGAAGGCCGAGCTGCCCGATCTCAAACATGTCATCCTCGTCGGCGCCGATGTGCCCCAGGGCGAAGGGCATGTCGATTTCCACGCCGAGATGGCGCAGGCTTCGGATCAGGCCGAGATCGAATGGCTCGGACGCGAGGACGGCTTGATCCTCCACTACACGTCGGGCTCGACCGGCAAACCGAAGGGCGTCTTCCACGTACAGAACGCGATGATCCAGCACTACGTGACCGGCAAGTTTGTCCTCGACCTGAAGGAGGACGACATTTACTGGTGCACGGCGGACCCGGGCTGGGTGACGGGGACCAGCTACGGCATTTTCGCGCCGTGGCTGCACGGGGTGACGAACGTCGTGCGCGGCGGCCGCTTCAGCCCGCAGGACTGGTACGCCACGATCGAGAAATATCGCGTGACGGTCTGGTACAGTGCGCCGACGGCGTTCCGCATGCTGATGGGCGCCGGCGATGAAGTCGTCAAGAAATACGACCTGTCGAGCCTGCGCCATGTGATGAGCGTCGGCGAGCCGCTCAACCCGGAAGTCGTCCGCTGGGGGCTCAAGGTGTACGGCCAACGCATCCACGACACGTGGTGGATGACGGAGACGGGCGCGCAACTGATCTGCAACTATCCGTGCATGGATATCAAGCCCGGTTCGATGGGCCGACCGCTGCCGGGCATCAAGGCCGGCATCATCGACGATCAGGGCAACGAGCTGCCGCCCTACCGGATGGGCAATCTGGCGATCCGCACGCCCTGGCCGTCCATGATGCGCAAGATCTGGAACAATCCCGCGAAGTACGAGGAATACTTCCGCATTCCGGGCTGGTATGTCTCCGGCGACTCGGCTTACATGGACGAAGACGGCTACTTCTGGTTCCAGGGCCGGATCGACGACGTCATCAACACGTCCGGCGAGCGGGTCGGTCCGTTCGAGGTCGAGAGCAAGCTCGTCGAGCATCCGGCCGTCGCCGAAGCCGGCGTCATCGGCAAGCCCGATCCGGTTCGCGGCGAGATCATCAAGGCGTTCATCGCGCTGCGCGAAGGCTACACGCCTTCCGAAGAGCTGAAGCAGGACATCATGAAGTTCGTGAAGGAAGGACTGTCCGCCCATGCGGCGCCGCGGGAAATCGAATTCAAGGACAAACTCCCGAAGACCCGCAGCGGCAAAATCATGCGCCGCGTGCTGAAGGCCTGGGAGCTGAATTTGCCGACCGGCGACCTGTCGACGATCGAAGACTGACATTCGAAAAAGCAATCCGCGCACAAACGAGGGGCGCCATCCGGTCCATGACGACCGGGGCGCCCCTTCGTATGGTCACGATTCGGGCAACGCGACGGGATCCGAAGCCGGCGACTCGCCGTGGGCGTTGACGGCCGTGATCCGGATGAAGCCCCTGGCGAGCGGCGCCACGTACTCGAACCGGTTCGTGAACACTTCCCCGATCCGCCGGTACAGGGACCCGTCCTCGCTGAAATAGATCCGGTATTTCTCCACCTGCTCGGACAGCGGATTCGCATTCCACCTCACGGAGAAGCCGATTTCCGAGCGCTCGGCGGTCAAGCCTTGCGGCGCGGTCGGTTCGGCGCCCTGCGGGTCCTGGGCAGATCCGCCTTCCTGCTGCGGAATCTCCGGCCCCTGCGCGTCTGACGGCGGAAACTGCGGCGTGTCGGGCGTCTGCTGCTGAACCGGCGAACCGCTTCCCCAGACGACGATGACGCTCGGTTCGGACTCCCTGCCCGCGACGTCGACCGCCGTGATGTAGTAACGATAATGGTTGGCCGGCGAGACGTAGTTGATGAAACGCATGTTGCCCGAATGATAGATCGAATCTCCCGTCTTGACGAACGGACCGCCGTTCATTGAACGGTACAGCCGGTAGCCGACGACGTCTTCCTGCGGCGATCCCGCGAACGTGATGCGAACCGCGGAAGCCTCGGGCACTTCTTCCACCTTGAGCTGGGTCGGCGGCGAAGGAGCGAATCCGTCGTCGACCCGGGGATCGATCCGCGAAGGCGCGCTGTCGGCCGCGTCCTTCGGGATGAAATAGGACAGCGGCTTGCGGCTTGAAGCCGGCATCTGCTCCATCGCGGCCTCGATCTCCTCGAACAGCACGTCGAGCGGCTTCTCCCTGACCACGAGCACCTGCTCCCGGACGAAATCGGCCGGCGTCGTCGGCTGGGCGATATACGGCATGCCGTTGTATTCGACCACCTGCATCTTGACGAGCGCGTCGTCGTCCGTCTTCGGGAGGTAGTCCTCATTGAACCAGTCGGTGACCAGCTTGCCGTACTGCCGGGTCAACTCGGTCGGCCGCTTGCCGCTGACGCCGGACACCGTCGCCTTTACGACACCCTGCGGCTGTGCGAACTCCCGTGTCGGGAACAGGTCGGGCCGCGCCGTCGTCACCTCGTTCATGATCTTCGCCCAGATGTGCTGGGCCCGGTAGCGCGCGTCGCCGGTAAGCGTATGGATCGGCTTCTCGTAACCCGCCCATACCCCGAGCGTGATGTCGGGCGTAAATCCCATGAACCAGACATCGCCGTAGCTCTGCGTCGAGCCCGTCTTGCCGGCGATCGGAATTTCCGTGTTCTCGTATTCCCGCCGCACGACGGAGCCGGTGCCGTTCGTGATGACCGTGCGCAGCATGTCCGTGATCAGGAACGCCGTCCGGTCGGAGAACACCTGGATCGGCCGCGGCTTGTGCTCGTAGATGACCTTGCCGGAGGCGTCCGTGATCTTGCGGATCATGTACGCGTCGTTGAACACGCCGCCGTTCGGAATGGAGCCGTAGGCGTTCGTCAACTCTTCGACCGTGACGCCCAGCCGCAAGCCCCCGATGACGCCCGTCTGCGCATAATCGTCCTCCGGCTGGAGCGTGGTGATCCCGAGCTTGCGCACGAATTCCCAGGCCGTCGGGATCGTCACCTTCTCCAGGAACAGCTTCAGGGCCGGCAGGTTCAGCGAGCGGTTGAGCGCTTCGCGCGCCGTCACGAGGCCGTTGTAGCCGCCGTGGCTCGCGTTGCCGCCCGAGTTCTTCGGGAAATGGAAGCCCTTCTGGCCGTCCTTGAGCACGATCGGCGCGTCGTCCAGAATCGACGCCGGCTGGATGAGCCCCTTCTCGATGGCGGGCAGGTAGGCGGCGATCGTCTTCATCGTCGAGCCCGGCTGACGTGTCATCTGCGTCGCGTAGTTCATTTGCTCCTCATAGAAATCGCGGCCTTCGATCATGCCGAGGATGGCGCCGGTCTTGTGGTCGATCATCATCGCCGCGACCTGCTCCATGCCCTTCTCGTCATGGTCGGGGGAGAAGTTGTCCGGATTCGACGCGATCCTGCGCATCAGATCGTAGATTTCCTTGTCGATCGTCGTGTAGATATGGTAGCCGCCGCGCAGCAGCTCTTCGCGTTTTTCTTCGATCTTGTAGGCGTACTCCGGCTTGGACAGGTCGGCCTTCGTCAGTTCCGGATTCTCCATCCTCAGCAGGATATCGATCGCCTGGCGCTCGGCTTCGAGCATCAGATACGGATACGTGGTATACGCCTTCTTCTCCGGCTTCGCGAGCGACGCGCGGATGTCGAACCTCAGCGCTTGCTCGTATTCCTGCTCCGTGATGCTGCCGATTTCGAGCATTCGCCGGAGCACGAGCTTCTGGCGATTGATCGCGAGCTCGATGCCCTTCTCGTTGTATTCGCCCCTGCTCGTGAAGGCCGTATAGGCGGACGGCCGCTGCGGCAGTCCGGCCAGGTAGGCCGCCTGGGCAAGATTGAGCCGGCTCAAGTCCTCGATGCCGAAGATCCCCTTGGCCGCCGCCTTGATGCCGTACAGATTGTAGCCGGACGATCCGTTGCCGAACGGCACCTTGTTCAGATAGGCGGTCAGAATCTCTTCCTTCGACAGGAAGCGTTCGAGCCGGAGCGCGAGGAAAATTTCCCGCACCTTCCGGCTGTCCGACACCTCAAGCGACAGGAAGACGCGCCGCGCGAGCTGCTGCGTCAGCGTGCTGCCGCCCGTCTGGGTGTCCTCGTTCAGCAATTTCTGCTTGACGGCGCGGCCCAGCGCCCAGATGTCGACGCCCTTGTGCCGGAAGAAATCGTCGTCTTCGATCGCGAGCACCGCGTCGATGACAACCTGCGGAATCTCGTCGAACTTGACGAGCTGGCGGTCTTCTTCGGTGCGAAGCTGGCCGACCGGCGTATCGTCGTTGAAATAGACATAACCCGTCACGTCGTACTCGCCGATCTTGCTCTCGATATACGAACGGGGCCGGATGGGCTCGTCCTTCACCAGGGCTGCAACATAGCCGGCGACGGCGCCGCCGGCGAACAGGGCGAAGATGAAACAGAAGATGAAGGTCCACTTGACGGTCTGCCACAAGGCATATCCGAAGATCAGCCACCCTCTTTTCACGGACGGCCGGATGCCCTTTTCCATATGGTTGTATCTCCCCCTCCGAATCACGTCTACCATTATAGCACATTTTTGCCGAGCAAGGCTTGAAATCGGGCCGCGCGGGTTCGGAGGTCCGGTTGACGTTCCGCCGCGGCGTATGGTATAACGCTGATATCGGTCATTATGACAATGGCGATGACGGGAACGAGTAGCCTGCGGGATGCCGCATCCAGAGAGCCGGTGGTGGCTGCGAACCGGCTGCGGGCCGCAGCGCGAAGTACATCCCCGAGCCGGCGCGGTGAACCGGCGGATTGCAGTAGCCGCGCCCGGATGCGCCCGTTAACGCGCGAATCGAGCGAAAGCGCGCTTTGCCTTCCGGGCGGCCGCGCTTTAACGAGGGTGGTACCGCGGGTTGCAAGTCCTTCTCGTCCCTTGGGCGGAAGGGCTTTTTTTGCTGCCCCCGCGAAAACACGGCGCGAACGGGGCAACAAGATCCCAGTCAAACGGAGGAACCTGAAGATGACGGAGAGAACGGAACTGACGCCCGCCCAGCGGGCAGAAGTGGAAAGGCAGCTCGCGGTCATCCGACGCGGCGTCGTGGAGATCGTGCCGGAGGAGGAGCTTGAGGCGAAGGTGGCCGAATCCGTGCTGACGGGCAGGCCGCTCAGGGTGAAGCTCGGGCTCGATCCGTCCGCGCCGGATATCCATGTCGGCCACACGGTCGTGCTGCACAAGCTGCGCCAGTTCCAGGAGCTCGGGCACCAGGTGCAGCTCATCATCGGCGATTTCACCGGCAGGATCGGCGATCCGACCGGCAAGTCCGAGACGCGCAAGCAATTGTCCGAAGAGGACGTGAAGCGCAACGCCGAGACCTATCAGAAGCAGATTTTCAAGATCCTCGATCCGGACCGGACGACGATTCACTACAATTCGACCTGGCTGGCGCCGATGACGTTCGCCGATGTCGTGGGGCTGGCCGCCAAAATCACGGTCGCGCGCATGCTCGAGCGGGACGATTTCACGAAGCGGTACCAGTCCGGCCAGCCGATCAGCATCCATGAATTCTTCTATCCGCTCATGCAGGGTTACGATTCCGTGGCGCTCGAAAGCGACATCGAGCTCGGAGGCACCGACCAGAAGTTCAATCTGCTCATGGGCCGGATGCTGCAGCGGGAATACGGCAAGGCGGAGCAGGTCGCGATCATGCTGCCGCTCCTCGAAGGGCTCGACGGCGTGAACAAGATGAGCAAGAGCCTCGGCAACTACATCGGCATCGACGAGGCGCCGAACGAGATCTACGGCAAGGCGATGTCCGTTCCGGACGAGCTGATGGTGAAATATTTCGAGCTGGCGACGGACATTTCGCTGGAGGAGCTGGAGGCGCTGAACAAGGGACTCGCGGACGGCTCCATCCATCCCCGCGACGCGAAGATGCGCCTGGCCCGCACGTTCGTCCGGATGTACCACGGCGAAGAGGCGGCGGAAGCGGCGGAGCGCCATTTCGTGACGGTGTTCCAGCAGCGGGAACTGCCCGACGACATCGGGGAAGTCGAGCTTTCGCGCGGCGAGCTGGAGGACGGAACGATCCGCATCGTGAAGCTGCTCACGGCGCTGGGGCTCCAGCAGTCCGGAAGCGAGGCGCGGCGCAGCGTGCAGCAAGGGTCGGTCCGGGTGAACGGCGAGCGCGTCGCGGACCCGAACGAGACCGTCACGCCGCAGGACGGCGACATCGTGCAGGTGGGCAAGCGGAAATTCGCGAAGATCCGTCTGGTTTGACGGCGCGGAAAACCCAAAATGCCGGCCGGCGCCCAAATACGAAGGGCCGCCTTCCCGTGGGAAGGGGCCCTTCTTCGTTCAGGCCGCGGATCAGCGGCTGTAGAACTCGACGATTTGGCGCTCGTCGATGTCCTGGGACAGTTCGGAACGCTCCGGCAGCCGGATGTAGCGGCCTTCCATCGCCTGTTCGTTGAACTCGAGGTAGTTCGGCAGATGGCGGCGCGCTTCGAGCGCTTCCTTGATCACCTTCAGGCCGCGGCTGCGCTCGCGCAGTCCGATGACGTCGCCGGGCTGAACCTGGTACGACGGAATGTCGACCTTCTTGCCGTTGACCGTCACGTGTCCGTGCGCAACCAGTTGGCGCGCCCCGGCGCGGCTGTTCGCGAAGCCGAGCCGATACACGAGGTTGTCGAGCCGGCTTTCCAGCAGGAACATGAAGTTCTCGCCCGCGATGCCCTTCATCTTGACGGCCTTGTCGAACAGGTTGCGGAATTGCTTCTCGCTCAGGCCGTACATGTGGCGGAGCTTCTGCTTCTCCTGAAGCTGCGCGCCGTAGCCGCTCAGCTTGCGGCGTTGGCCGGGACCGTGCTGACCCGGCGGGAAAGGACGTTTCAGTTCTTTGCCGGTGCCGCTCAGCGAGATGCCGAGGCGGCGGCTCAGTTTGAATCTGGGTCCAGTGTAACGTGCCATGTCTGGAATGTTCTCCTTCTTCAAATGGATGTTTGAAAAAGGGTTAACGATTCGCCGACGCCGCCTTGCAACCGCAGATCCGGTCCCGGCGGGCAAAAATCAGCCGCGGCCCGCCGGCGGCGGACATCGTGAGGGTGACACAAAACCGTAGCCCTATTCAACAAATAGATATTATAGGGAAACGCGGAGCGATGTCAAGGCGGTTCATGCCCGCATCGGCCGATTCCGGCTTCGCGGCGGAGAATCGGCCGGGCCCGCCGGCCAGGGAGGCGCTGTCCGGTAGGAGAAAAGTCCCCGATTCGATTTCCAAATTTTGAAGGCAGTGAGGGAAACTAGTGCAAAAAGATTAAAAATAAGGTATGATAGAGTTATTATTTTACTGTGGGTTCCAACTTGAATTGCCGTGTGCGGCAGGAAGGGTTGCCTATGCGCGATCACGATATCGACGGTCTGCCTTCCCCGATCCGGAGTGCGGGCGAAGAGCGGAGTAGGCCGATCCGGCCGCTGCTTGCGGACAGCTTCGAATTGTGGTTGGGAGAAATCAGGGGGAGCCGGGCATGGTCCGGATGCGCGTTCAGGCTTTTCGGCATTGACGGCGAGATCATGGCGCAAGCCGGCGAAGCGCCCGGAGAGGTCGATGCGGCGCTCATGGATTGCGCGGCGAAGGCCGCCCGAACGGGCGGCGCGGTGGAGGCGGATCGCACGCCGAACGGCATTTACGCCGCGGCCCACGCCATCAAGGAACACGAAAACGAAAGCATCTGCGCCGTACTGGGATTGGTCATGCCTCCCGCGATCGGAACGGACGCCTGCCGGCTGCTGGCCGAGGCTGGCGCCCTGCATTTCCGCAGCCGGTTGGCCGCCGCCGCGGAGCATCGTCTGTTGCGTCGCATCATGATGTTCCAGCGGGACGCCGACAAGGTCTGGAGACGGAAAGATCTGCTCTATGACGCCATGCGGAGACTGCACGACCAAATCGACGTCCCGTCCCTCCTCAAGGAAACCATCCGCATTATTGAAACGCTGTTCGCCGGCGCGGAATTGGAACTGCATCTGTCCCAGGATTACGCGGCTGTCGACCGTCGCGTCAAGCCGCTGGTCTTCAAACAGGGTGTCGATGAAATCTGCGCCCGATCGTTTCTCGAGAGCCGGCCGATCACGGAGTACGGAGAGGACGGATCGGTCGAGGTCGCCGTGCCGTTCTCGGGCAAGCAGGCGGTGTACGGCGTCCTGGACCTGAAGCTGAAGGCCGGCGAGTGGAACGAGGCGGAGCTGCCCGCGTTCGTCATGCTGGCCGAGGAAGCCGGATCCGCGTTCGAACATGCCAAGCTGTACGAGCAGTCCAATCTGCTCATTGCGGAGCTGCAGCTCATCAACGACATGGCGAAACGGCTCAACCAGTCGCTCCGTCCGAAAGAGATTTTCGAGTTCGTGACGACCGAGTTCCTGAACGTCTTCAAGGCCGAATTCTGCTGCGTGCTGCAATTCGACCGCGAGGAGCGCCGATTCGTCGTGATGTCCTCGAACATTCCGGCGCTCGTGGACGAGACGTTTCCGGCGGATTACGGTTTCTGCGGCATCGTGATGCAGACGAAGGAGCCGCTCATCATCTCCGATTACCGCGAATCGGACAACGTGGAATCGAAGCTGATGGAGGTGACGGGGGCGAGATCGCTCATCGCTTCGCCGATTTTCGTCGGCGGCGAGGTCGGGGGCGTCATTTTCGTCGCCCACCGGAGCGCGAACTTCTTCTCGTACGACAATTACAAACTGCTGCAGGTCATCTCGTCGCACGTCGGGCTTGCCATCGCGAACGCCACGCTCCATGCCGCCGTCCGGCGCATGGTCATCACGGACAACCTGACGGGACTGCACGCCCGCCATTATCTGAACGAGCAAATTCAGCTCAGGCAGCGGCAGGATCCGAGCGGTTCGCTCATCCTGGTCGATATCGATTACTTTAAGCGGGTCAACGATACATACGGGCACCAGATCGGCGACCAGATCCTGATCCAGGTGAGCAACGTCATCAAGTCCTGCATCCGCGACACCGATATCGCGGCGCGCTGGGGCGGCGAAGAGCTCGCCGTGTATCTGCCGATCGTGCGCATCGAGCAGGCGCTGCGCGTCGCCGAGCGGATCCGGCAACGGGTGGAGGCGGAGACGGATCCGGATGTCACGGTGTCGTGCGGCGTGTCCGAATGGACGCAGGAAGACGAGAAGATCAGTCCCGAAACGCTGTTTTACCGCGCGGACATGGCGCTCTACGCAGCCAAGAATCGCGGCCGGAACACGGTGATCGCCGGGTAGCGCGCAGCCCGGCGGCCGGCCGGCTTTTTTTGTTCCGGAAGAAGGGCCGCCGCATAACCCGGCTGCCGGCATGGACAGCCTATACCGGAGAACTCCGGAAGACGGGGAGGAATGCCGTGTGGGCTGCCTGACCATGATCCGGCGCGCCGGCCCGGGCCTTGCGGCGCTGTTTTTCGTCTGGATGGCGGGTTGCGCCGCCGGTGAAGACCGCTCGCCGGCGGAGATGCTGTCCATCGTCTCCGCCGGTCTGGAAGGCGTGGACCGGTACACGTTCCGCTCAAGCACGACCGTCCGGTCCGGCGGAATCGATTTGCAGGAGCTGGAATCGTACGAGGGCGAGATTGCGGGCCATGCCGTTCGGGAGATCCGCAGCCTGTCCGGCGGCGATTCGCTTGCGGCGGACGCCGCGGCGACCCCCGCGGCCCGGCTGGCGGAGCTCGCGCGATCGGGAGCGGAGATCCGTTACGCCGCGGAGGCGCCGGACGGTTGCGTGACGCTGCACGTGCGGCTGCCGGACGATGCGGCGGCGCGGGAGATCAGGTCCCGGCTGACGCGGCGGTTCGAGCTTGCCGCGAAGAAGGCGTTGTCCGAACCGGTCGCCGGGGCCGGGGAAGACTACCGCCGGACCGTGGCGGACGAGACGGCGAGATTCAGACGGGAACTGGAGAACCTGTTGAGCGGCCTTCAGGCGGAGGCCACGGTGCTCGTCACGGTCGACCGCAAGACGATGCTGCCGCTGAAGCTGGAGGAGACGGTGGTCATCCGCTACGAGGCGGAAGGCAAACCCCGCACGGAAGAATGGGTGACCCGGACGACGCTGGACGGCTTCGAGGGCAAGCCGGCATCCTGACGGGTCGGATCAAGTCCGGCCGATCGGAAAGCGAAAGGAACGAAGGAGGATGGGAACATGCGGGATCCGCGGCTGACGGAGCTGGCCGAACGGTTGGCCGGCTATTCGATCGAGGTTCAGCCTGGCGAGAACGTGCTGATCGAGGTGATCGGCGGGGAGCGGGAGCTCGCGAAGGCGCTGGTCGAGGCCGTCGCGAAGCGCGGCGGCCGGCCGTATGTCGAGCTGTCCGACCGGTCCGTGCAGCGCGCCCTGCTCCGCCATGCGACGCGCGGGCAGATCGAAGAATGGGCGGCGTTCGATCTGGAGCGCATGCGCCGGATGCACGGCTATATCGGCGTGCGCGCCGGCGACAACATCAGCGAGCTCGCCGACGTTCCGGAAGAAAACATGCGTCTGTACGAGCAGCTTTACATGAAGCCCGTGCATCTCGAGCAGCGGGTCAAACATACGAAATGGGTCGTGCTGCGCTGGCCGAACCCGTCGATGGCGCAGCTTGCGGGCATGAGCACGGAAGCGTTCGAGGATTTCTATTTCCGGGTGTGCAATCTGGACTACGCGAAGATGGACCGGGCGATGGAACCGCTCAAGGCGCTGATGGAGCGCACCGATCAGGTTTGGATCACCGGCCCCGGAACCGACCTGACTTTCTCGATCCGGGGCATCGGCGCGAAGAAATGCTCGGGCAAGCGGAACATCCCCGACGGGGAGGTGTTCACGGCGCCGGTCCGCGATTCGGTGAACGGCACGATCACTTACAACACGCCGAGCAATCGCGGCGGGTTCACCTTCGAGCGGATCCGGTTCACGTTCCGGGACGGGCGCATCGTCGACGCCGACGCGAACGACCCGCTACGTCTGAACCAAATCCTGGACACCGACGAAGGCGCGCGCTACATCGGGGAATTCAGCCTCGGCTTCAACCCGCACATCCTGCATCCGATGAACGACACGCTGTTCGACGAGAAGATCGCGGGCAGCCTGCATTTCACGCCGGGGCAGGCCTACGAGGAGACCGACAACGGCAACCGCTCGTCCGTCCATTGGGATCTGGTGCTCATCCAGCGCCCGGAATACGGCGGTGGCGAGATCTGGTTCGACGGCCGGCTGATCCGCAAGGACGGCCGATTCATCGTCCCCGAATTGGAAGGGCTTAATCCGGAAAATCTGTCGTAGATTGCGCAAGTATGCAGGTTCCTCTTGTAGGCTGCGGGAAATCACGCTATCATGGAGAAAAAGTTCATCCTTTTCCATTGGAGGGAATCGTCATGTCCAATAATGCGGCAATCGTGGATATTTCCCAAACGGCCAACCGTTTCCGGTCGTCCATCGTGCTGCAGGCCGAGAACAAGTACATCGACGTCAAGAGCATTCTCGGATTGTTCACGACGCTGGTGAGCGGCCACTCGTACGAGCTGCACGTTCACGGGCCGGACGCCGAGGAGGCGAAGGCGGCGATGGCCGAGGTGTTCGCGAAGCACAACCTGAACGTCAAGATTGTGTCGGACTGATCCGTTCCCGTACGCATCATCCCCCGTTCCCGACCGCGGGCACGCGGCAAACGCCGCGGCGCGCGGGACGGCCGAGCTTGAGGTTTGCCCCGAATTCGTCTAATATACAAAGTATAAGACGGCGTGGGCGGCCGCAGGGGGGAGAGTATCGTGTCTTCATCTTCGGAAGTCATGCTTCACCTGAACCAGAAGGCGCTCCTTCTTCTTCAGGAAGATGCAGATAAAATCGAAAAATTGATCAAGGTCCAGATGGACAATTTGACCACGCGCAAATGCCCGCTCTACGAGGAAGTGCTGGACACCCAGATGTACGGTTTTTCGCGCGAGGTCGATTTTGCGATCCGGGCCGGGCTCATCAGCGAGTCGACCGGCAAGCAGATGATCCAGACGCTGGAACGCAATCTCGCGCTGCTCTATGAAGCGCTGGGCGATGGAAGGCTGTCTCCGTGAGAGGCGGCCTTTTCGTTTTGCGGCGGCGCCCGCACTTGCCCGGAGCCGGGGAAATCCTTTACAATGAGGACATATGGTACCAGAGGAGATGACAAAGATGACCGAAGACGTTCTGGGTGGCAACATTCGCATATCGGACGACGTCGTCGCCACGATCGCCGGAATGGCGGCGCTTGAGACGCCGGGCATCGCGGGCATGTCGGGCGGCATTTCGGAAGGACTCGCAAAACGGCTCAGCGGCAAAAATGCGCAGAAGGGCGTTTCGGTCGAAGTCGGGCAACTGGAAGCGGCCATTGATCTTCGCGTCATTGTGCAGTACGGCATCCCGATCCATGCGGTATGCCGCCAGCTTCAGGACAATGTGCGCCAGGCGGTGGAGAACATGACCGGGCTGCGCGTGGTGGAAGTGAACGTGAAGGTGGAGGGCGTCGCGTTCAAGGACGAGGATAAGGAAGAAGCGCCGCAGCGCGTCAATTGATGCAAGAAACGGGACGGATCCCCGGCGGGGATGCCGTCCCGCGTTTTTTGGCCGACGATTCGAACCGGTCATCTGCGCCGCGCCGGCACGACGCCGAATCGGGGCGCGTCGGGTCTCGCGCCGCGCGCCGCCTGCTCCTGCTCCAGCCGGGCCACCCGGTTGTATTCCCGCGAGATGCTGAGCAGGATGCCGATCGACGCAAGCGTCACGATGATGGAAGAGCCGCCGTAGCTGATGAGCGGCAGCGTCACACCGGTGATCGGAATGGCGCCGACGACGCCGCCGATGTTGATGACGGCCTGGATGCCGATCATGCTCATGATGCCGATGCCGACGAGCGTGCCGTAGGGATCGGGGCACCGGAGCGCGATGACGATGCCGCGCCAGATGAAGGCCAGATAAGTCAGCAGGAAAATGACTGCGCCGATGTACCCCAGCTCTTCGCCGATCACCGAGAAGATGAAATCGTTGTAAGGGAAGGGCAGATACTTCAGCTTCTGCACGCTGTGTCCGAATCCGGCTCCCGTCAGTCCGCCGTGGGCGAGCGCTTCCAGCGACATCACGAGCTGATAGCCGCTGCCCAGTTCATCCTCCAACGGATCAAGGTAGGAAGTGAGCCGTTCGATCCGGTAGGACCACGACCCGGGGTCGATCAGCATCGAGACGCTGACCCAGGCCGAGAGCAGGACGGCGGCCAGCAGGCCGAGCACGAAAAGATGCTTCAGGTTGGCTCCGCCGGCGAACAGGATGACCGCGGAAAAGATCGCGACCACCATGGCGGACCCGAGGTCCGGCTGAAGCATGATCAGGACGCAGACGAGCGCGATGACGAACGTCACCGGAAGCAGGCCGCGCTTGAAATCGCGAAACCGGTCTTCCATCTTCGTGATGACGGCGCCCAGGTACAGGATGAGCGCCAGCTTCGCGAACTCGGTCGGCTGGATGCCCAGCGTGCCGATGCCGAACCAGCTTCGCGCGCCGTTGCGTTCGACGCCGACAAACGGCACGAGCATAAGCAGGATCATCGCCGGAATGAAGAACAGCACGTAGCCCTTCTTGTACCGGCGGTACGGGATGTTCATCAGCACCAGCAGCAAAAACGAGCCCGCCGCGATCCAGACGAGCTGCCTCTTCGTGAAGTAGAGCGGATCCCGGTTGAACGCATCGGAGGCGAGCGTGTAGTTCGAACTGGCGCTGAACACCATGACGAGTCCGAATCCGACCAGGAGCAGCGTCAGAATGAGCAGCGGAAAATCCGGTCTGCCGCGGGGGCCGCTGTGCTGCTGCGCGTTCATGGAGACCGCTTCAGCTCAGCAGCGTTTTCAGCTCGCTCAGCCGCTGCTTCGCCGTGTTCAGGATCGGTTCGGGAATCGGAGATTCATAGTCGAGTCCGTGCGGGAACGTCGCCTTGCCGATATATACGGATTCGATGGCGAGAATCGCGTCGGGCGATTCGAGCTTGCCCTCGACGGCGCGCGTGCTGACGCGCAGATAGTAATCTTCGCCGCTGGATTTGTCTTCCAGCTTCAGGTCGTACGTCGCGCGATTGTATTCCCACTGCCAGCGGACAAAGCCGAGCTTCTCCGCGGATTCGTCGAGATGTTCCAGATCGCTGGTCAGGCCGTTCAGGCCGGTCTGTTCGATAATCATGAAGCGCTGTTCCTCCTTCGGATATACCGGGTGGGCCCGCGGGGGCCGGCAATTCTCTTACTCATATTAGTATGTTTCACAAATGCGCGCAAGGGTCGCCATCAATGCGTCACAAGTCTCGCGGCCCGCGCTTTCACAGCGCGGGCCCGTTCTGATAAACTTGATGGCAGGATGACCGGCATCGACACGTGCGGCGCGGAAGCGGCGCCACGGAAGGGAGGCGGAAGCATGCGGAACGGGCCGGAGTCCGCCGGCGGACTGGAGCGATTCATGCCGGACATGACGGTCTGGAGGCGGCACCTGCACATGCACCCGGAACTGTCGTTCCGCGAGGAGCGGACCTCCGCGTGGATCGCGGAGCGGCTGCGCGAAATCGGCTGCGACGAGGTGCGGACGGGCGTCGGCGGGTACGGCGTGATCGCCGTCATCCGCGGCGCAAAGCCCGGGCCGGCCGTTGCGCTTCGCGCCGACATCGACGCGCTGCCGATCCACGACGAGAAGGACGTGCCGTACCGATCGACCGTGCCCGGCGTCATGCACGCTTGCGGCCACGATGCGCACACGGCCGCGCTGCTCGGCGTCGCCGCCCATTGCGCCGCGTCGCGGGACGTTCTGATCGGGGAGCGGCGGCTGCTCTTCCAACCGGCCGAGGAGGTGACGCCAGGCGGCGCGGTCGGCATGATCGAAGACGGGGCGCTGGACGGTGTCGCCGCGATTTACGGCGTTCACCTGTGGACGCCGCTGCCGTACGGCGTGATGGCGAGCGCGCCCGGACCGGTCATGGCGACGGAAGATGAATTTGCGGTGGAAATCAGAGGCAGGGGCGGACACGGCGGCATGCCGCACGAGACGATCGACGCGATCGCGGCCGGCTCCGCGTTCGTCCAGGCCGCGCAATCGATCGTCAGCCGGATGATCGATCCGCTGGAGCCGGCCGTCGTCTCGATCGGCACGTTCCAGGCCGGAGCCGCGCCGAACATCATTGCGGAAACGTGCCGTCTGTCCGGCACCGTCCGCGCGTTTGACACCGCGGTGAGCGGCCGGGTGCGGGAGCGGCTGCGCGCCGTCGCGGATGCAATCAGCCGGCAATTCGGAGCGGAATGCTCGATCGAATGGCGGGACGGCTATCCGCCCGTGGTCAACGACGAGCGGGAGACGGAGCGGTTTTTCGAAGTGGCGCGCGGTCTGTTCGGCGATGGCGCGGTAAGGCGGATCCGTCCGCTGATGGCGGGCGAGGATTTCGCCTACTATCTGCAGCGCGTGCCCGGCTGCTTCATGTTTGTCGGCGCGGGCAACGCGGATTGCGGCGCGGTCTGGCCGCATCATCACCCGCGCTTCGACATCGACGAGCGGGCGATGCTGTCGGCGGCGCGGCTGCTCGCCGCGATGGCCGACCACCGCGCCGCGGAGGCGGCATCCGCGGGCTGAAGCCATGGGACGTCTGGCAGACTTCGCATCGTATGCGCGGAGGCTGTTCAGGCAAGCCTAACGGAAGGCCGGCGCAAGTCGGGCTGTGAGGCGAACCGGGCCGGCCGGCAATGATCCATTGCGAGGAGGATGCCCCATGGCGAAGACGGTCAAGGAGATCATGTCGACGAGTCCCGTGACCGCAACGACGCAGGACAACATCTACGAGTGCGCCGTTCTCATGAAGCAGCACGACATCGGGTTCGTGCCGATCGTCGAAGGCCGCAAGCTGGTCGGCGTCGTGACGGACCGCGACCTGGTCATCCGGGGTTACGCGGAGAAGCATTCGGGCTCGACGTCCGTGACCGAAGTCATGACGAAGGATGTCCGCACGGTGCCTTCTTCGATGACCGTCGATGAATGCGCGCGGCTGATGGCCGACAACCAGATCCGCCGTCTGCCGGTCGTGGATGGCGGCGATCTGGTCGGCGTCGTCTCGATCGGCGACCTCGCGATCCGCGAGATTTTCGTGAACGAGGCGGGCGAAGCGCTCAGCGCCATCTCCGAGCACGAACACCGCGAGCCGTCCGCGGTCCACTGACGGACGGGGACCCTTCGGCCTCGCCGCCGAAGGGCGCCCTTCCGGCCGCGGGAAGGCGTGCGCATGACGGCGATATCAACGGACAGCGGAGGCATACATAACATGGGCAACGGCATATCGCCAAAGGCGGCGGCGCGCCTCGCCGGATGGGTCGTGCTGGCCGCGCTCATTCTGGCGTCCGCGGGATGCGGAGCCGAGACTGCGGCAACGAGGCCGTGGGAGACGGTCTGGACCGACTATCCGGAGCTGCGCGGCAAGTCCGCCGAAGAAGCGGTGGTGGAACGGGTCGTCGACGGCGATACCTTCGTGACCCGCGAAGGCAGCCGGGTGAGGCTGATCGGCGTGAACACGCCGGAGATTTCGGGAAACGCGGAATACTACGGGGAAGAGGCGGCGGCCTACACGGAGCGCATGCTGACGGGACGAACGGTCTGGATGTTCCGGGACGTATCGGAGACCGACCGGTACGGCCGCCTGCTGCGGTTCGTTTTTCTTCCCGGCGATCCCCTGATGTTCAACGAACGGCTGGTTCGCGAAGGCTACGCGAACGCGGCGACCTATCCGCCCGACGTCAGCCTGGCGGAACGGTTCCGCGAAGCGGAGCGCGAGGCGCGTTCGGCGGGAGCGGGACTGTGGGGCGGCGAAGCCGGAAAAGCGGCCGGCGCGGATGCTCGGGCGAACGGCGCGGACGGCCGGACGGACGGCGCGGGGGGCGCGGCGGGGACGGAAGGCGGCGAACGATCGGCGGCCTGTCCGTCACCCGACATCAAGGGCAACCTCAACTCGCGCGGGGAAAAAATCTACCACGTTCCGGGCAGCCGCTACTACGACCGGACGATCGCGGAAGTCTGGTTCTGCACCGAGGAGGAGGCGGAAGCGGCGGGATTCCGGGCGCCGAAGAACGGTTGATGCGATTTGGAGACGGGCCGAAGCGCCCGTCTTTCGCTTGGGAACAGCCGGGATAAAAAAAGACGCCCGCACCCATACTGTTACCAAAACATGCGAGGTGGATGCGATGCGTGGGACCGGAGGTCCGTTGATCATCCAGAGCGACGACGCCGTGCTGCTGGACGTGCGGCATCCGGATGCCGAAGCGGCGCGCGAATCGCTCGCCCGGTTCGCCGAGCTGGTGAAGCGGCCGGGGGATCTGCACACCTACCGCATCACGCCGCTTTCCGTCTGGAACGCGGCGGCGTCCGGGATGACGGGGGACGAGATGACGGATGTCCTGATTGCCTGGAGCCGGTACGACGTTCCGGCCGGACTGGCCGAGCGGATCGGGACGTGGGCCGGGCGCTATGGCAAAATCACGCTGGAAGCGGACGGAGAAGCGCTTGCCCTTACGGCCGACGGCGGCATCGCCCGCGAGCTGGAAGGGCTCGGCCTGCTTCCGGGCGGCGGCGAACCGATGCCGGACGGACGGGCGCGGTGGCGCGTGCCGCACGAACGGCGCGGCGAACTGAAACGCGAACTGACGCGGCGCGGCTATCCGGTGCTCGACCTTGCCGGATACCGCAGGGGCGGACGGCTGGATGTCGGGCTGAGATCCGTGACGGCATCGGGAGAGACGTTCCGCTTGCGCGACTATCAGGAGCGGGCGGTCGATCTGTTTTGCCGGGAGGACGCGGGGACGGGCGGCAGCGGCGTCATCGTGCTGCCCTGCGGCGCGGGGAAGACCGTCGTCGGCCTCGCGGCGCTGGCGCGGCTTCGCTGCGAGGCGCTCATCCTGACGCCCAGCGTGACGTCTGTCCGGCAATGGCGGTCCGAACTGCTCGACAAAACGACGTTGACGGAGCGCGACATCGGCGTGTACGCGGGCGGCGAGCGGCAGGTGCGCCCGGTGACCATCGCAACCTACTCGATCATGACCTGCCGGAGTTCGAAGTCGGACGATTACCGCCACATGAAGCTGTTCGGCGAGCGGGACTGGGGACTCATCATCTACGACGAAGTGCATCTGCTTCCCGCGCCGGTGTTCCGCATGACGGCGGATCTGCAGGCGAAGCGGCGGCTCGGCCTGACCGCCACCCTCGTGCGCGAGGACGGACGGGAGGAGGACGTGTTCTCGCTGATCGGCCCGAAGCGGTTCGATCTGTTCTGGAAGACGCTCGAGGCGAAGGGCTGGATCGCCCGGGTGACGTGCACGGAGATTCGCGTACCGCTCGCCCCGTCCGCCGCGGCGGAATACGCCGCGGCCGGCCAACGGGCGCGCGTCCGGATCGCGGCCGAGAACCCGGCGAAGATGGGCGTCGTCCGCGAGCTGCTCGCGCGCCATCGCGGCCGCCCGGTGCTGATCATCGGCCAGTACCTGCGCCAGCTCAAGCGGATGTCCGCCGCGTGGGGCGTGCCGCTGGTTACGGGGGAGACGAGCCATGACGAGCGCGAGCGGCTGTACGCGCGCTTCCGGAGCGGGGAGGAGCCGGTGCTGATCGTCTCGAAGGTCGCCAATCTCGCCGTCGATCTGCCGGACGCCGCCGTCGCCGTGCAGGTATCGGGCAGCTACGGGTCGCGCCAGGAGGAAGCGCAGCGGATCGGGCGCATCATGCGACCGAAGCCGGGGACGAACGAATGCTGGTTCTACACTGTCGTCACCGAGGGGACGAAGGAGACGGAATACGCGCGCCGGAGGCAGCTTTTCCTGACCGAGCAGGGCTATGTCTACCGGATCTTGCGCATGCCGGATGCGGACGGCGCGCCCGGAACGGAGGCGTCGGGATGCTGATCCGCGAATGGCTGCGGCGACTGCCGCCCGATGCAGCCGCGCGCTTCGCCGCCGCGCCGCCGTGGAACCGCCTCGACGCAAGCGGCGAGAACTGGGCCGATCTGGCGGCCGATCCGAAGGCGGTTGGGCGCGCGGCCGCCGCGCTGCCCGCGGATACGGCGGAAGCGCTCAAGGCGATCATGGTCCGATTCGGTTCCAGGCCTTTCGAGCGGGAGCAGTTCGAGAATGCGGCGGCCGAAGCCGGGCTGTCCGCCGGCGTCGCCGTGCGGGAGCTGGAACGGCTGCGCGCGTCCGGCATCGTGTTCACCGTGCGCAAAACCTGGGGCGACCGGCTTCATTTTCTCGCGTCCGATGCGCTGGCGGCATGGCTGGCCGCGCTGCTGCCGGCCGATGTCCGGCCGCTGCCGGACGGCCGGAAGTCCGCGCGGCCGCTGCAGGACTACACGGAGCCGTTCGGCCTGCAACTGCTGCAACTGCTGGCCGAGCTGGGCAAGCGCGGTCCGGAGCTTGCGGCCGCCGGCCGTACGGCCGCTTCGGCCGCAGCCCGGCTGGCGTTCGGGCCGGAGGCGCTGCGGCCGTTCGAAGCCCGGTTCGCCGCCGGCGAGGGGGACCCGCGGCTGAGGCTTGCCCTCGCCGCGGCGCATCATCTCGGCCTGCTCGGGGAAGCCGGGGGCCGGCTCGTCTGGCGCCGGGAGGCGCTGGCCGACTGGCTCGCGCTGGAGGCGAACCGGCGCGAGCGGGAACTGCTCGCGTTCGTGACGGATCGCTTCGCGGCGTGCGACGAGCGGTTCATGCACGCGGGCGCGCTGCTCCTCGGCCTGGAAGGCGGCCTCTGGCATCCGGCCGAAAGCATCGGGGCGTGGCTCAGGCGGCATGTTCCCGACGCCGCGGCGCATTGGCCGGCATGGGCCGATACGCTCGCCGCCCTCGGATGGATGCAGACCGGCAGAACGGCGGAAGGCGAGCCCGTCGTGCGGTGGCTGATCGATCCGGGGGGTGGCCCGGAGGCCGACGAACGCGAGCGGCATGCATGCGGCCGGATCCGCTTCATGCCCGGGGCGGAGCTGGCCGTGCCGCCCGATCTCGACTTCGGGCTGCGTTGGGAGCTCGAACTGCTCGCGGACAAGGTGCAGCCCGGACCGATGACCGGCATGCGGCTTTCGGCCGGTTCGTACGCGCGCTGGATCGAAAACGGCCGGACGTCCGGGGAGGCGCTGGCGCTGCTCGAAGAAGCCGCCGGCTGCCCCGTCCCGGAGGACCTGCGGCGGTCGATCCGGGATTGGGAGGAATCGGCCGGACGGATGGCCTTCCGGGAAGCGCTGCTTCTGGAATGCGACGACCGGCGGATCGCGGATCGGGCGGCCGCCGAACCGTCGGTTGCGGAACGGCTCGGCGAGCGGCTCGGCGAGCGGCATTTCCTCGTCGATCCCCGCCATGCCGCCGAGCTGCGCAGACGGCTCGCGAAAGCCGGCATTCCGGCGCGCGAAAGGGCGGCGGGCTTGGCGGATGCGGACGGACGGGAGCGCCCGCGCTATCCTTCCGCGCGGAATGCGGTCCCGACCGGAGACGATTCGGACCCGCCGGCTTCGGCGACGCCGCAGGAGGCCGTCCGGCTGCTGTCCGGGCTGCAACTGGAGCGGTACGCGCCGGATCTGGAATTTCGGCTCGTCTCCGCCGCCTCCGGGCGTCCGGGCTCGCCGTCCGCCGCCGGCGGCAAGACTGCCGCGTCCGGCGGCGCGGACGACCGGATGCGGGCGATCCGCGCGACCGGTCTGCCCGCCCACTGGTTCGGCGCGCTTCGCCGCGTCCATCCGTCCACGCGGCGCGAGATGGTGAAGCGGGCGATCGAGATCGGCGCGGCCGTCCGCATCGTCCGGGACGGCGTCGAGACGGACATCCTGCCGGAGCGGCTGGAGGAGACGGAGAGCGGCTGGCGGATGCTCGGCCGGCCCGCAGGACGCGCCGCCGATCCGGCGGAACGCGTCGCGATCGACGGCGACGCGTGGTCCGAAATGCGGCTGCTGCTCCCCGAATGGATCGGCGAGAGGAAATAACCATTCTATTTTGCCCCCCGGGAGTGGTATGATAGAGAACAAGACGGCTATACGGGGGTGATCGCCAGTGGCCATTCAGCTCAATCCGGCCGCGGCGTCCGCGCAGCGGGACGGCCGGTCATCGGGACCGCTCGACATGGCGGCGCTGCTGATCGCGGCATACGACCTTGGAGACATGATCAACGAATCGGCCGATGCTGCCGATTATTTATATTGGAAGGCGCGGCTTGCGCAGGACGAGGAAGCCCAGGCCCTGATCCGGCGCTTCCGCAAGGCGAAGGAGCGTTTCGAGGAGTGCAGCCGGTTCGGCCGCTTCCACCCGGATTACGACGCGGCGAGACGGGAGGCGGCCGAACTGCAGCGGCAACTGGACGACAACGCCGTGATCCGCCGGTTCAAGGAAGCCGAGCAGGCCTTGGACGACATGCTGCGCGAGATCGCCGTGCTCATCGCGCGGGCGGTGTCCGAGGATATCAAGGTGCCGGACAGCGGCTCGATCCGGACCGGCTGCGGCGGCGGATCGTGCGGCGGCGGGTGCGCGAGCTGCGGCTGACGGACGCCGCGGCCCGCGCCCGCTTCGGCGCTTGTCCCGCGGTCATGGAACGCGCGGGCAGATCATGAACGGAGGAGAATGCGGATGAACGAAGCGGTTGATCACGAAAGCGGTTCCGCCGGCAGGGAAAGCGGTTCCCTTTTCGCCGACCGGGTCGGATACATCGTGTGGGTCAGCGATCATCGGCAGGCCCGCAATCTGGACAAATACGGCACGGTCCACTACATCTCGAGGAAAATGAACTACGCCGTGATCTACATGGACGCCGACAAGGCGGAAGACACGATCCGCAACATCGAGCGGCTTCAATACGTAAAAAAGGTGGAGCGTTCGTACCGGGGTGAAATCCGGACGGAATATTCGAAGAACGTGCCGGACAAGACGCGTTCGTACAGCATCTGATCCCCGCGCGTCCGCCATCGCCCGAATGCTCCGATTGTGATAAAATGGAAACCGAACGTTCGGTTTCCCGCATGATGGAGGTGTTCGTGATGAAGGACAAGACGACGGAACGCTGGGGAACCTATGAATCGTTCTATGTCGAGCTTGCCGGCAAGAAGGTCGCCGACATCGTCATCACGAACCACGCCAGAATGCGGTGGATCGACCGGATCGAGCCGACGCGGTCCGAGCCTGACGATATTGCGGCGTTCATGTGGGAATGCCTGAAGCAGGGAAGGATCGAACCGTACTACCGCAACGAGAACGACGTGTTCCTGATCGACGACGATCTCGTGTTCGTGGCGGAATTCACCGAGCTGCCCGGCGAGACGGATCTGGCCGGACAGCCGCTGCACAAGATGATCGTTGTCACCTTCCTCGGCAAGATGTCCGTCACGATCGAGCTGCGCGACCTGAAGTCGTATTACTCCTGGCTCCGCCACTCCCGGCGGATGACGCTCATCAAGAACAGCCGCAAGCGGAAATGATCGAACAGCCCGGCACATGCGCGACGAGCGCATGTGCCTTTTTCGTGCGTTTTGCGCACGGGATGATGCCGCCGGACACGTTTTCGGTATAATGGGGGTAGTACGCAAGGAGTGGGTGCCCGTGGCGCTGAACTTTCACCAACTGCATATTTTTTACACCGTCGTCGACAAGGGCAGCTTCTCCGCGGCCGCCCAGGCGCTGCACATGACCCAGCCCGCCGTGACGATGCAGGTGCAGTCGCTGGAAGACTACTTCGGCACGAAGCTGCTGCACCGGTCGACGAAGCGGATCGAACTGACGGAGGCGGGAAGGGCGCTGCTCCCCTACGCGAAGCAGTCGATCGAACTGATCCGCGAGACGGACGCCGCGATGTCCCGGTTCACGCGGCAGCTCAAGGGAAGGCTGCAGCTCGGCGCCAGCCTGACGATCGGCGAATACATCCTGCCCCGCCTGCTCGGTCCGTTCGGCAAAGAGTACCCGCACATCGCGATCAGCATGAAGGTGATGAACACCGCGCAGATCATGGAGGAAATCTTGAACCACCAGCTCAATTTCGGCCTCGTCGAGGCGCCGGTCCAACACCCCGACATGCACATGGAGCCGGTCATGAGCGACGAGCTGAAACTGATCGCCCCCGCTGCGCATCCGCTCGCGCAGAAGGGAAAGGCGACGCTGGCGGAGGCGATCGCGTACCCGTTCGTGCTGCGCGAACAGGGTTCCGGCACGCGGCTCGTCATGGAGGAGCAGCTCAGGGCCCGGCAGATCGACCCGCGCAGCCTCAACATCGTCATGGAGCTGGGCAGCACCGGGGCGGTGAAGTCGGCGGTGGAGGCGGGCGTCGGCATCTCGTTCGTCTCGGCGTCCTCGGTCAAGCACGAGGTCGCGCTCGGCCTGATCAAGATCGTGCCGCTCGTTGACGCCGTGTTCAAGCGGGAGTTCTATTCGATCTATCTGAAATCGGCGCTCCTGCCGATTTCGGCGGTGACATTTCTGACCTTCCTGAGGGAGAGGGATCTGCGCCAATGGCTGTGAATCCGGCAACGGGACGCGCCGATCTGCACACCCATTCGACCGCCTCGGACGGGACGGGCTCGCCGGCGGACAACGTGCGGCTGGCCCGCGAGGCGGGCCTTGCGGCCGTTGCGCTCACCGATCACGACACGACGGCGGGGCTGGAGGAGGCGCTGGCGGAAGGCGGGCGGCTCGGCATCCGGGTCGTGCCGGGCGTCGAGCTGAGCACGATGGAGGACGGGCTGGACGTTCACGTGCTCGGGTACTTTATGGATTGGCGCGACGGGCGTTGGCAGGAGCGCCTGAGCTCGCAGCGGAACGCGCGGATGAGGCGGAACGCGATGATCCTGGATCGGCTGGCCGAACTGGGCATGCCGATCGCGATGGAAGAGGTGGAGCGCGCGGCGGCCGGACGGACGGCCGGGGGGGCGATCGGTCGGCCGCACATCGCGGCGGCGATGGTCGCGCGGGGATACGTCGCGTCGAAAGCCGAGGCGTTCGAACGATTCCTCGGCAGCGAGGGCGCGGCGTACGTCCGGGTTCCGCGTCCGACGCCGCTCGAGGCCGTGCGCTGGATTCACGAAGCCGGCGGCGCGGCGGTCATCGCCCATCCCGGGCTGTACGGGCGGGACGAGCTGGTGGAGGCGCTGCTGAAAGCGGGAGCGGACGGCATCGAAGTGTACCACTCCGATCACGGTCCGGAGGACGAGGCGCGCTACGCGGCGATGGCCGCCCGGTTCGGCGTGATCGCGACCGGCGGCTCGGACTATCACGGCGCGCGCGACGGCGCGGTGTTTCACGGCCCGCTGGGCGGCCGCACCGTCGATGCCGCGGCCGTGGATCTGCTGGAGGCGGCAAGCCGGAAATACCGATGACGCGCGGCGGGCGGGGAAACGGCCCGCGGCCATGTGCGCCGGAGCAGACAGGCGCCGGAGGAGACTTCCTCCGGCGCCTCTTCGCTCAGGTCACCGTCCGCACCGGCAGCGATTTGATCCGCTCCTCGTCCGGCGTCACGTACAGCGTCTTCTGGTGATCGTAGATGACGAACCCGGGCTTCGCGCCGCTCGGCTTGCGGACGTGGCGGATCAGCGTGTAGTCGACCGGCACGAGGCTGGACGCCTTGCCCCGGCTGTAGTACGCCGCCAGCATCGCCGCCTCCTCGAGCGTCGCGTTGCCGAAGCCGGTGCCGCGGATGACAACGTGGGAGCCGGGAATGTCCTTCGTGTGCAGCCACGTGTCGTTCGGCGACGCGAGCCGGTTCGTCAGATACTCGTTCTGCGTGTTGTTCTTGCCGACGTAGATCGGCACATTCTCCGACGACGTGTAGAGAAGCAGCGCCGGCCGGTCCGACTTCTTCTTCCGCGCCCCCGCGCCGCCCCGCCGCTTCAGGTAGCCCTGCTCCGCCAGTTCCTCGCGGATCTCCTCGATGTCCTGCAGCGAAGCCGTCTCGAGCTGCGCGAGCAGCGTATCGAAATACGCGATCTCCTCCCGCGCCGCCCCGATCTGCTCGGTCGCGGCCGCCACACTGTTCTTCGCCTTGCTGTACCGCTTGAACCAGCGCTGCGCATTCTCCGACGGCGTCAGTTGCGGATCCAGCTCGATCGTGACCGTCGGCTGCCGCTCGTCGTAATAATCGATCACGTCGACGCTGGCCTGCCCCTTCCGGATCGCGTGCATGTTCGCGATGAGCAGTTCGCCGATGATCCGGAACCGGTCCGCCTCCTTCGCCTCCGCCAGCGTCGCCTCGAGCTTCTCGATCTTCTTCTCGTTCTTCGCCTTCTCGTTCTGCAGGAAGCGGTGCAGGTCGGCCGACCGCTGGCGGACGAGATCCCGCTCGGCCTTGTCCCCGAAATACGCTTCGAGGCATTCCAGGATCGAATCGAACACGCGGGCGTCGCCGTCCAGATGGGTCAGCCGGGCCACGGAGAAAAAGGTCTTCCCGCGAACGTCCACGATATTCGGTTCATACCGGTGCGCGCCGAACCCCTCCATCATCTCGCGGAACGCCCGCCACAGCGCCTCCGGATCGCCCGGCGCGCCGGACCGGTGGACGATCTCGCGCGCAAGCAGGGGGCTGAGGCCGGCGAACGCGTCGACGAGCCGCCGGTCCGCCGGCGCGTCTTCGTCCGGGTTCGCGGCCCCGAGCGCTTCGGCGAACCGCGCGAAATCCCGCGCGGCCAGCGGATCGGCCTTTGCCTGCCCGGGCGGCGGCGTGTAGGCGCTGCCGGGCATGACGACCCGGTAGCTGCTGATCGCCGGCGTGACGTGATGGATGCCGTCGAAGATGCGGCCGTTCGCGGGATCGAGCAGGATGATGTTGCTGTGGCGGCCCATCAGTTCGACGACGATCCGCTTGAGCGACATGTCCCCGAGCTCGTCTCGCTGGCGGATGTCGATGTGCAGCACCCGCTCGCGGCCCGGCTGGGCGACGGATTCGATGACGCCGCCCTCGCAATGTTTGCGCATCAGCATGCAGAACATCGGCGCTTCGGGCGGGTTCGGCTGCGGCCGCGTGACCCAGTGGACCCGCGGATACGTCGGATTCGCCGACAGCAGCAGCCGGGGCTGGCCGCGCAGGCCGCCGCCGCGAAGCTGCAGCACGAGCGTATGATCGTCGGGCTGATGAATGCGGTGAATGCGGGTTCCGGCGAGCTGCCGGAGCTCGTGCGCAATTGCGCGCACGACAATGCCGTCGAGTGACATCGGAAGAACAACCACCTTCGCGTCTGCGGTTACATGCCTTGACAACTCTCTATCATGCCATAGTTCGAAGAAAAACTTAAGGGGCCGTTGCGCGCGCTCCCGGACTTGGCTCGCTTCCGCTGGGATATTTCACCGGTTGTCCGAATAGATTTACCCTGTAACGAGGCTGTCCGCCCGGTCGATGCCGACGGGGCCGGAAGAAGCGGATTACGGGAGGGAGACGGATGGAACAGAAGATGTGGCACCGGATGGACCCGCGCGAACTGACCCTCGCGCTCGGGAGCGACGCGGCGCGGGGGCTCGGCGAGGCGGAAGCGGCGCGCCGGCTGGCCGAGCACGGCCGGAACGAGCTCATGGAAGGGAAGCGCACGCCGCCGATCGCGCTGTTTCTGAATCAGTTCAAAGATTTCATGGTGCTGGTGCTCATCGGCGCGACGCTGATTTCGGGACTGCTTGGCGAGTACATGGACGCCGTCGCGATCCTGGCCATCGTCGTGCTGAACGGCGTGCTCGGCTTCATCCAGGAATACCGCGCCGAGCAGTCGCTGCGCTCGCTGAAGGCGCTGTCCGCGCCGACGGCACGCGTCATCCGGGACGGGGAAGCGCGGGAAATCCCGGCCGCCCTGCTCGTGCCCGGGGACATCGTCCTGCTCGAGAGCGGCGACCGCGTGCCGGCCGATCTCCGGCTGCTCGAGGCCAGCAGCCTGTACATGGAAGAATCCGCGCTGACCGGCGAGTCGGTGCCGGTCGGCAAGCACGCGCGGCCGATTGACGAGGACGGGCTCGGGACGGGCGACCTGAAGAACATCGGCTTCATGGGCACGATGGTGACGCGCGGCACGGGGAAAGGCATCGTCATCCGCACCGGCATGCGGACCGAGATGGGCAAAATCGCCCACATGATCGAACAGGCGGAGGAAGCGGAGACGCCGCTCCAGCGGCGCCTCGCGCAGCTCGGCAAAGTGCTGATCGGCGTGGCGGTCGCGCTGACGATCGTCGTCGTCGTCGCGGGCATCCTGCACGGCCAGCCGGCCTACGACATGTTCCTGGCCGGCGTCAGCCTCGCCGTCGCCGCCATTCCGGAGGGGCTGCCGGCGATCGTCACGATCGCGCTGGCGCTCGGCGTGCAGCGGATGATCCGCCGGCGGGCGATCGTGCGCAAGCTGCCGTCCGTCGAGACGCTCGGCTGCGCGACGGTCATCTGTTCGGACAAGACCGGCACGCTGACGCAGAACAAGATGACCGTCACCCGGCTCTGGACGGGCGGCCGGACGCTCGAGGTGACCGGCGAAGGCTACGTGCCGCGCGGCGAGGTGTTCGAGAACGGCGCACCGGCTGATCTGAAGCGGGACCCCGCGCTGCGCCGGCTGCTGCAGGTTGCGGCGCTCTGCAACAACGCGCGGCTGATCCGCGCCGGGGAAGACGGACGGCCCGCGCCCGCGGGCAAGCGGGCGGAGGCCGCGGACGAATGGATCATGCAGGGCGATCCGACGGAGGGCGCGCTCATCGTGCTGGCGGCCAAGCTGGGCGTTACGGTCTCGTCGCTCGAGGGGCTGTACAAGCGGGAGCGGGAGTACCCCTTCGATTCGGAACGCAAGCGGATGTCCGTGCTGGTCAGCCACCAGGGCGGCCGGCTCGTCTGCACGAAGGGCGCGCCCGACCTGCTGATGGAGCGTTGCGCCTATGTGCTCTGGGACGGCAACGTCGTGCCGTTCACGCCGACGCTGAAGCAGAAAGCGGCCGAGGCCGCGGAGAAGATGGCCGAATCGGCGCTGCGCGTGCTCGGGCTCGCCTACCGCGATCTGCGTCCGCAGGATAAGGCGGATACCGAGGCCGACGTCGAGAAGCAGCTCATCTTCGTCGGCCTGGCCGGCATGATCGATCCGCCGCGCAGGGAGGTGCGCGATGCGATCGCGACCTGCCGGCAGGCGGGCATCAAGACGGTGATGATCACCGGCGACCACCGGCTCACCGCCGAGGCGATCGCGGGCCAGCTCGGCATTCTGCCGCGCGGCGGCCGGTCGCTCGACGGCCGGCAGCTTGAGGCGATGACGGACGCGCAGCTCGATCGCGTCGTCGACGACACCTATGTCTACGCCCGCGTCGCGCCGGAGCACAAGCTGCGCATCGTCAAGGCGCTGCAGCGCAAGGGCCACGTCGTCGCGATGACGGGCGACGGCGTGAACGACGCGCCGGCGATCAAGTCGGCGGACATCGGCATCGCGATGGGGATCACGGGCACGGACGTCTCGAAGGAGGCTTCGTCGCTCGTCCTGTCCGACGACAACTTCGCCACGATCGTCGCGGCGATCGAGGAGGGGCGCGGCATCTATGAGAACATCCGCAAGTTCATCCGCTACCTGCTCGCTTCCAACGTCGGCGAGATCCTGACGATGTTCCTCGCGATGCTGTTCGCGCTGCCGCTGCCGCTCGTGCCGATCCAGATTCTGTGGGTGAACCTCGTGACCGACGGCCTGCCGGCGATGGCGCTCGGCGTCGACCAGCCGGAGAAGGATCTGATGCGCCAGCCGCCGCGCGGGTCGCGCGAGAGCATCTTCGCCCGCCGGCTCGGCTGGAAGATCATCAGCCGCGGCGTGCTGATCGGCCTGTGCACGCTCGGCGCGTTCGTCCTGACGCTCCGCTCGGGCGGCGATCTGGCCCGGGCGCAGACGGTCGCGTTCACGACGCTCGTCATGGCCCAGCTCATCCACGTGTTCGACTGCCGCAGCTCGCGGTCCATTTTCCACCGGAATCTGCTGGAGAACCGCTGGCTCGTGCTTGCCGTGCTGTCTTCGCTCGCGCTCATGATCCCGGTGCTGTACGTCGAGCCGCTGCAGGCGATCTTCAAGACGGTGCCGCTCTCCTTCCGCGACTGGTCGCTCGTGTTCGTCGCCGCCGGCATCCCGACGTTCGTCATGGGCATCGGCAGCGTCCTCGGCTCGCCCGGCGGCCGCAAGCGCCGGCGCGTCCCGTACGGCGGGCCGCGGCCCGTCTCGTCCTGACCGGATTTTGCGCATCCCCGGCCATGTTCCGCAGTTCGGATAAATGCAAACAATAGACGGATGGATCAATACTCACGGGCCCCGCGGACGGTTATGCTGACAGCAGAAGAAGCGGACACGGCGATCTCGCCGGAAGCCAGGGGAGTGCAAACCAAATGGAATTCGTGAAAATGCATGGTCTCGGGAACGACTTCATCGTGGTGGCGGGCGAGCGGGAGCTGCCGGCGGACGCGTCCGAACTCGCCGTGCGGCTTTGCGACCGCCATTTCGGCATCGGCGCCGACGGCCTGGTCTACATCCTGCCCTCCGAGCGGGCCGATTTCCGCATGCGGATCATCAACTCCGACGGCTCGGAAGCCGAACAGTGCGGCAACGCGATCCGCTGCGTCGCGAAGTATGTGTACGACCGCGGCCTGGCCGCATCGGATGCGGTCACGATCGAGACGCTCGGCGCGGGCGTGCAGCGGCTGCACATCACGGCCGACGGCGGCAAGGCCGTCAAGGTGCGGGTGGACATGGGCGAGCCGATTTTGAGCGGTCTCGCCGTTCCGACGACGATCGATCTGAGCCCGGTGATCGACCATCCGATCGAGGCGGACGGCCGCGAGTTCCGGTTCACGGCGGTCTCGATGGGCAATCCGCACTGCGTCATTTTCGTCGAGGACGCGGCGGCGTTCGATCTTCACCGGTGGGGGCCGCTGCTCGAGACGCATCCGCTGTTCCCGCGCAAGACGAACGTCGAATTCGTCACCGTGCGGTCGCGGTCGCACGCCGTCATGCGCGTCTGGGAGCGGGGCGCGGGGCCGACGCTGGCCTGCGGCACGGGCGCTTGCGCGACGCTGGTCGCGTCGGTGCTCGGCGGCCTGACCGACCGGACGGCGACGGTGTCGCTCGCGGGCGGCGATCTGCTCGTCGAATGGAGCGAGGAGGACAACCACGTCTACATGACGGGGCCGGCGGCGGAAGTCTTCAGCGGAACGCTTGCCTGACAGCGCCCGGAACGTTAACATAAGGGCATGAGACTTGCCCGGAATCAGGGAAGAAAAGCGGCCGGATGTAAGCGCGGGCTGCTTTTCTGCTGTCTGCGGCCTCCGGGCGCCGCGGGGAGGAAGACGGATGAAACCGGTTTTGCGGGATGCGCTGCGGACCGCGGTGCTGACCGGCGACGGCGCGATGGGGACGTATCTCCACCAGCTCGGGTTCCCGATCGGCGTGTCGTACGAGGAATTCAACATGACCCGGCCGGAGACGATCGCGTCCGTTCACAGGCAATATTATGAAGCGGGCGCGCGCGTCATCGAGACGAACACGTTCTCGGCGAACGCGGAGCGGCTTGCCCGTTACGGATTGGAAGAGGAGGCGGCGCGCATCAACCGGGAAGGGGTGCGCATCGCGCGCGAAGCGGTCGGCGCGGACGCGTATGTCGTCGGCGCGATCGGCGCGATCCGCACCGGCCGGTTGGCCGCCGTCCGGCTGTCGGCGATCGAGCGCGCCTTCGCCGAGCAGATCGACGCGCTGCTCGAGGCGGGCGTGGACGGCATCCTCCTCGAGACGTTCTACGATCTCGACGAGCTGCTGCTCGCGCTGCGCCTGGTGCGGAAGCGCTCCGACACGACGGTCATCTGCCAGCTCGCGGCCGTCGGCGCGGAGCTGCTCTACACGGGGCTGCCGATCGCCGAAGCGTTCCGCCGGCTCGAAGCGGCCGGAGCGGACGCCGTCGGCTTCAACTGCGAGAGCGGACCGAACGGCATTCTGCACGCGATCGACGCGCTGGACGGCGCGGTCGGCCTGCCGATTACCGTCTTCCCGAACGCGGGCGGGGCCGACTACGTCGACGGTCGGATCACGTATGCCGCCGGACCGGCGTATTTCGGCGACTGCGCGCGGCGCTTCGCCGATCGCGGCGCGCGGCTGATCGGCGGATGCTGCGGCACGACGCCCGATCACGTCGCGGCGATCGCCGCCGCCCTGGCGGGTTACGCGCCGAGCGAACCGTCCGCCGGGCGCGCCGAAGCGGAGGTCCGGGAACCGGCGCCGAAGATCCGGGTGACCGCGGAACCCGCGCCGCGGACGGAAGCCGGCGAAGCCGCGGACGGCGGCGACGGGCCGACGCTCGTCGAGCTCGTCCGGCGGCGGCCGACCGTCATCGTCGAGCTGGACCCGCCGCGGGATCTCGACATCACGAAGTTCATGGCCGGCGCGCGGGCGCTGCGGGACGCGGGCGCGGACGCGCTGACGATGGCCGACAACTCGCTCGCGGTGACGCGCATGAGCAACCTGGCGCTCGGCGCGATCGTGAAGGAGCGGGTCGGCATCCGGCCGCTCGTGCATATCGCCTGCCGGGACCGCAACCTGATCGGCACGCAGTCGCACATGATGGGGCTGCACGCGCTCGGCATCGACCATGTGCTGGCCGTGACGGGCGACCCGGCGAAGTTCGGCGACCTGCCCGGCTCGAGCTCGGTCTACGACATGACCAGCTTCGACATGATCCGCATGATCAAGCAGCTCAACGAAGGCGTCGCGTTCTCCGGCAAGCCGCTCAAGCAGCGGGCGCGGTTCATCGTCGGCGCCGCCTTCAATCCGAACGTGAAGCATCTCGACAAGGCGGTCCGGCGGCTGGAAAAGAAGGTCGAATGCGGCGCGGACTTCATCATGACGCAGCCGGTGTACGACGCCGCGCTGATCGCGCGGATCGCCGAATCGACCCGCCATATCGGCGTGCCGATCTTCATCGGCATCATGCCGCTCGCGAGCGGAAGAAACGCCGAATTTCTGCACAACGAGGTGCCGGGCATCGAGCTGTCGGACGAGGTCCGCAGGCGGATGGCCGGGCTGGAGGGGGAAGCCGGGCGGGCGGAAGGCGTCCGGATCGCGGAAGAGCTGCTGGATGCGGCACTGGAGTTTTTCAACGGCATCTATCTGATGACGCCCTTCATGTTCTATGACATGACGGCGAAGCTGACCGGCTACGTGCGGGCGAAAGCGGGGCTGAAAACGTCCGATATCTCTTGTTCCTCCGGCGAAAATGGATTACAATAGAGTCCAATGGTTACACCTGCCACGGATCGGAACGGAAGGGGCCGCGCCCGGCTGGACGGGCAGACGGCCAGGAGGTCCGAACGTGGGCGGCGCGAACGTATGCTCCGGCCTCCGGCTGTCAACAATAGTGCAAGCCGCCCGCATACGCAGCGCCGCAAATGCGCAAGCGATCGTATCCGTTCATCTTGCCGGCTTCCGGAGACGGGGCGAACGGGTATGACGACCGGGAGGAGACCACAATGGCAATCAAACTGATTAATATCGGATTCGGCAACATCGTGTCGGCCAACCGGATCATTTCGATCGTCAGTCCGGAGTCGGCGCCGATCAAGCGGATCATCCAGGAGGCGCGCGACCGGCACATGCTGATCGACGCGACGTACGGCAGGCGTACGCGGGCCGTCATCATCACCGACAGCGACCACGTCATCCTGTCCGCCGTGCAGCCCGAGACGGTGGCGCACCGTCTGTCCGTCAAGGAAGAAGAACACGACGAATGAATCGGAGCGTATCATGAGACGAGGATTGCTGATCGTGTTGTCGGGACCGTCCGGCGTGGGCAAGGGCACCGTCTGCAAGGCGTTGCGCCGCATGATGCCGGAGCTCGTGTATTCGGTGTCCGCGACAACGCGCGCGCCGCGGGCCGGAGAGGCCGATGGCGTGGACTATTACTTCAAGACGCGCGATGAGTTCCAGGAGATGATCGACCGCGGCGCGCTGCTGGAGCATGCGGAGTATGTCGGGAATCTGTACGGCACGCCCCGCGAGCCCGTCGAGCGGACGATCGCGGAGGGCAAGGACATCATCCTGGAGATCGACGTGCGGGGCGCGCTTCAGGTGAAGCGGAACTACCCGAAGGGCGTGTTCATTTTCCTGCTTCCGCCGTCGCTTGACGTCCTGAGGCAGCGCATTTCCGGACGGGGAACGGAGACGCCCGCCGTCATCGACACCCGCATGTCGGAAGCAAGCCGGGAGATCGGCATGATTTCCGAATACGATTACGCCGTCGTGAACGACGAGATCGAGTCGGCCTGCCGCCGGATCCAGAGCATCATCACCGCAGAGCATTGCCGGCGCGAGCGGGTCGTCGAGGAATATGCGGGCCTGATGCCCCTTATCCAGAAAGCGTAAAGAGGTGTTGCGGATGCTGTATCCATCGATCGACGAACTGATGAAGAAAGTCGACAGCAAATATTCGCTTGTCGTGGCGGCCGCCAAACGGGCGCGGATGCTCCGCGACGGCGCAAGCTCGCAACTCGAATCGCCCAAGTCCCACAAGCCGGTCGGCGTGGCGCTGGAGGAGATTTATCACGATCTTCTCGTCATTGAACAGGATTCGAACGCGAAATAATCGGACACGGCAACAACCCCATGGACGCGGGTTGTTCTTTTTTGTACGGGGATATCGGGAAGGAGGAGGCGGACGCCCATGGCAAGCAGCAGCCTGCGCGGCAGGACGATCGTGGTCGGCGTGACGGGGGGGATCGCCGCCTACAAGGCGGCGGCGCTGGTCAGCCGGCTGACGCAGCGGGGCGCCGACGTCAGGGTGATCCTGACGGAATCGGCGATTAAGTTCGTCGCGCCGCTCACATTCCAGACGCTGTCGCGCAATATGGTCTACACGGACATCTTCGACGAGCGGGATCCCGCCGTCGTCTCGCATATCGATCTGGCCGATCGCGCGGATCTGTTCATCGTGGCGCCGGCGACGGCGAACATCATCGCGAAAATGGCCCACGGGCTCGCGGACGACATGCTGAGCACGACGCTGCTCGCGACGACCGCGCCCATTCTCGTGGCGCCCGCGATGAACGTCCACATGTACGCCCATCCGGCGGTGCAGGCGAATCTGAGGCTGCTCGCCGAGCGCGGCGTCCGGTTCGTGGAGCCGGGGACGGGGCAGCTCGCGTGCGGCTACGTCGGCAAGGGGAGGCTCGCCGAGCCCGAGACGATCGCGGACGCCGCGGAAGCGCTGCTGAACGGGTTGACCCGCGGCGACGCCGGGCCGCTGCCGCAGGCCGGACCGGCGGCGGGCGGTCAGCCCGGTCCGCTCGCGGGGCGCAAGGTCGTCGTAACGGCCGGCGGCACGGTGGAGCGGATCGACCCGGTGCGGTACATCACGAACGACTCGTCCGGCAAAATGGGCGTCGCGATCGCCGAGGCGGCCCGCGACCTCGGGGCGGAGGTGACGCTGATCGCGGCGCGGATGAGCGCGCCGCCGCCAGGCGGTGTCGAAGTCGTCCGCGTCGAGTCGGCCGAAGAGATGCTGGAAGCGGTCATGGAGCGGTTCGACGCGGCGGACATCGTCGTGAAGGCGGCCGCCGTCGCCGACTACCGGCCCGCGGTGCGCCACGCCGCCAAGATGAAGAAGAAGGACGACCGCCTCGTGCTGGAGCTCGTGAAGACGCCCGACATCCTCGCGGAAGCGGGACGGCGGAAGACGAAGCAGCTTCTCGTCGGCTTCGCGGCGGAGACGGACGATCTCGAGGCGAACGCGCTGGACAAGCTGCGGCGCAAGAACTGCGATCTGATCGTCGCGAACGACGTGACGGCGCCCGGCGCGGGCTTCGGCTCCGATACGAACTCGGTCGTCGTGTTCGACGGACGCGGCCGGGCGGCGGAATGGACGCTCCTGCCGAAGCGGGAAATCGGGCTGCGCCTGATGCGGCTGGCGGCCGAACGGCTCGCCGGGCGGGAGGCGTCCGCGCCGTGATCGCCCGCGTCGTCGTGGATGTCGCCGCGCGGCAGACGGACCGTCCGTTCGATTACCTCGTGCCCGCGGATGCCGAGGCGTGGATCGGGATCGGCAGCCGCGTCGCCGTGCCGTTCGGCGGCCGGACGGTGCAGGGCTTCGTCGTCGGTTTCGCGGAGGAAGCGGAAGTGGAGCCCGGCAAGCTCAAGCCGATCGGCGAGCTGCTCGATCCGACGCCGCCGCTGCGGCCCGATCTGATCGAGCTGGCGCGCTGGATGGCGGACACGTACGGCTGCGCCTGGACCGCGGCCATGCAGGCGATGATTCCCGCCGCGCTCAAGGGCCGGGCGGAGCGTCTGGTCGGCCTGGCCCGGGAGGGGGCGGCGGAGTCCGCGCGGGAGGCCGCGGACGGGTTGCCGGACGAGCTGATCCGCTACCTGGAGCGATACGGGCCGGTGAAGCTGGATTCGCTGCTGGAGCGGTTTCCCGGCCATGCGCGCGAGATCAGCGGCGCCTTGCGGGGCGGCGCGCTGACCGAAACAGTGCGGGTGCGGGACCGGCTGTCGGTGAAGAGGGTGCTGGCCGTCTTCCCGCCGGACGACCGCGACGCGGCCGCGCGGGCCGCCGGCGCGATGCCGCCGCGGCTCGCGAAACAGCGCGAGGCGCTGCTGCATATGCTGGAGCGGAACGCCCCGGTCCCCCTGCGCAAGCTGGCGGAAGAGAGCGGGATGTCGGAAGCGGTTTTCCGAGCGCTTGCGGAGAAGGGACTGCTGCGGATCGAACCGGTGGAAGAGGACCGGGATCCTTACGCCGGACGGCGATTCGCGCCGAGCAAGCCGCTGCCGCTGACGGAGGCGCAGGCCGCGGCGCTCGGCCGCATCGCGGAGGCGATGGAAAGCGGGGAGCCCGCGACGATGCTGCTGCAGGGCGTGACCGGCAGCGGCAAGACGGAGGTGTACCTGCAGGCGATCGAGCGGTGCGTCGCATCCGGCCGGCAGGCGATCGTGCTCGTGCCGGAGATTTCGCTGACGCCGCAGATGGTCGAGCGGTTCAAGGGACGGTTCGGCGGCGACGTCGCTGTCATGCACAGCCGGCTGTCGGCCGGCGAGCGCTACGACGAATGGCGCAAGGTGCGCGACGGGCGCGTGCGGGTGGCGATCGGCGCGCGGTCGGCCGTGTTCGCGCCGTTCGAACGGATCGGCCTGATCATCATCGACGAGGAGCACGAATCGTCCTACAAGCAGGAGGAAAGTCCGAAATACCACGCGCGCGATGTCGCGGTCCGGCGGGCGCGGCAGCACGGCGCGGTCGTCGTGCTCGGCTCGGCGACGCCGTCGCTCGAGAGCTTCGCGGCCGCCCGGCTTGCGCCCGCCGCCGCGGCCGCGGAGAGCGCCGGGCCGGCCGTCCGGGTGACCCCGGGCGCGGCGCTCGCCCTGGCCGAATGGCTGCCGCTGCCCGAGCGGGCGCTCGGCAATCCGCTGCCGCCGGTGGACGTCGTCGACATGCGCGGGGAGCTGGCCGCGGGCAACCGGACGATGTTCAGCCGCCGGCTGCGCGAGGCGCTGACGCTGCGGCTTCAGCGCGGCGAGCAGACCGTGCTGCTGCTCAACCGGCGCGGCTACAGCACGTTCGTCATGTGCCGCGCCTGCGGCCATACGGCCGGCTGCCCGCATTGCGAGATCGCGCTGACCTACCATCAGCGGAGCGGCGTGCTGCGCTGCCACTACTGCGGCCACGCGGAACGGCAGCCGGAGGCCTGTCCGGCGTGCGGCAGCCCGCACATCCGCTATTTCGGCACCGGGACGGAGCGCGTCGAGGAGGAGCTGCGCCGCGCGTTCCCCGGCATCCGCGTCATCCGGATGGACGTCGACACGACCGGCGCGAAGGGGGCGCACGAGAAGCTGCTGTCGGCGTTCGGCCGGCGCGAGGCGGATGTGCTGCTCGGCACGCAGATGGTCGCGAAGGGGCTCGATTTTCCGCTCGTGACGCTGGTCGGCGTCATCGCCGCGGACACCTCGCTCCATCTGCCGGACTTCCGCGCGGCGGAGCGGACGTTCCAGCTCATCACGCAGGTTGCCGGCCGGGCCGGGCGGCACGCGCTGCCCGGCGAGGTGGTCGTGCAGACGTACGCGCCGGACCATTACGCGATCCGCGCGGCGCAGCGCCACGACTATATCGGGTTCGTGCGCGAGGAGCTGCGCGCCCGCCGGCTCCTGTCCTATCCGCCGTACTGCCGGCTGGCGCTCGCGACGCTGTCGCATCCGGAGCTGCCGAAGCTGGCCGAGGCGGCCGAGACGTTCGCCTCGCTGCTGCGCGGCGCCGCGGAAGCGGCCGGCTGTGCGGAGCCGCTCGCCGGCGGCGCGGAGACGGCGCTGGAGCTCGTCGGCCCCGCGGCGTCGCCGATCCCGCGCCTGAAAGATCGCTACCGGTGGCAAGTTATGATAAAATATCGGGGAAATGTCGACGCGGCGGGGCTGATTCGGCAGGCCGCCGACGCGCTGGCCTCAGACCGCATGGCGGGGGACGTCCAGATCAGCGTCGACGTCGACCCGCAAATGATTCTGTAACCAGAAGGATGTGCGTAACCGAATGGCCATCAGGCTCATTGTGAAGGACCCCGATCCCGTGCTGCGGGAGCGCGCGAAGGAAGTGACGAAGTTCAACGCGAACCTCCACAAGCTGCTCCGGGACATGGCCGAGACGATGTACGACGCGCGGGGGGTCGGGCTCGCCGCGCCCCAGATCGGCATTCTGAAGCGCGTCATCGTCGTCGACGTCGGCGACGAGCACGGACTGATCGAAATGGTGAATCCGGAGATCGTGGAGCGCGAAGGCGAGCAGATCGGACCCGAGGGCTGTCTCAGCATTCCGGGGCTGAACGGCATCGTCCGGCGGGCGCAGCGCGTCGTCGTCAAGGGGCAGGACCGGGACGGCAATCCGTTCACGGTCGAGGCGGAAGGGTATCTTGCGCGCGCGTTCCAGCACGAGGTCGATCATTTGAACGGCGTCTTGTTCACTGACATCGCCGACGAAGTCTACAAGATTCCGCCGGAATCGGAGGAGCGGGAAGAAGAGGAAGCATGAGCGACATCCGCATCGTTTTCATGGGAACACCGGAGTTCGCCGTGCCGTCGCTGCGCGCCCTCGCCGCGGCCGGCTACCGGATTGCGGCCGTCGTCTCCCAGCCCGACCGGCCGCAGGGACGCAAGCGCGTGCTGATGCCGACGCCCGTGAAGGCCGCGGCGCAGGAACTCGGCATCCCGGTGCTGCAGCCCGAGCGCGTGCGGCGGCCGGAGGCGGTCGAGGCGATCGCCGCATACAAGCCGGATCTGATCGTCACGGCGGCCTACGGGCAAATTCTGCCGAAGCCGCTGCTCGATCTGCCGCGGCTCGGCTGCGTCAACGTGCACGGCTCGCTGCTGCCGAAATACCGGGGCGGCGCGCCGATCCAGCGCGCGATCATGAACGGCGAGACGGTCACCGGCGTGACGGTCATGTACATGGCCGAAGGGCTCGACACCGGCGACATGATCAGCAAGGTCGAAGTGCCGATCGAAGCGGACGATACGGCCGGCACGCTGTTCGCGAAGCTCAGCGAGGCGGGGGCGGAGCTGCTCGTTCGCACGCTGCCGGACATCATCGCGGGCACCGCAAAGGCCGTGCCGCAGAACGACGCGGAGGCGACCTACGCGCCGAATCTGACCCGCGAGGACGAACGGCTCGACTGGTCGCGGACCGCGAAGGAGCTTTGCGACCAGGTGCGCGGGCTGGTGCCGTTCTCCGGCGGCTTCACGCTGCTGAACGGCGAAGTGTTCAAGGTGTGGAAATGCAGACCGGCGGAAGACGCGGGCGGCGCGGCGGACGTCCGTCCCGGCGCGATCCGGACGGAGGCGGGACGCCTGCTCGTTGCCGCCGGCGACGGTTGGCTGGAGCTGCTTGAAGTGCAGCCCGCCGGCAAGAAGGCGATGCCGGCCGCCGAGTGGCTGAAGGGAACGCGCCTGCCGCCCGGCGCGGCGTTCGGAGGTTGATGGCGATGCTGTCCAGACGCGGCGCGACGGCCAGGGAAGCCGCGCTCGACATGCTGCTGCGCGTCGAGCAGGAAGGCGCTTACAGCAATCTCGAACTGAATCGGACGCTGGGCGCGGCCGGCCTCTCCAGGGCCGACGCGGCGCTCGCGACGGAGCTCGTCTACGGCACGATCCAGCGGCGGCTGACCCTCGACCACTGGCTGTCCAAGTTCGTCTCGCGCGGGCTGGACAAGCTGCAGCCGTGGGTGCTGGCGCTGCTCCGGATGAGCCTGTACCAGCTCGTGTATCTGGACCGGATTCCGCCGCACGCGGCGGTGAGCGAAGCGGTCAAGATCGCGAAGAAGCGCGGCCATCCCGGCATCGTCAGCCTGGTCAACGGCGTGCTGCGCAGCCTGGCCGGCTGCCGGGACGAGCTGGGCCCTCCGGATGATCCCGATCCGGTGCGCCGGCTGTCGGTGAAGCATTCGTTTCCCGAATGGATGGCCGCCCGCTGGATCGAAGTTTACGGCGAAGAGACGGCGGACCGGATCATGGCGGCGCTCAACGAGCGGCCGAGGACGAGCATCCGGGTCAACCGGCTGCGCGGCGGCCGCCGCTCGGTGCTGGAGCGGCTCAAGTCGGAGGGCTACGACGCGAAGCTGTCGCTCATCACGCAGGCCGGCATCGTCATCCGCCGGGGCGGGAACCTGGCCGACACGGACGGGTATCGCGCCGGCGAATGGACGGTGCAGGACGAAGCCGCAATGCTCGTCGCGGAAGCGTGCGATCCGGAGCCGGGCATGCGCGTGCTGGATTGCTGCGCCGCGCCCGGCGGCAAATCGACGCATCTCGCCGAGCTGATGGGCGACGTCGGCGAGGTCATCGCGAACGACATCCACGCGCACAAGGAGCGGCTGATCGTCGAGCACGCGAGGCGGCTCGGCCTCGCCTCCGTCCGCACGTCGGTGTGCGACGCCGCCGACCTGCCGAACCGCGTCGGCACGGCGACCATGGACGTCGTGCTGCTTGACGCGCCGTGCAGCGGCTTCGGCGTCATCCGCCGCAAGCCGGAAATCCGCTGGTCGAGGCAACCGTCGGACATTGACGATATCGCCGCGGTCCAGCACCGGCTGCTCGCGGCGGCTTCCGCGATCGTGAAGCCCGGCGGCCTGCTCGTCTACAGCACCTGCACGTTCGAGCCGCGGGAGAATGAGGAGCAGATCGGGCGCTTCCTCGCTTCGCATCCCGAGTTCACGCCGGATGCGGACTGGCCGCGACCGATGATGGAGGCGTTCCGCGCCGTCGGGCTGCCCGAGCCGACTCCCGGCACCGGATCGGTGACGCTGCTGCCGCACATGGCGGGCACGGACGGCTTTTTCATCGCGCGGCTGCGCAAGCGCAAGTGACGGCGCCCGAAGTGGTTCGGACCCGGACGCCTGTGGTACAATATATGGATAATGGCGGCGCTTACGGCCGCCCGCCGGAGGCGTTCCGTCAATCGACAGCGGGATGGAGCGAAACCATGAAACCGTTCATATACGATTATACGTACGACGAGTTGAAAGCGTGGATGAAGGAAGCCGGCGAGCCCGCGTTCCGCGCGGACCAGTTGTTCGACTGGCTGTACGTGAAGCGCGTCCGCTCGTTCGCGGACATGACGAATCTGCCGAAATCGCTGCGCGTGAAGCTGGAAGACGCGTTCGCGTTCGTGGCGCTTTCGGAGATCACGCGGCTCACCTCGAAGGACGGCACGATCAAATACCTGTTCGGCCTGCACGACAACCACGCGATCGAGACGGTGGTCATGCGCCACAACTACGGCATCAGCATCTGCGTCACGACGCAGGTCGGCTGCCGGATCGGCTGCACGTTCTGCGCTTCGACCCTCGGCGGGCTGAAGCGGAACCTGACGGCCGGCGAGATCGTCGCGCAGGTGGTGACGGCGCAGCAAATGCTCGACGAGACGGGCGAGCGGATCGCGAGCATCGTCATCATGGGTTCGGGGGAGCCGTTCGAAAACTACGACGCGACGATGGCCTTCCTGCGCATCGTCACCCATCCGAAGGGGCTCAATATCGGCCAGCGCCACATCACGGTCTCGACGAGCGGCATCGTGCCGAACATCTACCGGTTTGCGGACGAGAACACGCAGATCAACCTCGCGATCTCGATCCACGCGCCGAACGACGCGCTGCGCTCGAAGCTTATGCCGGTCAACCGGCGCTACCCGTTCGACGAGGTCATGAAGGCGATCAAGTATTATATCGAAAAAACCGGCCGCCGCGTCACGTTCGAGTACGCGTTGATCGGCGGCGTGAACGACCAGCCCGAGCACGCGGAGGAACTGGCGGACGTGCTGGGCGGCATGCTGTGCCACGTCAACCTCATTCCGGTCAATTACGTGCCGGAACGGAAATACGTGCGCACGCCGCGGGAGGACATTTTCCGGTTCCACCGCATCCTGCAGAGCCGGGGCATCAACGCGACGATCCGCCGGGAGCAGGGGCACGACATCGCCGCGGCATGCGGCCAATTGCGGGCGAAACACATGGAGTCAATGAGGTGATCCCATTTTGAGAACGGCCAACCGAAGCGACGTCGGGCGCATCCGGCTCGTGAACGAGGACCGCGCCTGGGCCGCCGAGCTGCCGAGCGGCGTGACGGCCGCCATCGTGGCGGACGGCATGGGCGGGCATCAGGCCGGAGACGTCGCCAGCCAGCTCGCGGTCGACACCTTCCGCGAGGCGATCTCGTCCGTTCAGGCGGAACTCACGCACGAGCAGGCGAAAACGGCGCTCTGCCAGGCGATTCTGCAGGCCAACGAAGCGGTGTTCGAGCTGGCTGCGCGCAACGAGCATTACCGGAGCATGGGAACGACCGTGGTGGCGGCGCTGCTCCTCGGCGATGCCGGGTTCATCGGCCATATCGGCGACAGCCGGGCGTACAAGCAGCGCGGCGACACGCTCCGGCTGCTGACGGAGGACCACACGCTCGTGAACGAGCTGGCGAAATCCGGCCAGATCAGCCCGGAGGAGGCGGCGAACCATCCGCGCCGCCACGTGCTGACGCGGGCGCTCGGAACGGAGCGGGAAGTCGAAGTCGATCTCAAGGGCTTCTCGTGGCTGCCGGGAGACCGGCTGCTGCTCTGCAGCGACGGCCTGTACGGCATGGTGTCCGACGAAGAGATCCGCGAGACGCTGCTCGACGAGGCGCTCGACCTCGACGCGAAGGCGAACCGGCTGATCGAGCTGGCGCTCGAGGCGGGCGGCGAGGACAACGTGACCGTTCTGCTGATCGAATACAACGGCGGGCATCCGGGGGGTGAGCAGCCGGCATGATCGGATTCGAACTCGGAGGCCGCTACGAAATCATCGAGCGGATCGGCGGCGGCGGCATGGCGCTCGTCTACAAGGCGCATGACCTCCTGCTGGGCCGCAACGTCGCCGTGAAAATTTTGCGCCAGCAGTTCGTCCACGACGAGGAATTCGTGCGCCGTTTCCGCCGGGAAGCGCAGGCCGCGGCTTCGCTCTCGCACCCGAACATCGTGAGCGTCTACGATGTCGGCCAGCAGGACGACACGCACTACATCGTCATGGAATACGTCGAAGGACGCAACCTGAACGACATCATCAAGGAGCGGGCGCCGCTGCAGCCGGATGAAGCGGTGCGCATCGCCATGCAGATTTGCGACGCGCTCGACCACGCCCACAACAACCAGATCATCCATCGCGACATCAAGCCGCACAACATCCTCATCGGCAAAAACGGCCGCGTGAAGGTGACGGACTTCGGCATCGCGCGCGCCGTCACGTCGTCGACGATCACCCAGACGGGATCGGTGGTCGGCTCGGTGCACTATTTGTCTCCCGAGCACGCCAAGGGCGTCGTCACGGGCGAGAAATCGGACTTATATTCACTCGGCGTCGTATTGTACCAGATGGTGACGGGCCGGCTGCCGTTCCTGGGCGAAAGCCCGATCAGCGTCGCGCTGAAGCACCTGCAGGACGGCTTCGAGGAGCCGCGCAAGGTCAATCCGCTCATTCCGCAGAGCCTGGAGAACATCATTCTGCGCGCGATGCGCAAGAGCCCGGGCGAGCGCTACGGATCGGCCCGCGAGATGCTGGAGGATCTGGAGACCTGCCTGAATCCCGAGCGGCTCCACGAGCCGAAGATCACGTTCGACGACGTGGATCTGGAGGAGACGCGCGTCATGCCGGCCATCCGCACGGGCGGCGAGACGCAGCCCGCGCCGCGCAACCGCGAGAATCGGGAAGCGCGCGAAGGCGCCGAGGCCGACACGTTCCCCGAATCTCCGGAATGGTACGACGAAGACAAGCTCCGCTGGCGATGGGTGAAGCCGGTCGTTGCGCTCATCCTGACGGGTGTGTTCGTCGCGCTGGCGATCCAGGGCGTGCGCATGGCGCGCGAGTATTTCGAGACGGACGAGGTCGAGGTGCCGTACGTCGTCGGCCTGCAGGAGGCGGTGGCCCGCGAGCGGCTCGCCTCCGTCGGGCTGAACGTCGAGGAGCCGGTCCTCTACGAGGAGAACGACGAGGTGCCGGCGGGCGTCGTCATTTCACAGAACAAGATGAACATGCGCGTGAAGACCGGCGCGTACATCCAGCTCACCGTCAGCTCCGGCCCGAAGCTCGAGACGATGGAGAATTTCGTCGGGCGCAAGTTCACCGAAGCGCAGATGCTGCTCGAGGCCGCGGGCGTCGCGTCCGATCGGATCGAGCGCGAGGACGTGTTCGACGACGCCGAGCCGGGCGACATTCTCGAGCAGTCGATCGCCGCGGGCGAGCGGTACGACCCGGATACGGTGCGCATCAAGTTCGTCGTCAGCAAGGGCCGCGAGACGTTCGAAATGCCTTCGCTGATCGACCTGAAGCTGGATGAGGCGATCAAGAAGCTGGAGGAGCTTGAGCTCAGGCTCGGTCCGGACGAAGGCATCGCGCGCGAGGCGAGCTACAAGCCCGAAGGCACGGTCATCGCCCAGTTCCCGTACATGCCGGGCGATCCCGTCGCGAAGGGCAGCGAGGTGACGCTGACTGTCAGCTCCGGATTGCCGGAGGACGCGTTGCGCTACACGTTCAACATCTCGATCTCGCCGGCCGTCGCCGGCCGGGCGAGCCAAATCCGGATCGAGTACAGCGACGCGACCGGCGAGAAGATCGATTGGGGCACGCGCCGGATCGAGCAGACGGAGTCGTTCCCGGTCGAGGTCGTGCTGGCGCCGAACACCGAAGCGATCGTGACGATCTACCGCGACGGCCAGTTCACCGACTCGTTCTCGGTCACCTATGACGAAGCGAAGGCCGGCGGCCGGGGCGTCCAGTCCGTGCCGGGCGGACCGGCCATTCCGGAAGATCAGCCGGCGTCGGGATCGCCGCAGCATTCCGGATCCGGCGGCACGGAGGGCGAATCCGCTCCGCCGGTTCAGCAGACGGACAGCGGAGCGCAGGAAGAGCCGGCGTCCGGCGGCGCGGCCCCGGATGCCGGAGCGCAAAACGAAGAAGGGCTTCAGGAGGATTGACGCGTGGCAACCGGACGCATCGTCAAAGCGTTGGCGGGTTACTATTTCGTGGAACCGGACCGGCCCGAAGCGGGCGCTGACGGGCCGATCCGCTGCCGCGCGCGCGGCATCTTCAAGAAGCGGGGCGAATCGCCGCTCGTCGGCGACCGGGTGGACTTTACCGCGATCGGCGGCGGCGAGGGAACCGTCGACCGGATTCACCCGCGCTCGTCGGTTTTGATCCGTCCGCCGGTCGCCAACATCGACCTGGCGGTCGTCGTCTTCTCGGTTGCGGAGCCCGCGCTCAACCTGCAACTCCTGGACAAATTTCTCGCGTTCATCGAGCATGCGGGCATCGACGCCCTGATCTGCCTGAGCAAGCGGGATCTGGCGGACGGGCCGGACGGGCAAGAGGCGCGGGACGCGCTGGAAACGGTGCGGCGCATCTATCCGCCGATCGGCTACCGGTTGATCGAGACGTGCGCGCGGACCGGCGAAGGCACGGACGAGCTGCGCGAGGCGCTGCGCGGCCGGCTGTCCGTCGTCTGCGGCCAGTCGGGCGTCGGCAAGTCGTCGCTGCTCAACGCCGTTGTGCCCGGGCTCGCGCTCGCGACGAACGAGATCAGCGAGAAGCTCGGCCGGGGCCGGCACACAACGCGGCATACGGAGCTGATTCCGGTCGGCGGAGGCGGCTATGTGGCGGACACGCCGGGCTTCAGCCAGCTTGATTTCGGTGAGCTCGGGGAGGACGCGGATCTCGGCTCGTGCTTCCGCGAGTTCCGCGAGCTGGCGTCCGGGTGCCGGTTCAGGGGCTGCACGCACGTGCGCGAGCCGGGCTGCGCGGTCACCGCGGCGCTCGAGGAAGGTCAAATCGCAAGGAGCCGGTACAACAGCTACATCGCGTTTCTGGCGGAAGCCGGCGAGAAGAAGCGGAGGTATTGAGATGACGATCATCGCGCCTTCGATCCTGTCGGCCGATTTCGGCCGGCTGGCGGAGGAGATTGCCGATGCGGAGCGCAGCGGCGGCGACTGGATTCATATCGATGTCATGGACGGCATGTTCGTGCCGAACATCACGTTCGGTCCGCCGGTCATCAAGGCGGTTCGCGGCGCAAGCCGGCTGCCGTTCGACGTCCATCTGATGATCGAGCGGCCCGAGCGGTATCTCGCCGATTTCAAGGCGGCCGGCGCGGACCGGATCACGGTGCACGCCGAGGCTTGCGTCCACCTGCACCGCGTCGTCGGGCAGATCCGGGAGCTCGGCCTGCCGGCGGGCGTGGCGCTCAACCCGGCGACGCCGCTCGCGTTCGTCGAGCATCTGCTGGATGACGTCGACCTCATCCTGTGCATGACGGTCAACCCGGGGTTCGGCGGGCAGACGTTCATCCCGTCCGTGCTGGACAAGATCCGCAGGCTCAGGCAAATGCTGATCGAGCGGGGCAGGGACGGCGTCCATATCCAGGTGGACGGCGGCATCAACGCGGAGACCGCGCCGCTCGTCCGGGAAGCCGGCGCCGACGTGCTGGTGGCCGGCAACGCCGTGTTCGGCCGGCCCGACCGGGCCGCGGCGATTGCCGAATTGCGATGAAGGAGCCGATACGATGACGGAGCGGGAACCGGTCGGGAAGAAGGACGTTTTCTGGCTGTTCGGCTACAGTGCGGCGATCGGCGCGCTGCTGGTCGCGTTCACGATGTTTCCGGCGTTCTGGCGGGTCATGTTTTCCCTCGGGGCGCTGTTTCTCGGCATCCGCTTCTTCGGGCGGTACGATCGTCTCGCGCTGCGGGTGTGGCTGATCTTGCTGTCGATCGTGTATTTTGTCGTGTTCACGTTCCTGACCGTCGTGTTCCTCTATTCGACGGGGCGGATCGTCGTGCCGGAATAACCGGCCCTTCCGGCGGAATAGGACAATTCGGCCGCGCATAGGATGGTTACAGGAGCGAGGAACCTGTAACCTTTTTTTCGGTCCGTGTATATAGGTGGATTGACGATGGGCGCGCCGAAGGAGGGGAGGAGCCGTGAAGTTCTATACGATCAAGCTGCCGAAGTTTCTGGGCGGAATCGTGCGAGCGATCCTGAATACGTTCCAGAAGAACTGACCTCCGCCGCCCCGGCTGCCGGGTGGACGCCATCCGGCAGGTCGGCGCGGCTCGTCGCACATGAGCGGGCATCACGAGCATCGTCTGAGAGTCCGGATTTCCGGACTTTCTTCATGGGAATGGAATGGCAACGACAAACTCCCACGCGCGACACAACGCCGTGGGAGTTTCCGGTTTCACCGTCTGCTTGTCTTATCCCTTCACCGATCCGACCGTCATCTGCATGAACGTCTTGTTCGCGAACAGGTAGGCGACGAGGAGCGGCAGCATCGACAGCACCGCGCCCGCCAGCATCAGGTGGGTCTGGAGCGCCGCGCTGTTCGTATAGCGCAGGCTGGTCAGCCCGACCGTGAGCGTGCGCAGTTCCGGCGAGTTCATCGTGAACACGAGCGGCAGAATGTACTCGTTCCAGGCGGTGCGGAAGGCGAACAGTCCGCTGACGCCCAGACCCGGGGCGAGAAGCGGCAGGATGATCCGCCAGTAGATGCCCATGAAACTGCAGCCGTCGAGGGTGGCCGCCTCGTCGAGATCGCGCGGAATGGCCTTGAAGAATCCGGTCAGGATGAAAAACGTCGTCGCGTGGGCGCTGATCAGGATGAGCACCACGCCCCACAACGTCGTGTTGAGATGGATGTTCACCATCAGCTCGAACTGGGGCCGCAGCACGACGGCGCCGATCGAGATGAACATCGTCGAAGCCTGGATGGCGATGTACAGCTTCTTGCCCGGGAAGTCCCGCCGGTCCGTGACGTAGCCCGCCATCGAGGCGACGATGAGCGTGCCGATCGTGGCCATCACCGCCACGAACAGGCTGTTCCAGGTGTATCGGGCAAAACCCGCGCCTTCCCACGCCTCGACGAAGTTCTGAAACTGCCATTCCCGCGGCAAAATGGTCGCCCCCGCCGTCAGCTCCATGTTCGTCTTGAACGAGCCGAGCACGGTGATGACGACGGGAAACAGGGTAAAGAAGGCTATGGCCAGCAGAAAAGCCCATACGAGGAGCTGCGTGGCCAGCCTGCTTGCCAGCCGCGGCCATTCCGGAAGCGTCCTGTTGCGAAAATCCGTGTGAATGACCGAACGTTCCACCGCTTCACCCCTGCATACCTGAAAAAATTCGTTGGCCGTTGGCCCGGCGGTTGTCAATAGAGATTGCTCATGCGCCGCGAGACATAGAAATAGATGACCGTGACCGCGCCGACGATGAGCGCCGTCGCGAAGCCGACCGCGCTGCCGTAGCCGATCTCCTGCAGGAACACCGATCCGGTCGACACCGGGAACAGCAGCCGGTAGACGTACAGGAACATGACTTCCGTGCGTCCGACCGGACCGCCTTCCGTGAGCACCATGATGCTCTCGTATCCCTTCAGCGAGATCGTGATCGCGAGCAGGATGATCATCTGCATGACCGGTCCGAGCAACGGAAGCGTCACGTAGCGGAACTGCTGGAGACGGTTTGCGCCGTCGATCGCCGCGCTCTCGTACAGGTCCTGCGGAATGTTCTGCAGGCCGGCCAGGAACAGCAGCATGTAGTTGCCGATCGCGCCCCAGATGGCAACGATGATCGCCGTCAGCATCGCGTATTTCGGCCCGAGCCAGTCGATCGCGCGGTCCGTGATGCCGAACCGGAGCAAGAACTGGTTCAGCAGCCCGTTGTACGAGTTGAAGATGATGAAGAACACGACGGAGATGACCGCGGTGCTGATGATCGTCGGCATGAAATAGATCGCCCGGAGCAGACCGCCGCCGCGGATTTTCCGGTTGAGGATGACGGCCAGCGCCAGCGAGATCGGCAGCGTGACGATGATTTTGCCTCCGGCGTACACGAAGGTGTTCACCACAGCGTTCCAGAACAGGTCGTCGTGCCACAGCCGGACGAAATTGCCGAAGCCGATGAATTTCTTCTCGCCGTATCCCTTGTAGTCGTAGAACATGAAGTGGATGGCCCACAGAATCGGGTAGATCCCGAGCACGACGGTCAGAAAGAAGCTCGGAAACAGAAACCCGTAATTTTCCGCGTGCAGCCGCCATTTTCTCATGGAGTATCGCTCCGTCTTTCGTGGTATGGCCCGGCGGGAGGGACCAGGGGCGATCGCCGCGTTCCGTTCCCGCCGGGCCGGTCATGTCGCCGGCATGAGCCCGTCATTTGGCCAGCATCGTGCCTTGCAGTTTGATCGGATCAAAGTCCGGATCCGGCGTCACCTTGACTTCGCCGGCGGCGATCTCCTTGTCGAGCGCCGCGTTGTAGCGCTTGTTCAGATCTTCGACGATCGCGTCGAGGTCGCCGCCGAGCAGGATGTATTCCATGAACGCGTCGCCGTAGTTCAGGCCTTCGATCGTGACGGCGGGCGGCACCGGCCAGAGGGCGTCATATTCCGTGAGCAGGAAGCCTTCGACGCCTTCCAGCTCCGGCGCGGCGGCTTTCGCCGCGATCGACGGCACGGCGGACAGGCCGAGCCCCGCTTCGTGATACGCCTGCAGCACGTCGTCGCTGTACATGTACTGGAGGAATTTCCAGGCTGCTTCCTTGTTCTTCGACTGGCTCGAAATCGCGAGCCATTGGCCGGAGTTCGCGAACCCGGACGCGCCCCGGATCTCGCCGTCGAACGTCGGCGCGAGGGCGGCCGCCCACTTGATCTTCGCCGGGAACTGGCTGCTGTACACGCCCGGCTCCGCGGAGTAGCTCAGGTACATGCCGATCTTGCCTTCGGCGAACTGCGCCCGGAGCGGGTCGATGTCGAGCGATTCGACGCCCGGCAGCATGCTGCCTTCCTCTCTCATCTGACGGAACGCCTCGATGACCGGCTTGAAGTGCTGGAAGTCGAACCGGCCCGTCTTGTGGTCGAAGCCGAAGCCGTCATAGCCGGAGAGTTGCAGAATCTCGCGGGCCGAACGGTCCAGCGCGCTCTTCGGGCTCTTGAAATTGAGCGCGAAGCCGTATTGTCCGTCCGCCTTGCCGACTTCGGTGATCTTCCGCGCGGCCTCCACCATTTCCGCCAGCGTCTTCGGCGGATTCCGGATGCCGGCCTTCTCGAACAGCTCGACGTTGTACACGAGCCGCAGCGTGTAGCCGAAGTTCGGCAGCGTGTAGATCTTGCCGTCGAAGCGGTTCACCTCGTCCTGGAAGGTCGGACCGAACTTCTCTTTCATCTCGTCGGTCAGATAGTCATCCAGCGGCTCGAGGTACCCCTTGCGCACGAACGGAATCGTCGTGTCCTGGTTCGGGCGCAGAATGTCCGGCGACTGGTTGCTCGCGAACGCGATGTCGACGGATTGCGCGTAGTTCTCGGCCATCGAGGTGACTTCCACTTCGATGTTGTCCGTGTTCTCGGCGTTGTAGCGGTCGACGACTTGCTTGATGAAGTCCGCGTCGTGCCGGTCGAACGTCCAGTAGGTCAGTTTGATTTTCTCTCCGGACGAAGCCTTCGACCCGCCGCCTCCGCCGCCGGAACCGCTCTGGCTCGAGCTTCCGCCGGAAGACGAGCCTCCTCCCGACCCGCCCGAGCCGGAGTCGCTCTTGCCGCCGCACGCGGCCAGCGTGAAAGCGAATACAAAGATGAGCATCCACATGAACCCTTTCCTTGCCATACACGGCCCTCCCTGAATCGATTCGACTGATGCGCTTTTCCGGCGCAAGCCCATTGTAAAAAACGGCCGCGTACGGCCGGGAGAGAAAATATTCCGCTATGGGGGGACTTTTTACATCATTTGTCGAACGGCGGCACGGACGCCTTCCGACGGAACGGCGCCGGGCGCTATCGCTTGTACTCCGCGACGAACGCGGACGGGGTGAGGCCGGTCATCTTCTTGAACACGCTGGTGAAATAGCGGCGGTCTTCGTAGCCCACCTCCAGCGCGACCTCCTGCACCTGCCGGCCTTCGATCAGCATCCGCTTCGCCGTCTCGATCCGCTCGTTCGTGACGAACTGGACGAAGGTCATGCCGGTCACCCTCTTGAACAGGCCGGCGAAATAGTTGCCGCTCAGGTGAACGTGCCGGGCGCAATCGGCGAGCGTCAGCGGCTCGCGCAGATTCGCGCGGATGTGGCGGATCGCCGCGTCGACGATCCGCTCGGAATCCGAGCGCCGGCGCCGCTCGATGATCCGGCAGCCCCGCTCGCAGATGTCGGACAGGATCCGCTCCAGCTCGCCGAGGTCGCTCGCCTTCTCGAGACGGGCGGAGGCGAGCCCGTGCTCCAGCTCCGCCGTTTCCTCGCGGGGAACGCTCTCCATCAGCACGCGGATCGCGAAGAAGCCGATCTCCTTGCAGACGTTGATCAGATAAGCCGGCTCGGGCCGGGGTTCGGCGGACGACAGCTCGCGCAGCATGTCCGCCAGCGTCTCGCGCGCCTTCGTGGCGTTGCCCGACTGGAGGGCGAGACCGAGCTCCTGCTCCTTCTCCTTCGGATAGCGGGGAAGGACGCGCCCGCGTCCGGCCACCTCGTCGTAGAGCAGCGCCACGTTGCCGCCGGTGTAGAACTGGTAGGACAGCGCGATCCGCGCGTCCTGGCAGGAGCGGTGCAGCTCCGAGGCGTGGGTGGCCTTGCGGCCGACGCCGATCGAGATCGTGAATTTCGAGTAGGTGGCGACGTGCTCGCAGCACCGTTCCGCCAGGTCCGCGGCGTCGACGCCGTCGGGCAGATGGCAGACCGCCGCGAACCGGCTCATCGTCTCGCGGAACACGACGCCGCGCGTGACCGAGGAAATCGTCTCCTCGAGGATGTTCTGCAGCGAGAAGCGGATCAGCTCGATCTCCTCGATCGGAAGCGATGCGCACCGCTTCTCGAACTGGTCGATTTCAATCATCATGACCGCCAGATCCGTCTGGGGCAGCTCGATCTGCAGGAACGCCCAGCGTTTCCGCACCGCGCCCTCGCTCGCCGCGTGGTGGAGGAGCAGGGTGAAGAACTCCTGGCGCAGGATCGGCAGGCTTTCCTTCACCCGCCGTTCGATCTCGATCAGCCGGATTTGCTCCCTGCGCTCCGCCAGCACCCGTTCCTTCGCCTTCGCGACGATCTCCAGGATGTCCGGAATCGAGTGGGGCTTCGTCAGATAGTCGAAGGCGCCGAGCCGCACCGCCTGGCGCGCGTATTCGAAATCCGTATAGCCGCTGAAGAAGATCGCCTTGCTCGGAATCCGCTCCCGGTTCAGCGTGTCCAGCATCTCGATGCCGTCCATGTTCGGCATCCGGATGTCCGTCAGGACGATGTCCGGGCGCTTCTCCCGGATGAGCGCGAGGCCTTCCTTGCCGTCGAGGGCGGTGCCGACGACCTCGACGCCGATGCTCGCCCAGTCGACGGCGGAGGCCAGCCCCTCCACGACGCTCGGAATGTCGTCGATGATGCACAGCGTTACCCGTTCATTCAATCCGCGGCACCCCCATGTCCAGCGGCACGAGCAGCGAGACGCGCGTCCCTTCGCCCGGACGGCTGTCGATCGTCATGTCCGCCCTGTCGCCGTAGTACAGTTTCAACCGGTGATAGACGTTGAACAGCGCGTAGCCCGACTTCTCCCGCGGCGCGGCATCCCCGCGGCGGATCGCCGCCATGGCCTCCCCGGCGTCGAATCCGATGCCGTTGTCCTCCACGAGGATCCGGATCGCCTGCCCCTCCCTGGCGAAGGACAACCGGATCTCGCCGCCCGAACGCCGGTCCCTGAAGCCGTGCAGGATCGCATTCTCCACGAGCGGCTGCAGCATGATCTTCGGAATCGGCTCGTCCAGCAGCGTCTCGTCGTCGAGCTCGATGCTGCAGCAGAACACGCCGGGATAGCTGCGCTCCTGGATGAGCAGATACTGCTTCACGTGCTCGATCTCCTTTTCGACCGTCGTGATCGCGCTGCCGCGGTTCAGGCCGAGCTGGAACATGCGGGAGAGGGCGAGCACCATTTCGCTGACGTGCTCGTTCTGCCCGAGCTGGCATTTGAAGTAGATCGTGTTGAGCGCGTTGTACAGGAAATGCGGGGAGATGTGGGCCTGAAGCGCTTTCTGTTCCGCCTTGCTCTTCTCCTTTTCCACCGCCTTGACCGTCTCGATCAGGCTCTGGATCTGCTCGAGCATCAGATTGAACCGCATGCCGACGCGGCTGAATTCGTCGTTGTGCCGGATCTGGAACCGGACCGACAGATCGTTCGCCTCGACCCGCCGCATGAGCGACATCAGATTGTTGAGCGGCCGCGTGATGAGCATCATCAGCACGTTGGAGACAAGATAGGCGGTGACGATGCCGGCGGCGATGACGCCGAGCATGATCCACTGGATGCGGTCCATCTCGCGGAACAGCTCCGACTTGGGCTGGACGCTGTACAGCGTCCAATCTTCCTTCGTCGACAGCCGGCTGCTCGTGATGATGTAGTCGTCCGTGTTCTCCGGCAGCGTCTTGCCGAAGCGCAGCACTTCCCGGCCTTCGTCGTCGAGCAGCAGCAGATCGCCGGACGTGCGCGCGCCCATGTTCGCCTCGACCGACTCCATCAGGTCGCGCTCGCTGATGTTGACCAGGATGTACACGTCCTTCACGTTCTGGTCGGTGATCGGCTCGAGCACGAGGGAAACCACGTTCTCATGGGCGGTGAAAAAAGGGTCCCGATGGCCGGCGATCCACGTCGTGCCCTGTTCCTCGACGAGGATGCGGTGGATGTCCGAGCCGATGAACGGGGCGGACGGGTCCCGCGCGTAGCCGGTGTTGTAGAATTCGCCGATCGGCGTGGAGACGAGCACGGTGTGGGTCATCGGCTCGATCTGCTTCATCTGCGCGAACAGCGTCTGCAGCGCCGTCATGTGCGCCCCGTAGCGCGCGGTGTTGCCCAGCGACACGTCGCGCATCACGTCCTTGAACGCGTCGCTGATCATGAGCGTCATGACGGAGATCGCGATCCGCCGGAGATCGTTGTCGAGCACCTGCACCGACTTGACGAGCGATTCCCGGCCCGAATCCACGGCATGGCGCTCCACGATGTCGGCCGCGACCCGGTAGGAGCCGATGCCGGTGACGGAGACGGCCACGAGGATCAGGACGATGAGCGCGATCCGGATGCGCATGCGGAAGGTGAGGCTCCGCCCGGGGCGGACGGCGGAGCCTGCCGCGGTCTGGATGTTCATGCGACCACCTGCAGTTCAAGGAATGGACGGACAGGCATCTTATGTGTCAGTTTACCATAATCCGAAGCATTTGGATGGCGTTTGTTGAACTTCGGCTCGCCGGCGGGCAGCGATCCGGCCCGGCGGATTCCTTTTCCCCGCGAAAAAGGATACAATCAAACCCGAACGGACGCGTGCGAAGCGGAACCGGCCACCAACGGCGAAGAGGGGATCCGAATGCGTGACGATTGCATGCATCCGGCCGACCGGATCATGGACATCATCGGGCGGATTTTCCGCCACGGCCTGTCGACGGCGCGGGGGCTGTGCCTGTCGATCCGCGAAGACAACGGCTACATCTGGATCACGCCGGCCGGCACGGACAAGGGCGCGCTTACCCGGCGGGACATGCTGTGCGTCCGGCCGGACGGCAGCGTGATCGGCATCCGCCCGCCGGACGGCGAGCTGCCGATCCACCGGCTCGTCTACGCGGCGCGGCCCGATCTGAAAGCGATCGTCAGCGCGCATCCGCCGGCGCTCGCCGCCTGGAGCCTCGTCCGCCAGACGCCCGATGCGCGGCTGCTGCCGTACGAAAGCGGGATTTGCGGCGAAATCGGCACGGCGCCGGACAGCGGGCGGTTCGGGCTTGGCATCGCCGATGCGTTCGCGAAGGGGTGCCATGCGGTCGTGCCGGAGAACCGGGGCGTCGTGACGGGCGGGAAGGATCTGTCCGGGGCGTTCCGGGTGTTCGAGACGGTGGAATTTCTCGGAAGACTGGAGCTGACGGCGCGGCGGATCGGGCGGCCGGTTCCGGTGCCGACCGAAGCGATCGGACCGGCCCTGCGGGCGGCGTCCGGCGAACCGGACGCGCGCTTCATGCCCGGCGCCTGCAATCCGGAGGAGACGGCCGTCCGGCGGGAAATGTGCGCGTTCATCCGGCGGTTGTACGATCAGCGGCTGCTTGCGGGCGCGGGGAGCGCGTGCTCCCGCCGGCTGGAGGACGGCGCGTTCGTCATCACGTCGGACGGCATGGACCCCGGGGAGCCGCGGCCCGGGGACCTGGTGCGGATCGGGCGCGGGGCGGAGGAGGGCAAGGCGCCGAGCCGGTCGTGGCGGCTGCACGAGCGCATCTACGCCCGGCAGCCGCACGTGAAGGCGATCATCCTCGCGCAACCGCCGAACCTCATGGCGTTCGCGGTGACGGATGCGGAGCCGGATGTCCGCGCCGTTCCGGAGAGCCGCATCCTGCCGCGCCAGATGCCGAAACTGCCGTTCGGGGCGGTGTTCGAACATCCGGATGAAACGGCGGCCGTGTTCGGCATGGACGCGCCGATCGCGATCGTGCGGAACCACTGCGTCGTCGCGACCGGCGCCGGCCTGCCGGAAGCCTTCGACCGGCTGGAGGCGGCCGAGTGTGCCGCGCGGGCATTCATCGATGCGCACGGCATCGGCGGGGCCGCGCCCGCCAAACGCGGATAAACCGGAAAAAGCGGGCGGGCGTCCGGTCCGCTTTTCCCTACGGCATCCAGATGCGGTAGTTGCCGCTCAGGGCGAGCAGCGCGAAGAAATGGAGGCAGTTGTCGTAATAGCGGCGCTTGCCCGTCCGGAGCGGCGTGTTCCAGAAGGCGCGCACGAGCTTCTCGGCGTTCGGGCCTCCGGCCGCGAGCGAGGCCGCGGCGTTCGTCGCCAGCAGGCCGACGGGATGGAGCGCCGGCTCGTCGAACGGCTTGCCGTCGATCGTGTATCGCCGGTAGTCGGACGGGTCGATGCCGGCGAAGAAGCGCTGGATGCGCTCGCATTCTTCCACCTGCCAATCGTCGGCCCGGAACCATTCCCAATCCAGCGCGACGTTGAGTGCCACCCGGTACGAATCGCTGAAGAAGTGCTGGAATCCCGGATGCGACTCGGTGCGCGGCGTGCCGTCGAAGTTGGCATATTCCGGCGCCAGGCCGGTGACGGGATGGCAGGCTTTTCTCAAATATTGCCGGCTTGCATTCGCCGCTTCCTTCCAGAAGGGACGGTCCCGCTCGTCGGCCCACAGCGCGAACAGCTCGTAGAAGTGCGGCAGGTGGTAGGAAGGATCGCTGAACGGGGCCTCCGGCACAAACTTGATCAGCTTCGTGCGCGGATCCCACATCGGATCGCCTTCCCCGTCCTCGCCCTGGTGGACGCAGGCGCGCAGGATCGTCCGCGCCTGTTCGGCGTAATCGAACGGCTCGGCTCCGTCGCCCCAGCGGTGCGAAGCGAAGAACAGCGCCAGCGCGAAATATTCCTCGCCGTCCGGCGCCGGCCCCTGCGAGATGCGGGTGCCGTCGGGCTTCGTGTGCCAGGCGAAATAATGCTTGTAACGGCCGTCCTTGTGCTGCATGAACGTTTTAGCAAAAAACCAAATGCGATCGAACACGTCCTGCCTGTCCATCTGCACCGCCATCATCATGCCGTAGGACAGCCCTTCCGTGCGCACGTCCAGGTTGCCCGTGTCGAGCAGATACCCCTTGTCGTCGCCGAGCGGATAGTAAATGCGGACGTCTTCGCCGCCGTGGAACAGGGCGTTCCAGGCGTCGTCCAGCTTGCGGCGGATTTCCGCTTCGCCGTAGCCGTATTCGGCGAACACGTTGCGGTACCGGCCGTTGTGGAAAGCTCCCTGTCTTGCGGTTGTCATCGCGGATTGCGCCTCCTCGTGCGGGTGGTGGGGAAAAACAAACTCCCGATGCGCGATTGCAGCGGGAGTTCGTCTTCAGCCGGGGGCGCCCCGGTATCGTGATGCGTGGTCTTGATGCGATCGGACGCCGCCGGCGCAAACCGTCAAACGCGGGTGACCTTGCCGGACTTGAGCGCGCGGGCGCTGACCCAGACGCGCTTCGGCTTGCCGTTCACCAGAATGCGGACCTTCTGAACGTTCACGCCCCACGTGCGGCGGTTGCGGTTGTTGGCGTGCGACACATGATTGCCTCTGCCCGGCGATTTGCCGGTAACGAAACATTTGCGGGACATCGACATACACCTCCTTCAACCGGATGCGGCGCGCGGCGCTGCCTCTTGCCGCCTGCGGAAAACTTCCGTGCTCACAAGCACACTCGAATATGATACCACAGCCGGAGTGGAAAATCCATAGGCCGTCGTCATGGACCCGAAGTCCGGATTTACGGTTTGTATTCTGCCTGTCCGCACTTTATAATGAATTAAGCCCACCATCGCTTGAGGAGGAGTGAGCCATGTCTCTGCAAATCCGGACTGAGCTGGGTCAGGTCCATGTGACGGACCATGTGTTGTCGGTGATCGCCGGTTCAGCGGCCATGGAGTGCTACGGTCTGGTCGGCATGGCGTCGCGCAAGCAGTTCAAGGATGGCATAGCCGAACTTCTGGGCAGGGAAAATTTGTCGCGCGGCGTCGAAATCCGCCGTGAAGGCGAGGCGACGCATGTCGATCTGTACATCGTCGTCAGCTACGGCACGAAAATTTCGGAGGTCGCGCACAATGTCCAGTCGCGCGTGAAATACGTATTGAACGAAGTGGCTGGTCTTAATGTCGATTATGTCAACATCTTCGTGCAAGGCGTCAGGGTATCGCGGTAGGAGGGAATCGGGTGAGCAAGCGGTTGCTGGACGGAAAGGCATTTGCGGAAATGGTGCTTGCGGGCGCGGAGTCGCTCGAGCGAAACGTGGAGCATGTCAACGCGTTGAACGTTTTCCCCGTGCCGGATGGCGATACGGGCACCAATATGAACCTTACGATGCGGTCGGGTGTTCAAGAGCTGGGAAGCCGCCCGTCGCTTTCTTTAGCAGCAGCCGCAGAAGCGCTTTCAAAAGGGCTGCTGATGGGCGCCAGGGGCAATTCCGGCGTCATCCTGTCGCAGCTCTTCCGCGGATTCGCCCGCGGAGCGGCCGGCCATGACGAATTGAACGCGGTGCAGTTCGCCGCGGCGCTGCAGCAGGGCGTCGATACCGCTTACAAATCGGTGGTGAAGCCGGTCGAGGGAACGATCCTGACGGTCGCGCGGGAGTCCGCGCGTCATGCGGTGTCGATCGCCCGCCGGACGCCCGACCTCGCGGCGCTCATGGGCGAGGTGCTGGCGAAGGCGAGGGAGACGCTGCAGCGGACACCGGACATGCTCCCGATCCTGAAGCAGGTCGGCGTCGTCGACTCCGGCGGCCAGGGGCTTGTCCATATCTACGAAGGATTTGCTGCCTATCTGTCCGGCGAGGCTGCGCACATCGACGTCGAAGTTCCGGCCCTGGCCCTGGCCGGCGCGGCGGCCCGGCCGGCCCCCGCGGCCGGGCCGGTCCGCCGGGCGGAAGCCGCCCCGGCGCAGAGCCGGCTGGCGACCGAGTCGATCGAATTCCCTTATGACATGGAATTCTTCATCCGGCGGCCGGAGAAGCTGCCGGCCGGCATGCGGTTCGACCGGGAGTGGTTCATCCGCGCGCTGGAGAAGGACGGCGATTCGGTCATCGTCATCGACGAGGGCGACATCATCAAGGTGCACGTCCATTCGCGAAAGCCGGGCGACGTGCTCAATCTCGCGCTGCCTTACGGCGAGCTGATCGACATCCGCATCCTGAACATGCGCGAGCAGCACCGCGAGCTGCTGGAGCAGGAGGAGCCGATGCCGGCCGGAGACGGCGCGGATCTGGCGGCGCCCGAGGTGCTGACGGGCGGCGCGCCCGTGCAGGGCGTCTCGCCGGAGCAGGTGCACGAGTACGCGCCGTACGGGATCATCGCCGTCGCGATGGGCGGCGGCATCGCCGACATCTTCCTGCGGCATGAAGCCGACATCGTGCTGTCGGGCGGGCAGACGATGAACCCGAGCACGGAGGATTTCCTGCAGGCGATCGAGTCGCTGAGCGCGGAGCGGATCTATCTGCTGCCGAACAACGGCAACATCATCCTGACCGCGCAGCAGGCGGCGGAAATGAGCGGCCGGGCCGTCACCGTCATTCCGACGCGCTCGATTCCGCAGGGGCTGGCCGCGCTGCTCGCGTTCAACGAGGCGGAGACGGCGGAGCGCAACGAGGAGCGGATGCGCGGCGCCGCCGAGTCGGTCCGCTCCGGCGAAGTGACGCTCGCCGTGCGGGATTCGACGATCGGCGGCCTCGCGATCCGGGAGGGCGACTACATCGGCATCATGGACAAGGAGATCATCGCGGCGTCTCCGAGCCTGCAGGAGACGTGCCGCGCCCTGCTCGCGAAGATGCTGGAGGACGGCGGCGAGCTGGTGACGGTGCTGACCGGAGAAGGGACAAGCGACGGGGAGACCGAGGCGCTGTCCGAATGGCTGAAGGCGGAATATCCGGACGCCGAGCTGGAAGTGATCGAGGGCGGGCAACCGCTTTACCCCTACCTGATCGCAGTGGAATAGAAGGAACGAACATTCGGGCAACGGGAGGGCTATTGCCATGTGTGCGGTGAAAATCGTCGTGGACAGCACATCGGACATTCCGAAGGAGGAGTGCGACCGGCTCGGCATCGAAATGATCCCGCTCAAGGTGCATTTCGGCGAAGAGACGTATCTCGACGGGGTGACCATCGGCCCAGGCAATTTCTACGACATGCTCGAGGCGTCCCCGGTCATGCCGACGACGTCGCAGCCTTCGCCGAACGACTTCCTCGAGCTGTATCAGGGCATCCTCGGGAAAGAGCCGGGCGCGCAGATCATCTCGTTCCATCTCAGCTCGGAGTTCAGCGGCACGTATCAGTCGGCCGTCATCGCCAAATCGATGATGGACGGCGAACCCGACATCACGGTCATCGACTCGCGGTCCGCTTCCTACGGGTTCGGCGCGGCCGCGCTGCTGGCGGCGGAGATGGCCTGGGCAGGCGAGCCGAAGGAGCGGATCCTCGAGGCGGTCGACCGGCTGCTGAAGGGCATCCGGATCTACTTCCTTGTCGACACGCTTGAATACTTGCAGCGGGGCGGCCGGATCGGGAAGGCGTCCGCGCTGATCGGCGGGCTGCTCAACATCAAGCCGATCCTGACGATCCAGGACGGCGTCGTGGCGCCGGTCGACAAGACGCGGGGCACGAAGAAGGCGATCGGCCGCATCGTCGAGTTGCTGGAGGCGGAGTTCGGAGGACAGCCCGTCCATGTCGGCATCGGCTGGAGCAAGTACGACGAGCATGCGAAGGAGCTGCTGGCGCGGGTGCGGGAGAAGTTCGACGTCCGGAGCGTCCGCGAAGTGCAGCTCGGCGGCGTCATCGGCGCCCACGTCGGCCCCGGCGCCTCGGCCGTATTCATGTACAAGGCGTGAAGGAAATGACGATAACGCTGGACCGGATCCCGGTGCGGCAGATCAAAGGCGTGAGCGCTCGGAAAGAAGAGGAGCTTCACGCCTTTGGCATCCGTACGGCAGCGGATCTGCTGGAATATTTCCCGTTCCGGTACGAAGACTACCGCGTGCGGGAGCTTGGCGAGGTAGGAGACGGAGAGAGAGCGACCATATTGGGCAAGATCGCGACGCCGCCGGTCGTGCAGCGCTACGGCGGCAAGACGCGCATGTTCTGCCGCGTGGCGGCGGGCGGCTTGCTGATCACGGCGGTCTGGTTCAACCGGCATTTTCTGCAGGATCAGCTCACGCCCGGGCGGGACATCATGCTGACGGGAAAATGGGACCGCCGCCGGCGCCAGCTCACGGTGTCCGAATCGGAGTTTCCCGACCGCGGGGCGTCGAAGACCGGCACGCTGCAGCCGGTCTATTCGGTCGGCGGCGGCATCACGCAGGGCTGGCTGCGCAAGACGATCGCGCAGGCACTGCAGCAGTTCGGCCATCTCGTGCCGGAGGTGCTGCCGCACGAGCTGATTGCGCGGCACGGGCTGATGCCGCGCCGGGAAGCGGTGATGCGGATGCATGCGCCGGGCAGCGCGGAGGAGGGCGAGGCCGCGCGCCGGCGGATGGCGTACGAGGAACTGTTCCTGTTCCAGCTCAAGCTGCAGGCCTACCGGGCGCATACGCGGCGCAAGCGGGACGGCGTCGCGCACACGGTGGATGGCGTCTCGATCCGCGCGTTCGCGGCCGGGCTGCCGTTCGAGCTGACCGACGGGCAGAAGAAGGCGGTGAACGAGATTCTGCACGACATGCGGCAGCCGTACTGCATGAACCGGCTGCTGCAGGGCGACGTCGGCTCGGGCAAGACGGCCGTCGCGGCGATTGCGCTCTACGCGGCGGTGAAAAGCGGGCATCAGGGGGCGCTGATGGCGCCGACCGAAATTTTGGCCGAGCAGCACATGCGCACGCTCGAGAAGTGGTTCGCGCCGCACGGGATCCAGGTGGCGCTGCTCACCGGCAGCCTGACCGAGCGGCAGCGGCGGGACGTGCTCGCCGGGCTGCAGATGGGCATGGTCGACATCGTCGTCGGCACGCATGCGCTGATCCAGGAGGATGTCCAGTTCCGCAGCCTCAGCCTCGTCGTGACGGACGAGCAGCACCGGTTCGGCGTCGGCCAGCGCAGCATCCTGCGCCGCAAGGGGATGCATCCGGACGTGCTGACGATGACGGCGACGCCGATTCCGCGCACGCTGGCGATCACGGCGTTCGGCGACATGGACGTTTCGACGCTGCGCGAGCGCCCGAAGGGGCGGGTGCCGGTCAAGACCTACTGGGTCCGGCACGACATGCTGGACCGGGTGCTCGGCTTCATCCGGCGCGAGGTGGAGGCCGGGCGGCAGGCGTACGTCATTTGCCCGCTGATCGAGGAGTCGGACAAGCTGGACGTGCAGAACGTCATCGATCTGCACCTGCAGATGCAGCAGGCGTTCCCGGACCTCAAGGTCGGGCTGCTGCACGGCCGGCTGACCCCGGCGGAGAAGGACGCGGTCATGCGCGCGTTCGCGTCCGGCGAGACGCATGTGCTCGTCGCGACGACCGTCGTCGAGGTCGGCGTCGACGTGCCGAACGCGACGCTGATGGTTGTGATGGACGCGGACCGGTTCGGCCTGTCGCAGCTCCACCAGCTCCGGGGGCGCGTCGGGCGCGGGTCGCACGCGTCCTACTGCGTGCTGATCGCCGATCCGAAGTCGGAGGCGGGCGTCGAGCGGATGCGGATCATGACGGAGACGGACGACGGGTTCGAGGTGTCGCGGCGCGATCTGGAGCTGCGCGGGCCGGGCGATTTCTTCGGCACGAAGCAGAGCGGGCTGCCGGATTTCAAGGTGGCCGATCTGTCGAGCGATTTCGCGCTGCTCGAGACGGCGCGGGACGACGCGGCGGAGCTGGTGTCGCGGGAGGCGTTCTGGCGCGATCCCGCCTGCGCGCGGCTGCGCGAGATGCTGATGCGGGATCCGGTCTTCCAGGGCGAGCAGCTCGATTGACGGGCGGCGGCGGGACTTTTTTTCCATGGCGGTGACAACCGCGCGGGACGGACGTCATATCCTGAACTGACGGGCCGGCTTGAGAAACGGACCGTGACAGGGACGGAGGTGCCGCGCGTGGGTTATCAGCAATACGGCATTCGGCCCGAGCTGGTCGAGCGGGTCAAGCGGAAGTTGAAGAATCCGGCGGTGAAGGAGCGGATGAAGGCGCTGCTCGACGGCGTGACGAAGCACGACCTGCAGGACCGGGCGAAGGTGCGCCGGCTTGTGCGCCGGGCGGCCGCGATTCTGAACGAGCCGCTCACGTCCGATCTGGAGGAGCGCATCGTCGCGTTCGTGATCGCGCAGCGGATCGACCCGAACAACACGCTGCATCTGCTGCGGCTGTGGAGCATGTTCCGCTGACGGCGGAGGGATTCGGGCGGTTGCCAAGGCGAAAAAACTTCCCCTGTTCCGCGGAGCGTTTCGCGGACGGGGGAAGTTTTTTCACGGGACGGGTCAGCGCTTGGCCAGCGGCGCGATCAGGGACGGATCGTCGTTCCGGACGCTGCCGACCGCCTTGCCGACCGGATACGCCTCGAGCTCGTCGGCCGGATACGGCGCGTACAGATGGCGGAGCGCCCCGGGATCGCGCACGGAGCGGTCCAGCCAGAGCGCTTCGTCTTCCGGGCGCAGGATGACCGGCATCCGGTCGTGGATGGGCGCCATCAGCTCGTTCGGTTCCGTCGTCAGGATCGCCAGTGTGCCGATGCGCCGCCCGTCCGGCGCGATCCAGGTCTCGTACACGCCGGCCATACTGAAAATGCCGCCGGACTTCAGCACGATGCGCATCGGCTGCTTGCTTCCGTCCGGCTCCGTCCGCCATTCATAGAAGCCGTCCGCCGGCACGAGGCAGCGCTTCGAGCGGAGCGGTTCGCGGAAGGCCGGCTTCTCCGCCGCCGTCTCCGCGCGGGCGTTCAGCAGGCGGCTGCCGATCTTCTCGTCCTTCGCCCAGGACGGGATCAGTCCCCATCTCAGCTCCCCGAGCCGGTTCGTCCGGCCGTCGTGGATGACGGCGAGCACCATCTGCCCCGGCGCGACGTTGTATTTCGGCCGGTGGTACGGGACGTTCGTCACGCCGATCGTATACCGCACCATCAGCTCCTCCAGCGTCACCGTGATCGTGTAGCGGCCGCACATGGGCGATTCTCCTTTGCGCAGGTTTGCATCGGTTTGAAGCCATTATAGCGTCCGGCGGCCGCCCGCCGCCACCGTCTTCCCGAATTCTCCATCAAAATAAAGCTTGATGCACGAACATAAGTTCGTGTATTTTGTATAATGATAAGAACATGTGTTCCTGTCACGTTGGGGGTGCGGCGATGGACGGAAAGCGGCGGATCGTCATGCTGGCGGACTGCCAGTCGTTCTACGCCAGCGTCGAGAAGGCGAAGCATCCCGAGTACGCGGGGAAGCCGCTCGTCGTGGCGGGCGATCCCGAGCGGCGCTCGGGCATCGTGCTCGCCGCCTGCCCGCTCGCGAAGGCGCGCGGCGTCACGACCGCCGAACGGCTCGGCGAAGCGCTCGGCAAGTGCCCCGACCTGATCGTGGCCAGGCCGCGCATGCAGGAATACATCGAGTATTCCCTGCTCATCACGCGCATTTACGAGTCGTTCACGGACCTGGTCGAGCCGTACAGCATCGACGAGCAGTTCCTCGACCTGACCGGCTCGGCCCGCCTGTTCGGCGGTCCCGAGGAGGCGGCCCGCCTGATCCAGAAGCGGGTGCTGGAGCAGACCGGCGTCTACGTCCGGCTCGGCATCAGCACGAACAAGGTGCTGGCGAAGATGGCGTGCGACAACTACGCGAAGAAGCGCCCGGACGGCATTTTCCGGCTCGATCCGGACCGGCTGGAGCAGACGCTGTGGCGGCTGCCGGTGGGCAGCATGTTCATGATCGGCTCGCGCATGACCGCGCACCTGAACCGGATGGGCATCGAGACGATCGGCGACCTGGCGCGGGCGCCGCTGGACCGGCTGCGGGCGCGGTGGGGGATCAACGGCGAGATGATCTGGCGGATCGCGCGCGGATGCGACGATTCGCCGGTGTCGCCGGACACCCACATCGGGCAGAAGGGCATCGGCCACCAGATGACGCTGCCGCGCGACTACGAGACGCGCGAGGAGCTGCGCGTCGTGCTGCTCGAGCTGTGCGAGCTCGTCTGCCGGCGCATGCGGGCGAAGGGGAAGATGGGCCGGACGCTGGCCGTCGGCTGCCAGGGCGCCGACTTCGACCGGCCGAGCGGGTTCTTCCGGCAGATGACACTGCCGTATCCGACCCAGGCGACGAACGACGCCTACCGGTACGCGTGCGAGCTGCTCGACCGGCACTGGGACGGCCTGCCGGTGCGGAAGGTCGGCGTCGCGATGACCGGCCTGCAGGACGACCGGGAGTACCAACTGATGCTGTTCGACCACCGCGAGAAGTACCGCGCCCTCGAGCGGGCGACGGACCGGATCAAGGACAAGTACGGCGACGACTCGATCATCCGCGCCGTCTCGCTGACCGAGGCCGGGCAGGCGCGGGACCGGGCGCGCAAGATCGGCGGGCATTACAAGTGAGGTTTGCGGGCCGGCGCCGGACGACCGCCGGCGGAACGGCGCTCCGTTACGGGCCGCCGGACGGGCGCATGGACCGGCGGAGATGGCGGGCAGAGACATGCAACGGAACCCGGCGGGCGAGCGGAGAAGGAACAGGGCGGGAGAGGAGCGGCACAGGGAGCGGGATGCGGCAAGTCGGCAAGAGCGGATCGACATCAGTGAGGAGATGACGGAAGGCCATGGCGAAACCGCGCGTGAACAAATTGACATCCGGATACAACCTGCTCTGGGAGTCGAGCCGGATGATGCTGCCCGAGCACAAGGAGCGCATCGTCGGCCACCGGGAGACGCTGGGACGCAAGGAGCGGCCCGTGCTGGACGAGCAGGAAATGGAGGAGCTGGCGCTCAAAGTGGGCGAATCGCTCGAGACGGGCCGGCCCGTCACGCTGAAGCTGTACGGCGAGTACCGGGACCGGGAGGTGACGGGCGTCGTGACGAAGGTCGACCCGCAGGCCGGGCGGATCCGGCTGCGCACGGCGCAGGGGGACGCGTGGGCGGACATCCGGGACGTGATCGGCGCGGAAAGCGCGGACGCGGAAGGCGCGAACGCGGAGGAATAGAAAAAATCCTCATTTACCCTGCATAGTTTGTCTATACCGCTTGCCCCCGGACGCCATAGACTGTAGCATCCCAGGCAAGCAGGGGGTGAATGGAATGGGAACTTTCCTTGATCAACGCAGCTCGATGAACTCCAACACGATCGGCGCCCCGAACGTGCCGCTGACCGCCACGCCGACGCTGTTCGGCGTCATCGGGCTCCAGACGCAGAACGCTCCGAGCACGGTGATCGCGCTGGACGGCATGATCGGCATCAGCGGCGACATCGGCGACACGTTCACGGTTGACATCGTCCGCGGTTCTACGTTCAACCCCGCCAATGTCATCTTCACGATGACCGGGACGGTGAGCGTAACGGGCGCGACCGAAGTGCACTCCTTCACGGCGCAGGACCTGTTGGCGCCGCCGGCTGCGGAGACGGTCTACACGGCCTATGTGTCGGGCACGACGACGGCCGTGCGGAACGGTCCGGAAGTGTTCCGGGGCATTGCGTCGACCGCCTGAGCGCCACCCTGCGCAAGAACCCCGCTGACGGGAACAGGAACCCACGGGATGGACCCGCGAACCGGAAACCGCGCGGAAGTCCCCCGAAGGAAGGCATTCCGTCGGGGCGCCCCGCATGAAAGCGCCCGACGGGGCGAATCCTGCGGGACGGCCCGCAAGGAGGTCCCCGACGGAAAGGCATTCCATCGGGGAGGCCGCGCGTGGGCAAGTTCGCGGATTGCGGCCGCGCGGAAGCGTCCGCCGGACATCCGCGGGGGGGAAAGCCCCTGCGAGAAGCCGCGGACAAGCAAGCCGCCGCGCGGCGGCATCCGTCGGTCATCTCCCGGGTTCACCCCGCCGCCGGGGTTCTTGTTCATGTTGTCTGTCATATCCCGCCATATCCGCCGCGCAAAGAAAGGACGCCCGATTCAGTTCGGGCGTCCTTTCGCGATGATATGGAGCGCTTTGCCGAAATCGATCGCGACCTTGCCGGTCTGTTCGGCGGTGCGTTGGGCGAGCACGACGGCGTTGACGCCGCAGGAGATGAGCGCGATGTCGTACAGGTTCCGGCCGTCGGCGAGCGCCCTGAGCGCCGGTTCCATCTGGGTATAGTCGCCGAACGGATAGGCGAGCGTGATCTGCAGGCCGCGAAAGCGGCCTTCGATGATCCGCTTCGCCGCGTCGGCATGGCGCGTCACGACCGCGATCCGCCGGCCGACGAGCGTCTTCCAGAACATCGGATCCGTCGCGAGCATCCGGTTCACGCAGGCGTGGCACACCGCCTTCGGCTTGATGCGGAAATGGCGGAACACGCGCTCCGTCAGCGGGCGCTTCAGGTAGTCCGGCGCGTGGATCGTCCGGTCGCCGAAGGGCAGGATGCCGACGATGTCAGCTTTGCGGATCGACTCGGCGACGGCGTCGCGCAGGGGCAGGTTCGGCAGGCGGAGCCCTTTTTTGCCTTCGTTCGCCTTCACGGCCCACGGTTCCTTCAGCACGGCGTCGATCGGCCAGACCGTCTGCTGCGCGAGCACGAGGTTTTCGCCGTCCCCCACGCGGACGAGCGACAGCGGCGTTTTCGTCTTGAGCGCGTGCGCGATGTGCTGCAACACTTGCGCCTGAGTGAGCTGCGATTGCTCCACCTTGCATCAATCCTCCCGATGGCAAACGTCATGCCGTGTTTGCCAAAACTGCTCTACCAGTATATGTCCGCCCCGCCGCGGGGCATGGATGTCCGCCGCCGCGCGCGGCCGCCGGCCGGAAATGGACGAATGGACGAGTCCAATCAACCATGCGGCTTGCGCCGCCGGCTCATACATTAACGAAGGAACAGACAAGGAGGTTGAACATGGCCAGGCGAGTCGTCATCGAGATCAACTTCAACAACTACGGCATCGTCCCGGATCGGCTCAAGCCGGGATGGATACGGAACCGGATTGCGATCTTCAAGCGATATACGCTCCGCTGTCTGCGGCGCCAGACGAACCCCGAATTTCTCGCGCTGCTGAAGACGGCGGCCGAATCCGAGCCGCTGCTGAACGGTCCGCTGCGCAAGGATTGGGCGGATTTCCCGCCAAACGTGCGGTTCGGTTCGGAGCGGACATGCGTGGAAGCGATTCGCGCGTTTGCCGCCGGGCATGACGAATTGTTCGTGGCGCGGCTGGATTCCGACGATCTGTACCGCAGAACGTTCGTGCAGATGCTTATGGACTGGCGGCCGAAGCCGGGCACCGTCGCCCTTATCAGTCAGGATGGCTATATGTGGGATACGATCAAAAACGAGATGGCCGCGGTGCACCATTTTTCCCCGCAATTCTACACTTACATCTACAAGACAAAGGACTATCTGGACGGTTATCGCATCAAGCCGCCCGGCCAGGGGCACAGGCACGTCATCAAGCTGCCCCACGAACTGCTGCCGGGACGGAATTACGTGAACATCGTGCATGTCGCCAACGCCTCGAAGAAAACCATTCCGGTGAGCGGCCGGCAGAGGGAGCTGCGGCTTGTCGCCATGCTGAATCAACAGCAAATGAAAGACGTGTTAAGCGATTTCATGTAGGCCGTCCGCCGGCCGGGGAGGGAAACGAGGATATGTACAGCGGCAGCAACATTCTGGTGACGGGCGGGACGGGGTCCTGGGGACGCCATCTCGTCCGGACGCTGCTTGAGCGGCACGATCCGCGGGAAATCCGGGTCTTCTCGCGCGGCGAGCACCGGCAGGTGGAGATGGAGCGGGAACTCGGCGGGGATGGCCGCGTCCGGTTCATCATCGGCGATGTGCGGGACTACGAGGCCGTCCACGAAGCCTGCCGCGGCGCCGACATCGTGTTCCATCTGGCGGCGCTGAAGCACGTGCCGATCTGCGAGCGGCAGCCGGACGAAGCGTTCCGGACGAACGTGCTCGGGACGGAGAACGTGATCCGGGCCGCCATCGCGCAGCGCGTCGCGAAGGTCGTGGACGTGTCGACGGACAAGGCGGTCGACCCGGTGAACGTGTACGGCATGACGAAGGCGATCGCCGAGAAGCTGACGCTCCGGGCGAACCGGCTGACCGACGAGACGCGGTTCGTCTGCATCCGCGGCGGCAACGTGCTCGGCACAAGCGGCAGCGTCGTGCCGTTTTTCCGGGAGCGGCTCCGGCGCGGCGAAGATTTGCCGATCACGCATCCGGAGATGACCCGGTATTTCATGACGCTGCCCGAGGCGATCGGCCTGCTGCTCCGGGCGGCGGAGGCGGCGATCGGCGGCGAGACGTTCGTCATCCGCATGCCGGCCTGCCGCATCCGCGACCTGGCGGAGGTCATGATCGAGCGCGCGGGCGCAAGCGTGGGGATCCGGGAGATCGGCATCCGGGAGGGCGAGAAGCTGCACGAGACGCTCGTGTCCGCGCGCGAGGCGCCGCTTGCGCGGCACTACGACGATGAGGTGATCGTCATTCTGCCGCCGTCCCCCGAGCCCGAGCTCAATCGCCGGTACGCCGGCTGCCGTCCGGCGAAGCCGCAGCCGTACCGCTCGGACGACGAGCTGCTGGACAAGGCGGGCATCGCCCGGCTGCTCGACGCCGGCGGGTTCTGAGAACGGGAAGGGCAAGGCGCCATCATGGAGGAGAGGAGGCGCGACATGGAGGTTCATGAACGGAAGGCGGCGGCCGTGGTCGGACTCGGCTACGTCGGCCTGCCGATGGCCGTGGCGCTGGCGAAGGCCGGATACCGGGTCTATGGACTCGATGTTGACGGGGAGAAAATCGACCGCCTGAACGCGGGACGTTCGACGGTGATCGGCATCGACGACGAAACCATCCGCTCCGTCCGGGACAGGTTCGCGGCGGGCGGCGATTACGCCGTCATTTCGCGGGCGGATGCCGTCGTCATCTGCGTGCCGACGCCGCTGACGCCCGAGCGCGAGCCGGATCTGACGCATATCCGCTCGGCGGTCGCGGCCATGCTGCCCCACTTGAAGCGGGGAACGCTGATCGCGCTCGAGAGCACGACATATCCCGGCACGACGGATGAACTGATCCGGCGCGTCGTCGAAGAAGCGCGCGGCTGGCGGGTCGGGGAAGATTTCCATCTCTGCTATTCGCCCGAGCGGATCGACCCGGGCAACCGCGTCCATCGGCTGGACAATTCGCCGAAGATCATCGGCGGGGCAACGCCGGCCTGCCTCGAAGCGGGCATGACGTTCTATCGGACGATCGTGGAGCGGGTCGTGCCCGTCAGCTCGACGGCGGCGGCCGAGGCCGCCAAGTTGTTCGAGAACACGTTCCGCAGCGTCAACATCGCGCTCGTGAACGAATTCGCATTGCTTTGCGAGCGGATCGGCGTCAGTGTATGGGAAGTGCTGCAGGCGGCGGCGACGAAGCCGTTCGGTTTCCTGCCGTTCCATCCGGGGCCGGGCATCGGCGGCCATTGCATTCCGGTCGATCCGCTCTATCTGAACTGGACGGCCAGACGGCACGGCCAGCCGATGAAGCTGATCGAACTGGCGGACGAAGTGAACCGGCGGATGCCGCGGCATGTCATCGAGCGGGTGACGGAGATGCTGAACCGCGAGGGGAAGCCGGTGCGCGGCGCGCGGATCGCGCTGATCGGCGTTGCGTACAAGCCGGATGTCGACGACGTGCGGGAATCGCCGGCGCTGGACATTCTGGACGAACTGCTCGAACGGCGGGCGGACGTGATTTGCGTCGATCCGCTCGTGCCGTCTTTCCGCCATCGCGGACGGACATTCCGGACTGCGGATCTGACGCCCGAACTGTTGGCCGGCCTTGACCTGGCGGTCATCCTGACGCACCATTCGGCGATCGACGGCCGCATGATCGCCGAGCATGCGCCGCTCGTGCTGGACACGCGGAACGCGCTCGCAGGCGCGGGGAGCGGCCGCATCGTCCGGCTGGGCGAGCCGCCGCGGAGTTCCCCGCCGCACGGGGAGGGAGACCCATGGTCAATGAAGATCAAGTGAATCAGCGATATTACGGTCAGTCGGGCACGAGCGCGTCGCATGAAGCGACGCGGGCCCGCATCCATTGGATGTGCAGGCAGGCCCGCCGCAACAAAGTGCTGGATGTCGGTTGCAGCCAGGGCATCGCGTCGATTCTGCTGGGCCGCGAAGGCTACGAAGTGCTCGGCATCGATCTGGAAGACGAGGCGATCCGCTACGCGAAGGCGGAGCTGGCGAAGGAGCCCGCCATCGTCCGGTCGAATGTCCGGTTCATGACGGCTGATGCGACGAAACCGCACGATTGGGGTCCGTTCGATACGGTGCTGCTCGGCGAGGTGCTGGAACATTTCAGCCAGCCGGAGCGGGTGCTGGCCAATGTTGCGAACTGGCTTGCGGACGACGGCGTCTGCGTCATCACCGTCCCGTTCGGCCTGCTCACGTTCCACGACCACAAGCAGACGTTCTACGCGGGCCGGCTGGCGGAGCTCGTCGATCCGTATTTCGACGAGATCACGATGGAAATGCATCACCGGTATCTCTGCTACGCCGGCCGCAAACGATCGTTCAGGTTCCGCCGGCCGGACAGCGCCGATCGGCTGAAGCGGTTGATCCGGCTTGACGAGGAACATTTCCTCGCCTTCGAGCGGCAATATCAGCAAAGGGCGGAGAAACTGGTGGCCATGGTGCGCAACCAGAACATGCGCATCCAGGCGCTGGAGGAGCAATTGAAACAGAAGAATGCACGGATCGAAGGGCTCATCCGTCAGCTCAAGGTGACGCAGATGCAGCTCGCGGAAGTGCGGAAATGGATCGATCCGGAGAGAGGAGGGAAGCCGTGACGACGGTCAGTCTGTGCATGATCGTCCGCGACGAGGAGGCGGTGCTCGGCCGCTGCCTGGCCTCTGTCGCGCCCGTCGTCGACGAGATCGTCGTCGTCGACACCGGCTCGACGGACGGGACGAAGGCGATCGCCGCCGGATTCGGCGCGCGCGTCCTCGATTTCGAGTGGACGGACGATTTCGCGGCGGCGCGCAACTTCGCCTTCGACCAGGCGACGGGCGACTGGATCATGTGGCTCGATGCGGACGACGTGCTGCCCGACGGCGAGCGGGAAAAATTCGCGGCGTTCAAGGTTCAGATTCCGGAACACGCCGATGCCGTGCTCATGCCGTACTGGCTCGCGTTCGACGCGGCGGGCCGGCCGACGGCCGCGGCGCGGCGCTGCCGCCTCGTCCGGCGTGGCCGGGGCTTCCGCTGGCAGGGGCGGGTGCATGAGTATCTCGACATCTCCGGCGCGCGCGCCGTCGCGGTCGACATCGGCATCGCGCATCACCGCGAGGTCCGGGACCATTCGGACCGGAACCTGCGCATCTACGAGCGGATCGCGGCCGAGACCGGCGGCCTCGGGGGGCGGGATCTGTACCATTACGCGAACGAGCTGGCGGACGCCGGGCGCTTCGCCGAGGCGGCAGAGGCCTACCGGGCGTTCCTCGCGGAGCCGGCCGGCTGGCGGGAGGACAAGGTAACGGCTTCGCTCCGGCTGTCCGACTGCTGCCGGCGGCTGGGCGACGCGGCCGGCCGGATCGACGCGCTGCTCGGGTCGTTCCGGTTCGACGCGCCGCACGCGGAGGCGTGCTGCGCGCTCGGCGGCTGGTTCGAAGAGGCCGGGGACTGGCGGACGGCCATCTACTGGTACGAACGGGCGCTGGATGCACCGCTCGCCGAGGGTTGGCTCGGCGTCGTCAACCACGCCTGCCGCACCTGGCTGCCGCACGCGCGGCTGTGCATCTGTTACGGGCAGCTCGGCCGCTGGGCGGACGCGGCGCGGCACAACGAGGCCGCGCTCGGATGGCTGCCGGACGACGAGGGGCTGAAGGCCAACAAGCGCATCCTCGAAGCGAGGCTGCGGGAGGGCGCCTGAATGCCGGAACGGGCCGCATGCTTGCACAATCGCGTCCGTCTGCTATAATGAGCGTGAAACGACAACCGCATAGCAGCCCCGGGGAGCTGGGACAGCCGGCTGAGAGGGTATCCGGACGCGATACCGACCCTGTAACCTGATCTGGATAATGCCAGCGTAGGGAATCGTACAGCGGCGAGCCGCGCGCGCCATGGCGCGCGACGCTTCGGCTTCGCGCATGCGCACCGAATCGAAGGCGCCTTCCGGTCAGGGGGGCGCCTTGACGCGTTGTCGCAAATACCGCTTCAAGGGACGGGAGAGGACAACCATGTTGTGGAGAAAGATCAGAAAAAGATGGGGTCTGCTCGCGCTTGCGCTGCTGCTGGCGGCGGCCGGCTGCGGCGGAGGCGGAAAGGAAGGCCGATCGGGCGGCGGAGGATCCGCGGGCGGATCGGACAAGCCGCTCGAGAAGGTGCGGGTCGTGCTCGACTGGTCGCCGAACACGAACCACACGGGGCTGTATGTTGCGCGGGACAAGGGATTTTTCGCAGAGCAGGGGCTTGAGGTCGAGATCGTCCAGCCCGGCGAGGCGGGCGCCGACCAGATGGTGGCCGTCGGCGAGGCCGAGTTCGGGGTAAGCTATCAGGAAGGCGTCACGCTGGCGCGGACGAACGGCGTGCCGATCGTGTCGGTCGCGGCCGTCATCCAGCACAACACGTCCGGCTTCGCGTCGCCGGCGGAGAAGAACATCCGGACGCCAAAAGATTTCGAGGGCAGGAAGTACGGCGGCTGGGGCTCGCCGGTCGAGGAAGCGGTCATCGATTCGCTCATGCAGGAAGTCGGCGGCGACGTCGGCAAGGTCGAATTCGTGAACGTCGGCGACACCGATTTCTTCACCGCGGTGAAGCGGGACGTCGATTTCTTCTGGATCTTCTACGGCTGGACCGGCATCGAGGCGGAGCTGCGCGGCGAGGAACTGAACATGATTTATCTGACCGACTACAGCGAGAAGCTCGACTATTACACGCCGGTGCTGGTGACGAGCGAGAAGCTGATCGGGGAGCGGCCTGAACTGGTGAAGGCGTTCGTCGCCGGCGCGGCCGCAGGGTACGAATTCGCGATCGAACATCCCGAAGAGGCAGCCGAAGTGCTGATCGCCGCCGAGCCCGATCTGAACGCGGACCTCGTCCGGGCGAGCCAGAAATGGCTCAGCGCGAAGTACCGGGACGACGCGCCGCGCTGGGGCGAGCAGAAGCTGGACGTGTGGAAGAACTACGCTGAGTGGATGGCCGACCACGGCGTGCTTGAAGGCGAATTCGATCCCGAGGCGGCGTTCACGAACGCATTTTTGCCCGAATGATGCGACGTTGAAGAAAGCGGGGATGGGAAAATGGCCGACGCGCTGCTGAGCATTCAAATCTTGCCCCATACGCCGGGCGGGGGGGAAAGCGTCATTCCCTATGTCGACCGGGCGATCGATGTCATCAAGGCGTCGGGGCTGCCCTACCGGGTCGGGCCGCTCGAGACGACGATCGAGGGCGATCTCGACCGGCTGCTGGCGCTCGTGAAGGCGATGAACGACGAGATGATCGCGGCGGGTTGCCCGTCCGTCATCTCGCAGGTGAAGATCTACTACAACCCGACCGGGGGCGCCTCGATGGCGCGCCTGCTGGAGAAGTATCCCGATGGGCAATAAATGGCTGGGAGGATGGCCGCCGCTGGCGGTCATCGCCGTATTCGTCGCCGTCTGGGAAGCGGCGGTGCGGCTGTTCGCGGTGGAGCCGTACATTCTGCCGGGTCCGTCGGCGATCGTGCGCGAGGCGATGCAGCCGAACGTCTGGCCGCGGCTGCAGATGCACACGCTGGCCACCGTCTGGCGGACGCTGGCGGGCCTTGCGCTCGGCGCGCTCGGCGGCGCGCTGCTGGCGGCGGCCATCCATCTCGTGCCCGGCGCCCGGCGGGCGGCCGCGCCGCTGCTCGTCCTGTCGCAGACCGTGCCGTACATCGTGCTCGTGCCGCTGATCATCCTCTGGCTCGGGTTCGGCGACGAGCCGAAGATCGTCCTCATCCTGCTTGTCTGCTTCTTCCCCGTGACGATCGCGATGCTGACCGGGCTGCGCGAGTGCGATCCGGCGCTGCGCGACTATCTCGCGATGATCGGCGCGGACCGCTGGACGGTCTTCCGGCAGCTCGAGCTGCCGAACGCGGTGCCCTATCTGTTTTCGGGCTTCCGCATCGCGGCCGCGTACAGCGTGACGACGACGGTCGCGGCGGAATGGTTCGGCGGGGGCAGCGGGCTCGGCTATTACATCAAGCTGTCCTACAGCGGATTCGAGACGGCGCGCGTGTTCGCCGGGACGATCATCATCGTCGCGTTCAGCATGCTGATGTACGGCCTTGCCGCGCTCGCCGAGCGGCTCGTCGTCCGCTGGAAGCCGGGAGCGGAGAGGGGGAGCGGCCATGGCGCCGGCGCTTGAGGTGCGCGATGTCGCGATGCGGTACGGGACGGGGCTTGTGCTGGACGGCGTGTCGCTGACGGTGGAGGGCGGCGAGTTCGTCTCGCTGATCGGGCCGTCCGGCAGCGGCAAGAGCACGCTGCTCAAGGTGATCGGCGGGCTGGAGCCGGCGGAGCGCGGGGAGATCATGATCGACGGGCGGCGCGCGGACGGGCGGCGCGGGCTGATCGCGTACATGCCGCAGCAGGCGTCGTTGCTCCCGTGGCGCACGGTCGCCGGCAACATCGAGTTCGCGCTCGGCGTCGCCGGCGTGCCGCGCGGGGAGGCGCGCCGGCTCGCGCGCGAGTGGCTCGGCCGGGTCGGGCTCGGCGAGTACGCCGACGCCTGGCCGCACATGCTGTCCGGCGGCATGCAGCAGCGCGTCTCGTTCATCCGCGCGCTGCTCAGCCCGCGCAAGCTGATGTGCCTGGACGAGCCGTTCGGCGCGCTGGACGCGCTGACGCGGCAGCACATGCAGGAGTGGCTGCTGTCGATCTGGGAGGCGCACCGGCGCGCGGTGCTGCTCGTGACGCACAGCATCGAGGAGGCGCTGCTCCTGTCGGACCGGATCGTCGTCCTGTCGGCGCGGCCGGCGCGGGTGCTGCGCGAGTTCGCCGTGCCGTTCGGGCGGCCGCGCGACGCGAAGCTGTGGAAGTCGCCGGAGTTCGCCGAACTCCGCGACGCGATCTACGAGCTGCTGAAGCCGGCCGCGTCCGGCGGTTCGGACGGGGAGCGGGCGGCGCCGTAGGTCGGCCGCGCGGGCGGATGCGGATTCTTTTTCCATGACGGATCGGGAGGCGGGAGCATGGCGGCGGAGCGGGAGGCGTTCGGCTGGATTGACGCGCACCTCCATGTGGACCAATATGAACCCGGGGAGCGGGAGCGGCTGCTGGCCGACGCGTACGCCGCGGGCGGCGTCGCGGTCGTGGGCGTGTCGATGAACCTGGCGTCCTGCCGTGCGAACCGGGAGCTGGCGCTGCGGCACCCCGGGCGGTACATGCCGGCGTACGGCCATCATCCGGAAATTCCGGTGCCGGACCCGGACGAGGAGGCGGAGCTGTTCGCCTGGATTCGCCGGCTGCACGCGGCGGGCGAACGCTTTGCGATCGGCGAGGTCGGCTTGCCGTACTACACGCGGACCGAAGCGGAGCAGGCCGGCCGCCCGTTCGACGAGCGTCCGCACCTCGAGCTGCTCGACCGGTTCGCGGCGCTCGCGGCGGAGCTGGACCGGCCGATCGTGCTGCATGCGGTCTACGAGGACGCGGAGAAGGCGTGCGACGCGCTCGAGCGGCATGGCGTGCGGCGGGCGCATTTTCACTGGTTCAAGGGGCCGGAATCGGCGGTTCGCCGGATGATCGCGCGCGGCTGGCACGTGTCCGTGACGCCGGACGTCGTGTACGAGCCGGAGATCCGGGCGCTTGTCCGCGCGTATCCGCTCGGGCTGCTCATGGCGGAGACGGACGGACCGTGGCCGCATGAAGGGCCGTTCGCCGGCCGGCCGACGGTCCCCGCGATGGTCCGGGACGTCATCCGCGCCGTTGCGGAGCTGAAGGGGCTCGGCGTCGACGAGACGGCCGGGGCGATGCTCGAGACGACAAGGCGGTTTTACGGGATTTGAAGTTGGAGGCGGTCCGCGCAGGGCGCGGCCGCCTCTTGTCATTTCATGAACAGGCGCGCGAGGTACAGGACGGCCGACAGCACGACGCTGATGAGCAGGCAGGTGACGATCGGAAAATAGAAGCGCACATTCTCCTTCTCGATCGCGATGTCGCCGGGCAGCCTGCCGAGCGGGATCGACTTGCCGACGAGCATCCAGATGAGCCCGACGAGGAACAGGACGGCGCCGGCGGCCATCAGCAGCTTGGGCATGTTCGGCATCGCGGATATCCCTCCCGACACGGTGTTTCCATCCGTCTATCAGCATAGCGGATGCCCGGTGCGGTTGCAATGCGGGCGGACCGGCGGACGCCGCCGGCACGCGGCGAAAGGCGGCGGGCGGCGGCGAATGGTGTCGTGTTGAAAACGCTTGTAATGATTTGTAACGCAAATGTCATCCATTCGTAATTCGCGGTTCCACGGGGCGACAGCATCCGCACGGAAGCCTGTCTATAATGGGGGTGCACGAAATCGATGGATTGATAAGATGGAGGGATTGCGATGGGCGAACAGGAACTGGCCAAGAACGAACTCGAGCTCGAAGGCGCGGCGGCAGAGACGGCTGCCGAAGCGGAACAAGCCGCCGCCGAAGCCGAGCAGGCGGCAGCCGAGGCCGAGCAGGCCGCGGCGGAAGCAACGGATGGGGAGGGCGAAGGCGAGGAAGGGGAAGCTTCCGGCGAGGAGCGGGAAGCCGAAGATTCCGGTTCCGGGTCCGAAGACGAAAGCGCTTGACGTCGGTTGCAGGCAAGTCCATCAATCCCAAGGCCCCGCGGCATTGGCGCCGCGGGGTTTTGTTATGCCCGGGGGAAGAAACGGGAGCGCGCCAGGCGCCAAGAAAAAAAGTCGGGGCCCCCTCGCGGGAGCCCCAGCATGGGAGAGGAGAAACCGGACGAAGAGCTTATGGGGAAACGTAAGTCTTCTCCGCGGTTTTCGCGGCATCTCTCGACGCCGCTATCCACATGATGCCCCGCGCGGAGAAAAATATACGCGCGGGGCAAAATTTTTTTCGCGCGGCGCCCGGGTCCCGCCGCTGGCGGCTTGCTTGCGCGGGAGTGATTTTGTGGTACGATTAGGACAGACTGCGGACAAGCGGGGGGCTCTGGCAACGTGAGGGTCATTGCGGGCTCGGCGAAGGGGGCGCCGCTCAGGGCGGTTCCCGGCCTGAACACGCGCCCGACGACGGACAAGGTGAAGGAAGCGATGTTCAGCATGATCGGCCCGTACTTCGACGGCGGGACGGCGCTCGACCTGTTCGCCGGCACCGGCGGGCTCGGCATCGAGGCGCTGAGCCGCGGCGCGGATCGGGCCGTATTCGTCGACGCGGACCGCAGGGCCGTCGCCGTCGTGCGGCGCAACGCGGAGGCGGCGCGCGTGGCGGACCGGGCCGAAATCTATTGCAACACGGCGGACCGGGCGCTGCGCCTGCTCGCGAAGCGCGGGGCGGTGTTCCGGTACGTGTTTCTCGATCCGCCGTATCGGATGAAGATCGCCGACAGGCTGATGGCCGAAATGGAGGCGCGCGGGATGCTCGAGGACGGCGCCGTCGTCGTCGTCGAGCACGAGGCGGAGCACGCCTATCCGGAAACCGTCGGCGGCCTCAGGCGCCGCCGGCTGGCGACCTACGGCGAGACGGCCGTGTCGATTTATCATTACGTTCGGGCCGCGGGGGCGGCCGAGGAGGAGACCGATGAAGGATCATGAACCGACCCGGCGGATTGCCGTCTATCCCGGCAGTTTCGATCCGGTGACGCTCGGCCACATGGACATCATCCGGCGCGCGGCGAAGCAGTTCGACAAGCTGATCGTCGCGGTGCTGAACAATACGAGCAAGAATCCGCTGTTTACGGTGGAGGAGCGCACCGCGCTGCTGCGGGCGGTGACGGCGGATCTGCCGAACGTCGAGATCGACAGCTTCCGGGATTTGCTCGTCCGCTACATGAAATCGCGGAATGCCGACGTCATCATCCGGGGCATCCGTTCGGTGTCGGATTTCGAGTACGAGCTGCAGCTTGCGTCGACGAACCATCAGCTCGACAGCAGCATCGAGACGATTTTCATGATGACGAATCCGAAATTTTCGTACCTCAGCTCCAGCATCGTGAAGGAGATCGCGATGTTCGGCGGGAATGTCGGCGAGCTCGTGCCGTCCGAGGTGGAGACGGCGTTGCGGGAGAAGTTCGCCGCGCGGCAGGCGGACCGGCCGCGCTGAACAAGGGGAACAACGGACAGGGCCAGGCCGTCAGCGGCCTGGCCTTCGCGCGGCCGGCAGCCGGGATGCCGCCAGCATCAGCAGCAGGAGGAGCGCGAGGAGCAGCGAGCCGACCGCGAACGCCGGCCAGTACGGCGGAAACCGGAGGGCAAGCGGGATGAGGCCGGGCGAGGGAAGTTCGGCGCCGGTTCCGGCCAGGTGCCGGAAGGCGTCGAGGGTGTTGCCCGCATCGGGCGCGGCGAATCGGATCAGCGCATGCAGCGCGTCCCCGGCGCCGAAGCCGGCCAGCCAGACGAGCGGCTTCCACGCGAGCGCGGCGGTCACGAAGGCGAGCGCCGCATGCAGCAGCTTCGCCGCGGCGAGGCGGGAGAACCGGAGGCCGGCAGACGCGGCGATGCCGTGGGTGGCGAGCAGCCCGGTGAAGCCGGTCCAGCTCAGCACCGCGGCGATCAGCGCGGCGCCGGCCGGCGCGCCGAACCGCTCGATCAGACTGGCGGCCGCGAACGCGCCGAGATGCGCCTCGTAAATGCCCGGAAACGCGGCGAAGCGCAGCAGCCCGGGCAGCACCCGCTCGAGCAGCCGGGTGAGCACCGCGCCGAGGATGACGAGTCCGCCGACGGCCATGAGCTGCTGCACGCACTGCGCGACCGATTCGCCCATCGCCTGACCGAAGCCGCGGCCGTCCCGGCGCCGCGCTTCGCGCATCGCGGCGGCGGCCCGGGCGAGGACGCCCCGGCGGTCCTCCGGCGCGCGGAAGGCCGGGGCGGCGCCCGCCGCCGGGTCGAGCCGGGCGAGCAGCCAGCCCGCGGCCAGGGCGGACAGCCAGACGGAGGCGGCGATCGCGGCGCCGAATTCGGGGCGCTTAAAGAAGCCCGCCCCGACGACGATCAGCATCAGCATCGGGTTCGGCATGTGGGACAGCGCCAGCAGGCGCTGGCATTCGCGGTCGGTCAGGGCGCCTTCCCGGTGGAGCCGCGCGGCCGCGCCGGCGCCGGCCGGGAAGCCGCTCGACCAGCCGACCGCGGCAGCCCAGCCCGCGCTGCCCGGCAGCCGGAAGACGCGGCGCATGACCGGCTCGAGCAGCACGCCGGCCGCATGGACGGCGCCGAGCGCGAGCAGCAGCTCCGACAGCGCGAGAAACGGCAGCAGACCGGGAAAGACGAGGTTCCACCAGATGGACAGCCCCTGCAGCGCGGCCTGGAACGCGTCGCCGGGATAGCGGACGATCAGCAGGGCGAGCGCGAGCAGGGCGGCGCCGGGCGCGGCGGTTCGGATCATGCGTCCCATCCTCCTTCGGGGAGCTTCGCGGACAAGACCGGATCAGTTCAATGTACGCGGACGGGCCGGCGGATAGACCATGCGCGGGGGAAAGGCGGGTGCGCGGGATGCGGGGAACGGACAGGACGGACGCGGTGAAAACGGCGGTCAAATGCGGGCTGGCGGCGGCTGCCGCGGCGCTGCTTCTGTTCGTCGTGCCGATGCCTTACGTGCTCTACGAGCCGGGAAAGGTCGTGCCCGTCGGCGAGCTGGTGACGGCGGGCGGCGCCGAGGCGGCGGAACGGGGGCCGTCTCCGGAACCCGGGCGGGAAGGCGAATGGCTGCTGACGACGGTGTATCTCGAACCGCGCGCCACGTTGTGGCAGGTGATCGAGTCTTTGTGGCGGGAGGACCGGGAAGCGCATTCGAAGCGGGCGGTGTTCGGGGGAAGCGGCGCGTCGGCCTACAAGGCGCGGATGGACGCGCTGATGGCGGAGTCGCAGAGCCGGGCGACGGAGGCGGCGTACCGGCTGGCCGGCGTGCGGTACGAGACATGGCCGGACGGGGTGGTGGTCGCGCGGGGCGCCGGCGGACTTGAGGCCGGGGACAGGATCGTGGCCGTGAACGGCGCCGCCGTGGACGGGCTGGCCGCGCTGGAGCAAGCGCTGCGCGCCGCCGGCCGCGAGGCGGAGCTGACCGTGCGGCGCGGCGGGCGGGAGATCGCCGTGCGGGCGGACGCGGAACGGGACGGCGCGGAGGCCGCGTCCGGCCGGCTCGGCGGGGCGGAGCTGATCGAGATCCGCGCCGTCCGGCCGGAGGATCCGGGCCTCCGGGTAACGATGAACGCCGGTGACTTCGCCGGGCCGTCGGCCGGCCTCGCGCTCGCGCTCCACATCTACGAGCGGCTGGCCGGCGAGACGCTGACGGGCGGACGGCGCATCGCCGCCACCGGCACGATCGAGCCGTCCGGCGCGGTCGGCGCGGTCGGCGGCGTCGGCCTGAAGGCGATCGCCGCGTCGCGCGCCGGCGCCGGCCTGTTCCTCGTGCCGGAGGCGAACGCGGCGGAAGCCGCCGCGGCCGCGAAGGCGGCGGGCGGCGGCATGGCAGTCGCCGGCGTCCGCTCGCTGGAAGAGGCGGTCGCCCTGCTCCGCGCCGCCTGCTGAGCTCAGGGCCGCACGATGACCGGCGGCTCGTAGTAGTCGCGCAGCAGCGCCCGCGGCTCCCGGGCGCCGGCGGCGAGCGCGTACACGCCCGTCGCCCGCGCGTCCAGCTCGAGATAGCGCGCGCCCGCGCCGGCGAGCCCCGCGTCCCCGCCGCCCGCCGCGCTCATGAGCACGGGCAGCTTCGCGGTCTTCCGCATCCGCCTGAGCAGCTCCTGCCCCTTCGGCGTGAACCCGAGCACGCGGATGTAGGCGAGCCCATCCTGCAGCGCGGCGGGGTTCCAGTCGTCCTTGCGGATGCCGAGCAGCACGGCGGTGAGCGCGCGCTGCAGCCGGGTCCGCGTGTAGCGCTTCGTCTTGATCCGGCCGATCAGCTCGTCCGCATCAAGCTTCTCCAGTTCGGGCAGCGCGCGGCGGATGCGGAACTCCAGCCCTTCGCCGACGTCGCGAAAGCCGGCCAGCTCCGCCGCGTCCAGGCGCAGCAGCAGGTGGAAAAGCTGCTCCGCGAACTTCGGCCAGCCGACCGGCGCGCGGCCGGCCTTCCACTCGCGCCGCAGCACCTCCAGCGTGACCGGCGGCACGTAAGGCGCGATCGCCTCCGGCCGGCCGTGACCGAAGATCAGCCGCCTGAGCGCCGTCGCGCTCGCGATCGACCCCGGCGGCGCGTCAACATCGTGGTAGCCGGCCTGCAGGCGGCGGATCGTGTGCGGCTCCATCCGGCTGCCCAGCCGCCGCAGGGCGATCAGATAATGGAGGCCGAGCGTGTTGTTCGGCTGCTCGAGCGGGAACGCCGCGGCTTCGGCATCGCCGCGCGCTGCAAAAACGCGGCGCAGCGCGGCGCTGTAGGCGTCCGGGAAGCTGAGCCCCCCGTCCAGCCCGGCCGCGATCCCCTCGCGCAGATCCGCCGGCTCGTCCGCCGCGAGCGACGCGATGCGCGACAAGGTCGCGATGTCGCCGCTCTCGCTGCCGAAGCAGAAGCAGTCGACGACGCCCGTCGCGTCGAGCAGCCCGACCGCGCCGTACGCGAACCATTCGGCCGCGCTCGTGGCGTAGGCGACCGGCAGCTCGATGACGAGGTCGCACCCGCCGCGCAGCGCCGTTTCGGCGCGCGCCCATTTGTCCATCAGCGCGGGCTCGCCCCGCTGCAGGAAATGGCCGCTCATCACCGCGACGACCGCGTCCGCGCCCGTTGCGCGCACCGAAGCTTCCAGATGGTGGCGATGGCCGTTGTGGAACGGATTGTATTCGACGATGACGCCGACGGTCCGCATCGTTTTCCCCCTTGCTACGCATAACAAGTCATGATTCTCTTTAAACAATATCACGCGGTGCAAATGTTGACAAAACGCGAAGCGGATCGCTATAATTACTTTTGTTTGTTTGGAGTGATCCTGTGAGAATCCATGTGCATGAGCTCAACAGAAGCGGCGCTTCGCGGACGATACGCGAGACGCTGGACGCGTCGCCGATGTTCAGGGGGAGGCGCGACGTGCTCTCCGCCGGTCCGCTGCGCGTCGATCTGACGGCGCGGGGCGTCGGGGAAGGCGTGGCCGTCGTCGAAGGCACGCTTGCGATCGAAGTGACGATGCCTTGCTCGCGCTGCCTGAAGCCGGTTCCGGTCAACGTCCAAGCGCCGTTCCGGGAGCACTTCAAGGTGGGCGGGGAGCCGCAGACCGAAGAGGAAGCGGACCTGTTCATCGCCGTTCCGGACAACGATGTCGATTTGACGCCGTATGTGGAGGAAGCCGTGCAGCTCGAGCTGCCGCTCGTTCCGCTCTGCGCGGAAGACTGCAAAGGCCTCTGTCCCGAATGCGGCACGGATTTGAACGAAGGGGAGTGCGGCTGCGACCGCACGCCGATCGATCCGCGGTTCGCCGCGCTGAAGGATCTGTTCCCGCGTTGACGGGGGACCTGGGCGCGCTGCTGGCGGATTTTCCCGATCGCGCGTCATTCGAAGGAGGTGGGACAGATGGCAGTACCATTCAGGAAGACGTCCAAGGCTCGCCGCGACAAGCGCCGCACGCATTTCAAGCTGGCGGTCTCGGGCATGGTCAAATGCGACCAATGCGGGGAGCTGAAGCTCGCGCACCACGTCTGCAAGGTGTGCGGCTACTACAAGACGAAAGAGATCATCAAGCAATAACGCGACGCAAGCACTTCATCGGACGGTGAGGTGCTGTTTTTTTGGGCGCGCCGCCGGAGACGGACGCCAGCCGCTTCGCATGAAATCGGCAGGGGCGATTGCTTCCGGCGCGGCTTTTCATTATACTGGTTTAGTACCTGGTTTTAAGAGGGGCCCACAGTCCAACACACACCAAAGGCGGTGCTTCCCTGTGGAACGACTGCCCAAGAAGGAGCGGCACCAGCGGCTGGCCCGTCTCATCGAGGACAATCCGTTCATCACGGACCGCGAGCTGACGAAGCTGCTCGACGTCAGCATCCAGACGATCCGCCTCGACCGGCTGGAGCTCGGCATCCCCGAGCTGCGCGAGCGGATGAAGCTGATGGCCGAGCGGTCGTTCGACGCCGTCCGTTCGCTGCCGCTGCATGAAGTGATCGGGGAGATCGTCGATCTCCAGCTTGACCGGAGCGGCATTTCGATCTTCGAGATCCGCGAGGAGCACGTCTTCTCCCGCACCGGCATTGCGCGCGGCCACCATCTGTTCGCGCAGGCGAACTCGCTGGCCGTGGCCGTCATCAACGACGAGGTGGCGCTGACGGCGACGGCCGACATCCGGTTCATCCGTCCGGTGAAGCTTGGGGAAAAATGCATCGCGAAGGCGTACGTGCGTTCCTCGGGCAAGCGGAAGGCGAGAGTCGAAGTGTTCACCTATGTCGGGGAAGAAACGGTATTCCGGGGCGTTTTTCTGATCGTTCGATCTGCCGGAGCGCTGCAGGACGGAGGAGGGGATCGGGTTGCGGATCGCGATTGATGCCATGGGAGGAGATCTGGCGCCGGAGGAAGCGGTGAAGGGCGCGCTCGAGGCGGCGGCCGAATGGCCGGACACGCGCCTTACGCTCGTCGGGGACGAGGCGAGGCTGAAGCCGCTGCTGGGCGGACAGACGCCGCCGAACGTGGACATCCGCCATGCGGCCGAGACGATCGACGCGGACGACGAGCCGGTGCGCGCGGTGCGGCGCAAGAAAGACGCCTCCATGGTCGTCGCGGCCCGCATGGTGAAGGAGGGCGAGGCCGACGCGATGCTGTCGGCCGGCAACACCGGCGCCCTCATGGCGGCCGGGCTGCTCGTCGTCGGCCGGATTCCCGGCGTCGACCGGCCCGCGCTCGCGCAGACGATCCCCTCGGCGGACGACATCGGCGTGCTCGCCCTCGATCTCGGCGCCAACGTGGACGCGCGGCCCGAGCATCTGCACATGTACGCGGTGATGGGCAGCCTGTACCGTCGGCTCGTGCACGGCATGGAGCAGCCGCGCGTCGGCCTGCTGAACGTCGGCACGGAGGAAGGCAAGGGTTCCGAGCTGGCGAAGGAGGCGTTCGGGCTGCTGAGCGCCGAGCCGGGCATCCGCTTCACCGGCAACGTCGAAGCGCGGGACGTGCTGCAGCGCCGTTGCGACGTGCTGGTGTGCGACGGATTTTCGGGGAACGTCATGCTGAAGTCGTTCGAAGGCGCGGCCGCGCTCATCATGGGCGAGGTGAAAAAGGCATTCGCGAGAAGCCTGCTGACGAAGCTGGCCGCGGCCGTCATGCTGCCGGGACTGAAGGGCCTCCGGCGCAAAATGGACTACAAGGAATACGGCGGCGCGCCGCTGCTGGGACTTGCCGGCGTCGTCGTCAAATGCCACGGCTCGTCTGACGCGCGGGCGTTCCGCAACGGCATCCGCCAGGCGCGCGACGCGGTCCGGCACGGGCTGATCCGCGCGATCGCGGACCATATCAGCGGGAAGGAAGGGGCTGGCGGATGAAGGCAGTAGGCATCCTCGGCACGGGCAAATACGTGCCCGACCGGATCTTGACGAACAGAGATCTCGAGCAAATGGTCGAGACGAACGACGAATGGATCGTGACGCGGACCGGCATTCGCGAGCGGCACATCGCGGACGAAAGCCAGGCGACGTCCGATCTCGCCTACGAGGCGGCGGTTCGGGCGCTCGAGGCGGCGAATCTCGCGCCGGAAGATCTCGATCTCATCATTGTCGCGACGATCACGCCCGACATGTTCTTCCCGTCGACGGCATGCATCCTGCAGGACCGGCTCGGGGCGCGGCGGGCCGCGGCGTTCGATCTGTCGGCGGCCTGCTCCGGCTTCATCTACAGCCTGGCGACGGCGACGGGCATGCTGAAGAGCGGCATGTACCGGAACGCGCTCGTCGTCGGCGCGGAATGCCTGTCGCGCATCACCGACTACACGGACCGGAACACCTGCATCCTGTTCGGCGACGGCGCGGGCGCGGTCGTGCTCGGCGAAGTGCCGGAGGGCCGGGGTTTTCGCTCGTTCGAGCTGGGCGCGGACGGCTCCGGCGGGCCGCTGCTGAAACTCGCCGGCGGCGGCTCGCGCCTGCCGGCGTCGGCTGAAACGGTGGAAAGCAAGGCGCACTACATCCACATGGCCGGCAACGAGGTGTTCAAATTCGCGGTGCGCATCATGGGCAGCGCGGCAGAGGACGCGCTCCGCAAGGCCGGGCTCGACAAGAAGGACGTCGACCTGCTCGTGCCGCACCAGGCGAACATCCGGATCATCCAGGCGGCGCTCAGCCGGCTGGAGCTGCCGGAGGAGAAGTGCATGATCAATCTCGACCGCTACGGCAACGCCTCCGCGGCTTCGATTCCGATCGCGCTTGCGGAAGCGGTCGAGCAGGGACGGGTAAGCGAAGGGGACTGCCTTGTGCTCGTCGGGTTCGGCGGCGGGCTGACCTGGGGCGCGTCCGTCCTCATTTGGTAGATGATTTGGCGGGAAGCGGAGGCTTGAGGAAATGGGCAAAATCGCATTCGTGTTCCCCGGCCAGGGCGCGCAGGCGGTCGGCATGGGGAAGGACGCGTACGACGCATCTCCGATCGCGCGCGAGATCTTCGACCGCGCGGACGCGGCGCTCGGGCTCGAACTGAGCCGGATCATGTTCGAGGGTCCCGAGGATCGGCTCCGGCTGACGGTGAACACCCAGCCGGCGCTGCTTACGGTGAGCGTCGCGCTGCTCGAGCTGATCAAGGACCGCGTGAAGCCGGATTACGTCGCCGGGCACAGCCTCGGCGAGTACAGCGCGCTTGTCGCGGCCGGCGTCCTCCGGTTCGAGGACGCGGTGCGCGCGGTGCGGCTGCGCGGCGAGTTCATGGAGGCGGCCGTGCCGGCGGGGCAGGGCGCGATGGCGGCGGTGCTCGGCGCCGATCGCGAGGCGCTCGCGGCGCTGTGCGAGGCGGTCAGCGCCGAGAAGGGGCTCGTCGTGCTCGCCAATGTGAACTGCCCGGGCCAGATCGTCGTCTCCGGCACGGCGGAAGGCGTGAAGGCGGTCGCGGAGCGCGGGAAGGAAGCGGGCGCGAAGCGGGTCATTCCGCTCGAGGTGAGCGGCCCGTTCCATTCGCCGCTCATGGAGCCGGCGGCCGACCGGCTGGAGCAGGCGCTGGCGGAGCTTGAGATGCGGGACGCGGAGGTGCCGGTCATCGCCAACGTGACGGCGGAGCCGGTGACCGCGGCGGACGAGATCCGCTCGCTGCTGAAGCGGCAGGTCGTCGCGCCCGTCCTGTGGGAGGACACCGTCACCCGCCTGATCGGGCTTGGCGTCGACACGTTCGTCGAGATCGGCTCGGGCTCGGTGCTCACCGGGCTCATCCGGAAGACGGACAAATCCGTCGCCGTCCACACCGTGAACAGCCTGGCCGCGCTGGACGAGGCGCTGGCCGCGCTGACGGCTTGAATCCGGAGCAGGGCGTTTCTGCTCCAAATCCGAGAGGAGGGTCCGCACATGCATGCGTCCCTGGAAGGCAAAAAGGCGCTCGTGACGGGCGCATCCCGCGGCATCGGCCGCGCGATCGCGATCGCGCTCGCGGAGGCCGGCGCCGATGTGGCGATCAACTACGCCGGCAGCGCGGGAGCCGCATCCGAGACGGCGGCGGCCGTCGAAGCGCTCGGCCGCAAGGCGCTGCTCGTGCAGGCGGATGTCGGCAAGCTTGATGCGTTCGAACAGATGGTCGCGCAGGTGCTGGAGACGTTCGGCACGCTCGACATTCTGGTGAATAATGCCGGCATCACGCGGGACAATTTAATCATGCGCATGAAGGAAGAGGATTTCGACCAGGTCATCGAGACGAACCTGAAGGGCGTGTTCAACGGCATCAAGGCGGTCACCCGGCCGATGATGAAGCAGCGCTCGGGACGGATCATCAACATCTCGTCCGTCGTGGGCTCGACGGGCAACGCCGGGCAGGCGAACTACGCCGCCGCGAAAGCCGGCGTGATCGGCCTGACGAAGACGGCCGCGCGCGAACTGGCTTCGCGCGGCATCACCGTCAACTGCGTCGCCCCCGGATTCATCGAGACGGACATGACGGACAAGCTGTCCGAAGAGATCAAGACCCAGATGGCCGGCCAAATTCCGCTGGGGCGGTTCGGGCAGGCGGCGGAGGTCGCGGCCGTCGTCCGGTTTCTCGCGTCCGACGCGGCGTCGTACATCACCGGCCAGACGATTCATGTCGACGGCGGCATGTACATGGGCTGAGTCCGGACAGGCTATGGCAATTTGGCGGACAATCCCTTATAATACCGAGAGGAGGAGGTGAGCCGGATGTCCGACGTTTTTGAACGCGTGAAGCGTATTGTCGTGGATCGGCTGGGCGTGGACGAGGCGGAAGTGACGCTCGACGCGAGCTTCAAGGATGACCTCGGCGCGGATTCCCTGGATGTCGTGGAGCTTGTCATGGAGCTGGAAGACGAATTCGATATGGAAATATCGGATGAAGACGCGGAGAAGATCACCACGGTGGGTGAAGTCGTTAATTACATACAATCCCATTCCTAGTTCCGAAAGTCCCGTTGACAAGACGGGACTTCGCTCCATTTTCCGACAGCCTGTCCGCGCATCCGGGAATGCGCTTGCAGCCAGAGGATGAGGCCGGCGCAGCCGGGGCCGTCAGCGGCCGGCGCGCCGCCTTGAGGATAGATGCCGTTGTCAGAGGTGAAACAGTTGAAGCACAGAGTTGTCGTAACCGGCATGGGGGTCGTCACCGCGCTCGGCAGCGACCTGGATACGTTCTGGAGCAATCTCGTCGCCGGCAAGTCCGGCGTGACGCGGATCGAATCGTTCGACGCGTCGGAATTTCCGACGAGAATCGCGGCCGAGATCAAGGACTTCAACCCTGAAGCCTATATGGACCGGAAGGAAGCGCGCCGGATGGACCGTTTCGTCCAGTTGGCCGTTGCGGCCAGCACGATGGCGGTGCGCGATTCGGGTCTGGAACCGGGCGTGAATGTCGATCCCGAGCGGTTCGGCGTCATGGTCGGAAGCGGCATCGGCGGTCTCGCCACCTGGGAAGAGCAGCACACCGTCCTGCTGGAGAAAGGACCGAAGCGCGTCAGCCCGTTCTTCATTCCGATGATGATCGCGAACATGGCCTCCGGCCAGATCTCGATGATCACCGGAGCGAAGGGCCCGAATTCGACGGCGGTCACCGCATGCGCGACGGGCACGCACTCGATCGGCGATTCGTTCAAGCTGATCCAGCGCGGCGACGCGGATGCGATGATCTGCGGCGGCGCGGAAGCGGCGATCCGGCCTACGGGCATCGCCGGATTCTGCGCCATGCGCGCGATGTCGACGCGCAATGACGAGCCGGAGAAGGCGAGCCGGCCGTTCGACATCGGCCGCGACGGCTTCGTGATGGGCGAAGGCTCCGGCGTGCTCCTGCTCGAGTCGCTCGAGCACGCGCTGAAGCGCGGCGCCCGCATCTACGCCGAAGTCGTCGGCTACGGCATGAGCGGCGACGCGTACCACATGACCGAACCGGACCCGGACGGCGCGGCGCGCTGCATGAAGCGGGCGCTGAAGGACGCCGGCATCGAGCCGGAGGCCATCGACTACATCAACGCCCATGGCACGTCGACGCCGATCGGCGACAAGTCCGAGACGGCCGCGATCAAGATGGCGTTCGGTGATCACGCGTACAAGCTGGCCGTCAGCTCGACCAAGTCGATGACCGGCCATCTGCTCGGCGCGGCCGGCGGCATCGAGGCGGTCATACTGGCGCTGACGCTGAAGAACGGCGTCATCGCGCCGACGATCAATCTGGAAAACCCGGATCCCGAGTGCGATCTGGACTATGTGCCGAACGCCGCGCGGAAGGCGGACGTCCGGACGGGCCTTTCCAACTCGTTCGGCTTCGGCGGCCACAACGCGACGATCGTGATGAGGAAATATGAAGCCTGACCGATTCGAAACCCTGCAGGAGCAGCTCGGCATCCGGTTCCGGAAGCCCGGCCTGCTCCGGCAGGCGTTCACCCACACTTCCTACGTGAACGAGCACAAGAGCGGCAACGCGCAGGACAACGAACGGCTCGAATTTCTCGGCGACGCCGTCATGCAGCTTCTCGTGTCCGAGCATCTGTATCTGACGCATCCGCGCCGTCCGGAAGGGGAGCTGACGCGGATGCGCGCGTCGATCGTCTGCGAGCCGTCGTTCGCGAAATTCGCGGAGACGCTCGATCTCGGCCGGTACGTGCTGCTCGGCCGCGGCGAGGAGCAGCTCGGCGGGCGCACGCGCCCCGCGCTGCTCGCGGACCTGTTCGAGTCGTTCATCGGCGCGCTCTACCTCGATTCGGGGCTGGAAGCGGTTCGCGATTTCCTGAAGCGGCGCATTTTCCCGCTGATCGAGAGCGGCGACTATCTGCCGGTGAAGGACTACAAGTCCCGGCTGCAGGAGCGCGCGCAGCACCGGGCGCTCGGCCCGGTCGAGTACGTGATCGACGAGGAGCGCGGCCCGGCGCACGACCGGGAGTTCGTCGTCGGCGTGCTGGTCGGCGGCGTCCGGTACGGCACCGGCGTCGGCCGCACGAAGAAGGAAGCGGAGCAGCAGGCGGCGGCCGAAGCTTGCCGCCTGATCGGAAGCGGCGAGGGCTGAAGGCAAACGGCTTCGAACGGTTGCGTTCGAAGCCGTTTGCTGATTCATGGAAGGCAGAGGTGAAGGCACGGACATGTTCCTGAAACGGATCGAACTCGTCGGATTCAAATCGTTCGCCGACCGGACGGAGCTGGAGTTCGTCCCCGGCATCACGGCGGTCGTCGGACCGAACGGCAGCGGCAAGAGCAACATTTCCGACGGCATCCGGTGGGTGCTCGGCGAGCAGAGCGCGAAGAGCCTGCGCGGCGGCAACATGCAGGATGTCATATTCGCCGGCAGCGACACCCGGAAGGCCGTGAACTACGGCGAAGTGTCGCTCACGCTCGACAACACGAGCCGCACGCTGCCGCTCGAATACGACGAGGTGACGGTCACCCGGCGCGTTCACCGGAGCGGCGAGAGTGAATACATGATCAACAAGCAGGCGTGCCGGCTGAAGGACATCACCGAACTGTTCATGGACACCGGCATCGGCAAGGAAGCCTACTCGATCATCGGACAGGGGCGGATCGAGGAGATTCTGAGCACGCGGTCGGAGGACCGGCGGGGAATTTTCGAGGAAGCGTCCGGCATCGTGAAATACAAGACGCGCAAGCGCGAGGCGCAGAAGAAGCTCGAGGACACGGAACAGAATCTGCTCCGCATCCATGACCTCGTGTCCGAGCTGGAAGGGCAGCTCGAGCCGCTCCGCGAGCAGGCGGAGAAGGCGAAGCGCTACAAGGAGCTGCGCGAGCGGCTGAAGTTGAAGGAGATCTCGCTCTACGTCCACCAGATCGGGCATGTCCATGAGAACTGGAAGGAGCTCGGCGGCAGGCTGGAGCGGCTCAGGGCCGAGCAGGCCGAGCTGCTGGCCGTCGTCAGCAAGCACGACACCCATCTCGAGAAGGACCGGCTCGCGCTGCGGCAGATCGAGGACGAGACCGAGCGGCTGCACGCGGAGCTGCTCCGCATCAGCGAAGAGTACGAGAAATGCGAAGGCCACGGCGAGGTGCTGAAGGAGCGCCGCCGCAACCTCGAGCAGAACCGGAGGCAGCTTGAGGAGACAATCCGCTCGCAGTCGGAGCGGATCGCGGCGCTGTCGAAGGAGGAGGCGGATCTGCGGGCGAAGGCCGCCGCGCTGGAGCAGACGCTGCAGGAGCAGCGCGGGCGTCTCGCGGAAGAGGAGGCGAAGCTGTTCGGCGCCAGCGGCGCGGCCGACGCGGAAGAGGAGGAGCGGCTCAAGAGCGAGCTGCTCGACGTGTTGTCGGCGATGGCTTCGCTGCGCAACGAGATCCGGTACGCGGAGCAGCAGCGGGAAGCGGCGGAGCGGCGCCTGCAGCGGCTCGGCGAGGAGGAATCGGCGGACGCCGGCGAGCTCGAGCGGCTGGCCGCGCGGCGCGGGGAGCTCGAGCGGCAGCTTCGCGAGAACGAGGAGGCGCTCGAGGCGCTCCGGCAGCGGCTCATCGCCGAGACCGAGCGGCGGCAGCAGCTCCAGCGCTCGCTCGAGGAGACGCAGACGCTCCTGCGTCGATGGGAACAGAAGCGGGACGCCGGCGTGTCCCGGCGCGACACGCTGAAGGAGATGCAGGACAGCCTCGACGGCTTCATGCAGGGCGTGCGCGAGGTGCTGAAGGCGGCGCGGCGCGGCGCCCTGGCCGGCGTGCACGGCGCCGTCGCGGAGCTCATCCGCGTGCCGGAGAAGCTGGAGATCGCGGTGGAGACGGCGCTCGGCGGCGCGCTGCAGCACATCGTCATGGACGACGAGCGGTCGGCGCGCGGGGCGATCGCATACCTCAAGCAGCGCCAGCTCGGCCGGGCGACGTTCCTGCCGCTCGACGTCATCCGCGGGCGGAGCATGCCGGAACAGGACCGGCGCGCCGCGGAGACGGCCGAAGGGTATGTCGGCGTCGCCGCGGAGCTGGTCGGCTGCGACGAACGCTACGCGCAGATCGCGGCGAACCTGCTCGGGGGTGTCATCATCGCGGAGACGCTCGAGCAGGCGAACCGGATCGCCGCCCGCTGCGGCTACCGGTACCGCGTCGTCACGCTTGACGGCGACATCGTGAACGCCGGCGGCTCGATGACGGGCGGCAGCCTGCAGAAGCGCGGCGCGAGCCTGCTCGGCCGCCAGCGCCAGATCGAGGCGCTGGACGGCGAAATCCGCGAGGCGGAGGAGCAGCTCGGCTCGCTGCGCGACAAGCTCCATGACCTGCGCAAGGAGCTGTCCATCTGCGGCCAGAACATCGAGGACGCGCGGGCGCAGGCCGAGACGCGCCGGATCGCGGAGCAGCAGCTTCGCTCGGCGCTGCAGCAGGCCGTGCAGGAAGAGCAGCGGATCGCGGAGCAGCTCCGGCTCAGGACCGACGACCGCGGCAGCCAATTGAAGGAGCTCGAAGCGCTCGATCAGGCCCGGGCGGCCGCCGAGGCGAAGCTGGCGGAGATGGCGGCCGAGGAGGCGCGGCTGCAGGAGGCGATCCGCGACGCGGAGGAACGCCGCCGCTCCCGGGAATCCGCCCGGGAGGAGATGCAGGAGCAGCTCACCGAGCTGAAGGTCGCCGCCGCGAAGACGGAACAGGAGATGCAGTCGCTCGCCGGACAGTCGGCCCGGCTGCGCGGCGAGATCGCGCGCGCGAAGCAGGAGTTGGCCGCGCTGCGCGAGACGGCGTCCATCCAGGAGGAGGAGTCGCGCCGCCTCGAAGAGGAGGCGGTGAAGCAGACGGAGGCGCTGAACGGGCTGCGGATCGCGAAGGAGCGCTGCGCGGAGTCGATTGACCTGAAGCGCGCCGAGCGGGCCGAGAAGATGCGCCTGCTCGAGGAAGGCGAGAGCGAGACGAAGGAGCAGCGCGCGCAGCTCCGCCAGGTGGAGGAGCAGTTGCGCCAGACCGAGATCTCGCTCAACCGGCTCGACGTCGAGCTCGACAACCTGCTGCGCACGCTCGCGGAGGAGTACGAGCTCGGGTTCGAGCTCGCGAAGGAGCGGTATCCGGTGCCCGAGGACCCGGCCGCCGCGCAGCAGGAGGTCCGCGAGCTGAAGCGGCAGATCTCGCTGCTCGGGGAAGTGAACCTCGGCGCCATCGAAGAATACGAGCGGGTGAAGGAGCGGCATGATTTTCTCAGCACGCAAAAGGACGATCTGATCGAGGCGAAGTCGGCGCTCTACCAGGTCATCCGCGAGATGGACGAGGAAATGGGCCGGCGGTTCCGCACGACGTTCGAGGCGATCCGCAGCCATTTCGGCATGGTGTTCAACCGGCTGTTCGGCGGCGGACGGGCGGATCTCATCCTGGTCGATCCGGACAACGTGCTCGAGACGGGCATCGACATCGTCGCGCAGCCGCCGGGCAAGAAGCTGCAGAATCTGCAACTGCTGTCGGGCGGCGAGCGGGCGCTGACGGCAATGGCGCTGCTGTTCGCGATCCTGCACGTCAAGCCGGTGCCGTTCTGCGTGCTGGACGAGGTCGAGGCGGCGCTCGATGAGGCGAACGTGACGCGGTTCGCGCAATACCTGCGCGAGTTCTCCGAGCAGACGCAGTTCATCGTCGTCACGCACCGCAAGGGCACGATGGAGGAAGCGGACGTGCTGTACGGGGTGACGATGGAGCAGGACGGCGTCTCGAAGCTCGTCTCGGTGCGGCTGGAGGACGGCGAGCCGGTGTCGGCCTGACGCGGCCCGCTTCTTTTGACGAGGAAAGGTGGCAGGACGATGAGCTTTTTCAAAAAGCTGCGCGAGAGCATCTCGGCGAAGGCCGAAGCGGTGACGAACAAGTTCCGGGAAGGACTCGGCAAGACCGCTTCCGCCATCGCGGGCAAGGTCGAGGAACTGGTGCTCCGGCGCAAGAAAATCGACGAGGCGTTCTACGAGGAGCTGGAGGAAATTCTGATCGGCGCCGACGTCGGCGTGTCGACCGTTATGCGGCTGACCGACGAGCTGCGCGAGGAAGTGCGGAAGCGGAAGATCGAAGACGCGTCCGAGCTGCAGCCGATTCTGTCGGAGAAGCTGGTCGCGCTGCTGCGCGAAGGCGCGGAGGAAGGCTTGCGGATGGCCGAGTCGGGCACGACGGTCATCCTGTTCGTCGGCGTGAACGGCGTCGGCAAGACGACGACGATCGGCAAGCTGGCGCACCGGTTCAAGAGCGAGGGGAAATCGGTGCTCATGGCGGCGGGCGACACGTTCCGCGCCGGGGCGATCGACCAGCTCGAGGAATGGGGCCGGCGCGTCGGCGTCGAAGTGGTGAAGCAGCAGCCGGGCGCGGATCCCGCCGCCGTCATGTACGACGCGATCCGGGCCGCGAAGCAGCGGAACGTCGACGTGCTGCTGTGCGACACGGCGGGCCGGCTGCAGAACAAGACGAACCTGATGGAAGAGCTGAACAAGATCTACCGCGTCATCCAGCGGGAGATGCCGGGCGCGCCGCACGAGGTGCTGCTCGTGCTCGACGCGACGACGGGCCAGAACGCGCTCAGCCAGGCGAAGCTGTTCGGGGAGAAGAGCGGCGTCACGGGCATCGTGCTCACGAAGCTCGACAGCACGGCGAAGGGCGGCATCGTCGTGGCGATCCGCAGCGAGCTCAAGCTGCCGGTGAAGCTCGTCGGGCTCGGCGAGAAGATGGACGACCTGCAGGAATTCGACGCCGAGCAGTTCGTCCACGCGCTGTTCGCCGGCGCGATCGAGAAGGAGGCCGAGGCCGGAAGCGCCGAGTGATCCGGCAAGACGGAGCTGAAGGGCGACATGCGCGCAGTGAAGCCGCTGACGTGAACAAAGGGACTAAGGGACTAAGGGACTGCACGCAGGTCATCCGCCGGATGACGTGCGGGACAGTCCCTTTGTTGTCGACACCGTTACGCCTGCACGGACGGACGCTCGCGCAGTTCGCGCTGCGCCTGGGCATCCGAATCCGCACATTTCCGGGCGATAAACTTGCTATAAAGCGAGAATCCGCCCATCGTCGCGAGCAGCAGCGCCCCTCCGCTGTAGAAGGCGGCCGTCAACCCGACCGCCGCGCCCAGGGTGCCGAACAGGGCCGGGCTGACCACCTGGGAGAACCGGTTGACGAGCAGCCGGAGTCCCATCAGCCGTCCGCGCTCCGATTCCGCCGTGTCGTTCACCATGATCATGATGCTGACCGGCATGTTGATCCCCGTCGCCGCGCCCATCAGGAAGGCGAGGACGACCATGGTGGCCGCGAGCATCGAGCCGATCGGCGTGATGATCAGGCATATGGCGGCACAGAAGCCGGCGACGAGCAGGATCCGTTCGAGCGCCGCGAACTTCATGATCCAGTTCAGCACGAACCGCGCCAGCATGCCGGCGAGTCCCTTCACGGACACGATGAGCGAGATCAGCAGGGTCGAGTACCCGAGCTCGTTCAGGTAGATCGGGATGAACCCCATGTACAGCACCTGGATGAACATGATCAGGAACGTGCCAATCAGGCCGAACTGCACCGCGCGGCTGCGCGTCAGGTGAATGCCGCTCATGTAGCTGTCCCAGATGCCGCGCGGCTTGAACACGTCGCGTACGGACTTGCCGTCTTCGCCATCCCGGACCGATGCGCGGACATAGCCGCGGGACACCGCGAGCAGCACGAGCAGGAACAGCACCGATACCGCGCAACTGAAGATGAAGTTGAACCGGTAGCCGTCCAGCTCCGCGGCAAAAAGAGAGGCGAGCCCGCCGCCGATCAGCGGTCCGACCATCGATCCGCCCGACATCCACATCGAGTAGCGGTTGATGCTGGCGTTGCGCTTCTCCTTCGGACCCTCCGACACGAGCACCTGGAACGAGGACGCCATCACGACCATGCAGACGCCGAGCAGCACCTGGGACAGCGCGAGCATCCACAGACTCGTCGCCGCCGCGTTCACGGCCAGGGACGCGATCAGGAACAGGCTGCCGTACTTCAGCATCCGGATCGGCCCGAGCAGGTCGATCAGTTGGCCGGCGGGGAGGGCGACGAAGATCGGAAAGAGCGAGCGCAGCGTGATCAGCCAGCCGATCTCCCCGGTGGTCGCCCCGATCTCCTGCGCGTACAGCGTGAAAAACGGCTGGGCGAGCGAGGTGACGGCGAAGAAGATGCCGCCGCCGTACACCCCGAACTGCCGGTAGAAATCAGGCGATCTCATGGCACGCCGCCTTTCTTCCGCCGGCGGCGATCTCGCGGAGCGGCGGCTTCTCGCTCCGGCAGCGGTCGCTCGCGAGCGGGCAGCGGGTGCAGAAGGCACAGCCCGCGGGCGGATTCGCCGGCGACGGCAGCTCGCCGCCGAGCGGCTTGAACTTGCGCGCCTCCTCCTTCACCGGATCGGGCACCGGGACGGCGTCGAGGAGCGCTGCCGTGTACGGGTGCGCCGGCTCGCGGAACACCTCCTCGGCATTGCCGTACTCCACGATCTCGCCCAGATACATCACGGCGATCGTGTCCGAGATGTGGCGGACCGTGGACAGGTCGTGGGAGATGAAGATGAAGCTGACGCCGGACTTTTCCTTCAGATCGCTGAGCAAATTGATGATCTGCGCGCGCACCGACACGTCCAGCGCGGAGGTCGGCTCGTCGGCGACCACGACCTTGGGATCCAGCGCGAGCGCCCGGGCGATGCCGACCCGCTGCCGCTGGCCGCCGCTGAGCTGGCTCGGATAGCGGTCGAGGAAGATCGGGTCCAGCCCGACCTTCTGGATCAGCTCGCGCACCTTGAGCCTGCGCTCCGCCGGGCTGCCGATGCCCCGCACGTCAAGCGGCTCGGCGATGATGTCGGCGATCCGCATCTTCGGATTGAACGAGTCGTACGGGTCCTGGAAGACGATCTGCACTTCGCCGCTCCGCGCGATGTCGCCGCCCGTCGGCTCCTCGAGGCCGAGCAGCATGCGGGCGAGCGTGCTCTTGCCGCAGCCGCTCTCGCCGACGATGCCGATCGCCTCGCCGGGACGGAGCGACAGGTCGACGCTGCGGACTGCGCGGATCTTCGTCTCGCGCCTTCGCCAGGGCGGGCCGCCGCGCTTTAGGAACGTCTTGCCGAGCCCGCGGATCGCGAGCACCGGCGCGTCGCCGCCGGACGCGGCCGCGACCGTTCCGGCGCCCCCGGCGGCCGATGAAGCCGGCGCCATCTCCAGGCCCGCGCCCGCTTCGGCCTCCTCCGCCTCGCCGGCCAGCCAGTCGCGGCCGATCGGCAGGGAAGCGAGGCCTTCATCCAGCCAGCAGGCGGCGACGTGGCCCTCCGCCCGCTTCACAAGCTCCGGCGCCTCCATCGCGCATTGCGGCTCGGCGGCCGGACAGCGGTCGCGGAACGCGCAGCCCCGGATCGGCTTGCGCATGTCCGGCGGGAAGCCCTCGATCTGCAGCAGCCTCCGGCGCCGGTCGCCTTCGATGCTCGGGATCGTGCGGAGCAGGCATTGCGTGTACGGATGCTTCGGCGAATGGAAAATCTGCGTCACGTCGCCCATTTCGACGATCCGGCCGGCGTACATGACCGCGACCTTCTGCGCGAACCGCGCCACAAGACCGAGATCGTGGGTGATGAACAGCATCGCGCTGCCGGTATCCTGCGACAGGGATTTGAGCAGCTCCACGATCTGCGCCTGGATCGTCACGTCGAGCGCCGTCGTCGGCTCGTCAGCGATGATCAGCTTCGGCCGGCAGGCGATCGCGAGGGCGATCATGACCCGCTGGCGCATCCCGCCGCTCAGCTCGAACGGGAAGGCCTTCAGCCGCTCTTCGGCGGCCGGGATGCCGACCTGGCGCAGCAGTTCGACCGCGCGGCGCTCGGCCTCCTTCACGCTCAGCCGCATATGCTTGCGGAGCGGGGCGATGAGCTGGTCCCCGATGCGCATGACCGGGTTCAGCGACGACATCGGATCCTGGAATACCGTGCCGATGTCCCGCCCGCGCACCGTATTCAGTTCCGATTCGGTCATGTCCAGCAGTTCGCGCCCGTCGAAGCGGACGCTTCCCTCCACCACACGTCCGGGGAACGCGATCAGGCGGATGAGCGACATCGCCATCGCGCTTTTGCCCGAGCCGCTCTCGCCGACGATCGCGAGCCGCTCGCCGGGCATCAGGTCGAACGAGACGCCGTTCACCGCTTTCACCGTGCCGCCCTTCGCGAAAAAATAAGTATGCAGGTTCCGCACCTGAAGCAGCGGTTCCATGCCGGTTCCCCCTTCCACTTAAGCTGGTTCGTATTGCCGGTTCGGCTACTTCCTCGCTTTCGGGTCGAGCGCCTCGCGGATGCCGTCCGAGAGAAAATGGAGGCTGATCGCGACCAGCAGGATCACGAAGCCGGGCAGCCCGGAAATCCACCAGGCTTCCTGCAGATAGATCTGCCCGTCGCGGATGATGTTGCCGAGCGACGGCGCCGGCGGCGTGATGCCGAGTCCGAGGAAACTCAGGGAAGCTTCAATCAGGATCGCGTTCGCCGCGGCGATGCTGGCCGCCACGAGCAGCGGCGCGATCGTGTTCGGGATGACGTGCCGGCGCATGATCCACCATTTCGACGCCTGCACGGTGCGCGCGGCGTCGATGAACGCCCGCGAGCGCAGGCCGAAGGCGAGGGAGCGCTGCAGCCGGATGAACCGCGGCACGTCGGCCAGGGCGATCGCCAGGATGACCGGCACGGTTCCCGCGCCGATGATCGCCACCAGCCCGATCGCGAGCAGGAGGGACGGGAACGCGAGGAACAGGTCGTTGACGGCCATGATCGTCTGATCGACCCGGCGGCCGAGAAATCCGGCCAGCGTCCCGAACGTGATCCCGAACACGAGCGAGATGAGGGCGACGCTGAAGCCGACGACGAGTGAAACCTTGAACCCCGCCAGCGTCCGGCTCAGCACGTCGCGCCCGAGCTTGTCGGTGCCGAACGGATGCTTGAGCGACGGCGGCTCCAGCGAGGAGCGCACGTCCGTTTCGAGCGGCGGGGGAAGGGAGAGGAACGGGGCGGCCAGCACGAGCAGCAGGATCGGACCGAGAATCGCCAGGGCAACCCAAATCTTCTTATTGCCGCCCATCGCCCGCACGAAAGGCAACTGGACGCGCACCCTGCCGAGTCCGGCCGTCACCTTGCCCGCCGATGCCGAATCGAATGCGCCTTTCACGTCAGCACACTCCTTTCGTCAGAGCCGCACGCGCGGATCGAACTTCTTGTACACGAGGTCCGTCAGGAAGTTGATCACGATGAAGACCATCGCGTAGAACAGGATCAGATTCTGCACCAGTTCATAGTCCCGGCTGTTGATGCCGTTCACGAGCAGCGTGCCGATGCCGGGAATGGAGAAAATGAATTCCACGATGACCGTTCCGTTCAGCAGATTGCCGAAGGAGAGGCCGACCACCGTCACGATCGGGAGCAGGGCGTTGCGCAGGGCGTGCCGGAACACGACCGCAAGCTCCGGCATGCCCAGCGACCGCGCCGTCCGCACGTAATCCTCGTTCAGCACCTCGAGCACCGACGTGCGCGTGATGCGGGCCAGCGTCGCCACCTGGGTGAGCGACAGCACGATGATCGGCATCGCCAGCCGCTTCATCAGCATCGCCGGATCTTCGAAGCTGACCTGGCCGCTCGCCGGGAAAATGCCCAGCGTAAGCGAGAAGAGCAGCATGAGCAGCAGCGCCGTCCAGAACGAGGGCATCAGGTCGACGACCATCGCGCTCCAGGTAAGCAGATTGTCGAGCGTCTTCTTGCCCTTGTTCGCCATGTAGGCGGCCAGCGTGCCGAGCGGGATCGCGATCAGCACCGTCAGCGCGACTGTGCACGCGGCAATCGTCAGCGTGATCGGCAGCGCCTTGAGCAGCAGGCCTGCCACCGGCAGCGACGTCGTGATCGTCGTTCCGAGATCGAACTGCAGCAGCTTGCCGAGATAGCGGAAATACTGGACGATCAGCGGGTCGTTGAGCCCGTGCTTCTCGCGGAACGCCTCCAGCGCTTCCCCCGACAGGTTGTCGCCGGCCATGGCCGCGGCCGCGTCGCCGGGGATGAGGCGGATGGCGAAGAAGACGAGCGTCACGACGCCGAACAGGGTGATGATCATCTGCGCGAACTTCCTCAACGTATAGGCAGCCAAGGCCGGCACCTCCTCATCCTTGCTCCGCGAAATGGACGCCGAAGAAGTTCACCTGGGCGAGCTTGTTGATGACGACGCCTTCGACGTTCGGCTTGCCGGGCCAGTACACGTTGCTCGCGAACGTCGGCATGTACGGCAATTCGTCCATCACGATCCGCTGGACTTCGTGGTACATCCCGAGCCGCTTCTTCGGATCCGTCTCCGCCCGCGCGGCCTCCAGCATCGCCGTGACCTCCGGATTGTCGTAGCGCGCGCCGTTCAGACCGCCGGGCGACTTGTTGTCCGGATGCAGGTAGCTGAACAGGATCATGTCCGGGTTGACGGCGGGCAGCAGCCTGGTGGCAACTTCGAATTCGCCGGCGTTGCGGCGGGTGTTGAACGTCGGCGTGTCCACAAGCTCGAACTCCATGTTGATGCCGACGGCCCGCAGATATTCCTGCTCGAGCTGCATCTGGTCGGTCACGCCGGTGGCCGACGTGCTGAGCTGCCTGATCGTGAATCCGTTCGGATAGCCGGCTTCGGCGAGGAGCCGCTTCGCTTTCTCCGGATCGTACGCGTACTTCGGAATATCGTCGGTATACACGTCCATCCAGTCCATCAGCATGCTGTGCCAGTGTGTCTGCAGCTTCGGCGACACCGCCGCCGAGATCGCGTCGAAGTCGACCGCGTGGGCCCATGCCTGGCGCACCTTCTTCTCCTTCAGGATCGGGTGCTCCAGGTTGAAGACCCTGAGCGAGACGGCGTAGTGGTTGACGTGGTTCATTCGGAACCCTTCCGCTTCGAGCTTGTCGAGGTTCTCCTGGCGGTTCGAGCGCATGACCAGGTCGACTTCGCCGTTCTGCAGCGCGATCATCGCGGTCGCCTCATCCTTGATGATGCTGAAAATGATCCGCTCGATCGGCGCCGGTCCGCGGAAATATCCCTCATGCCGCTTCAGCACGATCTGCGAGTTCGGGTCGATGCTCTCGAGCTCGTAAGGCCCGGTGCCGACCGGATTCCACTTGAACTGGTCGCCGTACTGCTCCACGACTTCCTGCTTCACGATCTGGCCCTGGTGGTAGTTCGCCACGACGTGCAGGAAGTTGCCGTCGGGCTCCTTCAGCCTGATGACGATCGTGTAGTCGTCCGGCGCCTCGATGCTCTCGACGTTCGCGAATTCCGTCGCATAGGGGGAGGCCGTCGCCGGATCAAGGATCCGGTTGTACGAATACAGCACATCCTGCGCGGTGAACTCGCCGTATCCCTTCTGCCACTGCACGCCCTTGCGCAGATGGAACGTCCACACCCTGTTGTCCGGGGTCTCCCAGGATTCCGCGAGATCGGGGATGATGGCGCCCGTCTCCGAATCGTAGGTGGTGAGCCCGCTGAAAATGTTGAACGCGATGTTCTCATTCTCGATCCGGAACACGTCCGCCGGGTCGAAGCCGGCCGGATCGTCGTAGAATCGCACCCGCAGGATGCTGCCGGCGCCGCCCGAACCGCCGGAATCGGCCGATCCGCCCGCGTTCCCCGCAGCCGCGCTTCCGGAGCTTCCGCCGCCGGAGGAGTTGCCGCCTCCGCCGCCCGAACCTCCGCAAGCCGTAAGCACGAGCGGAAGGATCAGCACCGCGAGCAGCCAAGCTTTACGGCGTCTTCGTCTGCCAAGCCATCTGCCTTTCATTCGTCTCCACTCCCGCATCCGAATTGCGGCGGGCGGGGCGGCCCCGGGGACCGCCCTGCGGACCGCCTTTATACGCCGGCCGCCGCCTTCGGCGCTCCGATCTCCCTGAAGTATTCGAGCGCCTGTTCGAGGCTGATCACATCGGCGTATTTGTTGTGCATGTCATACAGGTTCATGTAGTGCGAAGCTTCCGTCCGGTCGAACACGCAGTCGGCGACGACGCCCATCCGGAACCGGTGCGTCGCGCCGTCGACGACCGTCGCGCGCACGCAGCCGCTCGTCGTCTCGCCGCAGCAGATGATCGTGTCGATGCCGAGCGAGGTGAGCTGGAACTGCAGCGGCGTCCCCTTGAATGCGCTCGGCGCCGCCTTCTCGATGACCAGCTCGCCGGGCAGCGGCTTGACTTCGTCGACGATTTCCCGGCCCTTCAGCATTTCCTCCTGCGTCAGGTTCGGCTGCGGCCGCCGCGTCCGCCGTCCCCAGTGGTTCACGCCGCTGTGCAGCCCTTTCACGTGGATGACGGGGATGTTCAGCTTGCGCGCCTCCGCGAGCAGAATCGCCGTCTTGTCGACCGCGGCCCAGCCTTCCAGCCCGGTGCTCATCGGCCATTTCTTCATCGATTCGAAGATCGGTTCGCGCGCAAGTCCGAGCACGCTGTAGTAGATGTCGATCAGCAGGAGGGCCGGCCGGCTTCCGAAACCGTACGGTTCCTTCTTGCCCCACAGCTTGTCGTGCTCCTTGTCCCGCTCCGACAGAAACTTCTCCCATCCGAACATGCTCTTGACTCCCTTCCGTTTGGATTCGGTTGAAAAGGACAGTCTCGCTCAGCCCGCCGCCGCGGCCTTTTGCTTCGAACCGACGCGCTCGAAGTAGGCCTTGGCCGTCTCGAGAAAAATGACATCCGCGTACTTCTGGTTCATGTCGTACAGGTTCATCCAGTGTGAGCTTTCCGTCCGGTCGAACACGCACTCCTCGACGACGCCCATCCGGAACCGGTGCGTCGCGCCGTCGACGACCGTCGCGCGCACGCAGCCGCTCGTCGTCTCGCCGCAGCAGATCACGGTGTCGACACCGAGGCTGGTCAGGTGATAGAGCAGCGGCGTGCCCATGAACGCGCTCGGCGCCGATTTCTCGATCACGAGCTCGCCTTCGATCGGCTTCACCTCGTCGACGATCTGCTGCCCCTTGATTCGCAGCTCCTCGGGCAGGTTTGACGGCTGCGGCTTCCGGTGAATCCACGGCTTCATACCGTTGTGCAGCCCCTTCACGTGGATGACCGGGATGCCGTTCTCCCGCGCGACCGCCAGCAGCTCCGCCGTCTTGTCGACCGCGGCCCAGCCTTCCAGCCCGGTGCTGCCCGGCCAGGTCTTCATCGACTCGAAGATCGGCTCGCGCTTCAGGCCCAGCACGCTGTAGTAGATGTCGATCAGGAGCAGCGCCGGTTTGCCGCCGAATCCCTTCGGCTCCCGCTTGCCCAGAATCGCGTCGTGCTGCCGGTCCCTTTCCGTGAAATACTTCTCCCATCCTCTGCTGTTCACGCTCAATACCTCCTTTGTCCACTTTCCGTTACATATGTGTTAGAATAAGTTACACATATGTACCGATTTATGGGTTGTGTCTTTATCATATGTTCGTAAACATGACGCATCAATTAGCAATTATGAATGTAAACATGCAAGAAATGAATGAAAACGCATTTAGTTGTGTGAACGCGTCTGTTACGTGTTATATTATATTACATAAAGATGAGGGAGGGGATGCGCCGTGAATTTGGAACAAATCCAAACCTTCCTTGCCGTCTACCAGCACGGAACTTTCCACAAGGCGGCCGAGGCGCTCTTCGTGCCCCAGCCGACCGTATCGCACCGGATCACCCAGTTGGAACGGAGCCTGGGCAAAGCCCTGCTCGTCCGCGGCAAAGGCAAGGTGGCGCTCACCGAGGAAGGCAAGGTGTTCCTGCCGTACGCACGGCAAATGATGGCCGCCCTTCAGGAAGGGATCGAGGCGGTCGAGAAACTGGGGGCGGGGGAGATCGGCAAGCTGACGATCGGCTGCAACAACGCGATCGCCTCCAGCGTCATGCCCGCCGCGATGCACGCGTTCATGCGCGCGTATCCGAACATTCAGGTGCGGATCCATTGCCATTCGTCGAAGGAGCTCGCCCGGCTCATGAAAATGAAGCAGTTCCGCATCAGCCTCACGCGGTACGCCGTCGCGAGCGACCCGGTCATCACCTACCGCTGCCTGTTCACCGAGCCGATCCGGGCCATCGTGCCGAAGGGCCATCCGCTGGCGGAAGCCGGGCACGCTTCGCTGGACGACATCCTGCGCTATCCGATCATGGCCTATCCGAAGGACACATCCACCCGGAGCGTGTTCGAAATGATCCTGAACCATTGCAACATCCCGCACCGGATCCGCTTCGAGACGAACAACCTGCGGCTCCTCCGCGAGATGCTGCTGTGGGGGGAGGGCGTGCTGCTGTTCGCGTCTTCCTTTTTCCACCGCGACCTGGAGTCCGGCAATCTCGCCTCGGTGGGCATCACCGACAATCCGTTTCCGCCGAGCAGCATCTTCGTCGCGTTCCGGAGCGGCGAACTGAACGGTCTCGAGCTGAAGTTCGTCGAGCACATGGAAACCTGGCTCAAAGGAAGGTTCGCCGTCTGGAGCGCGAAAGGGAAGGAAGCGGGCGCGCGCGCCGGGCAGCCGGCGGACGGGCACCGGTCTGACAAGGTGATCGGCTTGACACGCTTCGCGCCTTAAGGTATGATGGTGAAGCCGGCTTGAGGTGTCAGGGTTTTGTCCTTGACAGGAAAGGAGGGTTCGCTTCGGCGATGCGCGAGACGGGAGCCCTCGAGAAGACGAACCGGATCAACATGCTGTTCGATTTCTACGAACCGCTGCTTACCGACAAGCAGCGGCTCTTTCTGAAGTATTATTTCCACGACGATTACTCGCTCGGCGAGATCGCGGCGGAATTCGGCATTAGCCGGCAGGCCGTCTACGAGCACATCCGGCGGGCCGAAGAGGCGCTGGAAGGCTATGAAGGCCGGCTGGGATTGCTCGCCCGGCACGAACGGCTGACGGCGCTGGTTGCGGAGCTGGAGCGCGCGGCGGCGGGCCTGCCGGATTCGGCGGGCGCGGAGGCCGTCCGGTCGGCGGCGGCGCGGCTGCGCCAGGCCGTCGAGAACGGCTGAGATTTTTGCAGCGGGGGGCGAAGCGGATGGCCGCATTCGAAAGCTTGACGAGCCGGCTCCAGAGCGTGTTCGGCAAGCTGCGGGGCAAGGGCAAGGTAACCGAAGACGACGTGAACGAGGCGATGCGCGAGGTCCGGCTCGCGCTGCTCGAAGCGGACGTCAACTTCAAGGTGGTCAAGGACTTCATCGCCCGGGTTCGGGAGCGCGCGATCGGCCAGGAGGTCCTGGGGAGCTTCACGCCGGGCATGGTCATCATCGATATCGTCAACAAGGAACTGACCGAGCTGATGGGCGGCACCCAGGCGAAGCTCGCGAAGGCCGCCAAGCCGCCGACCGTCATCATGATGGCCGGCCTGCAGGGCGCCGGGAAGACGACGGCGAGCGCGAAGCTCGCGCTCATGCTGCTGAAGGGCGGACACAAGCCGCTGCTCGCGGCGTGCGACATCTACCGGCCGGCCGCGATCAAGCAGCTTCAGGTGCTGGGAAGCCAGATCGGCGTGCCGGTGTTCTCGCTCGGCGACCGGGTCAGCCCGGTCGAGATCGCGCGGCAGGCTTTGCAGCATGCGAAGGACGAAGGCCGCGACTACCTGATCATCGACACGGCGGGCCGGCTCCACATCGACGAGGCGCTGATGGAGGAGCTGAAGCGCATCCACGAGACTGTCAAGCCGGACGAGGTGCTGCTCGTCGTCGACGCGATGATCGGGCAGGAAGCGGTGAACGTCGCGCGGAGCTTCCACGAGCAGCTCGAGCTGACGGGCGTTGTGCTGACGAAGCTCGACGGCGACACGCGCGGCGGCGCGGCGATCTCGGTCAAGGCCGTCACCGGCTGCCCGATCAAGTTCGTCGGGATGGGCGAGAAGATCGAGCCCCTCGAGCCGTTCCATCCGGACCGGATGGCGTCGCGCATTCTCGGCATGGGGGACATGCTGTCGCTCATCGAGAAGGCGCAGGCGGCGATCGACGCCGAGAAGGCGGCGGAGATGGAGCGCAAGATGCGCGCCGCCGAGTTCACGTTCGAGGATTTCCTCGAGCAGATGGCGCAGGTGCGCAAGCTCGGTCCGCTCGAGCAGCTCTTTGATCTGCTGCCCGGCATGGGCAAGCTGAAGGAGCTGAAGAACATCCAGATCGACGAGAAGCAGATCGCGCGCGTCGAGGCGATCGTGAAGTCGATGACGACCGAGGAGAAGCGCAATCCGGAGATTCTGAACCACAGCCGGAGGAAGCGCATCGCGGCGGGCAGCGGCACCACGGTTGCGGACGTGAACCGGCTGATCAAGCAGTTCGAGGACATGCGCCGCATGATGAAGCAGTTCTCGTCGATGATGGGCCCGAAGGGCGGCAAAGGCCCGAAGGGCATGAAAGGCATGAAGGGCATGAAGGGGATGCTCGGGCGCGGGCCGCGCTTTCCGTTCGGCTGAACGCCTGACATCCGGCTTTTGAAGGAGGTGATTCCGCATGGCAGTCCGCATTCGTCTGAAACGCATGGGCGCGCACAAGAAGCCGTTCTACCGCGTCGTCGTCTCCGATTCCCGTTCGCCGCGGGACGGCCGTTTCATCGATGAGATCGGGTACTACAACCCGGTGGCCCAACCGGCCCAACTGAAGATCGATGAGGAGAAGGCGCTGAAATGGCTGCAAAACGGCGCGCAGGCGTCCGACACGGCGCGCAGCCTGCTCAGCAAGGCCGGCGTTCTGAAGAAGTTCCATGAACTGAAGCAGGGCAAGCAAGCCTGAGCTTCGGTTGAAGGAGGCCGACGATGCAGGAATTGATCCGGGTGATTGCCCGAAACCTGACGGACCATCCGGACGATGTGCGGGTGACCGTCCGGGAGGAAGAGCGCGGCACGGTGTACACGTTGTCCGTCCATCCCGATGACATCGGGAAGGTGATCGGGAAGCAAGGCCGAATCGCGAAGGCGATCCGCACGGTCGTCTCGTCGGCCTCCGCGAAGGACAAACGCCGCGTCATTGTGGATATCGAATCGTAGATTCCGTTCGGCCCGTCTGGCGCCGGATCGGCCGGGGGCCGGGACGCGAGGAGTCCCGGCCCCCGCTCGCGCCGGCGGTAAATCGCGGGCCGACCGCGCGAAAGGAGCGGCCCCACGCGTGTCTGAGAAATGGCTTACGGTCGGCAGGCTGGTGAACACCCACGGGATCCGGGGCGAGGTGAAGGTGCTGCCGTCGACCGATTTTCCCGAAGAACGGTTCGCCCGCGGCAGCCGCCTGACGCTGCACGCCCCCGACGCCTCCGCGACCGTGGATGTCGAGGTCGCCTCCGCGCGGGAGCACAAGGGCGCGTACATCGTGAAGCTCAAAGGGTACGACAACATCAACCAGGTGCTCCCGTACAAGGGGTGGACGGTCAAGGTGCCGGCGTCGCGCCGCGTTCCGCTCGCGGAAGGGGAATACTATTTCCACGACATCATCGGCTGCGCGGTCGTGACGGAAGAGGGCGAGGAGATCGGCCGGGTCAGCGAGATTCTGCGGCCGGGCGCGAACGATGTCTGGGTCGTCGAGCGGCCGAACGGGCGGCAGGCGCTCATCCCGTACATCGCCGATGTGGTGCTGGATGTCGATGTCGGGGCGCGCAGGGTGACGATCCGGCTGATGGAAGGGCTGATCTGACCGATGCGGATCGATGTGCTGACCCTTTTTCCCGAGATGTTCGAGGGCGTGTTCGGCGCGAGCATCATCGGCAAGGCCAGGGAAAAAGGCATCGTCGAGCTGAACGCCGTCAATTTCCGCGACTACGCGAACAACAAGCACAACACGGTGGATGATTATCCGTACGGCGGCGGCAGCGGCATGGTGCTCAAGCCCGAGCCGCTCTTCGCCGCGGTCGAGGATCTCGTCCGGCCGGATGAGCCGCGCCCGCGCGTCATCCTGATGTGCCCCCAGGGCGAGCCGTTCACGCAGCGCAAGGCGGAGGAGCTCGCGAAGGAGCCGCGTCTCGTGTTCATCTGCGGCCACTACGAGGGGTACGACGAGCGGATCCGCGAGCATCTCGCAACGGACGAGCTGTCGATCGGCGACTACGTGCTGACCGGCGGCGAGCTGCCCGCGATGGTGGTGATTGACGCGGTCGTGCGGCTGCTGCCGGGCGTGCTCGGCAACGAGACGTCCGCTTTGGCCGATTCGTTCCAGTCCGGCCTGCTCGAATACCCGCAGTATACGCGGCCGGCATCGTTCCGCGGCTGGGATGTGCCGGAGGTGCTGCTGTCCGGCCACCACGGACGCATCGCGGCGTGGCGGCGCGAGCAGTCGCTGCTGCGCACGCTGCGCCGCCGTCCCGACCTGCTTGAGCGGGCGGAGCTCACGCCGGAGGAGCGCCGGTTCATCGAGGAAGCGAGGCGGCGGATGGCGGAGGAGGGCGCGGACGGCAAGGCGCCGGAGCGGGGTTGATTTTGCCGAAAAACGTGTTGTAATTGCGGGGGCGCTGTGGTAAAATTTCAAATGTTGTTTGCGATATCAGGACGGTCCGCTGCCGGCGGGGACCCGGCATGAAAGCATGCCGGCGAGCTTGCATGAACGTCCTTGGGGAAGGAGGTACGTCCGATGAATCTCGTACAAGCGATTACGCAGGAACAGCTCCGCAAGGATATTCCGGACTTCCGCCCGGGCGACACGCTGAAGGTCTACGTGAAGGTCATCGAAGGTTCGCGCGAGCGGATCCAGTTGTTCGAAGGCGTGGTCATCAAGCGCCGGGGCGGAGGCATCAGCGAAACGTTCACGGTCCGCAAGATTTCGTACGGGGTCGGCGTCGAAAGAACGTTCCCGCTGCACACTCCGAGGATCGACAGGATCGAGGTCGTGCGCCGCGGCAAAGTGCGCCGCGCCAAACTGTACTACCTGCGAGACCTGCGCGGCAAGGCAGCGAGAATCAAAGAGCGCTAATGCATCCGACACGGAGGGGGCTTGCTTTCGACAAGTCCCTTTTCTGTTATGCGAATGTCATGCGAAAGGTTTGACGGACATTTCGGGCGCCGAAAGGTGGTGGGCGGATGGACCGCACCGAGACGCAAGGAGCGGAACCCGCGGAAGCCGGGGAGACGGCGGGCGGACAGCCGGAACGCGGGCGGGATGAGGCCGGGCCGCGGGAAGGAAGCCGGCTGTACAAGGAAATCGTGGAATGGATCAAGGCGCTGGCGATTGCCGGGCTGCTGGTGTTCGTCATCCGCTGGTTCCTTTTCGCGCCGTTCATTGTGGACGGTCCGTCGATGCAGCCGAACTTCGAGACCGGAGAGCGGCTGATCGTGAACAAGATTCTGTACGACATCCGGGAGCCGAAGCGCGGCGAGGTCGTCGTGTTCCACGTGCCGGAGGAGAACCGCGATTTCATCAAGCGGGTCATCGGCGTGCCCGGCGACACCGTGAGGCTGGAAGGCGACGATCTGTACATAAACGGCGTCAAATACGAGGAGCCTTATATACGGGAAGCGATCGAGCGGGCGCGGGCGGCCGGCGAGCCGGCGTTCAACCTGGGGGACGACTTCCCGAACGCGATCGTCCGGGAGAGCACGGTGCCCGAAGGGATGATCCTCGCGTTCGGCGACAACCGGCGCAACAGCAAGGACAGCCGGATGATCGGCTTCGTGCCGCTCGGGAACGTGATCGGGCGGGCGGACGTCGTGTTCTGGCCGATCGGCAAGTTCGGGCTCATTGACCATTCGGCTCCGGTTCCGGCCGGAGAATAGGGCGGCGCGCGTCGATTGCGCCGCCTTCTTTCACAGGTCCGGAGGAAGGGGGAGACAGCATGGCGATCCAATGGTTTCCGGGCCACATGACCCGGGCGAGGAGACAGATCGAGGAAAAGCTCAGGCTGGTCGACGCGGCGATCGAACTGCTCGACGCGCGCGTGCCGCATTCGAGCCGCAATCCGATGATCGGCCGGATTCTGCGCGGCAAGCCGCGGCTCGTCGTGCTGAACAAGGCCGATCTGGCGGACCCGCGGGCGACGGAGCGGTGGATCGCCGCGTTCCGCGGCGAGGGGCACGACTGCATCGCCGTCGACGCGGCGGCCGGCAAGGGCGTGAAGGAGATCGCCGCGCGGGTGCGGGAGCTCGTCGCGCCGCAGATGGAGCGCATGGCGGCGCGCGGCGTCGTGAAGCCCCGGGCGGTGCGGGCGCTGATCGTCGGCATCCCGAACGTCGGCAAGTCGACGCTGATCAACCGGCTGGCCGGGCGCGGCGCGGCGGCGACCGGCGACCGTCCCGGCGTGACGAAGGGCCAGCAGTGGATCAAGGTCGGCGGCGAGATGGAACTGCTCGACACGCCGGGCATCCTGTGGCCGAAATTCGAAGATCAGGCGGTCGGGATGCGGCTGGCGGCGATCGGATCGATCCGGGAGGAGATTTTGAACCTCGAGGAGGTCGCGTTCTTCGTCGTGAAGACGTTGGCCATGAACTACTGGGACGCGTTCGTGCAGCGGTTCGGCCTTGAAGGAGGACCGCCGGAGGATGTCGAAGATCCCGGGCAGGTCGTGGACGTTTTGGAGCGGATCGGTCGGAAGCGCGGCTGTCTGGTCAGCGGCGGGCGCGTCGATCTGGAGAAGGCGTCGGGCGTGCTGCTGCGCGATCTGCGCGCGGGCAAGCTCGGCCGGATCACGCTGGAGGAGCCGGACGAATTCCGGTGAATGCGGGCCGGCATTTCCGGCCGGCGGCATGAGGAGGGGATCGCGGGACGGCCGGGCGGATGTGCGGGCGGTTCCGGCGGTTCATGTTTTTCGGTTGGAATGGCTTGCGGGAGAGGAGAGGCGCTGTCCATGGAACGGACGGATATGCTCGCGCAGGAGCGGGAGCTGATGCGGCGGGGATTTCGGGCGATCGCCGGCGTCGACGAGGTCGGACGGGGCTGCCTGTTCGGCGACGTGGTGGCGGCCGCCGTCATCCTGCCGCCGGATATGGTTCTGCCGGATGTGAACGATTCGAAGAAGCTGACCGCAAGGCAGCGCGAGCGGTGCTACGACGAGATTGTCGGGAAGGCGGTCGCCTGGGCGGTCGCCCGCGTCGGCCCGGAGGAGATCGACCGGATCAACATCCGGCAGGCGTCCCGGCTTGCGATGAAGCGGGCGGTGGAGGCGCTGGCCGTGCGGCCCGACCATCTGCTGATCGACGCCGAGACGATCGATCTTGACGTGCCGCAACTTGCCGTCGTACACGGTGACGCGTGCTGCCAGGCGATCGCGGCCGCGTCGATCGTCGCGAAGGTGACGCGCGACCGGCTGTGTGTGGACGAGTGGGACAGGATGTATCCGGAATACGGCATTGCGATACATAAAGGCTATGCGACGAAGCTGCACCGCGAGCGGCTGCTGGAATTCGGACCGAGTCCGATGCACCGGCGGTCGTTCCTCGGCAAGCTGCTGGACGAGCAGCTTACGCTGTTCTGAAGGCCGGCTGCCGGCCCGCGAAAACCGCCCGCCGGGCGGTTTTCCCGTTCTTCAGCCGGGGGCCGGTTCAGCCGATATAGATACCATGAGGTTGAAGGAGGCGAAAGGCGATGTGGGTCGGCCAACTGATGCGCGGCATGCTAGGCGAGCCGCAGCCCGATCAGGCGAAGGCGCTGGAGCTGCGGATCGGCCAGATCGTGCGCGGCGTCGTGCTGCAGCTACTGGACGGGAAGGACGCGCTGGTGTCGCTCGCCGGCGTGCAGGTGCGCGCGCGGCTGGAGACGCCGCTCGCGCCCGGCCAGTCGGCGCTGTTGCAGGTCATGCCGGAATCGACGGCCGGCACCATCGTGCTGAAGCAGGCCGACGCCCGGAGCGCACAGCCGACGGAAGCGACGCTGCGCGAGCTGATGCGGCAGCTCGGCCTGCCGGACAAGCGGTGGGCCGCGGAACTGGCGCTTGATCTGCGCCGCGGCGGTTATCCGGTCACCCGCGAGACGGGGGAAGCGTTCCGGCAGGCCGCGGCCGCCCGTCCGGCGGATGTGCCGGAGGCGGAGTGGATGCAGGCGGCCGCGACGGCGTGGAAGCGCGGGCTGCCCGTGACGGAGTCGACCGTCGCCGCGCTCCGGCAGGCGATGTTCGGCAAGCCGGTCGGCGAGCTGCTGGACGCGCTGCGGGGGCAGCTTGCCGCGTTGGCCGGACGTGACGGAACGGGCGCCGGCGGCGCTTCCGGCGGAACCGGACAGGTTGCAAGCGGCGCGCTGTCCGCGGCGGCGGCTCGCGTGCTCGCGCTGCTCGCCGAGGGGGAAGCGCTGCTGGCCGGCCCGGCGGGCCGGGAGGGGACGCAGGCCGGCGCCGCCGGTCCCGGCGCGTCCGGCGGGGCGGCCGGATCGTCCGCCGGCGCGGCGTCGGGTCAGGCAACCGCGGCGTCTTCGGCGGGAACGTCGGGAGCGGCCCCGCAGGGTCAGGCCGGACAGGCGCAGCCCGGACAGGCGGCGGCGCAGATCCCGGCCGGCGCGGCAAACGCAACCCCGGGCGCATCGGGCGCCGCAGGTGCTTCAGGCGCATCGGGCGCAGGACAACCTTCGGTCCCCGTCGGGTCGCAGACGGCGGCTGACCGGTCTGTGACTGCCGGGCAGCAAGGCGCCACTTTCTCCGCGCCGCAGGCGGGGACCGGCGCGGGGCAGGCGCAGCAGACCGGCGCGCCGCAGGGCGGCAACTGGATCCATGGCCTGCTCAAATGGCTCGGCGTTGATTACGAGAAGCAGCTTGCTCAGCAGGTGTCCTCGCGCGGCGAAGAACAGGCGGCGGCGCGGCCGTCCGGAGAAGCATCATCCTCAGCCGCGGCCGCCGGCAGGGAATCCGCGGCCGGAACCGCCGCCGGGGGCGGCGCGCCCGGCGCGGCGGAGCGCGCGGCGCTTCAGATCGGGCGCGGCGCGCTCCCGTTCCCGCCGGCCGCCGAGGCGCAGACAGGCCAGGCCGGCGCGGCCGCCGGCGAGTCGCTCAAGCAGGCGCTGCTTCAACTTGCAACGTCCGAAGACGCGCCGCCCGCGCTGCGCGAGACCGCGCAGCAGCTTGTGCAGCAGATTACCGGGCAGCAGCTTCTGCTGGCGCCCGAGAAGAGCGGCGCGCTGTATTCCCATCTGACGCTGTTCATTCCGTTCCAGGGGGAGGACGGCGGCACGACCGCCCAGATCATGATCCAGTCGCGGCGCGGCCGGAAGGGCGAGCTGGATCCCGACAACTGCCGGCTGCTGTTCGATCTGCGGATGAAGCATCTCGGCGACACGGTCGTCGATGTGCAGGTGGTGGATCGTTTTGTCAGCCTGAACGTCTGGAACGACCATCCCGCCACGGGGCGGCTGCTCGAGTCGTCGCGCGATGATGCGGCCGAGGCGATGGGACGCGCCGGATACCAGCTCACGTCGATGCGCGTGAAGCCGTTCCCGGACACGGCCGCCCGGGAAGCGGCCAGGAAGAAGGAGCAGGCCGCGCCGCCTCAACCGACGGACCCGGCGATCTTTGCCGGGAAGCCGTACAAAGGGGTGGACTACCGCGCATGAACGGGCCGTCATCCGAAAGCCGGGAGCAAGCGCAATCGCCGCCGCAGCCGCTTCGCAAAGCGGTGGCGCTGAAATACAATCCGGGCGAGCACACGGCCCCCGTCGTCGCTGCGAAAGGGCAGGGCCATGTCGCGGAGCGCATCCTGGAACTGGCGCGCGAGCACGGCGTTCCGATCCAGGAGGAGCCTTCCCTCGTCGAGGTGCTGTCGAAGCTCGACATCGATCAGGAAATTCCGCCCGAACTCTACGCGCTGGTCGCGGAAGTGCTCAGCTTCATCTACCGGACCGACCGCCGGCTGAAAGCGTGGGTCGGGGATGGATAGACGGCGGGAAACCGGGCGGCGCGGCGAGGAGGCGGCGGCGCGTTACCTCGCCGATCGGGGCTTCCGCATCCTGCACCGGAACTGGCGCTGCCGGCTCGGCGAGCTGGACATCGTGGCCGAAGACCGGGGGACGATCGTCTTCGTCGAAGTCCGGACACGCTCGACGCACGGCCGCTTCGGCACGGCCGCCGAATCGGTCGACTTCCGCAAGCGGCGAAGGCTGGCCGCGCTCGCGCAAGTCTATCTCGCGATGGCCGGACGGCAGCACGCCCCGGTCCGCTTCGACGTCATCGCCTGCACCATCCATCCGGGAGGAAACCTGACCGTCGAGCATATCCCCGAAGCCATTTTCTTGGGATAAGAAATTATTGGACAATAAAGGGTGAGCGGGGCAATGCAAATGATCCCGCTCTCCTCAGACTGTTGGCATAGCCCCATTTTTGCGGGGCTTTGTCTTCGTTATGTACATTTGAGCCGGATTAAGAAAGGCCGTCACAAGATAGGACCCTGTAAATCAAGAAGATCGCCGTTATCCTGTTCGCTTATCCAGGATATTGGCGATCTTCTTGATGTTTTGGCAGATTGCGGTGAGCAACGCCTGCTGCTGCACCTTCTCACGTCCCCGGAAACGACAGTAGCGAAGCCCGTGGAGCTCTTTGGCATCCGCAAAGCTTCGCTCTATCGTTTGGTATCGCAGCCGGTACA